>BNJS01001435.1_pt1 | contig 176971 bp, 195 predicted proteins | sample 8540461 | NCBI WGS metagenome assembly BNJS01 (sample SAMD00202454, study PRJDB9452) | human saliva metagenome | isolation source: human saliva | place: Japan
TGCCACGTATTGCCATGGAGCGTCCGGGCCCAGGCCACCGGCTCGCCGCGCTGGGCCCCCACCGCCAGGTAGTGGCGCAGCAGGCCGGCAGCGGCCAGGGCGTCGTCGAGCGCGTTGTGGTGGCGGCCGATCTCCACCCAGCCACCCTCGCAGCAGGTGGTCAGCCGGCGCGACGGCGTCGTCACGAAATGGCGCGCCCACTCCATCGTGCACACCCGCGGCACTCGTGCGCCGCGGTCGAGCAGCCCCCGCGTCCTCAGCGCCTGGGTGAGGAAGCCGACGTCGAAGCGCGCATTGTGGGCCACCACAGCCCTTCCGGGCCAGGTCGGCCACGAGCAGGCCGGCGACGTCGTCGAGTCCGGGTGCCTGATGAGCCTCGGCGACGAGACCGTGGATATAGGGTGGGGCCCACGTCCACGCCGGCGCCGGGATCGACGAGCGTGGACCAGCTGCGCTCGACGCGCCCGGCGGCGTCGGTGACAACGAGCGCGACCTCCAGGATCGAGTCCGTCGCGGGCGACAGGCCGGTGGTCTCCAGGTCGACGACGGCGTAGCTGACACCGGCGGCCCTCGACAGCTCAGCGGGCCGTGCGGGGCGGGGCCGCCTGACCGGGAGCCGTGGGGAGCGGGCAACGGGCCGCGGTCGGCGGGCGGGCGGTGGTAGAAGGGCATCAGCCTGATCCTCTCGCGAGCCGGGAGGTTTTGTAGACTCACGTGGCGCGCTCGCTCCTCCGGGACGGCCTGGACCAGCTCCCGGTGTCCTGTGCTCGCCGCCGTGCCATACGGCTCATGGACGGTGGTGGGAGCCGACCGAGGCGTAGGGCACGGTCGCGAGGGCGCTCGGCCCGCCACGTCGAGAGCCGATCCAGGTGAGGAGGAGCGATGACCACCCCCTGACACTCCCTCAGGCGCCGGCCTCTGCCCTGCCGGCGCTGGCCGCCTCCCTTCTGACTCGCCCTCGTCGTGACCGGTAAGCCGGTCATGGAGATGCGTGCCCTCGGAGGCCGGGGACGTCGACGAGATCTTCCCTTCGCCTCGGTCACCGCCGCTCGTCGCCCGGGGCGGCCCTGGTCGCCGCCGACCGTGACTGCTGACCTGAGACTCGCCGGCGCGCCCGCGCGCTGAGGGTGCGATCATCGAGAACCTGCTGTCCCACCCCTCGGGGATCGCGGCCGACTCCGATGAGCGCCTGGCAGCCCCGGGACGCGCCGCATCTACTCCAACCGCGGTATCGAGGATCCTGGGGAGCGCCTCGAGGAGGCCACCGGCACGCCCCTGGAGACCTGGGTGAGACCACGCGTGCTCGAGCCTCTGGGGATGGCCAGCGTTCTCATCCCCGGCCTGCCCGCCCACCCGGGAGTGGCAGCGCCCGTGACCTGTCCCTGCTCGCCCGGGAGCTGGCCGCACCGAGACCTGTCTCGCCCTGCGCTCGCGCAGCGCGCCCGGCACACCGGTCCTGCCCGGTCTCGACGGCGTTCCCACCCGGCTAGCGGGGTCGGACCCCAACCCTTCGGCCTGGGGTGGAGGCGTGGAGCCGTCCCCTGGACCGCGCCGGCAACAGCGAGCAGACCTTCGCACTTCTGGCCAGTCGATCCTTCATCTGTGGATCCGTCGCCGAGCGCGCAGGCCGTCTTCCTGGGGGCCCGGCCCTTCGGGGCGGTTCACCGGCGGACGTGGTCCGAGCTCGGCGACCAGATCCCGGCGTTGGGGACTGTGGACGAGGGAGTCCCCGTCCGCATCCACCTCGTTCGCAGTGTCTTCCCAGTCGACCTCGACGATGACGGGGACGTGGTCGGAGGCGCCCTTGCCCTTGCGCTCGTCGCGGTCGATGGCGGCGCCGCTGACGCGGCCCGCCAGAGCCGGTGGAGGCGTAGACGAAGTCGATGCGCATGCCCTCGTTCCTCGGGAAGCGGAGCTTCTGGTAGTCCCAGTACGTGTAGTTGGTGACCCGCTCGCGCGTGACCTCACTCATACCCGCCTCGGCGAAGGCGGCGAAGGCCTCGCGCTCCGGCGAGGAGACGTGGGTGGCGCCCTCGAAGACGCTCATGTCCCACACATCCTCATCCTCGGTGCCACGTTCCAGTCGCCCACCAGCGCCAGCGGCAGGTCGGGCTCTTCCTCAAGCCAGGCGGCGACGTCGTCGCGCAGCACCCGCAACCAGTCGAGCTTGTACGTGTAGTGCGGGTGAGTGAGCTCGCGGCCGTTGGGCACGTACAGGCTCCACAGGCGCACCGGCTTCGCGTCCGACGCCGTACCCACCGTCGCCCCCAGCGCCCGGGCCTCCACGACCGGCTCGGCCTCAGGCTTGGACGCCCAGGCGGGCTGCTCCGGGAAGGAGGTGGCGACGTCGCCGAGCCCCACGCGCGAGGCGATCGCCACCCCGTTCCACTGGTTGAGGCCGTGGATGGCGAGCTCGTAGCCGGCGGCCTCGAAGGGCTCGACCGGGAACTGGTCAGGGCGGCACTTGATCTCCTGCATCGCCAGGGCGTCGATGTCCTCGCGCTCCAGGAAGGCCAGGACGCGGTCGACGCGGGTGCGGATGGAGTTGACGTTCCAGGTGGCCAGGCGCATGGCAGCAGACCAGCTGGTACCCGACTCCCCATCAAGCACTCCACCACTCGCCCCTAGTCTGACGCCATGGGAACAGCACTTGTCACCGGGGCCACGAGCGGTCTCGGCCTGGAGATCGCCTGGCAGCTCGCCCAGGCCCGTCATGACCTCGTCCTCGTGGCGCGCACCCCCGAGCGGCTGCGGGAGGTGGCCGAGGAGATGCGGCAGTTCGCAGGCGTCCAGGTGGAGACCCTGCAGGCCGACCTGTCCGAGCGCGACGAGCTCGAGCTCGTCGCCGAGCGTCTGCGTGAGAAGAGCAAACCCGTGGGGCTCCTGGTCAACAATGCCGGCTTCGGTCTGGGGCAGCGATTCATCGGGGGAGACCTGGCCCGCGAGGAGGATGCCCTCGACGTCATGGTCCGGGCGGTCATGGTGGCCCTCGCATGCAGCGGCCGGAGCCATGGTGGAGCGCGGCCGCGGCGCCATTCTCAACGTCTCCTCCATGACCGCGCACACCGCCATGGGCACCTATGCCGCGCACAAGGCCTGGGTACTGCGGTTCACCGAGGGACTGGCCGCCGAGCTCGCCGGCACCGGAGTGACTGCCACCGCACTGTGCCCGGGGCTGGTCCACACCGGCTTCCACGCCGCGGCCGGCATCGATGAGACCCAGTGGAAGGAGCCGCTGTGGCTGGACGCCGAGCGAGTGGCCATTGACGGCCTGACGGCGGTGCGCCGCGGCCAGGTCATCTGCACCCCGAGCCTGCGCTACCGCAGCGCCAACGCCGTCCTGCGGCTGGCTCCCCGCTGGTTCGTGCGCCGGGTGGTCGGGCCAGAGCGCTCCGCCCAGGGCTGAGTGCCCCCGCTGGCCAGGGGAGCCGCGACCTGCAACGATCAACCCATGGCTTCCATTACCTTCCACGGAGACCCTGTCAGCACTGTCGGCGAGCTGCCCGCTGTGGGCTCGGCCGCGCCCGCCTTCGACCTCGTGGGCGCCGATCTCGCCCCGGTCACCAGCCAGTCCCTGGCCGGCCGCCGCGTGGTCCTCAACATCTTCCCCTCGGTGGACACCGGGGTGTGCGCCGCCTCCGTGCGCCAGTTCAACTAGCTGGCCTCCGAGCTGGACAACACGACCGTGGTCTGCGTCTCCGCCGACCTGCCCTTCGCCGGCGCCCGCTTCTGCGGCGCCGAGGGCCTCACCAACGTGGTCACCGGCTCGACCTTCCGCTCCACCTTCGGTGCCGACTACGGCGTCACCCTGGCCGACGGCCCGCTGGCCGGCCTGCTGTCGCGCGCCGTCGTGGTCCTCGACGAGTCCGGCAAGGTCATCTACACCGAGCAGGTCCTCGAGGTCGGTCAGAGCCCGACTACGACGCCGCCGTGGCCGCACTGTCCTGACTCCTCCTTCCGCCCTGAGCTAGAGCCCGCCCTCGTCCGCACCACGCGGACGAGGGCGGGCTCTGCCCTCAGCGGGTGTCTACCCGCGCGCAGCCCGAATCCCACTCACCATCGGAGCCGTGAGCACCAACGACTCCCAGATCACCTGCCTGGCCGAGCTCGTCAACGAGCTGTCCGTCGTCCGCGGCAAGGTCACCCCTCGCCTCCGGCCCTCGAGTCCGACTTCTACGTGGACATGCGCCGCGCCACCCTCCATCACGAGGCCTCCCCCCATCGGCCACGTCATGCTCGACATGCCTCGAGGAGGCGGGCCTGGGCACCGACGAGATCGACGCCGTCGGCGGCCTGACGATGGGGGCCGACCCCGTGGCCGCCGCCATGCTGCACGCCGCGGCCTCGCGTGGCCTGACCTGGACGCCTTCGTCGTGCGCAAGGCCGCCAGGACCACGGCATGCGCCGCGCGCATCGAGGGCCCTGACGTCGCCGGGCGCTCCGTCGTGGTCCTGGAGGACACCTCCACCACTGGCGGCTCGCCCCTGGAGGCCGTCGAGGCCCTGCGCGAGGCGGGTGCCGACGGTGGCCGTGGCCGTCATCGTCGACCGGGCCACTGGCGCGCGCGAGCGCATCGAGGCCGCTCGGCCTGCCCTACTAGCGCGGCGCTCGGTCTGGCCGACCTCGGCCTGGAGTGAGGTGAGCACCTGACGGCGTCCGTCGGGTTCCGGTAAGCCTGCCGGTGAGCGGACTCTCCTGCATCCAGTCTTTCGATTATCGAAAGTTCGGTCTACGCTTGAGTGCATGGACACAATCGGGGCACGAGTGAAGGAAACGCTTCGGGGCGTGGGCTGAGCCAAGCGGAGCTCGCTCGTTCGATCGATCTGGGCGAGTCCGCGCTGTCCAAGTCGCTCAACGGTACTCGGGCGTTCTCGGCGGTAGAGGCTCGCCGAGGTGGCAGACCGGATCGGTGTCTCGATGCACTGGTTGGTGACGGGCGAGCCGGACCCCTATGAACTTTCGCCTCGTTGCCCGGCACGACTACGATCACCGTCGAGGACCCTACTCGTGACGTGGCGGGAGACCGTGAGACTCTTGAGAGCATCGCACTCCTCTACCGACAGGCGCGGCTAGCGTGAGCGTGCCCTGACAAGCGGGTGACACCCGCTCAAGCGCGGAACTTCAGGGAAGGATTTTTCGCAGGATCTTGCGAGCGGGGTCGAAGAGACGCCTCGGGGTCGATGTGATCGTCCTGCCGCTGGAGAAACCCGGTTACTCGCTTCGGCTCGGAAATCGTCACGTAATTGTTGTTGGTGCTACGGATAGATGGTTTCGAAGCAACTTCACCATCGCGCACGAGCTTGGTCACATCTCTTTCCTTCAGCGCTGAACGGTGGGAGCAGGCGTGATGAGGATGCCGCCAATGCCTTCGCCGCTGAGTTGCTGATGCCTCGAGACCATGATCCGATCCGCGAGCTGGACCGACACGAATCCCTCATCTCATTGCAGAGCATGTCTGGAAGATGGGGGTGTCAGCCAGGCGCTGCGTACACGACTCGACTACCTCCGGCCGCCTGTATCGGACGCAGTGAGGTCGATTCTGGAGACGCCAACGCCTCGGCTTATCAGGGAATCCTCTCGTCTCGGTGGCCAGTTCGAAGATGTCACCGAGAGGATGGCCCCGAGGTGCCCGCAGGCGCTTCCGCAACGTCTGCTGACCGACTTGCGGAAGGCGGTCGAGGCGGGCCGTGCACCCTACATGCGTCTCTGGCCTGGGCCTGGTGTTCCTGGCGAGGAGGAGACCGATGAGAGCTCGAAGAACTCTCTCCTGATCTTCTTGACGGACTGGTCTGAACGTGCCTGGGCGACCCTACTTTTTCCTGATAACACGGTCCTCATCAATATGGCGATTCTTGACCGTGTGGAGCTCCTGGAGCGTTTTCGTCCAGAAACAGGGGCGCTGGTGCGCATCCATCGAGTACGAGTGGCGATGCAGTCATCGGGCCCTTGACCTGTTGAGTCGCGTCGACGCACAGGTGCGGAACATGTGGACAACCGATCCAGCCGGATCACGGTGACTATGTTGACATCCAACTGCTCCAGGATCAGATGCGTGCTCCAGGAGATAAGAGGACTAAGCATCTCGGTGAGGCGGAGACTGATTGTGCTGATACGCCGTCGCGCCGGAGCTCGCAGGATCCATTTTCTCACCGATGATTCGGGGGCACGGACTCACGCTGCTGCTCGAGCCTGCTGTCAATCGACGTCTTGGGACGACGGAACTACTCGCCTACTTCGAGGTCGCCGGATGGGTCACCGAAACATGGTGCACGCTGATCCTCGCATTGCAGAGGGCTGGCAGGCAGTGCGCCCGTCTGCGACTCGGGACTACGATCGGCTGGCTGATGGACTGCTTCTCAAAGAAATGAAGAGAGCGGGTCTCAGTTCGCGTAAGGATCACCTGTCGCCTCATCAAGATGCGGCCCACGTATCGTCTGCTGCTCGCGATGCTGATGTAAGCCCCTCGACCTGCCCGAGAGAGCACCGCCTGCTGTGCCGCAGAGGCTCCGACGTCCTCCACCATCGCCCTCGGTCACGAGCGCGAGAGGACCGGCCGGCCGACGTCCGTCAGGTCGGCGTCGGCCCTCGGGCCCGGCGGCCCTGGAGGCCTGGCCCACCGACCCCCGCTACGACCGCGAGGCTGCTCGCGGACGGCGACCGGCGCAACGTCGTCGACCGCTACCGCTACTGGACCATCGCGGCGATCCGCGCCGACCTGGCCTCCCGTGCCCATCGGCTGCACATCGCCATCGAGAACGTCAGCCAGGACCTCAACATCGGCTCCATCGTGCGCAGCGCCAACGCCTTCAACGTGGCCGGCGTCACATCATCGGCCGACGCCGCTGGAACAAGCGCGGCGCCATGGTCAACAACCGCTACCTGGACGTGCGCCACCGCGAGCGGTGAGCTGCTCGCCTGGGCGCAGGCCGAGGGATACGAGGTCATCGGCATCGACAACGGGCCCCGGGGCCCAGCCCCTGGAGACCGCCGATCTGCCCGAGCGCTGCCTCATGGTCTTCGGCTCCGAGGGCGAGGGCATCAGCGCCGAGCTGAGCGCCGGCTGCTCCCGTCTGCTGCGCATCGGCCAGTACGGCTCCACCCGCTCCATCAACGTGGCGGCCGCAGCGGCCGTGGCCATGCACACCTGGATCCTCCAGCACGCAGGGTCGGCGCCCGACTGAGTCCGGGGCACGTCGGGGCCCGCTGCGTCCGCCCGCTCTCGTGGGCGGCAGGGACCAAACCAGCCCTGAACAGGTCATGGAGTCCGCACCTGGGACCATGATCCGGTTCACGCGGGTCTCGAATTCGTGGAACAATCGGCCCCGCACCACTGACTCATACAGAAAATCAGGAGGCACCCAGTGGCCATTGCAACCGCGGAGTCCTACGCCGACATGCTTGACCGCGCGAAGGCCGGCAAGTACGCCATCCCCGCGATCAACGTCACCTCGTCCCAGACTCTGTCCGCCGCCCTCAAGGGCTTCGCCGACGCCGAGTCCGACGGTATCGTCCAGATCTCCAACGGTGGTGCCGCCTACTGGTCCGGTTCCTCGCGCCTCGACCGCGTCAAGGGATCGATCGCCTTCGCCGCCTACGCCCGCGCCGTGGGTGACCTCTACCCCGTCACCATTGGTCTGCACACCGACCACTGCCCCAAGAAGCTCCTGGCCGACTGGATCCACCCGCTCTGGAGATCGAGGCCGAGCAGGTCAAGAACGGTGAGTTGCCGATGTTCAACTCCCACATGTGGGACGGCTCCGCCGAGGCCCTCGACGACAACATCGAGATCGCCGTCGACATGCTCAAGCGCGCCAAGGCCGCCAACGTCGTCCTCGAGATCGAGATCGGTGCCGTGGGTGGCGAGGAAGACGGCATCAAGGGTGAGGAGAACGCCAACCTCTACACCACCGCCGACGACGCCTGCAGGCGCTGTCGAGGCCCCTCGGCCTGGGTGAGAACGGCCGCTACATCACCGCCCTGACCTTCGGTAACGTGCACGGCTCCTACAAGCCCGGCCACGTCAAGGCTCCGCCCGGAGATCCTCGGCGAGATCCAGGAGGACGTGGCAAAGCGCCTCGGCGACCGCCCTGTCCTCCAAGGTCGGCGACAAGAGCTCGCCCTTCGACCTGGTCAGTGCACGGCGGCTCCGGCTCCACCGACGAGGAGATCGCCACCGCGGTGCGCAACGGCGTCATCAAGATGAACGTCGACACCGACACCCAGTACGCCTACACCCGCCCGGTCGCCGGCTGGATGTACACCAGACTACGAGGGTGTCCTCCAGGTCGACGGCGAGGTCGGCAACAGAAGCAGTGACGACCCCGCGCGCCTGGGGCAGGCCGCTGAGGAGGCATGGCTGCCCGCGTCGTCGAGGCCTGCGAGCGCCTCGGCTCCGTCGCTCCGCCCGCAAGTGAGCTCGCACCCCGCACGGGGTGAACGGCGACTCGACTGCTGCGTGGCCCCGGCACCATGTGGTGCCGGGGCCACGTCGTGTGCGTACCGGGTGACGGAGGCGACTCCCGGCGAACGAGCTGACCGTGGTGCATTCTTGCAAAGGGGTCGGTGATGGTGCCTGACGGAGGTGGAGGCGGAATGCCGCGACCTGCCGGGATAAACGACGTCGACTGGCGTCGTACTGAGACCCAGTCACTGATTGCAAACCTTGCAGCAATCGTGGGCGAAATGTGCCGCGATGGGTCGTCGCCGTTGAGCCGACGGGTCCGCCGCCGGCGACACGGCAGTCGCACTTGCGGACGCCTCTGTCCGCGCCTGTCCCATGCGTCCAAAGGAGGACCCCAATGCGACTCATCTCCCGCCGCTCCATGCTCGGTGGAACTGCCGTGCGATCGCTGTCGCCGCGACCCTGGCGGCCTGCTCGAAGGGGCTCGTCCGGATCCGGTGGCGCCGGTGGCGTGTCTACTTCCTCAACTTCGAAGCCCGAGGCGGAGCAGGCGTTCAAGGACGATCGCGGCCCGCCTACACCAGAAGACCGGCGTGAACGTCAGGGTCGTCACCGCTGCTTCCGGCACTCTACGAGCAGACCCTCGAAGTCCGAGGTCGCGAAGTCAACCCGCCCACGCTGTTCAACCTCAGCTGGCCCGTGGGCTACGGCAGCTGGAAGGGCTACGCCTCCGACCTGTCCGACGCCGACTTCGCAAGCAGCTGACGGATGGGTCCCTGGCCCCTCAAGGGCGACGAGGACAGGTCGTGGGCGTGCCGCTGGCCATCGAGGGCTACGGCATCATCTACTACACCGCCATCCTCAAGAAGTGCTTCGCCATGGAGGGCGCCAAGGCCACCGCCAAGTCGACCAGATCAAGGGCTTCGACAAGCTCAGAGGAGGTCGTCGAGTGACATGCAGGCCAAGAAAGCGCCGACCTCGGTATCGAGGGTGTCTTCGCTCGCGACCTCCTGTCTCCCCGGTGAGGACTGGCGCTGGCAGACCCACCTGGCCAACTACCCGTCTACTACGAGTACCGCGACGCCAAGGTCGACGACCTCGACGAGATCAAGCTGACCTACTCGGACAACTACAGAAGATCTTTCGACCTCTACCTCCAACAACTCCACGATCAAGCCCACCGGAGGCCAGCGCCAAGACGTGTCACCGACTCCATGTGCCGACTTCGCCTGGGCAAGGCCGCCATGGTCCCAGAACGGCAACTGGGGCTGGTCGCAGATCTCAGGTCTCCGGCAACACGGTCAAGGCCGAGGACGTCCACTTCCTGCCGATCTGCGTCGGCGTCTCCGGTGAGGACAAGACCAACATCGCCATCGGTACCGAGAACTACCTGACGATCAACTCCCCAGGCCGCTGAGAGGCGACCAGAAGGCCACCAAGGACTTCCTCACCTGGCTGTTCACCGACGCCGAGGGCTCCAAGCTCGCCGCCGAGAAGCTCAGCATCATCGCGCCCTACAAGGCCTACGCCGAGCTGGCCCCCTCCGACCCACTGGGCAAGGAGGTCGCTGCGGCCATCACCAGCAAGGACCTCACGCCCGTCAAGTGGGTCTTCCCGACCTTCCCGAGCCAGGACTTCAAGGACCAGCTCGGCCAGCACCTGGCTCAGTACGCCTCCGGTAGCGCTGACTGGGCGAAGGTCAAGGACTTCTTCGTGACCACCTGGGCCTCCGAGAAGAGTCGCTAAGGAGAGCTGACACCGTCGAGTCGCCTCAACCCGACCGGGACCGCCTGACTCCGTCGACGGCGGCGTGGTGGCGACTCATCTCCCCATACCCTTTCCGTCCGGGGCGGCGAGCCCGGAGCCGATCGGCTTGCGCGTTGCCGCCCCGGCGGGAGCCCTTTGGTACCCGGCCGTCCCGGCGGGTACCGGTCGCACCTCGAGGCAGATATGACCAAGGCACTGAAAAAGTTCTTCCCAGTTTTTGCGGGGCCGACCCTGTTGACCTTCATGATCGCGTTCATCGTCCCCTTCTTCATGGGGCTCTATCTCTCCTTCACCAAGTTCAGCACTCTGACCAACGCGCGGTTCGTCGGTACTGACAACTACGCCAGGGCCCTGGGGGAGCGCAGCGACTTCCCTCAGGCGCTCGTCTTCACCGCCGTCGTCTCGGTCATCTCGATCATCACGGTGAACCTGGGCGCCTTCGCCCTGGCCTACTTCCTGACCCGTAAGCTGCGCAGCCAACTTCTTCCGCGCTGTCTTTCTTCATGCCCTAACCTCATCGGCGGCATCGTCCTGGGCTACACCTGGCAGGTCATGCTCAATGCGATCCTCCAGCGCTGGGGCCAGACGATCGTCAATGACTGGCGACTGGGGCTGGCCGGCCTGGTCATGCTCGTCAACTGGCAGCTCATGGGCTACATGATGGTCATCTACATCGCCGGTCTGCAGAACGTGCCGCCCGAGCTCATCGAGGCCTCCCAGATCGACGGCGCCAGTCGCTGGCAGACGCTGCGCAACGTGACGCTGCCGATGATCATGCCCTCGATCACCATCTGCCTGTTCCTCACTCTGGCCAACACCTTCAAGATGTACGACCAGAACCTCGCTCTGACCAACGGGGCACCGGCCAAGCAGACCCAGATGGCCGCGCTCAGCATTGTCAACACGATGTACAAGAAGATCGGCCAGGAGGGCGTCGCCCAGGCCGAGGCCGTCGTCTTCTTCCTCATCGTCGCCGCCATCGCGCTCATCCAGCTGCGCGCCACTCGTTCCAAGGAGGTCGACGCGTGAGCACCGCCGTCCAGACCCACGTCCCCGGATCCGCCGCCCCCGCTCGCAACGCGAGTCGGAAGACCGCTGCGCACACACCCGGACAGAACGCTCTCGTGGGCGTGCTGGGGATCCTGGCCTTCGTATGGGTCATCCCCCTGGCCTTCATCCTCATCAACTCCTTCAAGGGCAAGTTCTACATCTCCGACAGCCCCTTCGCCCTGCCGACCCCCAAGACCTTCGCCGGCCTGGACAACTACGCCACCGGCCTGGCCCTGTCGGGCTTCGCCAGCGCCATGGGCTGGTCGCTGTTCATCACGGTGGGCTCCGTCGTCGTCATCGTGTTCCTGACGGCGATGACCGCCTACCATCACCCGCATCAAGACCTGGTGGACCTCGGCGATCTACTACGCCTTCGCTTTCTCCATGATCGCTCCGTTCCAGATGGTCATGTTCCCCACCGTCAAGGTCGCCGACATGCTCGGCCTGGCCACGCCCTGGGGCATGATCGTCCTCTACCTCGGATTCGGCGGCGGGCTGTCCGTCTTCCTGTTCGCCGGTTTCATCAAGTCGATCCCCATGCGAGATCGAGGGGCCGCTCACATGGACGGCTGCTCCCGCTGCAGACCTGCTCAAGGTCGTCATGCGCTGCGCTCGAGCCGACGGCGGTCACTGTGGCAATCCTCAACGCCATGTGGGTGTGGAACGACTTCCTCCTGCCCAACCTCGTCATCGGTCAGGACGATCGTTACAAGACGATCCCGATCGTCATCCAGTCGCTCGTCGGCTCCAACGGAAACCGTGACATGGGTGCCCAGATGGCCATGCTCGTCTTCGCCATCGTCCCGATCGTGGCCTTCACCTCTTCGGTCAGAAGCACATCATCGAGGGCGTTGCCGCAGGAGCGGTCAAGGGCTGATGCCCGCGCACGAGTCCTGAATCGGGCGGTTCTCGGGCCCCACCGTGGGCACCGAGAACCGCCCGTATCCCCTGTTACTGCTCGAGCCCGCATGAAGGAGATTCCGTGGCGCTGTTCCCCGGCCCCGACAGTCCGGCCTACCGGGCCTGGTCCGCAGCGGCCGACGTCGTCATCCTCAACGTCCTCACCCTGGCCGGCTGCCTGCCGGTGGTGACGGCAGGCGCCTCACTGACGGCCTGCGCCCGTGTCGCCGGTGAGATGGCGGCCGACGGCGACCCGGCGGTCGTCACCACCTGGTGGCGTTCCTTCCGCCTCAACCTGAGCCAGTCCCTGACCTGGTGGCTGCCGGTGCTCGTACTGGTGACCCTCGGCGGCTGGGAGTACCTGGTCCTGGCAGGCTCCTCCCCGGAGGGCCAGCACGGCACCGTGAGTGGTGCGCTGTCCGGGGTGGTGCTGGCTGGGGGAGTCCTCCTGGCCGCGGTCCTCATCTGGTTGGTGGCGCTGGTGGCCTTCTTCGATGCGCCGCTCATGCGGCACCTGTCCAACGCGGTTCGGCTCGCGGTGGGGCGCCTTGGGATCACGGCACTCGCTCTGGCGATCACGGTAGCGCCGGTGGCGGCCTTCCGGGGCTGCCGGCTGCGCGGGCCGCGTTGCAGTTCTACGGTCCTCATCGGACCGGCCTTCCAGGCCTACCTCATCGCCCTGCTCCAGCGCTCCACGATGACGGCGCTCGGTGCTCCGGTGCCGGCGCCCCGAGGCGGGTGACTCGGTTCGGGGTGAGCGACGCCTGCTTGCCGCCCGTCTGGCATGATGGTCCGGAATCAGGAGATTCCGGGACCATCACAGTTGCTGGCAGTCCTTAGAGCCTCTGGTCCGGCTGGCCGAACTGACCCGGTTGGCCGTTGTAGGGCTGCTGGTAGGGGTGGGGTGCTGGCCCTGCGTCACCCGGCTGATAGGGCTGACCCGGCTGGCCGTTGTAAAGGCTGCTGGTAGGGGTGGGGTGCCGGCCCTGCGCCACCCGGCTGATAGGGCTGACCCGGTTGGCCGTTGTAAGGCTGCTGGTAGGGCTCCGGCTGGTCCGGCTGGCTGAAGAGGGCCTGGTTGGGGTCGTAGCCCTGAGCGGGAGTCGCGTAGAAGCCGAACTGGGTCTGCTGCTTCTTCTTCCGCTGGCTCATGGCAACCGCGACGCCTCCACCGATAGCGGCCGCTGGGATTGCTCCCATCAGCAACCACGCCCAGGTGGGAGTGGAGCTGCTCCTTCCTGTGCTCTCCTGAGAGCTGCTAGGCGTCGCGCCGGCAGCGGCTTTGTCCTTCCCCTTGACCTGGTGAGAGTCCCCATCGTTGAAGGAGACCTTGGTGCCGTCAACCTTGCCGCCGTCGGCTTCGGTGACCTCGCCGGGGAAGGTCACCGCCTGAGTGATGTTGAAGGTGGTGCTGGAGGACTGATCGTTGAAGTCGGGGGTTGTGACGGTGAACTCGTCCCCGCTGTGCGAGACGCTGCTCGATGAGTCTGAGACCGAACCGGATCCCTGCAGGATACAGCTGCGAGTGTCGCCCTCGTCCTTGAACTCGGCCGTGACGTCCTTGGCGTTCGACTCGTCGGCGTCGAACGTTTCCTTGTTGCAGATACTCTTGCTCAGCGTCGGGGTGGACCCGCGCTCCGACATCGTGAACTTCGCGGTATAGGTCTCGTCTTCCTTGACCACGATCTCACTGGACACCGTCATGCTGACGTCGTCCTCAGCCAAGGGAAGGGCGTGCCCAGGTGCGCCGACCAGAGCCAGGGAGGCGACTACGGTCAGGACGAAGAGGAACGTCAGCGTCAGCGCAGAGCGCGGTGCGGAGATGGGGCGGACGGTGTCATGAGGCATGCACCCCACCGTATCGTCTCCTCGGTCGGTTGGGACTGGATCGTCATCGGGATCTTTGTCCTCGGGCTCCGGTAGGCTTGAGGGCGGTGTGTCCACCGGCACGCCGTCACTGAAGTCAGGGAGCAGCCATGCCAGCCGTTGTCGTCGTCGGGACCCAGTGGGGAGACGAGGGAAAGGGCAAGGCGACTGACCAACTCGGTCAGGACGTCGACTACGTCGTCAAGTTCAACGGCGGTAACAACGCCGGCCACACGGTGGTCATCGACGACGAGAAATTCGCCTTCCACCTTCTACCAGCTGGTGTGCTCACCCCTGGGGTCACTCCTATCATCGGTAACGGCGTCGTCGTCGACCTGGAGGTCCTCTTCAACGAGATCGCCGAGATCGAGGCTCGTGGCAAGGATGCCTCCAGCCTCCTCATCAGCGCCAACGCCCACATCATCCCCTCCTACAACCGGGTCCTGGACCGCACCACCGAGCGCTTCCTGGGCGCGCGCCAGCTGGGCACCACCGGCCGCGGGATCGGCCCGACTTACGCGGACAAGATGAACCGTGTGGGCATCCGTGTCCAGGACCTCTTCGACGAGTCGATCCTGCGTCAGAAGGTGCGCTCCGCCCTGGACCAGAAGAACAGCCTCTTCCTCAAGGTCTTCAACCGGGCGGCCATCAACGCCGATGCCGTCGCCGACGAGCTGCTCTCCTACGCCGAGCGGGTCCGCCCCATGGTCGTGGACTGCTCCCTGGTGCTCAACAGCGCCCTCGACAAGGGCAAGACGGTCCTGTTTGAGGCAGGCCAGGCCACGATGCTCGACATCGACCACGGGACCTACCCCTTCGTCACCTCCTCCAACCCCACCTCCGGCGGCGCCTGCACCGGCACCGGCGTGGGGCCCACCCGGATCGACTCGGTCGTCGGCGTCGTCAAGGCCTACACCACTCGTGTGGGGGAAGGGCCCTTCCCCACCGAGCTTCATGACGAGATGGGTGAGCGCCTCGCGCAACGAGGGCAGCGAGTTCGGCGTCACCACGGGCCGTCCGCGCCGCTGCGGCTGGCACGACGCCGTCGTCACCCGGTATGCGGCCCGCGTCAACGGGCTCACCGATCTGGTGATGACCAAGCTCGACGTCCTGACCGGGTACGAGACCATTCCCGTGTGCGTCGCCTACGACATCGAGGGCACCGTCACCCAGGAGATGCCGCTGACCCAGTCCGACTTCCACCACGCCGTCCCCGTCTACGAGGAGCTGCCCGGCTGGAGCGAGGACATCAGTGGGGTGCGCCGCTTCGCCGACCTGCCGCAGGCCGCCCAGGACTACGTGCTGCGCATTGAGGAGCTGGCCCACTGCCGGGTCTCCGCGATCGGCGTTGGGCCGGGACGCGAGGCCACGATCTCGCGTCACTCGCTTATCGGGTGACGCCTGTCGGCGGGGTGCGCCGAAGGGTGGGACGGTGCCTCTCCCGCCTCAAATCTGTGTGAACGGAGGGCAGGCGCCACTGACTTCGTTGCATGAAAACGGCGGCCCTGAGCGCAGTGCATGGCTGGCATGTTGCTCAGGGCCGCCGTGGTCGACTTCAGTGGGTGGTCGGTGAGCCTGGCTGGTTGTCAGAAGGAGGGACAACCGGGCCGGGGCCCGCAGCACCGTCGTGTCCCTGCTGCACGTAGTCCGGACCGGTTGGGGCCGAGGCCGGTGGGGGTACCGAACCGGGTGCCGGTGCCTGCCCGGGAGCAGGGGACGGCGGCTGCCCGGGTGCGTATCCCGCATCTGCGGTCGGGGGCACCTGGTACATCTGCTGCTGAGTCGCCTTCTTGCGGTTGTTCAGGTACCAGAAGGCACCGCCTCCGGCAGCTGCGACCACCAGCACTCCGAGGATCACCCAGACCCATGGGAAGGCGGGAGTGTCCTTGCCGGTCACCCGGTACTCACCGGGCTCTTTGAAGGTGACGGTGGTTCCGTCGATCTTCCCACCGTCGGAGTTGGTGACTTTTCCGGGGAAGGTGACTGACAGGGAGAAATCCAGGTCGTCATCGGCGCGGGAGAGGTCCCCGCTCTCGGTGTCGAAGACGTACTCGTCACCCACGTGCTCAATGAGGTCATTGCTCTCGGAGATCTTCTCCTTCCCGGCGAAGGTGCAGGTGGGACGCCCACCGGATTCGGAGTAGGTCGCCTTGGCGTTCGCCAAGGATCCTGAACCGGTCGACTCTTCGCAGCTCTCCTTCAGATCCTCTGATGACGAAGAGTTCTTCTCGTTTCGAGCGACGGCCACTTTGTAGTCATAGGTGTCGTCCTTGTTAATCGTGATATCAACGGTGTAGGAGCCTCGGCTGTCTTGACTTGTTGAGGCGGGCGTCAATGCGTTGCCCGCAGGGGAAACAAGTGCGAGGGACGCAAGAAGTCGGATGAATGTCAGTGCGCGCAGGCTGGGGCGCAGGGGAGTAGTTGCTGCCATGGGCATCACCCTAGACGATTGTCGGAGGTGATACAGGCGAACGGACGGAAAGGGGTAGCCGATATAACCTGGGATAACAGCGGAGAAAAGAAAAAGGCTGAAAGAAGGTGCGGGGCTCCGGAGTCGTAAGACTCCGGAGCCCCGGTGGCATGGTGTGAATCAGTGTGAATCAGGTGTCAGTAGGTGCCCTGTCCGGGCTGGGGGCCGCCGTAAGGCGACTGGCCGGGCTGTGCCTGAGGGGTGCCGTAGCCTGCTTGCTGGCCGGGCTGTGCCTGAGGAGCACCGTAACCCGCCTGCTGACCGGGCTGGGCCTGAGGAGCACCGTAACCCGCCTGCTGACCGGGCTGGCCGGGGAAGGCCTGGTTCGGGTCGTAGCCCTGAACGGGAGCGCCATAGGAGGGCTGGCTCTTGTTCTTCTTGCTGCGGATGATGAAGAAGGCAGCAGCACCGCCGACCACGGCCAGGGCTCCCACGCCGACAAGGATCCACACCCAGATGGGGATGGAGCCGTCCTTGCCCTTCACCTTGTGGTTCATCGAGTCGGTGAAGGTGACCTTGTTGCCCTCGACCTTGCCGCCGTCGGCCTCAGTGACCTTGCCGGGGAAGGTTACCGAGTAGTTCAGCTCAAGACCCGGTACCGAATCGGCAGTGCTAGAGCTGCCGCCCGACGTGGCATCGACGATGTACTCGCCCTTCTCGTGGGTGATTCCCTTGGCGTCGGCAATCTTCCCGGATCCCTCAATGGTGCAGGTGCGGGTGTCGCCTTCCTCCTTGAAGGTGAACTTGGCGTTCTTGTAGTAGTCATCGGAGCTGATCTCGTTGAAGCTCTCTGCGGAGCAGGAGTCTTCGGTCAGTGCCTCGACGCCGGTTGAGGAGTCGATCATGTCCATGTGGACGTTGTAGGTGTCGTTGGACTTGATGGTGACGTCGACGTTCATGGTGAGCTTGACGTCGAAGTCTGCCTGAGGGGCGGCGTGACTGGGAGTCGTGACCAACGCAAGGGTCGCGGACAGGGCGAGGGCCGCGAGAGCCGTCAATGCGGATAAGGGCGCAGGGATGCGGCGGGTGGCTGCAGGTGTCATGGGCCCACAGTAGCGGTTTCGATGCCGGGTTGTAACCGGGGCTTCATGGGGATCGCTCCCCGGCGTGGGCTGTCACTGAGGCTGCTGCGGTGGGGGCCACCCGCTGTGCTGCGGAGGCGCCTGCGTAGGAACGGGGGGATAGGTGCTGTCGCCCGTCCCATCGGGGGCGCTGGGCTGCGACGGTTGTCCGAGGTATTGCTGGTACTGCTGCTGGTACGGATGATGAGGCGTGGACTGCGCGGGGAACTGCTGAGGTGCCGGCTGATTGGGGTGGAACACCTGCGATGCGGGGCCCGGAACGGGGAAGGCTTGCGGGTGTGGTCCTGGCTGGGGCGGGCTGCTCCGCTGACGGCGTCGTACAACGACTGCCATCGTGATGAGTCCGATGACCACGAGCGATCCGACGCCGCCGATGATCCAGGGCAGGAGCTTGCTGGTCGTCAGCGCGGAGGCGGGACGGTCCTTGCCCTTGACCACGCGGCCCGTGAAATCGGTGAAGCTGACGGTGTTTCTCTCGTTGCCTCGACTTCTCCGCCATCGCTCTGGGTCACCTGCCCGGGGAACGTGGCGGTATAGAACAGGCGCATCTCTGGGGGTGGCGTCTTCCGGTCGTTCAGACTAGTGGTATCGATGGCGTACTCGCCGTCCTTGTGGCTGATCGCGCCGTTGGTCTCAGAGATCTTGCCCTTCCTCGTTATGGTGCAGACTCGTTTGTCCTTCCCGTCGTCGAATTTTGTCTCAGCGTTGGCGAAGATATTCGGTTCTACAAGGAAGTATTTCGTGGTGCACCTGTCTTCGGTGATGGGGGGAGCCCAGCTGTAGTCCGTCTGGTCGGTGATGACGAAGGATGCCTCAAAATTGTCATCGCTCTTGACGGTGACTTTCATTTCGATAGTGATATTCAGCTCGTTTGCCGCCTGCCCTGGAGGAGAGACTAGAGCCATCACAGCGATGAAGGTGAGGACAGCCAGTGCACTCAGTGCGGCATGGAGTCTCCTGGTGGTGACGGCACAGCTCATGACGTCACCCTAACCGTTACCTGGGCCCTCGGCGGCCGTTTGCGTAGCAATGTGGTGGTAGCCGGCTTTGTCCGCCCGCCTTGGTCTCAGGGTCGGTCCTGGGGCGGCCGGAAGTCCGAGTGGCCGGTTCCTTCCTGGTAGGGCATCTGCGCGTAGCCGGGGCCGGGGGCGTAGGCCCCGTCGCCGCCCTGGGCCCCGTAGACGCCGGGGCCTGCTGAGTGTCCCGCGTATCCCGTGTCCTGGGGTGGAAAGGCGACGGCACCCGGACCCGGGGCGACGTACGGGGAGTAACCGGCTTGAAGATCGGCAACGGGATAGACCTGGGTCGGCCCCGGCGTCGGCTGCTGGGCGCCGGGAAGAGGTGACTGGTACGGCCCGCTGATGTAGACGTCTGACGGGATCGCGCCGGCAGCCCCGGCATCCTGCGGGACCCCGCCGTATGGGGAAGCCTGACTCATCTGCTGGGCGCGCCGGACTCGCAGAAGGTAGATCACAACCCCCACGATGATGAGGAGGACGATGCCACTGGCTATGGCAACCATCCACCACCGCAGGTGGAACCTCCCGTCCTCGCCTTCGGCGTGCAGGCTGTCTGAGCTCTCCAGCGCATTGTCCCAGGTGACCTTGTTGCCCTCGCTCCTCCCGTTGGACTTCGTCACCTCGCCGGGGAAGGTCACGGACACGGCGACCTTGGTGCTGCCCCCGATGTTCTGGGAGGGGAGCTGCGGGTTCTTCGAGCCGAGCTTGCTCAGTGAACCGGGGGACAGGTCGAAGATGTACTGCCCGTCCTTGTGCTTGATCGTCCAGGTGTCAGTCTGAAGCTTGCTGAGTGGAACCGCCTTGGCGGTGACCTGACAGGCCGGATTGCTGTTGTGGGACGTGTAGGTGTAGGTCGCCTCGACGCCTTCGGGGAGCGGGGAGGACTTCCCCAGGTCCTTCTCTGTGCAGGTCTCCTTGGTGATGAGGTGCAGGTCGGATGAGTCCCACATGATGTAGGTCAAGTCAGCGGTCTCGTTGTCATGGATGACGAAGTCGTAGTGGACTCCGCAGCCGGCCAGGATCAGGGTGAGGGCGGCCAGTGCCGCCCAGGCCACTGGCCGCGGGACGTTGCGAGAGGCATCATTCATGCTTTGAGTCTAAAGCGGCGCAGCTCCTTGCAGGGGAGTACCCGCCTGTCAGTGGCTAGTCCTTGCGCGTGCGCCGTCGGCGCGACACGCGCCTTGTGGAGCGCCGCCGCAGAACGACCGCCGCCAGGGCTCCACCGACTGCCACGAGGCCGGCGGACAGCCAGATCCCCGACCGGCTCCACCAGGACACGCCCCTGGAGTTCTGCGCGTAACCCGAGGCGCTGACGCCCTTGGCCACGGTGTCGGGGTCGTCCCACGTGACCGTGGTGCCTGAGACCTTGCCTCCGCCGGACTGCGTCACCGCGCCGGGAAAGGTGACTGAGACCTTGGTGTCGACGACGCCCTCTGAAGGAGGTGCTGCTCGGCTGGGGCTCGCCCTGGCCTCCCGACGGCGCAGCTGCGGCCTCCGGTGTGGCCCCGGCTGCGCCGTCGGCCCCGCCGGTCTCCTGTGAGGGGTCGGATGAGAAGGGCTGGATCGTCACCTTGAAGAGGTCGCCGTCGCGCACGACGATCGTGTTCGGCTCGGCGGCCGAGGCCTGGGGAACCTTGACGCCCCTGATGCTCACCTGGCAGCCGAGCCCGTCGTCGCCGGTGATCGGCTCGGCCTTGATCGTGGTTCCCTCAGGTACGCCCAGGGCGGCCGGGTCGGAGTAGGCGGAGCAGTCGGGGGTCTTGCCCTGGGGGAAGACGGCGCCGGTCGTGTCCCGCATCTCCAGGGCGACGTCGTAGGAGCCCTGGGAGCTGATGGTCATGTCCATGTGAGCGGTGCAGGCGCTCAGTGCCAGACAGCAGGCGGCCACGATGGTTGACCGAGCGGCGGCACCAAACAGCAGACGGGCCCGGGGGCGCACGAAGGAACGCGTGGGGCTGGACGCGGGAGACGGCGCGACGGACATGCGGGCACGCTACACGCTCGCACTGGACCTTCACTGAGGGCGGAACGATGTCGTTTCAAAGGCGGCAAAAGCCGTCATCCTCCCGAATGTGGCCGATCACATGCCGGTGTGACCGGGCCGAGTGGCCGAGTTAGGACCTTCGGCGATGTGACCTCGGGCGCCACGTGGGGGAGGATTGCCCTCGACCGAGCGGGTCTCCAACGGCGCGCTCACCGGATCAACATACCCAAGGAAGGGACTCGCATGACTGTGTCTGAGAAGGACGTTCGCGCCGCCGCGCCGGCTAACGCTCCTGAGGATGTCATCGAATTCGTCACGCGTATCGCCGAGCTGGCCAAGCCCGAGAACGTCTACTTCGCGGACGGTTCCCAGGAGGAGTGGGACCGCCTGACCACCGAGATGGTCGAGTCCGGCGTGTTCACCCGCCTCAACCCCGACAAGCGCCCCAACTCCTTCCTCGCGCGCTCCCTGCCCAGCGACGTCGCCCGTGTGGAGTCCAGGACCTTCATCTGCTCCGAGAAGGAGGAGGACGCCGGCCCGACCAACAACTGGTACGACCCGGCCGAGATGAAGAAGATCCTCAACGAGAAGTTCGACGGCGCCATGCGCGGCCGGACCCTCTACGTCATCCCCTTCTCCATGGGTCCCCTGGGCGGCCCCATCTCCCAGCTCGGCATCGAGCTGACCGACTCCCCCACGTGGTGGTCAACATGCGGATCGCGACCCGCATGGGCTCGGCCGCCATGGACCTCATCGCCGAGGGCCGCCCCGTGGGTCCCCGGCCGTGCACTCCGTCGGCGCACCGCTGGCCGAGCACGAGAAGGACACCACCTGGCCCCTGCAACGACGAGAGTACATCACCCACTTCCCCGAGACCAACGAGATCTGGTCCTTCGGCTCCGGCTACGGCGGCAACGCCCTGCTGGGCAAGAAGTGCTATGCGCTGCGCATCGCCTCGACCATGGCCCGCCGCGACGGCTGGATGGCCGAGCACATGCTCATCCTGCGCCTGACCGACGAGAAGACCGGCAAGCAGTACCACGTCACCGCCGCCTTCCCGAGCGCCTGCGGCAAGACCAACCTCGCCATGCTCCAGCCCACAATCCCGGGCTACAAGGTCGAGACCGTCGGTGACGACATCGCCTGGATGCGCCCCGGCCCCGACGGCCGCCTGCGCGCCATCAACCCCGAGGCCGGCTTCTTCGGCGTCGCCCCCGGCACCTCTACGACACCAACCCGCATGGCCATGGACACCATGAAGGCCAACACCATCTTCACCAACGTCGCGCTGACCGACGACGGTGACGTGTGGTGGGAGGGCATCGACGCCCCGATGCCGGAGCACCCTCATCGACTGGCAGGGCAACGACTTCACCCCGGCCGACGCCGCCGAGGGCAGAAGGCCGCCCACCCCAACAGCCGCTTCCACCACTCCCGGCCTCGCAGTGCCGATCATCTGCCCCGACTGGGAGGCTCCCGAGGGCGTGGCCATCGACGCGATCCTCTTCGGCGGTCGCCGCGCCGACCAACGTGCCGCTGGTCGCCGAGCAGTACGAGAACGCCCACGGCGTGTTCATCGGCTCGTCCGTCGCCTCGAGGTCACCGCCGCCGCCCTGGACGCCAGGGTCGGCTCTCTGCGCCACGACCCCGATGGCCATGCTGCCCTTCTGCGGCTACCACGCGGCCGACTACTGGATCGCACTGGCTGGAGATGCAGGAGCAGCTGGGCGACAAGTTCCCCAAGGTCTACCAGGTCAACTGGTTCCGCAAGGACGAGAACGGCAAGTTCATCTGGCCCGGCTACGGCGACAACTCCCGTGTGCTCGACTGGATCGTGCGCCGCGCCTCCGGCGAGGTCGAGGCGATCGACGGCGTCACCGGCCGCTACCCCCAAGTTCGAGGACTTCAACCTCGAGGGCCTCGACCTGGGCGAGGAGGAGTGGGCCAAGATGTACGACATCGACCCCGAGGCCTGGGCCGCCGAGATGGACGACACCGAGGAGTACTACAAAGCAGTTCGGCGACAAGCTGCCCCGAGGCCATCAGGAGCAGCTCGCCAAGTTCCGTGAGCGCATCGCCAAGGCCAAGAATGCCTGATCACGACTGAGAGCCTTCCTCGAGAAGGACTCTGACGGGGGCTCCCACCGGTTCGCTGGTGGGAGCCCCCGTCTCTATCGCACCGAGGTGGTGAGTGGTGCCCATCGTGACGGGCAGATTCGTGTGACGTAAAGGGAATATAGTGGAAATAATACGGCGGACGGGCGGGTGGGTCATCTATGGTGCTGCATCGAACCGCGGTGCGCCATGCGGAGGTGTTGAGAGTGGAACGTCGAGAAAACTTCTACGTAAGTAATGTCCGCGGCATTCTAGGCGAAGATGGTGTTGGTCGCTATACCCCAGACGGTTCCTTTGTGCGCCTCAAGAATCCCCTTTAGAGGTTGGGCTACTCAAGTGTATTCGTGAGGGGCGACTGCAGAATTGATCTCTGCGTAGGTCGACGATTCGTGAGACTGGCTGCAGTGGCAGTGACAGTCATCTCAATTGCGTGGCTGATCCTTCTTAATGTGCGCCTGATCGATTCTCTTTCACCGGGAGATGCTCACTTCCTTCTCTGTCTCACTGTAGGAGCGCTCGCGTGGGCGGTGAACACATTACGGCGCCGAACTGTTTTCAGTGAATCGGGTATTGAGATGCAGGGGACTGTTCTTCTCCAGAGTTGCGCCCCTGGCCCGTAACTCGATCGAAAATAACCTTCTCCACTATCGAAAATTGGTACGCACTCTCCGTATGGCCCGTTCATCTACCGAAATCGATTGATGTTGGTCAATGGGGCCCTGGACGACCTTATCAGACTGCCGGGAAGCGTATCCTGCATGGAAGGCGAATACATGATTGAGCGGATTTGGTCATTCGCCGAGGAGAAAGGTTGGGTGGTCTCCGGTCTCGATAATCTTCAGGCAGATCCTGAAATGGTCCGGGCTCGCGGAGAGGTAGATAGGGCGGCGATCGCGAATCGAAAGGAGTTGACCTATCGTGCTCCCGCTGTGCGGAAGCTGAAGGAAATGATGTGCAACTGGGGTGTGATCATGTTCTTCATGGCTGCACTCCCCCTCGCGGGAGCGCAGGACGTGCTCAGGGATGACGCTCGCGATATTTGGTGTGTAATGCTCGGAGTGGCTCTACTCATTCTTGGCGCTATTCCCGCGGTGATTCTACTAGTGGGAATAGTGTCCTGCTTTCGGAGGACGTTGGTCCGCCGGGCCGGGATTCAAGTTAAGGGACGGGTTATTCCGTGGCCGGAGTCCCGCTCTGACTTGTATGTCGCAGGCGATCGAGTCTTCTTAGCGGGGCGCGATGCTTCCCCCGTCCCCCTGCCTGCGACGGGTCTGAGGGCCGGTGGCTTTAAAAAACGGCAGGAGAGGGCGATAGCTCAGTGTGAATCCATATGGCTCTGGGGGGTGACTCATGGTGTCGCGGAAGAGCATGACCGATATATCCGTCTTCAGGACGAAGATATGCAACGAGACCGAGAAGTGTTTGAGGTGCGTGCAGGATTGAGATCATCGGCCACATTCAATGATTGATTGCATTTCCTGGGGAGAGGGTGACGTGTGATGATGTCTTTTACGAGCCGTTCTGGTGGCGCCGGGAACGCCTCTGGAGGTTCCGGGAGCAGGCGCCCAGTCAGGAGCAAGTCACTGCGGGGATGGACGACTGAGACCTCGGATGGACGCCTGATCCTGAGGCGCTCGGTGCCCGTTCGGTACGTCGCGATGGCGGCGGCTGTTGTGGGAGTCGCCTGGATGGCGTTAACGGGGGCGCAATTGCTGGGCTCGCTGATGAGCGGCTTCTATCGCTCCGATGACATGTATATTCTTATGATGCTCAGCATTCCGACGATTTGGGGGATAAATGTTACGCGACGTAGATCTGTTCTGAGTGAGTCCGGTGTTGAGATGCGGCGTCTTCTGTTCACTGAGCGACGTCCTTGGACGTCAGTGCTCTCAAGGTTCACGCTTTCGACGCTTGATATGACTGCGCCTGGATCCGAAGGAGGAATCGATCGAACTCGGATCGTACTCGTGAATGGTGATCGTGACGATCTCATCAGGCTTCCAGGTTGTGTTCTTGGCATGACGCTGGATGATTCCAGCAACAGGGGCTCTGCTGCTCTCCAGGCCATGTTGAATTATGTCCGCCGACACGGTTGGATCGTCTCTGACGCTGAGTCGGTTCACGAGGATCCTCGGCTGGTGGAGGCTCGTCAGAATCATGGGGCCGACAAGATGACGCGAAAGAGTCGTCTTATGTTCTGCACCCCGGTCTGGCGCAGAGTCAAAGAACATCTCTGCAATGGTGGACTCTTCCTTATCGGATTGGGGGTGCTGTTCATCCTTATTAGCGTTCAGCAGTTATTCTATGAAACAGCCTCGGTGAGTGACTCGGATAGGCTTTACGCGGTGCTGTTTCTTGTTCTTGCTCCCGTGTTAATGGTTTACCCCTTATACAAGATCTATGGATGCTTCCAGCGAGTCGTCGTGGATGACCGAGGGATTCGTGCCGGGAGGAGGTCCTGCGCCTGGCCGGAGTCCCGCTCCGGACTGTTCGTCGCCGGGGACCGGATCTTCATCGTGTATGCCAACGGGCGGCACTTCGCCCTGGACGGTGCCGGCGTCACGTGGGGGAGCTTTCGGCAACGGCAGGAGCAGCTGATCGCCAGATGCGAGGCGATCTGGCTCTGGGGCGTCGCGCATGGCGCCACCCGAGAAACCGGCCGCTATATTCCCATCCCGGATACGGACATGCAGAAAGAGCGCGAGATCCTCGAACGAGGCATCGGTTTAGCGGTTCCGCGTCGAGATCAGCCCGCTTGAGTCTGCGCGGCGAGGGCCCGGTGGCGTCGGATGAGGAGGACGGCTGCAATGATCCAGAAGACCGCGCCGGCGCAGATCCCTGCTACGAGCGGCCACATGAATGGGCGGAAGGTGAGCCCGGCGCCCACGAGGACCGTATCGGTGTCACTCAGGTCGTCGCATGAGACGCGGTAACTTCCCGCTTTCGCGGTTTTGAATGTCAGGGCGGATTCGTACCTGCCGTTGTTGTTGGAGATATGCGCCCCGGTGCTGCGGGAGACGGGGACCTCCTTGCCGTCAGGGGCGGTGACGGTGCAGGTGCTGACGATGACGTCCTCCGGTACGTAGAGGGTCCGTTCCTCGTTGCTGCTCAGGTTGACCTGCTGTCCGTTGGTGATGACGTCTCCACTGGTGGCGATGCTGGCGGCGACGATGACGGAACCGATTCCCGCGATGAACGCTCCCAGTAATGGGCCGGTGATGAACAGGATGATCGCTGCAACCAGCTTCCCCGCGTGGGTGAGACGAGGGCGCTGCTGTCCGTAAGGAGGCACAGCCTGATAGGGAGGCTGGTACGGCTGCTGGTATGGGGGCTGATTCTGGGGAGTCGACATCGATCCGTTTTCTGGGTGTGCTTCAGTTGTCGTCGTAGCGTAGCAAGTCAGGTTTCCTGCAGAGCGGCCTGTTTCGGCGTATCAGCTGGTGGATCCCTCGACGCGGGAGGCCCCGGCTTCTTCACCATGCGCGGGATGTGCAGATGTTCCGTACCCAGGACGCGAGTCGTCGTTTCGGAGATCACCACTGTGTAACGTGTTGTCATGCGCCAGTACCCACCTGAGGGGCTCATGTCGCCGGGCCCCTCCCGCTCGGTCACAGCCGTCGACGGCGCTCAGACGGGTCAGCCGCTCGACGAGGCCGCCGCCGATCTGGCGCTGCGAGCCTCCCACTACCTGCGCACCCGTTTCCGCGATCGTGTCACCATCGAGGACCTCTCGGCGTACCTGGCCTACAGCCCTTCCCACCTCACTCGGGTCTTCACAGCCGCCGTCGGCACCTCGCCCATGGACTACCTGGCTGCCTGGCGACTGCACGAGGCCAAGCACCTCCTCGTCACCCACCGCCTGGGCGTGGCCGAGACCTGTCACGAGGTCGGCTACACCTCGGTGGGCACCTTCAGCCGCCGCTTCCTGCGCGACGTCGGAACCCCGCCCGGCGCCCTGCGCCGTATCGCCGACCGGATCGCCGAACGAACCCTGCCGGCCGTGAGCCTCCTGGTGCCGGCGGCGGGGAGGATCCGCGTCCGTCCGCAGGTCCCCGAGGAGATGCGCCGCGCGCTCGGACCGGCCCCCTATCAGTGGGTCGGGACCTTTCCCCGGCCGGTTCCCAGCGGGCTGCCGGCCACCGGGACACTGCGTCGACACATCGATGAGGTCGAGCTGCCCGTGGTGCCGGGAGCCCCCTGGATCCTTGCCACCATCCTCCCCGACGGCGCCAGCGTCCACGAGCACCTGGCCCCCGCGAGCCCTCTCGTGGCGCGGCTGCGTGTCCCCGAGACTCCAGTCGCCGGCCCCGTCACCCTTCCGGTGCGCGCCGCCCTCCCCTGGGATCCCGCGGTCCTCGTGGCCCTGGCGGCGATGGTGGTCTGATGGCCGTCTGAGGCGGCTCAAGGGGAACCGCTCAAGAGAGCAGGATCGGAGTCGTTCGCGGCGTACCGGCCGGTCTACCGTCGTGGAGCGTATGACGTCCCTCGACATGCGGCTGGATACGTAAGGAGCCACTGATGACCGACACCACCGCCCTGCCCGCCGAGCGCCTTGCCGGCTTTCCCTGCTGGATCGAGCTGTACTCACCGGACATTGACGCCTCGGCCGCGTTCTACCGGGACCTTCTCGGCTGGGAGATCACCCCTGCCGAACCGGGCGAGCCGCTGACCACCGAGGTGCATCACGACGGTCGGCTCATCGGTTCCTTCGAGCCCGCCGAGGAGGCGCACGGGGACCCCGGCTGGCGGGTGAGCTTCATGGTCGATGACGTCCGCACCGCCGCCGGAGCCGCTGAGAGGGTCGGTGGGGGTGTCGTCGTGGAGCCCACTCGCGTCACTGAGACCATGGCCTACGCCCTCGCCTCCGATCCCCGACGGTAACGTCGTCGGGCTCCTGGAGGGTGAGGACTTCGAGGGGCCCTACCCCTACCATGCGGGGATGCCGGTGTGGTTCGACGTCCTGGCCAGTGACCTGGAGCCGGCCGAGCGCTTCTACCGGGAGGTCGCTGGGTGGTCCACCCGCCGGCTGACCATCGCCGACCAGGAGCAGGACTTCTACACCAGCGTCGTCGGAGGCAGATCCGTGAGCGGCGTCGGCCGGGCCGGCTACTTCGGAGAGGAGATCCCTTCGCGCTGGCGAATCTACTTCGGGGTCGAGGACGCGGACGCCGCAGCCCGGCGTGTGCGTGAGCTCGGGGGAGCCGTCATCGTCGAGCCCATCGACTTCACGTTCGGACGCATGGTGGAGGTTGCCGACCCGCATGGTGCGCGCTTCCTGCTCACCACCTTCTGATCCTCGCACAGCAGCCGGGTGGAGCCGTTGACGGCCCACCCGGCTGCGTCCGGAGAGCGAGGGCGCTGGGATGCTGTGAAAGAGCAGAAGGAAGCACCCTCATGGCCGGACACGGACCAGGCTACCCAGACCGCTCCGTGTCTGTCGTCGTAGCTGCATCCCCGATCCGCTTCTCCGTCGTCTTGTCTGCTGTCGCCTCCGCAGGCGCAAGCAGGGCCAGGATCCGCTCGGTCTGCCACGGCATGATTCCGCCTTCGCCGAAGACCAGCCGGGCCGCATCAGGGTCCTCGACGACCGCGTCGGCCAGCAGGGAGAGCAGGTGCGCCAGCGGCATGCGCCGGCCCTCCAACAGGTCAAGCAGGTGAGCCAGGACTCGGTTGGTGCTGTGGTCCAGGTTCGCCACCTGGTGCTCGCCCACTCCTACGGCCAGGTCCCACCAGATGAGCCGGCGCTCGGCGAGATCGATGACGAACGGGGTCGCGTTGAACCCGGGTGAGGTCAGGTCGAGGCGCTGCATGACGGTGGATGCCTCAAAGACCTCGCCGCGCTGCGGGTCCGCGCCGCGGGCCATCGCCCCTGCCCAGCACTCGGGCACCTCGCTCAGGGGGTGGTGGGAGAAGGAGTGGACCGTCATGACGACGTAGCGCCAGCCCTGCCTCAGCGCCTCGGGGAGGGTGACGTCGATGAACTCGGCCGCCCCGTCGGGTGCGGAGGTGAGGTCGCCGGAGTGCACGGCTGCCGTCGAGCGCAGGTTGTAGTAGGCGATCTGCTCGGTGCGAGTGAGGTCCTCGGACACGAAGAAGGCCGACAGGTCCAGGTCCACACGGGTCCCCCGGCTGCTTGCGGAGGCAGAGCCCCTCGGGGCCTCGGGCAGATCGCGCCAGTGCAGGAAGAAGCGAATCGTCTCGCCCTCAGGCAGGGGCAGCCGGGTGCCTCGCCCCGCCGTACGCAGGCCCGGTGAGGCCGAGCGCTGCCCCAACGGCACCGTGTAGCCCTCGTAAAGCTGCTGGTCGACGGTGATCCGCCCGAGGCTCGCCCGCATGCGCAAGGCCTCCTCAACGGTGCGAACCACCGCAGCGTCGGCGTGGCCGGGGTGCCGGGTGGACGGGATGAGCGTCGTCTTGATACCCGTGCCCGAGTTGATGGTGACGACCCGCCAGGGCAGCGCATCGGGTCCGGGGGAGGAAAAGTACTCCCACAGGCGGACCAGCACGGGAAGGGAGACCTTGGGCGCGATTCGCGCGAACTCGGCGACCACGCGCTTGCGGGTGGCGTTGTCCCCGCACAGCCGCAGCAGGTGGTTGAGACGGCGGGCGAAGACCCCGGGGCGAGGCTGTAGACCAGCAGGTGGATGACGCCCTCGACGTCGCGGCGTGCGAGCGCCTCCTCCAGGCGGGAGCCGGACCCCGGCTCGGCGCTCCCGGAGGCGACCTGGCGCAGGAGCTCGGCGGCGCGCGGGAAGCGACGCGCGTAGTCGCCGGCCCGCAGGTGGCGGGCCAGTCGCTTCCACCGCTCTGAGCGCCGAGCCATCTCCTCCGCACTGTCCCGGCTGTCCTGGACCTGCCCGACGGCGTCGAGCAGTCCCAGCAGCCGGCGCCGTTGTGCGCGGGAGAAGGAGGGGAACCGGCACGGCTCGGCCAGGGAGACGTCGCCGCCCGCCATGGCGACCGCCAGGCGCAGCACGTCGGTGACGGTGCGGTAGGAGGCGGAGAAGTCCAGGCCGGGGAAGGCGACGGTGAGGACGGCGAGGTTCTCCTTGACGGCGACGTGCGGTGCCCGACTGGGACCGTGATCGCGCAGAGCCGTCAGGTCCGCGCGGTCCTGGGCGCTGAAGGGGGTCGCCTGGGCGAAGAGGTCGACCACGATCCGCTCCAGGTCCTGCTCCGTGGCCAGGTCCAGCTCCGTGAGGACGCTGTCGTCCTCCGGCAGGGGCTCACGGGGGCTGGGCCAGTAGGCGGGCAGGATCCTGGCCCCGACGACGTCACCCAGGTAGTGCAGGGCGGCATTGACCAGCAGCGTGGCCTCGGAGGCGTCGCGGACCTGGACGGGGAAGTCGGGGTAGAAGGGGTGGTACTCGGCGGCCGGTGAGCCGGAGGAAAGGCGGGCTGTGGCATTGACCAGAGCCCAGGCGGCCTCGGGAGAGGCGAGAGCCTTCCGGGCCGGTGCGGAGAGCACGTATCCCAGTGCCCGCATGGTGGTCAGGGCCGTCTCGATACCCGCATCGGTGCCCCGTTCCGGCGTGGGAGTCTTCGCCCGCGGAGGGACGGAGTGCGACGGCGTTGGCCGGCCGGTGGCCGGCGGGAGGTGAACCGCTCCGAGCCGGCGGATCGTCACTGCGTTGATCGCTGTGGCGACCTCAGTAGCCGGGGCAACCTTGACCGCAACCCCGGCTTGTGTGCCGACCGCCGTCGTCGCAGGGGACTGATCGACTTCCACCTGAGCCTCCTGACACCTCGCCGTCCAGGGATTCCACGTCCCGGAACCGGATTGAGCGTACCCGGCTGCGATCTGGTTTTCCCGAGAAACCGCTCGGGCCGGTTCAGTGCGTGGACGCGCGGTGCCCGCGATTCCAGGCGTGATGCGGTTTCCATCATCTAGGCTGAGACCGTGAAGATCCTGCTTCTCGGCTCCGGCGCGCGCGAGCACGCCCTGGCCCGTGCCCTCGCCCGTGACCCGCAGACCACCGAGCTCGTCGTCGCCCCCGGTAATCCTGGGACCGCGGCCATCGCCACGAACCTCAACATCGACCCCTGTGCTCCCGAGGAGGTCGTTGCCCTGGCCGCCCAGATGGAGGCCGACCTCGTCGTCGTGGGTCCCGAGGCGCCATTGGTGGCGGGCGTCGCCGACGCCGTGCGCGACGCCGGGATCCCCTGCTTCGGTCCCAGCGCCGAGGCGGCTCGTCTGGAGGGCTCGAAGGCCTTCGCCAAGGAGGTCATGGCCGCTGCCGGCGTGCCCACCGCCGAGGCCGCCGTATGCACCACCGAGGCCGAGCTGACCGCCGCCCTGGACCGCTTCGGGGCCCCTTACGTCGTCAAGGAGGACGGCCTGGCCGCCGGCAAGGGCGTCGTCGTCACCGATGAGCGCCCTGTGGCCCTGGCCCATGGCCGTGCCTGCCTGACCCGCGGCGGCGGCCGCGTCGTCGTCGAGGACTATCTCGACGGCCCTGAAGCCTCCCTGTTCTGTGTGCGACGGTGCCACCGTCCGCCCCCTAGCCTCAGGACTTCAAGCGGCTCCTCGACGACGACGCCGGCCCCAACACCGGCGGTATGGGCGCCTACTCGCCCCTGCCATGGGCTCCGGCGGACCTGACCGAGCAGGTGGTGCGCGAGGTCGCCCAGCCCGTCGTCGACGAGATGGCCCGCCGCGGTGCCGGCTTCATCGGCCTGCTCTACTGCGGCCTGGCCCTGACCAGCCGCGGACTGCGCGTCGTCGAGTTCAACGTCCGCTTCGGCGACCCTGAGACCCAGGCCGTCCTGGCCCGCCTGACCTCCTCCCTGCCCGAGCTGCTCCACGCCGCCGCCACCGGCCGCCTCGCCGAGGGCCCCCAGACCCACATGGTCCGAGCAGTGCGCCGTCGACGTCGTTATCGCCGCCCCCGGCTACCCCGGTACCGTGACGACCGGCGGCACCGTCACCGGGATTGAGGCTGCCGAGGAGCTCGACGACGTCCACGTCCTGCACGCCGGCACCGGCACCACCGAGCACGGCGAGCTGGTGGCCACCGGTGGGCGCGTCCTGTCCATCGTCGCTCTGGGACCCACCGTGGAGGAGGCTCGGGCGCGCGCCTACGAGGCCGTTGAGCGCATCAGCCTTGAGGGCGCTCAGTACCGTACCGATATCGCCCGCACTTCTTCCGAGACCAAGGACACATCTGTGATCCTTTCGTAAGGTTGGTGAGCGTTGCCGCGACGGGCGAGTGCGGCACGCAGCGGCGGCGGTGTTGGCCCACGTCAACGTCCTGTCGACCTGTTCGGGGGCCGGTCGGCCCTCCGATTCGCCCTCTTCCCACCGGTCGGATTTGCTCCGGCCCATCGCGCTGCCCTCCTGCGGGCGACCCGGATGAATTGGCGTGATACTGCGACAAGTGAGTTGTGCTGTGCGGTGAATCGCGTCGGCGACCTGGCGGCCCGGAATTGGGCACAGGGCACCCTGCCGATGGCAGGATGGGAGCATGACTCAGTCCGCGAGTTCCGTCTCCGTCAGCCTCGGAGCCTCAGCACCCGCCTCCCAGGCCCCCGCCATTCCAGGCTGGGAGCACCGTTCCAGCGGCAAGGTGAGAGACATACTCCCCCACCGCTGAGGGCCCCTGGGCCGGGCAGGATGTGCTCCTCGTGGTCGCCTCGGACCGCATCAGTGCCTACGACCACATCCTGTCCACCCCGATCCCGGACAAGGGCAGGGTCCTGACCGCCCTGAGCGCCTGGTGGTTCGAGCAGCTCGCCGACGTCGTTCCGGGCCACCTCGTCTCCCTCGACGTCCCCGCCCAGGTCTCCGGGCGCGCCATGATCTGCCGACGGCTGGAGATGTACCCGGTGGAGTGCGTGGCCCGCGGTTACCTCACCGGTTCCGGCCTGGCCGAGTACCGGGAGAGCCGGTCCGTGTGCGGCGTGCCCCTGCCCGAGGGCCTGACCGAGGCCTCCCGTCTGCCCGAGCCGATCTTCACCCCCGCCGCCAAGGCCGAGCTCGGCGAGCACGACGAGAACGTCACCTTCGCGCGCGTCACCCAGATGGTGGGTGAGGCTGCCGCCACCGCCCTGCGCGAGACGACCCTGGCCCTCTACACGCGAGCCGCCCGGATCGCCGGTGAGCGCGGCATCATCCTGGCCGACACCAAGTTCGAGCTCGGCACGGACGCCGATGGCACCCTGGTCCTGGGCGATGAGGTCCTCACCCCCGACTCCTCCCGCTTCTGGCCGGCCGATGCCTGGGCACCCGGCCAGGCGACGCCCTCCTTCGACAAGCAGTACGTGCGCGACTGGCTCACCTCGCCGGCCTCCGGCTGGGACCGCGGCGGAGACCAGGAGCCCCCGGCGCTGCCCGACGACGTCGTCGAGAGGACCCGGTCCCGTTACCTCGAGGCCTATGAACGACTTACCGGCCGTCCCCTGGAGCTGTCATGAGCACCACCTCGCCCTCGTTGGACGTCCCTGATACGGGCCTGGCCGCCCGCGGCTTCAAACCGGGACCGGGGTTCTACGTCCTCGTCTGCCTCATCGTCCTGACGATCGTCCTGGCGCTGTCGGCTGCCATCACCTCCGCCCTCGGAGTCACCGGCACCTCCCGCGTCCTGGGCGGCACCGCCCTCATCCTGGTGGGGCTGGGCATGCTCGCCTCTCTGCGGGTCTCCGCCCGCTCCCTGGTGGTCAACGCCCCCCGCCTGCGCCTGGAGCGCAACCGGGTCCGCGCAGCCCAGGCCCGGCAGCGGGCCGAATCCGCCAAGAGTGCCAAGAGCGCCAAGGGCAAGGCGGACAAGGGCCCCCAGTCTTCGCAACGGGGCTCGGGGCCTGAGGGCGCTGGCGCTGCTCAGCCCGGAACCGACCTGACCACGCTCACCGTGCCGGGGACCAAGGTGCTGGTCCCCGAGTCGACTGGTCGGCGCGAGCTAACCACCCTCGACGTGGTCTCCGGGCCGGTGACCACTGCGCTTGCCGCGACTGCCTTCGGGCGCGCTGCCGACGAGCGCCTGGCCGGAACCTCCACCGGCGAGACCCTCATCCGTGTCGGCCAGCTCCTCCTCGGCGCCACCGGCTTCGTCCTCGTGGCCCTGGGACTCGCCTCCATCCTGGGACAGGTGATCTCATGACCCCCCGTGACCGACGTCCCGACAACGAGCAGGGGCCCGTCAACTGGGGCATCATGCCCAAGCGGACCCCGCGTCCGAAGAACTCCTCCACCCGGCCCGGCGGCAGTGGGCGCCTTGAGACCGTGCGCTCCGCCAACAACCCGGCTTCTTCCGCCTCGACCGCGTCGGCCGCGACGGGGGCCTCGGCCGCGTCCGCCTCGGGCTCGGCCGATGGTGTCTCCGGTGCCCGAGGCGCGGGCGGCGCTGCGGTCATGACTGAGGAGGACATGCGCTCGGCCGCCGCCCAGGCCATTGCCTCGGGAACCGCCGACGCCGTTGACGCCGCCATCGCCATCGACCTGGCCGACGTCGCAGGTGACGACTCCGGATGGGCCGACTCCGCCGTGTCCGCGGGCTCTCCCGCGTCCCCGGTCACCCTGCGCCCCGTCGGCAGCCCCGTCGAGGACTCCGAGGCTCATGGGGAGCCCGGCCCGACGAGTGCTTCCGTCCCACCTACCGGCAACAGTGCCGCCAGTGCCCCCGGCTCCGCAGCCGCTGCCGCCCAGCAGGACCGGGCCGTTGCCGGTGTCGTCAACGACAGCCGTTCCTCGCGGCCCGTCGTGCGCCCCACCGCTGTCGATGGGACGGGCAGCGACGCGCCCCGATCAGGGGGCGCCACCACCCGCGTCTTCACCATCTCCCAGGGCAGACCCACTGCCGTACCCAGTGGCGACTCCGGGGCCGGCGCGCCGTCACAGCCCACTCCCGCCTCCGCCCCGGCTCCCGACGCTGGAAGTCCGTCCACAGGCGGCTCCGGGTACCAGACACGACCCAGTGCCTCATCCGGTGGCGCCCCGACTAACTTCCCAGACCGGTGCCACGGCCGCCGGCATATCAGCGAGCCCGCCCACGGGCGCGCCGGGCGATCTCGGGCCCGAGGAGGACGTCAGCATCCTGGCCGAGTCCAGTGCCTGGGAGGCGGCCACCAATGCCCTCGACTCCGAGGAGATCAAGGCTCAGGGCGGCGGTACCGACTGGGGAGTGGGGCGAGGCCCGGCCAAGGGGCGCGGCCAGCGGCGTCCCTCCTCCGGCACCGACTGGGGGGTGGGGCGCGGACCCGCTAAGAGCTCCGGCGCCCGTACGCGTTCCCCGTGGCCCGCGGCTGTGCGCAGGCAGCGCCTGGTCGGAGTGGTCTTCGCCCTGCTGGGCCTGGTCCTGGCCACTGTCTCGGCCATGAACCTGGCCCGCAACGCCGAGGTCGGCCAGCTGTGGATCCCGCCGTGGCTCGTTGCGGTCCTCGGCGGGGCCGGACTGGTGGCGGCCGCCGGCTATCTGGCCTGGGCCGGAGGCACCCCTGTGCGCCGAGAGGCCGAGCGCTGGAAGCCCGGTGTGCTCGACGCCGCTGCGGGCCTGACCACCGGGACCGTCAAGGTCAACGACCCCGACCGGTTGGTGGCCCGCGCTCGCGGACCGCTCCTGCTGGGCACCTCTGTGCGCGGCGACGAGACCGCTCCCACCGTGGACTCCGGCCCCAAGCCGATCATGGGAACCTCCACCGTCGACCAGTCGACCCACGCCCCGGCCGGAGTGGCCGGTGCGGTGGGCGGCTTCATGCTCGCCAGTGCGGTGGTCTGCGCCGTCGTCGCCCTCATCCTGGGGCCGAGCTGGCTCATCGCCACCGCTGCCCTGACGCTGGGCGGGATCGTCGCGATCCGCCTGGCCGGAGAGTGGCTCGGGCAGGTCTGATCCGGCGTGAGCCGGCCGAATGAATGCTCCCGGCCAAGTCCGGGTAGTCTTGGAGGCACACTCTTCCCGCCTTATCTGAGGAGCACCCATGGGACGCATTGTCGTCGAGGTCATGCCCAAGCCCGAGATTCTTGACCCCCAGGGCAAGGCAGTCGTCGGGAGCCTTCCTCGCCTCGGATTCGACCAGTTCACCGGGGTACGTCAGGGGCGCCGCTTCGAGCTGACCGTGGACGGCCCCGTCACCGAGGAGCACCTGGCCGCCGCCCGCGAGGCCGCCGACACCCTCCTGTCCAACCCGATCATCGGGGATGTCGTCTCCGTGACCGCTGACGAGGAGGCCTGAGCCGTGAGTGAGTCTCCTTCCGCCCGCATCGGTGTCATCACCTTCCCCGGCACCCTCGACGACGTCGACGCCGCCCGCGCCGTGCGCCTGGCTGGGGCCGAGCCGGTGAGTCTGTGGCACAAGGACGCCGACTTGCACGGGGTCGACGCCGTTGTCGTGCCCGGAGGCTTCTCACGGCGACTACCTGCGCTGCGGCGCCATCGCCCGCTTCGCCCCCGTCGGATGGAGGTTGTGGCCGCCGCCGAGCGCGGTATGCCGGTGCTCGGCATCTGCAACGGCTTCCAGATCCTCGCCGAGGCCCACCTCCTGCCCGGGGCGCTCCTGCGCAACGCGGGTCAGCGCTTCATCTGTGTTGAGCAGCGGCTGCGCGTGGAGAACACGCAGACCGCCTGGACCAGTCGATTCACCGATGGGGAGGAGATCGTCGTCCCCATGAAGAACGGCGAGGGCAACTTCATCGCCGCACCCGAGGAGCTCGATCGCCTCGAGGGCGAGGGGCTCGTCGTCTTCCGCTACGTGGGCAACCCCAACGGCTCGGCCCGCGACATCGCCGGTGTGCGCAACGAGCGCGGCAACGTCGTCGGCCTCATGCCTCATCCCGAGCACGCGGTTGAGCCCGGTTTCGGTCCCAGCTCGCAGGCCGGTCCGCGCAGCGGTACTGATGGACTGGGGGTCTTCCGCTCCGCCATCGACTCCCTGCTGGCCGTCTGACCGCGCCTGCACCTGACAGCCGTCAGGGCTGAGAACAACAACACCCCGCCCCTCCGGGTTATCCACGGGTCGCCGTCGAGCCTGTGAGAACTGTGGAGAGGGCGGGGTGCCTCACTGTCCGGCCCCCCTCGGAGTGGTCACGCTCGAGTTGCACGACGCTGAAGAATGTGCAGTCGCTGCCGCCGAGATCGTGGCCGCTGGAATCTCGAGGACAGGGCCTGACTGATCGGCTGGTTTCCCTGTCTTTTCAGCCAAAACTCTGTCTATAGCGATGATGTCCCAAGGTCCGTCGCCGGGTTTGTGGGAAGTCCCCAGTGGGATCGCTCACCCGAGTTGGAGGTCTCGAATGGGTCTTGTGCACAGGGGGAGTGGCGACATCCCAAGAACCCACACAACCCTGCACAAGCCTGTGGACACGACCTGTGGATAACTCCGCTCACGGTGTGATGAAGTCCCCTGAGATCTTGAGCCGTGTAGGTCGCGGCCAAGGGGGTGCTGGATCTTGGAGCACCCGGGGTCGGCGCATGACGAGGCGAGCGGTCTCCGGTCGGGCGGACACGGGTAGTCACTGCCTCTGTGAATTATCCTCGCGCGCGTGCTCCTGAGAGTCGCATTCCAGATCCGCTGCCGTGAAACGAGATATTCACTGAGACTCGGAAGGCGGAGCGTAAGACAGTCTATCGAAGACTAAATGGCTCTCCTTGATCAACCCTGACTCAACGAGAAAACACTCGCTGACTGGAGCGGATCGGGTCGATGGAGTGTGGGGAAAGTAGTAGAGCACAGCAGTGCTGTCGTCACCGAAGGCGGCGTGAGGTGTGTGTCCCTCCATGACCTTCATGAATCCACCGAGGTATGCACGGTACTCCTCCTTGCCGTTGAGTTCCTTTCCTGGCGCGTGAACGACTACGTCGTCGGCCATGAAACTCATCGCCTTGTCGAGGTCGCCACCGGTCCACGCCTCGTGATAAGTGGTAACGACAGCTAAAGCGCTGTCGGAAGTGGTCTTGTTGTCAGTGGTCATGTGCTGCTCCTCAGTGAAGTGGTTCATGGCTTCGCTGTGCCACGTGCTCGTCGAGCCATGCCCTTAGAGGCTCGACGGCGGCCCAGGTGTCTCGAATCCTCTCGTGCACCTGGGGAGTGTGCATCCAAGTGTCGGTGGGCCAGTCCTGAACGACTGCGGCCCCTTTCCATCTGAGGAAGTTGATGCGGGGGTGGTCGGCCGACCAGCCGCGCGGTGCGTTCTTCAATGGCTGGTCGGCGCCGGGTGAGACGGGCAGCCCCTGTGCAGCGAGCTCTTGGGTGAGCTCCTCAAGCGGATTCCGCTGATGTCGCCATCGATGGCGCCCTGAAGCAGCGAAGATTGGTCGGCGGTCATCCGCACTGGCTCCGTAGCCGGTGGTGATACCGGTGGCCGACACACTGAGGTAGTAACCGATTCCGCCAGTGGCCTGAGGGGTGCTGGTAGCTCCTGTCCAGAGCTTGTAAGGGGTCTTGTCACGGGCGAAACGCAGGTCACGGTTGGGGCGGAACATGCGAAAAGGACCGAACTCTCCGGAAAGCTCGTCAACCAGTGCACTCATGGGGGCTTTCACGTCCCGCTGCCAACGCTGCCGGTTGGCGCTCCAGAAGTCCTTCGAGTTGTCCTGCGCCAGATCGGCGAAGAACTCGAACAGTGCTACCGGTAGTCCCTGAAAGGTACTCATGATCTCTTCGCCCCTTTCTTGCTCCTCGATTCGCTGCCGGTGGTGGCACGGTTGTGGTGCATCGCGACGTCAACCCAGAAGGTGAGGCGGTCGTCGTCGGCGATGGCCTCAGGGGTGACGGTGATCCATCCGGCTCCCATCTCTCGCCCGGCACCCATCTGAGCCTGCGCCGCACCCGGCTCAGCAAGGAGCGCCTCATGACGCTCGGCATCGGCACGCACCAGGAGGTCCCCGGTCCTTCCAGCACTGACGATCATCTTGTCGTTGACCATGATCGCGCGGCCTCCGAACATGGAGACCTCCCGCACATCCGGTCCGTCATCGACCAGAGTGCGGACGCGCTGAACGAGGCGGTGCTGCTCGGGTGTCATCGCTGGCATTGATTCTCCTCCCCTCAGCGATCAGTCGGTCAGCGGCTGCCAGTGATCCGGTCCTGCGTCCCCGCATGCGCCGGCGACCTTGAGGCGGGGCATGAAGTGGGTCCAACCGTGCGCGTGCCCGCGGACCTCAGGCTCCGGCAGGTCGGTGTGGTGCAGGTCCACACGCGTGCCGCCAGTGATCGGGGTCAGGAGGAACTCGACCTTGGACGCGCCCGCGGGCAGGTCATCATTGCCGGCGAACCCCCAGGAGACCACCACGCGCTTGCACGGCTCGACGACGAGGTACTCGCCCCGCACGGGATAGCCGGCGATGTCGACCGCGAACCGGCCGCCCGGCGACGGATCGAGATCGGCGTACTGCCCCATCCACGCCGTCATGCCCTCGTTGGTGGTGAGGTACTCGAACACCGCCTGCGGGGGCGCCTCGATCTCAATGGAGTCCTGGAACTCAGCCATGCCGCCTCTCCTCTCGCTGCTCGACGGCGGACTTGAGGGCCGCCAGCCTTCCGGGCCAGAAGTCGTCGAGGTAGGAGCGCACCGCCGCCAGTCCATCCGTGTTGAGTGCGTACAGGCGGCGCGTGTGATCGGCGGTGACGGTCGCCAGACCCGCCTTCTGAAGGGTCCGAAGGTGATGCGAGGCGGTTTGCTGCGACAACCCAACCGTCTGCGCGACGACACCGACAGGCTGCGGACCCGAGCGGATCACCCTCAGGATCGCCCGACGGTTCCCATCGGCCAGGGCTCGTAACGCCACATCGACATCAATCGCCTCTGCCACTCCCGCGCTCCTCCTCAGATCGACGGTCCCACCCTAACACAAATAATCACATGTACTCATGAATATTTGTATATGGTGATGTCATCTTCTTCGGGGCGGCGAACCGCATTGTGACTGATCCTCTGGACCGAGTGGAATGAGGCCTGCCCCGACCTGCTGCTCGGGCCTGCCGGTGCCGTCAGTCGGTCAGCTGCTAGCCCACCAGGTCGGCCACGATCTGCAGGAGGTCCTGCAGGTGGCGGTTGGACAGGAACTCCCGGCGCACGGACTCGTGCGCGGCCAGCCCCATCTCCTGGGCCCGCTCGGGGAAGAGCAGCAGGTCGCGCACGGCCTCAGCCCAGGCGACGCCGTCGGTCGGGTCAACCAGGACGCCGTCGACGCCATCGTCAATCTGGTCACGGATGCCGCCGACCGCGGAGGCCACCACCGGGGCCTTCTTCCACATCGCCTCAGCCACCGTCAGACCGAAGGCCTCGATGAGGGAGCGCTGAGTGACCACCGAGCTGACCCTCTGGATGGCGTTGACAACAGTGGCGTTGACCTCCCGGTCCTCCATGCTCACCGCTGCCACGTGGATCCGTGAGGCGACCGACTCGGGCAGCACTGAGCAGCGCTCCACGATCTGCGTCAGGGTCGCCTGCGACTCGGACCCCGTCCGGGGTCGGGCCGACCAGCAGCAGGTGGGCGTCCTCGGGCAGCAGGGCGATGTTGTCGGCGAAGGCCTCCACCAGCTCCAGGCCGCCCTTGAGGCGGTCCCAGCGGTTGACCTGGGTAATGACCCGGGCGCCCAGCGGCACCGGTCCGCCGGCCAGGACCGGGTCGTCGGTCAGGCCGCGGAAGGCGTCGGCGCGCCCGTCGTGACGCAGGAAGGGCACGGCCTCGAAGGGCGGTTCACCGGCGAAGATGCCGGACAGTCGCGCCACCGACCAGGCCTCGTCCAGATCCAGGACCCGGTTCTTGGGGGAGTCGGCGTCGATGGAGGGCGCCAGGACCGCGCAGCGCTCGGCCTCGATGTAGGGCGGCCGGTACTCGGGGCGGGAGACGACGACGAGGTCCACGTCCTCCAGGTAGCGGTCCAGGAAGGCCCAGGCGTAGTCGGCGGCCTCTCCCGCCCCCTCGGCCCCGGCGTGGCAGCGCCAGATCACGGTGGCACCCACGGCCTTGAGGGCCTTGGCCAGGCCGGCCGTGGGCGGGTCGTGGAGGATGACGACGTCGTCGGGGCGGACCTCATCGACGATGTTCTCCGCGTTGGAGGACAGGACGTGCTCGTAGACGTCGCGCTGCTTGTCCCCGAGCTTGCCGCCATCGCCGCGGTCTCCATGAATGCCGGCGTGCAGGCGGTTGGCGATCTGGGTGAACTCCTCGGGGGCGTCCAGGCTCAGCCAGCGCACGTCGAGGCCGGCGCCCAGGGCGTAGCCCACGAGGGGGGCCACCGTCTCCGCCGGCCCTGAACCGGCGGCGGCCGACGGCGTCACCGTCCACACGGTGCGTCCCTCCAGGAGGGCCTCGGCGCCGGCCAGACTCGTGTGCAGCCGTCTGACGGCCACCTCGTCCAGGTGGCTCTCCAGGTGCGACAGGGGCAGCGGGGCGACGTCGATGTCTCTCATGCCATGATCTTCCCCCGAAATCGTGTGAGTCGCAGCACTTTGAGAGTGGGCGTGGCGCCTCGTTTCCGTTTCTCAATGTTTTTCGGCCGAATTCCGCGGTGCTCGGACCGGGCGCGGACAGCGGCGGGCCAAGGCGAGTGGTGAGATCGAGTGGTGAGATGAGGCACCGTGGGGGCGCGAGGTAGGCTTGGCCCGGCCGCACTCCCTCTTCGACCAGGAGCACCCATGGCGCCCGAGTCCGCGATCCCAGCCCACCACCCCGACACCGTTGCCGATGCCGCCGCGACTCCCGAGCGGGAGATGCCTTGGAAGGAGCTGGGGCTCAAGGCTGACGAGTACGAGTCCATCCGCGAGCTGCTGGGCCGGCGCCCCACGAACGCCGAGCTGGCCATGTACTCGGTCATGTGGTCGAGCACTGCTCCTACAGTCCTCAAGATCCACCTGCGCCAGTTCGGGGCCAAGACCACTCCAGAGATGCGCGAGCACCTCCTGGTCGGCATGGGGGAGAACGCCGGCGTCGTCGACATCGGTGACGGCTGGGCCGTGACCTACAAGGTCGAGTCGCACAACCACCCCAGCTACGTCGAGCCCTACCAGGGGGCCGCCACCGGCGTGGGCGGGATCGTGCGTGACATCATCTCCATGGGGGCGCGGCCCGTGGCCGTCATGGACCAGCTGCGCTTCGGCGCCGTCGACCGACCCGACACCGCGCGCGTCGTCCACGGCGTGGTGGCCGGCGTGGGTACCTACGGCAACTCCCTGGGGCTGCCCAATATCGGCGGAGAGACCGAGTTCGACTCCTCCTACCAGGAGAACCCGCTGGTCAATGCCCTGTGCGTGGGCGTGCTGCGCCATGAGGACATCCACCTGGCCAATGCCACCGGCGCCGGCAACAAGGTGGTGCTCTTCGGGGCGCGCACCGGCGGCGACGGGATCGGTGGGGCCTCCATCCTGGCGTCCGAGTCCTTCGAGGACGGCATGCCCGCCAAGCGCCCCAGCGTCCAGGTGGGCGACCCTTCATGGAGAAGGTCCTCATCGAGTGCTGCCTCGACCTGTTCGGCGCCGGGCTCGTGCTCGGCATCCAGGACCTGGGCGCCGCCGGCATCTCCTGCGCCACCTCCGAGCTGGCCTCCAACGGCGACGGCGGCATGCACGTCGACCTGGAGAAGGTGCTCCTGCGCGACCCCACCCTGACTGCCGGCGAGATCCTCATGAGCGAGTCCCAGGAACGCATGATGGCCGTTGTCGCGCCCGACAAGCTCGAGGAGTTCATGGCCGTCATCGACAAGTGGGACGTCGAGGCCGCCGTCATCGGGGAGGTCAACGGCTCGGGCCGCCTGACCATCGACCACTTCGGGGAGCGGATCGTCGACGTCGACCCGCGCACCGTGGCTCATGAGGGCCCCACCCTACGAGCGCCCCTACGCCCGCCCGCCTGGCAGGACGAGCTCAACGCGGACACCGCCGAGCGCCTGGACCGCCCCGGATCCGCCGCCGAGCTCGCCGAGCAGGTGCGCGCCGTCGTGACCAGCCCCAACCAGGCCTCCACCGCCTGGGTCACCGACCAGTACGACCGGTTCGTGCGTGGCGACACCGCCCTGTGCCAGCCCGACGACGCCGGCGTCATCCGCGTCGACGGGGCCACCGGTCGCGGCGTGGCCATCGCCACCGACGCCAACGGCCGCTTCGCAAGCTCGACCCGCCACCGGCGCCGCCCGAGCCCTGGCCGAGTCCTACCGCAACGTGTCACCGTGGGCGCCCGGCCCCTGGCCGTCACCGACTGCCTCAACTTCGGCTCGCCGGAGGACCCCGACGCCATGTGGCAGCTCGTCGAGGCCATTACCGGCCTGGCCGACGCCTGCGCCGTCATGGGCGTGCCGGTCACTGGCGGCAACGTGTCCCTCTACAACTCCCACGGCAAGGTCAAGGGGCAGCTCGACTCCTCGATCAACCCCACGCCCGTCGTCGGCGTCCTGGGTGTCATGGACGACGTGCGCCGGGCCAACCCCTCGGGCTGGCACGAGGAGGGTCTGGCCATCATGGCTCTGGGGACCACCGCCGACGAGCTCGACGGCTCGGCCTGGTCCCGTGTGGTCCACGACCACCTCGGTGGGCTGCCTCCGCGCGTTGACCTCGAGGCGGAGATGGCGCTCGGGCGGGTCCTGCTGGCCCTGAGCGACGCGGAGGGGCCGCGGCGGCGAGTCACTGGTTCGCGCCGCCCACGACTGCTCCGCCGGCGGCCTCATCCAGGCGCTCGTGGACTCCTGCCTGCGCTGCGGCGTCGGAGCAAGCGTGGACCTGACCGCCATCCAAGAGGAGGGCGTGGACGACTTCACCGCCCTGTTCTCCGAGTCCGGGGCCCGTGCGATCGTTGCCGTGCGTGAGGAGCTCGTGCCCGCCGTGACTGCGGCCGCCGAGGCCGAGGACGTCGCCGTGGCGCGCCTGGGCACCACCGGCGGCGACCTGCTCGTCGTGGCCGGCAGCGACCTGCTCGCCGACGGCGGTGCCGGGCGTCCCCTCGTCCTGGACCTGGCCGAGCTCGGGGCCGACGTCGAGGGCGTCCTGCCGGCCCTGTTCTGAGCGCCCCTCCACTGCGCACCGAACCGGGCATTCTTCGCCGAGCCCTAAGGCATTTCCGCAGGGCTCCGCGAAGAATGCCCGGCTCGACGTCCGGGGGATTTGGAAAGAGACGGCCGGGTCTTACGCGTCCAGGTGCGCACCGCTAGCCTGGGTGCATGATCGATCATGACTCTGTGAGTGTCAGTGATCCGGCGGTCTCCAAGGCCTTCTACGAGGCGGCGCTCGCACCGCTCGGCTACCGCGTGATCATGGAGTTCGGGCCCGTGACCGGACTGGGCGGACCGATGCCCGGCGCGCCGGAGGGGTCCCCGGTGCATGCGGACCTGTGGCTGGCCCCTGACGGAGGATCCGACTCCGTGCCACATCGCCGTCACGGCGTCATCGACGGCGCAGGTGGACGCCTTCCACGAGGCGGCGCTCGCGGCGGGAGGAACCGATAACGGAGCGCCCGGGGAGCGTTCGCACTACCACCCCGGCTACTACGGGGCCTTCGTGCTCGACCCTGACGGCAACAACCTCGAGGCCGTCTTCCACGGCGCCGGCGACTGAGCGTCGCCTGCGCGCCTCAACTCCGCTCTTGCCGGAGGCCTTCTACACGTACCGGGACATCTGATCCTACGGGGACAGGAATCCTGCACCCGCACGCGTGGGATGTCCCCGCGCAGTGTCAGCGGCGAGAAGGAAGAAGGACTCGGGGCGGCAGGGCACGCGCTTCAGTTCTTGCCGGTGATCAGCGCGGACGCTGTGCGCGGGACGCCGATGAGCACCAGATAGAGAATGCCGGCGAGGGCGGCGGTCAGGATGTTCTTGAGCCAACGACGTCCGAGGGGTTCGCCGTCGGAGGCGAGCCCGCGGATCATGGGGCGGGAGGTCGTGATCGCAGTCATGACTCCAGCCTGCGTGATCATGGCCGAAGGCACATCAGGCCGCCGAATGATTCTCCGCCGATCCATATCCACCCTAAGGAGGGCGGATCGCGGCGCGCTTCCAACTCAGGTTGGAGGAGGCTTCCCGACGGCGGTCGTCAATTAATGTCCGGGTGTCTCAGGAAGATATCGAAGCGGTTGGCAAGTCATTCGTTGCCGACCGCGCAACGCTCCTTCCGTACCCGCTCGAACGGAGCGCAGTGGCGCGGAAGGCGGCGCCTCAGCGTGTCGCGCGCCCGGCGTGGCGCCCTCTCAGCCGCGGATTTGCCAGATATCACTCAGGTAACTGCTCGCAATCGGCTCAAGATGCCGCAGATACCTCGCAGAGATCTCTAGACTTCAACCATGACTGTGCCTTCAGAGACCTCGGGGACGATCGACCCTCGCGAGGTGTCACTGTATGCCGGCCACTTCGACGCGTTGTGGGGTGTGGCCTGGAGCCCGGATGGGACGCGGCTCCTGTCCGGATCGCACGACGGCACGGCCCGGGTCTGGGACGCGAACCGCGGCACCGAGCTGTTCGCGCTCGCAGGTCCCAGTCTGTCCATCAGTGCGGTGGCCTGGAGTCCCGACGGCACGCGTCTGCTCACCGCGGCGGAGGACCACAGCGTGCGCATCTGGGACGCGACCACCGGTGCCGACCTGCTGACCCTGGGGGTCGGCGGTTCCGGCGTCGGCGGGGCAGTGGCCTGGAGTCCCGACTCCACCCGCATCCTCACCAGCTTCGACGACGCCTCGGCCCGCATCTGGGACGCCTCCAGCGGCCAGGTGGTGCGCACACTGTCCGGTCATACGGAGCACCTCACCGCGGTGTCGTGGAGCCCGGACGGGACCCGCGTGGCCACCGCCTCCGATGACGGCACCGCCCGGGTCTGGGACGTCACCACCGGCACCGAGCTGCTGCGCGTGGGCCCCATGGCCTTCGTGGGGCGCGGCGCCACTGTGGGCCCCGACGGCAGGCCGACCCACGTCGGCCCGATCGAGCCGATGACCTGGACTGTCGTGGAGCCCGGACTCGCGCCGCATCATCACCGCCTTCGACTCGGCCGAGCCCCGGGTCTGGGACGCCGCCACCGGCGAGGAGGTCCTCAGCCTCCACGGCCGCGAGCGCCGCTGGGTGAGCGTGGTCTCCTGGAGCCCCGACGGCAGCCGCATCATCACCGACGACATCTCCGGCACCACCGCCCACATCTGGGACGCCGCCACCGGCGAGGCTGCTCAGCCTGCGCGGCCACAGCCAGTGGGCCTGCGCCCTGGCCTGGAGCCCGGACTCGCGCCGCGTGGCCACCGGCTCGCACGACGACACCGTGCGCGTCTGGGACGCCGCCACCGGCCAGCCCCTGCTCGTCCTGGGACCCGGCAACTCCGTCGAGACCGTCTCCTGGAGCCCCGACGGCATCGAAGCTGACCATCGGCGCCAAGAACGGCGGCAACCGCGTCTGGGACGCCACGACCGGCGAACCGCGGCTGACGGTGGACAACGGGCGCCCGCGAGCTGAGCGAGGTCGTCTGGAGCCCCGACGGGCACCCGCCTGGCCACCTCCTCCTACCTCTCACCGCGCGTCCTCATCCTCGACGCCTCCACCGGCGACGTCGTCCAGGCCCTGACCGCCGGCGAGGACGACGTCAACGACGTCTCCTGGAGCCCGGACAGCGAGCGCATCCTCACCGGCCTGGGAGACGACCGCGCCGCGATCTGGGACGCCGCCCGCGGCGAGCGCATCCTCACCCTCGAGGGCCACAGCGACATGATCACCTCGGTGGCCTGGAGCCCCAACGGTCAGCGCGTCCTGACCGGCTCCCAGGACGGGACCGCCCGCATCTGGGACGCGGACACCGGCGAGGTCATCCACACCTACACCGGCAACTGGGTGCGCGACGTCGTGTGGACCCAGGGCGGCCCCCGTGTCGTCACCGGCAGTGCCGACGGCGCCGCCCACGTCTGGGACGTCATCACCTCCGGCGAGCTCGTGACGCTGCGCGATGAGGGCGCCATGGTCCGCTCCTACGCCTGGAGCCCCGACGGCGCCCGGGTGCTGGCCGGCTTCGACGACGGCGTCGTGCGCGTCTGGGACGAGGTCTCCGGCAAGATCGTCCTGTCCCTGGCCGGCCACCGCTTCGGCGTCACCGACGCGCAGTGGAGTCCTGACGGCGCCCGGATCCTCACCGGCTCCGAGGACGGAACGGTGCGCCTGTGGGACGCCACCACCGGCGAGATGACCGGGCTGTTCCTGTGCTTCTTGCCCGACGGCGGGGTGGCCATCCTCGACGCCCCCTCCCTGAGCCTGCGCTCGGGTCCCGGTGAGGTCTGGGACTACCTCGGCCGTCCTGAGATCCTCGCCGGCCAGCTCACTCGTGTGGGTGTCGAGCGGCGTCAGTACTTCAACCCCGACCCGCTGCCCGAGACCGTCGCGGAGCCTTCTCCGGCGATCCCGGAGGGCGAGGGCCCGGCAGCGGAGGGGACTTCCGAGACGTCGCCGGCGCCTGAGGCCGTTGAGGCCGGCGAGGTGACGGAGGTGGCCGACGACTCCGCTGAGCAACCGGCTGAGCAGGACTCCGCCGTTCTCAGCTGGCTCGATCTCCGAGCCGGCTCCTGCGCAGCCCGATGCTGCCGCTGACCGGCCTGCTTCTCAGGCCGCTCCAGCAGGCGAGGGCGTGCCGGCTCAGTCGGCTCACGAAGAGGCCGCCTCGGCGCACGGTGCCCGAGACCGTCGAGGACGCCCCTGCCGAGACGGACGGCGAGCCGGTCCCCGAGGCGATTGCGGAGCCCGCAGCGGAGGAGGGGCAGATCGAGGAGCCCGTGTCAGCCGAGGCCGAGATCGTCACACCTGTCTCCGCCCCCGAGGCGGAGGACTCTGCCGCCCGTGCCCGGCACGCGGCCGCGCAGCACGCCGGCAGACGCCGCTGCGGTCGCAGACGGTCGACAGCCGAGCAGCGCCGGCCGCACCGGCCGAGACCGAGCCGGTCGCCGCTCCGACGGGTGAGACCCTCCTCGTCCAGCCCTTCCCCGTGGATCAGGGACTCGTGGACGGTGAGGTGACCGCTCCTCCGGCCGCGACGACGCCGTCGATGGTTGAGATGCCGGTGGCTCCACCACGGCCCCCCGTCGAGGGCAGAGCCCCGTACCGGTCGACGAGGGTGATCAGCCCGGTGAGATCAGGGGTATCGGCAGCGCAGACCCCCTCTGCGGCCGGTGCTGAGCCCGACGACGACAGCACCAGCGAGGCCGTCATCAACACGCCCGCAACCCCGGCGCTCAGACCGGCTCCGCCGCCTCGCGCCGGGCCCGACACGCGGCCGCCACGGCCCAGACCCCGGCTGAGCCGGACTGCGGACGTGGGCTGTCGAGGCGAGGTCGAGGCTGCCTCCGACGCTGCCGCACCGGCCCCGGGTGGCGTCGTCCTCCGGGACGGCCGAGTCGGCCTACGAGCCGGTGGCGATCCCCGCCGTCGAGCACGCCGGCGACGAGCCCGTCGCCGCGCCCACCGGTGAGACCGTCGCCCCGGACCAGTCCGAGCCCGCCCGATCGGCGACGCCGGCGGCGAGAGTGACCAGACCACTCTGGACCTCTCCAAGGAGCCTCGGTGAGCCGGTGCAGGCGGAGATGCCCCCGGCACGCGGTCCCCGCCGGGGCGCGGTGCCGCCTGTCGCCGAGGCCGAAGGCTCCTGAGCCCGTCGCCGCGCCCACCGTCTCAACGCCCGAGGACGATCCTGAGGACCACGCGGCGCCCGAGGGGCCCGTCGAGCAGATCGACGTGGCGAACGCGGAGCAGGCGGAGAACTCGGAGAGCTCTCAGACGCCTGAGGTGCCAGTGGAGGCCGCGGAGTCTGAGGAGCCCGCGAAGCCCGCAGAGAGCACGGAGGCCGTTGAGGCCCCCGAGCGCCGACTCGAAGCCGCTGAGGAGGAACCTGCGGGCCCACCCCCGTCCCCTGGGGGGACGAGGAGCTGCGCCGTCGGATCTACACCGAGGTCCAGGAGTTCGTCGCCGCCATCGCACGCCGCGACGTCAACGAGCTGGCGAGCCGCTACGGCATCTCCGGCAACGACCTGGCCGGCCTTGACGAGCAGCTCGCCGTGCTCTCCATCCCGGCTGCCGACCTGGCCCTCTACCCGGTGGAGCAGGCCGACGACTATGTCGACGGTCACCACCGACTGGGGCTCAGCGAGCTGGAGGGCGGCGGCGTCGTCATCACCAGCGAGCTGTGGGCTCACGAGGCTGCCACCGGTGCACGTCTCAACGCCCACTGGAACCCCATGGGGATCTACCCCTTCGACTTCCGCAACGTGAGCATGTGAGTCATCTCCTGTGAGCGCCTTCAGGGCGCGTCGCAGTCCGCGTGTGGCCCCGTACCTCCCAGGGTACGGGGCCACACCGTTCTCGGACCGATGACGTGCGCCGGTGGGCGCTCAGGGCGTGCCGATGGGGAGAACGCCCTGCGGATATGTGTCGTGGCTGTGAACCGCATAGACTTCCCGTCGTCAGTTCATCCACCGAGAGGGGACGTTTGTGTCGACGGCGCAGTACCCGGCACGGGCCCGTGTCGCCGCCTGGGCAGTGCACATCTTGACCATGTCGGGACTGGTGTGGGCCAGCCTAGCCATGCTCGCCACCATCAACCCCCGTCGGGAGTTCACCTGGATGTGGGTCTGGCTGCTCGTCGCCCTCGTCGTCGACGGCGTGGACGGCACCCTGGCCCGGCGCGCCAAGGTCTCCGAGATCATCCCCTGGTTCGACGGCGGCATCGTGGACATCGTCGTCGACTACCTCACCTGGACTTTTATCCCGGCGGTCTTCATGTACGTGGCGCTGCCGATGGGGCCCAGGCCGGTGGCGGGCCTGCTCATGGCACTCATCCTGAGCTCGTCGATGTTCTGCTACGCCAACAAGCAGTGGAAGTCCACCGACTACTACTTCGTGGGCTTCCCGGCGGCCTGGAACATCGTGGCCCTCATGTTCTACGTCCTGAGCACGCCGGCGGTTTTCAACATCGTCGTCACCCTCATCTTCGTGGTGCTCACCCTCGTCCCCACGCACTACGCGCACCCGGCGCGCGTCAAGCGCTTCCGCGCCCTCAATATCGGCGCGGTGGCGGTGTGGTTCCTGGCCACCCTGCTGGCTCGTGGCGATCTACCCCCACCGGCCCCTCGGTCTGGTCGCCGTTGTCATCGTTTCCGGCGGGTGGTTCCTGCTGCCGGGCTCCCTGCGATCGATCCGTGGTGCTGAGTCGGAGACGGCGGTCGACCGCGTACCGTCACTTCTGGCGGCGCAGGCTCGCGAGGCGTCGCCAGTCCGGCAAGTCCCGGTTCGCACAGCGGCCACCCACCATGAGGCGGGTGGCCGTTGTTGTCCGCGGGCAGCGCGGGTCTCTCAGCCGGTCCGGGGCGCGCAGGCCCTCTGGCCACGGCCACGTCCCGCAGCCAGTGCCCGCCCTCGAGCAGGACAGGTGGCCAGTACCAGGCCGATGACCACCATGATGACCCAGCCGGGGTAGTGGTTGCCGTCGCCGTGGCTGCCCGCGAAGAAGAAGTACACGTAAGGCAACACGAAGGTGATGAGGGTGACGAGGAAGCCGGCGAAGCGGATGCGGCGGCGCCGGCCCGCGACCATTGCGATGATGCCCCACGTGTAGGGCACGGCGGTGACGATGTCGATGGTCCACAGCACCCAGGGGTTGCCGCGGAAGCCGGGGGCGTAAACGGCCGGCAGCGCCCGCAGTGAGGAGTAGATGAACACGGCCGCGTAGGCGAGGAAGCGCGGGTTGTGCAGGAGCCGGACAATACCGGAGCGCGGCACCAGGTCCACCTCCGCCTCGTGCAGGGCGGCCAGGGTGTGCCGCGAGACCCGCAGCGGGTCCGTGCCCTCCAGGACGGTGCGCAGGTAGCCGATCTGTGCAGGCGTTCCGGTGGCCCACCCGTCCAGCAGGCGTCGCGGGCTCACGGCGACGACGGCGACGCTCACCCGCTGGGGCGGACGTCGTCGGATCGCCTCCTCTGGCCCCTCCGCCCCCGCGGCCTCGTCCAGCGAAGCGATGTGGACGAGCGTCTCGCCCAGAACCGTCCGCAGCCGCTCCAGCTGCTCCGGGGTCACCTCGCTGAGCCACAGGCGCTGCCCGTGCTCAACGGCCAGCGACAGCGCGTGCCCCAGTGCCCATCCATGCTCATCGGGCGTCAGGAGCTCCTCGAGTTCGGAGACGCGGGCGAGCTCGGGGACCTCTGCGACGTTGAAACGTGTCAGGTCGCCGACTCGATCGACGGCGGCCACCGTTCGCAGGATCTCGGGATCCAGGACATGGCGTTGGGCTATGGGAAGCTCGATGACGGAGCGCAGAGCCAGCAGGTCCATCACGGAGGAGCAGGGAGGCGGGGGCGTGTTCGAGCATTGAGGCGAGCCTAAAGGAGTGGGCGCGAATCTTGCGCATTCTGCGGCCTGACGCGGCTCACTCCTCACCCAGGGGAGGGTCCTCATCCTGCCCCCGGCGCTGGCGCCAGGGGCGCAGACGAGGCCGGGCAGGGCCCAAGGGGCGGCCGAGGGCCTGGGGTGGTCATGGGCACTCACGGGATCCCTCAGCACCGCCCGGCGCCGCAGCAGCGCCCGGGACTGCTCTCGTCGTGGCCGGCGCGGGCCTCATCGGCTCCCGCCTGGCGGATATGGCCCGGGACAGTGGCTGGAGGATCCGGATCCTCCACCGCAGCGGACCGGGCAAGGCATCGCGGGAGGGCATCGAGATCGATGCCTCCGGCAGGGAGCACGCCTGGTGGGCCCCCGCCGAGCGCATCCTGGCGCCCGGCGCCCTGGAGGGGGCCAGAGCCGTGGTGTGCCTGTCAGGCGCCCCGATCGCGCCGCGCCCCTGGACACCGGCGCGCCGTCGCGCGCTGGCGGCCTCGCGCCTGTCCACCACCGCCCTCATCGCCCGGGTCGCCGCAGGCCTGCCCTCGGCGGTGCGCCCGGGGTCCCTGCTGGAGTGGGTCGGCCACCGGCTTCTACGGGGATCGGGGCGATGAGATCCTCACCGAGGCGTGCGGCCCGGGTGAGGGGTTCCTGTCCGAGCTGTGCCTGCGTTGGGAGGCCGCTGCGGGCCCGGCGGCGCGGGCCGGGCTGCGCACGGTCCAGTCCCGCACGGGCCTGGTGGTCAGCTCCTCGGGCGGGCTGGGCAGGCTCCTCGGCGCCGCCTACCGGGTGGGGCGGGGGCCCGGCTCGGCCGTGGCGACCAGTGGCAGCCGTGGATCGGACTGGAGGATGCCGCGGCCGGCCTCCTATGGGCCATCGAGCACGACGACATCCGAGGGCCGGTCAACCTGACCGCGCCCGAGCCTCTGCGCAACCGCGACCTCCACCGGCTACTGTCGCGCCTGCGGCCCGCCCTCGATAGCGGTGGTGCCCCAGGCCCCTGCTGGACTGGGCGGGGAGGGCAGGGCGGCCGGCGAGTACCGGAGGCATCGGCAGCATGCTTGCCGAGCTGCTCGGTGCCTCCCAGCGTGCGGTCCCCCAGGCGCTGCTCGCCTCCGGCTTCCGCTTCACTGCGCCGGGCGCGGCCTCGATCTGGGGACTCGGCGCCTGATCCCGCCCCGGTGCCGCGGCGACCATGATGCGGATAGCGCGGTGTTGGCTGCCTCATCTGCCGATGGGGCGTGGGGTGGCGGCCTCGCGGCCGTCAGGGCTCGATGGTCCTAGCCCCGACAGGGCCCGATGCCGGAGCCGCCCTCCTCACCGGCCGGCACGAAGACTCACGGTGCCGGCCGATCTCGTGCGTCCGCCGTCAGGCACGGGCAATGACCTCGCCGTGCACGACGACGAACCAGGCGTCCTCGCTGCCGCCCCACTGTCGCCAGGCCTGGGCCATCGTCTTCAGGTCGGTGCTGCTGGCCAGCCCCAGCTCCACCGCCTGCGGCCCGAAGGAGGTCAGGCTCCGCTGCGCCCAGGTCGTCGACTGCCAGGCGCGGTCGGCGGGCGTGGCGTAGCACCAGGTGGAGGCCGAGGCCGTCACCTCAGTGAACCCCGCCTGGCGGGCCCAGGCGAGCAGCCGGCTTCCGGCGTCGGGTTCGCCGCCGTTGGCTCGTGCCGTGGCCATGTAGACCGAGCGCCACAGCCTCATGCCCTCGGACTCCGGGAACCAGGTCATAGCGGAGTAGACGGCGTCGCGCACCGCGACGATCCCACCGGGGCGGGTGACCCGTCGCATCTCGGTCAGGGCGCCCACCGGGTCGCTGAGGTGCTGGAGGACCTGGTGGGCGTGGGCGACGTCGAAGGTGCCGTCGTCGAAGGGCAGAGACATGACGTCCCCGTCGGTGAGCTCCACTCTCGCGGACAGGTCCCGCTCGGCCAGCGTCGCTCGGGCCGCCTTCGAGTGCGTCAGAGGCGGTATCCAGGCCGACGACGCGTCCGGGAGCCACTCGGGCGGCCAGGTCCGCGGTGATGGTCGCAGGCCCGCAGCCGACGTCGAGCAGATCCATCCCGGCGCGCAGGCGGCCCAGGAGGTAGGCGGCCGAGTCCTCGGCGCCACGACGTGAGTGCGCGCTGAGGACCGCCGCCCCGTGGCCATGGGTGTAGCGGGCCGCTCCGGATGAGCCGCCGGAGGTGTCCGAATACTGTTCACCGTTCATAACAGGATCATCCGAGAGCTGTGACCTCGGCTGCATTATCGTCCGAAATGCGGCCTTTTCGGCGCCTATGTTTCCTCCGGATAGCGAGATGTTTCGTCTCAGTGAACGTCTCGGTGGAAGTCTTCTCGCGGCGCCGCGGCGACCAGCCAGGTGCTGAGCTTAATCCGCTAGGCGAAGGAGTCCCTCATGCAGGACGTTGTCGAGAAGGTCTACGAGCAGGTTGTGACTCGCAACCGTGGAGAGGTCGAGTTCCATCAGGCCGTCCACGAGGTGCTGGAGTCCCTCGGTCCCGTTATCGCCAAGCACCCCCACTACGCCGAGGGCGCCCTCCTGGAGCGCATCGTCGAGCCTGAGCGCCAGATCATGTTCCGAGTGCCGTGGGTCGACGACGCCGGCCAGGTCCACGTCAACCGCGGCTTCCGTATCGAGTTCAACTCGGCGCTGGGCCCCTACAAGGGCGGTCTGCGCTTCCACCCCTCGGTCAACGCCGGCATCATCAAGTTCCTCGGCTTTTCGAGCAGATCTTCAAGAACGCCCTGACCGCACAGGGCATCGGCGGCGGCAAGGGCGGCTCCGACTTCGACCCGCACGGCCGCTCCGACGCCGAGGTCATGCGCTTCGTCAGTCCTTCACGACCGAGCTGGCCCGCCACATCGGCCCGTCCACCGACGTGCCCGCCGGCGACATCGGCGTGGGCGGCCGCGAGATCGGCTACATGTTCGGCCAGTACAAGCGCTTGCGCAACTCCTACGACGCCGGCGTCCTCACCGGCAAAGGGCCTGGCCTGGGGCGGCTCCCTCGTGCGCACCGAGGCCACCGGCTACGGCACCGTGCTCTTCGCCCAGTCCATGCTCTCACGCAAGGGGCGAGTCCCTGGAGGGCAAGAAGGTCATCGTCTCCGGTGCTGGCAACGTGGCGATCTACGCCATCGAGAAGGCCCAGCAGCTCGGCGCCACCCCCATCACCTTCTCCGACTCCTCCGGCTACGTCGTCGACGAGGCCGGTGTGGACCTCGAGCTGCTCAAGCAGGTCAAGGAGGTCGAGCGCGGCCGCGTGGCCGACTACGTCGAGCGCCGCCCCGGTGCCCGCCTCGTGACCGGCGGCTCCGTGTGGGACGTCCCCGGCGACGTCGCCCTGCCCTGCGCCACCCAGAACGAGCTCGACGGCGACGCAGCGGCCACCCTGCTGCGGGGCGGCTGCGGCGTGGTCTCCGAGGGCGCCAACATGCCCTCGACCCCCGAGGCCGTCGAGGCCTTCCAGAAGGCCGGCATCCTGTTCGGCCCCGGTAAGGCGGCCAACGCCGGTGGCGTGGCCACCTCCGCCCTCGAGATGGAGCAGAACGCCGGCCGCACCCGCTGGGACTTCGCCACCGCCGAGGCCAAGCTGACCGGCATCATGGCCGACATCCACGACTCCTGCGTCGCCGCGGCCGAGGAGTACGGCCGCCCCGGCGACTACGTGCTCGGCGCCAACGCGGCCGGTTTCACCCGCGTTGCCGACGTCACGATCGCCCACGGCATCGTCTGGATACCTGGCTGATCCGGGCTCGCGCCCCATAGCGGCAGCGTCCGTCGCCTCTGAGAAGGAGGTGGCGGACGCCGTCGTTGTTGCGCTAGTGGGGGCGCGCAGTCACGATCGGGCAGCCTACCGATCGGATGAGATCGTAAAAACACTGACAAAATCATGGAAGGGGCGTACCGTGGAGATGTTCCTCTCCTCACATGATCCCGATCTCCATCCCTACGTCCCGCGAGGATTGACATGGGAATACTTCCAGCTCGGGGAGCACGAGTCTGTTCAGCGTTGAGCGCTCTGGTGATGGCTGCACTGAGCCCCATGGTCGCGGTTCCGGCAGCATCCCTCATGCCGCCGGCTGCCGCTGTGGAGAAACCTCCCGACGGTGCTGACAGGCTCCGGGGGCCGATGATCCGGGTAACAAGGTGGGCATCAAGCTGGTGGGCCTGGCCGGCCTTCACGGTCACTACCTGGAGACGAGCGGGTTCAACCTGGACACCGAGGAGTACGACCTCCCCAAGGACCCCGGCCTGGTCGGGATCGAGTGCGCTGTCCGTGGGATTCGAGAAGACTTCCCCAATACGCTCGTCGTCTCCTCCGGCGGCAACATCGGGGCCTCGCCCCACGTGTCCTCCTTCCTGCAGGACCAGCCCGTTATCAGTGGGCTCAATATGGTGGAGCTGGATGCCTCAGCCCTGGGGGTCCACGCGCTCGACGGCGGGGTGAAGGACCTCGAGGACAAAATCCTGCCCGCCTCTGACTTCCCCATTCTGGCGGCGAACGTGTCCGGCTCGGATGCCCTGAGCGCCGAGGGGGACGGTCGCGGGGTCTTCATCAAGGAGGTCGACGGGGTGCGGGTCGGCTTCATCGGTGTGGTGACCGATGAGCTGCCCAAGGTGGTCTCCTCCTCCACCCGGGCACAGCTCACGGTCGCCCCGGCGGTGGCCACGGCCAACGCCCGCGCCGCCGAGCTCAAGGATGGTGACCCCGCCAATGGTGAGGCCGACGTCGTCGTCGTGCTCAGTCATGAGGACGCGGCCTCCACGGCCACGAGCTTCTCCAAGAACGTCGACGCCGTCGTCGCCGGACGCAGCCACGTCTCCTACGCGCAGACGGTGACCGGGGTCGAGAGCAATCAGATCGCCGTCGTCCAGCCCGACCACTACGGTCTGAAGCTCGGGATGGTTCGGCTCAATTACGACCGGGACACCAAGAAGGTCTCTGTCGTCAACGTGGAGAATCGGATCTGAAGCGGGAATACTGCCATGAAGACGATGATTTCGGCGGCGTCGATATCTTCTCATATAAGAGATACAACAAGATGATGGATCTGGGGGCCGCGCGGCCGGTGGCGCAGCTCGGCGCCCGACTACTTGCGTGGTTCGGATGGTGTGACTCCCGGAGTCCACACCGGCACCGAGTCCACGGCGGCCGACCTGGTGGCCGAGTCCTACCGATACTGGCTCGCCGACATTGATCCCATGGAGCAACCGCCGGCCTCCACGCACTATGTGGGAGTAGTCCGGGCCGACGACCTCAAAGCCGATTTCCGGTACAAGAGAACCGGGAACTATCACGGAGAGGTGCCCGCAGATCAGGTCGACGGCCTCTTCACGGTCGACGAGGTCCGTAATGTCTCCCCGGATGACAAGGCAATGGGCTACCTCTCCATCACCGGTGCCGACCTCAAGGCGCTTATTGCCCAGCAGTGGCGCCCCGGAGCGGATCCGTCGGCTCTCCAGCTGGGACTGTCCGCCAACGTCGACGTCATCGTAAACGCCGCCTCCCAGAGCGAGGACGGCGCCGCCCCCTCGATTCGCGAGGTCAGGGTGGACGGACGGATCCTGGAGGACACGGACACGGTGGTCGTGGCCTCCACCACCGAGCTGCTCACCAGTGGCGCCGGCTTCACACTCCCCAACGGAAGCGGGGTCGTGAACGTCGGATCGCTCGGACGCGACATCACCACCAACTACCTGGCCTCCTTCAACCATCAGCTGCTCAAGCCGAGCTACGCCAAGCGCCAGGTGGGCGTGAGTATGACGCTCAAGGGTGCAAGTACGGACACGGTCTCGGTGATGATGGACTCCCTGGCCTACACCCAACCCGCCGAGCGCGTCCTCGAAGCCCGCCGCGTGCGCCATGTATCCGGGGACAAGGGTTCTTCGGTCAGAACATCGATCTGACCGTGGACCACCGGACCGACTACCGGCAAGGCGACTTCGACCTCCCACGATTCCGCCACGACGCCCCACCGGCGCCTGCCGCAGCGCGGAGGCCACGACCTGCCGCTGGGTCACTCTCGAGTCCGTCAACGGCGTCGGCCGGGTTCTCAACAGCTTCTACGTCGAGGTGCCGGCCGACGCGAGCTCGGGCGACGCCGTCAGCTTCACGCCAGTGCCTGGCGGAACCGTCGCGACGACATCGCCAACCCCGGCGCCGGTGCCGAGCCAACGGTCGGCGCCGGCCGGCGACTGCCGGTCCCCGGGGCAGGAGAACTGCCTCCCAGGGGCCGGGAGGTGAGGTCGGTGGCGGCTCCGGTGCGGTCGAGCGAGAACCCGACAGCTGCGTCGACGGCGGGACCGCTGCCGAGTCCGGCAGCGCCGGTCGGCGTCAGGTGGTCTGCCTCCATCTGCGAGCGGGGAAGCGCCCGGAGCAGGCCCGAGGAACCAGTGGCAGGTCGACCAACGGTTCGGGCGGCTGGTCGCCGCGCACCGGTGTCCTGGGCTCCGGCGTGATCGCCCTGACCCTCGTCATCGGCGACTCTCGTCCTGCGGCGCAGTCGGCGGAGCCGACGGCCTGCAGGCACAGCCGCGGCCGGATGCAGCCTGACGCAGCGGTGAGAAAGGCCGACGGCTGTGCGCGCCGCCCCGACTCCGGGGCGGCGGGCGCAGCATCGATCGGAGAGATGGCCCAAATCCGTGAAAAAGGGCTGCGCCGATCCTTATGAGACGCATACGGTTGGCGATGTCCTGCCCGCCCGCCTCCGTCCCTCACCCGGTGGTACCGCCATCGATCACGCTCTGCGCGCTGACAGAAATGACGAAGGAACGACATGCGACTGCTTCCCTCCGTGCCGCCGGGCCTGCGCCGTCATCTGCGGACTCGCCCTGGCATCCCTCGGCCCCTCACCCCGCCCGCCGGCGCCGATGAACCGGCTGTGCCTCCCGTACCTCCCGCTGCTCAGCTGCTCCGCCGACGACGCCGCTCCTGCCCACCATCGACCTGCTGGGCATCACCGACCTGCAGCCACATCTCCCGCACCACCCAGACGGACCGCGACACCGGGCAGACGTCCGTCGGAGGACAGCGCCGTCACCCTGGCCTGCGAGGTCTCCGCCGCGCCGCGCTCAACCCGAACACCCTGTTCGTCTCCGCCGGCGACTCCGTGGGTCGATCGGCCTACGTCTCCTCCATCCTCCAGGACCGCCCCACCATCGGGCGCTCAACGCGCGATGTCCTGGACGCCCTCCGCCTGGGCAGCCACGAGCTCGACCGGGGTTGACCGACCTCGAGGACCGCATCCTGCCCGCCTCGCGAACTCCCGATCCTGGCCGCCATATCGTCTCGGCTCAGCGCCCTGGCCGCCGAGGGCAACGGACGGGCGCCTTCATCAAGGAGGTCGGCGGCGTAGCGCGTCGGCTTCGTCGGCGTCGTCACCGACGAGCTGCCCACCCTCGTGTCGCCTTCCGGCCCTGTCCACCCTCTCCCTGAGCCCCGCCGTCGCTACCGCCAACGCCCGCGCCGCCGAACTCAGGACGGAGACCCCGCCAGCGGCGAGGCCGACGTCGTCGTTGTCCTCAGCCACGAGGACGCCGCCACCACCGCCACCAGCTTCGGCGGCAGCGTCGACGCGGTCTTCTCCGGCCACACCCACGTGCCCTTCGCCCAGACCGTCACCGGAGTCGAGGGCACCAGATCGCCGTCGTCCAGGCCGACCACTACGGCTGGGCCCTCGGACGCATCCGCCTCAGCTACGACCCCGCCACCAGGAGGACCGCCGTGGTCCGCGCTGACAACGAGGACCTGCGCGGGCTCGAGACTGCACCACGGACGCCTACGGCATGGCCGGGATCGTCGCCCAGGCGGAGAAGGACTCCGCCACCGAGGGCGGTAAGCCGTTGGCCAGGATCGGATCGGACTTCCTGCGCGGCTCCGACGGCACCGGCCCCGGCGCCAACCGCGGCACCGAGTCCACCGCCTCCAACCTCATCGCCGAGTCCTTCCGTAGCTGGCTCGCCACCGACATCCAGCCGGCCGGCTTCACCAGGTACGTCGGCATCATGAACGCAGGCGGCGTGCGCGCTGACTTTCGCTATGCCGCCTCCGGTACCGAGGGCGACGGCGTCCTGACCTCCGGGGAGGCCTACACCGTCCAGCCCTTCGGCAACGAGATGGCCTCACGACCCTCACCGGCGCCGAGCTAAGGACACTCCTGTCCCAGCAGTGGCAGCCGGGCTCCAGCCGGCCCGTGCTCACTTTGGGGCTGTCCAGCAATGTCGACGTCCTCACCGAGGCGAGTACCCCGGGCGGCTCCGCCGCCCCCGTGATCCGCGAGATCCGGGTTGACGGCGAGCCGCTGGCCGACGACGCCGCGGTCGTCGTCGCCTCGAACTCCTTCCTGCTGACCGGCGGCGACGGCTGCACGGTCTTCAAGGTCAAGCCGTCGACCAACACCGGCGTCCTCGACCGCGACGTCACCTCCGCCTACCTGGCCTCCTTCGGCGACCAACCCGTCAAGGCCGGCTACTCCAAGCGGCAGGTCGCGATGAGCGCGGCGCCCTCGGCCGCAGGCGCCGGGGCGGTCACGGTGACCATGGACTCCCTGGCCTACACCAACGCCTCCGGGCAGGCCGCCGGCGCCCGCCGCGTGCGCGTGAGCGCCGGGAGCACGGAGATCCTCAGCCGGGACATCGACCTGACCGTTGACCCCACCGGTCCGACCACCGGCAAGGCCGTCTTCGACCTCGCGGTTCCGGCCGACGCCCCCACCCGAACCTGCCGCACGATTCAGGCCGCCACCTGCCGGTGGGTCGCCGTTGAGACCGTCGACTCCGCGGGCGCGGTCCTCAACAGCTTCTCGGTCGAGGTCGCCGTCGGCACAGGCGACGGCGATGACAATGCGCCCGGCCCGCAGGCCGGTGGCGGAGCCGAGCCCTCCGCGGCTGCGGGCAGCCCCAGCCCGTCGGCACGACCGGCACCCGAGTGCTCCAGCTGCGGCCCGGGTGTCGATCGGGCATCCAGGCAGGTGAGCGGCCCCCTGGCCCGCACCGGCGCCTCGCTCAACGTGGGATCGCTCGCGCTCTCCCTGCTCGCCGTCGGCGGCTACCTGATCCTGCGCCGGCAACTTCAGGCCTGAGGGCGGACCCTGTTCTCAGAACAACCTACACAAAATGTATTGTGAGTCACTCCAGGGGTAGCAGGGACTGTCTGAACGGACATATGCTTATGTCCGTTCAGACGATTATTGGTCTGGTTAATGCCCGAACAGGCATTTCCGGCCAACGACACCGACGTCGGGGTGAACATGCGCATCGAGGACAGGCACCGCCGAGATCGTTGAACAGGTGCGCGGCGCTGGGCGCGTCCTGGTCGCCGAGCTCGCCGAGCACTCGACGTCACCCCCGAGACGATCCGCCGCGACCTGGCCGCACTGGACCGCAACGGCTCCTGCGCGCAAGGTCCACGGCGGTGCCATCCCCGCCCCCGCCCTGCCGGAGACCGGCGTGACCCAGCGCGAACAGGTCAACATCTGCGCCAAACAGGCCATCGCCCGCGCCGCCCTGGAACGGCTGGACCCGGAGCCCGGCACCACCCTCCTGGTCGACGCCGGCACCACCACCGGTGCCGCCGCCCGCCTCCTGCCCGCCGAGGGCGACCTGACCATCATCACCAACTCCGTCCTGACCGCCGCCTCCTGACCGCCGCCGGACATGCCGGGTGCGGATCCTGGGCGGACCAACTGCGCGGTCTCACCCAGGGCGCCGTCGGCCCTGAGGCCGTCGAGGCCCCTCTCCACCCTGCGTGTCGACGTCGCCCTCCTGGGCGCCAACGGCGTCAGCGCCGCCCACGGGCTGTCCACGCCCGACCCCGACGAGGCCACCGTTAAACGCGCCATGGTGCGCAGCGCCCGCCAGGTGGTGGCCCTGGTCGACTCCACCAAGATCGGCCAGGAGCACCTGGTCTCCTTCGCCACCCTCGACGACGTCGACCTCCTGGTCACCGACGTCGAGCTCCCGCCCGCACTGACCGAGACAGCTCGCCACCACCGAAACAGAGGTCCTTGTCGCATGATCCTGACCCTCACGCCCAATCCGTCACTCGACCGCACCGTCTCCCTGGCCGGGCCCCTCCAGCGCGGCGCTGTCCAGCGCCTGACCGACGTGGTCATGGAGCCCGGGGGCAAGGGCGTCAACGTCGCCGCGTCCTGTCCAACTCCGGGCGCGCCGCCACCGCCGTCCTTCCCGCCGCCGAGCACGACCCATCCTCACCGCCCTGGGGCGCTCGAGCTTCCCGGGCTCACCGTCCACCCGGTGCCGGTGGCCGGCGCCGCCCGCATCAACACCGCGGTCACCGAACCCGGCGGCACCACCACCAAGCTCAACGAGCTGGGAGCGGGCCTGAGCGAGGAGGAGATCGCCGCCGTCGAGCACGCCCTCCTGGAGACCTTGGCGACCACGCCGCTTCCGGCCGGCGCATCCCCCCACCACTGGGCGGTCATGTCCGGCTCCCTGCCACCGGGCGTGCCGACCAACTGGTACGCCCGCCTGGTGGGGCTCCTGCGCGAGGCCGCCCCGGGACTGCGCATCGCCGTCGACACCTCCGACGAGCCCCTCGCGGCCCCTGGCCGCAGAGCTGCCCGACTCGGCCCCGACCTCATCAAGCCCAACGGCGAGGAGCTCGGCCAGCTCGCCGGCCTGCCGGCCGAGCGCGCCATAGCCCTCGAGGAGGGGGCCGTCGAAGGGAACTACGGCCCCGTCGTCGACGCCGCCCGCCTGCTGGTGGGCCTGGGGATCGGCGCCGTCATGGTGACGCTCGGCCCCGCCGGCGCCGTCCTGGTGACCGCCGACGGAGCCTGGCACGCCACCGCCCCGAAGGTCCCGGTGGTCTCCACCGTCGGGGCCGGGGACTCCTCCGGTGGCCGGCTACATCCTGGCCGACGTCAGCGGCGGGGACGAGGCCGAGCGCCTGAGCACCGCCATGGCCTACGCGGGTCGGCGGCCGCCTCCTGCCCGGAACCACGCTGCCCACGCCCGCCGACCTGCCGCGCAGGCGTCCCGTCGTCACCCGCCTCGGCTGAGCCGGCAGCGGCGGTGCCGACGGGAACGCCCGGGCCGCCGTCCTCAGCCGACTGCTTTCCGGCTGTCACCGGCGGTCGCCGGCGGTCGCCGACACCGATCGAACCGACCGCCTCCGACCAGCCCGACCTACCCACAACCTCCTACCCGTCCGCTGCACGACAACCACCCGCCGAACCGCCCTGACCGCCTCAAGCACCCCTGACACGCAACCGCCGCCCACCGGACGGCAGCACCTCGGACACCAAGGAAGACCATGACCGAGAACACCCCGCACCGATCATCCCCGAGCTGGTCGCGCCTCGACATAAACGCCGGCCGGGCAAGGAAGACGTCATCGAGTTCCTGGCCGCCACCGTGGCCGGGGCCGGGAGGGCCTCCAGCCCCGACGGCCTGGCCGCCGACGCGCCAAGAAGCGTGAGTCGAGCCGCCCCACCGGGATCCCAGGGGCATCGCGATTCCGCACTGCCGCAGCTCCCCACGTCCTGGCTCCCCAGCCTCGGCTTCGCCCCGCCTGGCGCAGCTCGGTCGACTTCAGGGCTGCCGACGGCCGGACGCCGACCTCATCTTCATGATCGCGGCCCCGACGGCGCCGACGACTTCCACCTCCAGCTCCTGGCCAAGCTCGCCCGTGGCCCTCATGCAGTCCGACTTCACCGACGCGCTGCGTCAGGCCGCCGACGCCGAGGAGATCGCCCGGATCGTCACCGGACAGGTCCAGCCCGAGCTGCTCGACGACGGGGGAGATGCTGAGGAGAGCCAGGCCGGGGCGGCGGAGTCGGCCGAGGACTCCCAAGACCGCGGCGGCGCCCGCGGCGTCGTCGGTCCCCGCGGCGGGCGAGACCGTCATCGTGGGCGTCTCCTCCTGCCCCACCGGTATCGCCCCACACCTTCATGGCCGCCGAGGCCCTGGAGCAGGCGGGCAAGGACCGCGGCATCACCGTGGCCATCGAAGGCCAGGGCTCGGGCAAGATCGACGCCCTCGATCCCGACCTCATCGAGCGGGCCACCGCCGTCATCTTCGCCCACGACCTGCCCGTCAAGGGACGCGAGCGCTTCGCCGGAAAGCCCGTCATCGACGTCGGCGTCAGGCCGCCGTCAACGATGCAGGCTCCCTGGTGGACAAGGCGCTGGCCGCGGCCGACGACCCGAGCGCCGCCCGCGTGCCCGCCGGCAGCGAGTCCAGCGAGGAGAGCGAGGAGGGCTCCGAGCACTGGGCGCGGCGCCTCCAGCGCTCCGTCATGACCGGCGTGTCCTACGCATGATCCCTTCGTGGCCGCCGGCGGCTCTGCTCATCGCCCTGGGCTTCCTCCTGGCCGGGTACGACGTCGCCAACCTCTACGAGAAGATCTCCATCAGCGACTACTCCCTGTGGAACCTTCCCCGGCAGCGAGTTCGTCCACGAGATCAAGAACTCGGCGGGTGACGTCGTCGCCACCGAGACGATCTCCGTCTCCCAGTCCGGGCTGCTGCTGTACATCGGGTGGTCACTGTTCCTGCTGGGGAAGGCGGCCATGACCTTCCTCGTCCCGGCGCTGGCCGGCTGCATCTCCTTCGGCCTGGCCGGCCGGCTCGGTATCGCGCCCGGATTCGTCATGGGCGTCGTGGCGGTCGAGGTCGGCGCCGGGTTCATCGGCGGCCTGGTCGGCGGTATCCTCGCGGGCTACTTCGCCGCCTGGCCTCGCAGGGCTCAATGTGCCGTCCTGGCTGCGAGGGCTCATGCCCGTGGTCATCATCCCGCTGGGCACCACGCTGGTGGTCGGCGCCCTCGTAGTACATGGTTCTCGGACTGCCCCTGGCCTCCCTCATGACCGCGCTTCAGAACGGACTGACCTCCATGTCCGAGGGCGGCTCGGCCGTGCTGCTCGGCATCATCCTCGGGCTCATGATGTGCTTCGACCTGGGCGGGCCCGGTCAACAAGGCCGCCTACCTGTTCGGCACCGCGGGCCTGTCCGCCGCCAGCGCCACCAACACCGCCCCCTACGAGATCATGGCCACCGTCGCGGCCACCGGCATGGTGCCCGCCGCTGGCGATGTCCGCCGCGACCTTCCTGCGCTCGCGGCTGTTCACCAAGGCCGAGATCGAGAACGGGCGCAGCGCCTGGCTGCTGGGGCTGTCCTTCATCTCCGAGGGCGCCATCCCCTTCGCCGCCGCCGACCCGCTGCGCGTCATCCCGGCCACCATGGCCGGCGGTGCGGTCACCGGCGCGATGACCATGGCCATGCACGTCGGCTCGCGCGCCCCCCACGGCGGTGTGTTCGTCGCCTTCGCCATCACCAACTTCGGCGGCTTCCTCCTGGCGATCCTGGTCGGGACGGCGGTCAGCACCGCGCTGGTCATCCTCCTCAAGGGCCTGGGGCGCAACAAGGACGGTAAGGACGCCGCCGAGGCGCAGCCCGCCGCTGCTGCCGCCTGATCCAGTTACCGACCGCTGTCACGAGGACGGCCCGCCATCTGGGCGGGCCGTCCTCGTCGTTGTGGAGGAACGCGGCCGGCGCGTGGAGGGGCTGCACCGGCCTGCTCCGGGCAGGAACCGGCAGGGGAGGCGCCGTCGTGCTGTGCTGACCCTGATCGGGGACGTACTTTTCGATCGAGACGCGTTCTCCCGCAGAAGGCGACGGTCAGACCTCAGTCGTTTGCGGAGAAGTACGTCCTGGATGGAAAACGCAGTTCCCGATGCGCGAGGCCGGCCGCCCTGCATTGCGTCGTCGGGGCCGGCAAGGCTAGCAGGGCCAGTCAGGGCAAGTCAGAGCCGGCTAGGGCAGGTCAGGGCCAGCCAGGGCCGGAACGCTCCCTGGTCCGGCTCCCAAAGGTGGTTGTCGGCTCCTGATGAGCTCTCACGCTCGGCCCCGGCGCTGGTCGCAGATAGGCTTCGCGTCATGGCTGCTAGACGACGTATCGACCCCGCGGCGGGCGCCCAGGCCCTGCGCCAGTGGGCCCAGGAGCAGGACACGTCCGGGGACGGATCGGCCGACGGGACTGAAGGGGCAACCGGCGCCGCCAGTGCCAGCGACTCCGTGAGCCCGCCGAGTGCGCCGCCCGGCGCCGGATGACCGCCACCGCCGTGCGCTACACCCTCGAGGAGCTCGCCGCCTGCGCCCCCGGGCGCTCGGTCGAGGTTCGGGTCCCGCCCTTCGGCGTCACGCAGGCCGTCGCGGGCACCGTCCACCGCCGGGGAACCCCGCCCAGCGTCGTCGAGACCGACGCCCCCACCTGGCTGGCCCTGGCCACCGGCCGGCGACCTGGCAGGACGCCCTGGCTGGCGGCGCCCTGCGGGCCTCCGGCGAGCGCTGCGACTTATCCGCCTACCTGCCCGTGGTCAGGCTCTGAGAGTCCTTCCGGCGAATCGTCCTGCGCCCGGTAGGTTCGCCTCATGAGTCGTACGCGCCTGAGCACCTATACCGCCCCGCCCGCCGAGGTCGCCCGCGCCCTGGATGCGCTCCGTGCGCAGTACGAGGCCCCACCGCCTTCCCACCGAGGTTCTCGCAGAGGCCGAGGCCACCGCCACCGCCTGGGCGCAGGACGGTCCCGCCCGTCTCCTGGCCGACGCGCGCCCGTGACGCCCGTGACCTGCAGCTGGTCACCATCGACCCGCCCGGCTCTATGGACCTCGAGTCAGGCGGTACTCCTGGAGCGTCTGCCCGCGCAGACCGACCGCGCCGGCGTGCCGACCGGGGATGCGCCCGGGCCGGCGGCTGCCTACCGCGTCCACTACGCGATCGCCTCACTGGCCACCTTCGTCACTCGGCGGCGCCCCTGGACGTCGAGCTGCGCCGCCGCGGTGAGACCATCTATGCCCCCGACGCCGCTACGCCCTGCCCCGAGGTCCTCTCCCACGGCGCCGCCTCCCTCCTGGAGGACATGGACCGCCCGGCCTGCCTGTGGACCATCGACCTCGACGCTCGAGGCGAGGTCCTCTCCGCCCGCGTGGAGGTCCCTCGTGCGCTCGCGGGCGCGCCTCAGCTATCTAGCCAGGTCCAGGCCGCCATCGACGAGGCGGGCTCCCCTGCCGCCGTCGGTCCCCGCCGACCCTGCCCGTGCTCCTGTCTGAGATCGGCCGCCTGCGCCTGGAGCGGGAGGCCGCCCGCGGCGGCATCAGCATGACCACGCCCGAGCAGATCATCGAGGCAGCGGAGACGGGCGCAGCGGGGACGGCCGGAACCCGGGAGGCGGCGAGCGCAGCCGGCCCCGACGGCTCCTCGGCCACGGGCGGCTACCGGCTCGCCTACCGCGTGCCCGTGCCCGCCGAGCAGTACAACGCCCAGATCTCCTTGCTCACCGGCATGTGCGCCGCCCGGATCATGGTCGAGTGCGGCGTCGGCATCCTGCGCACCCTGCCGCCGGCACGCCCCGAGGACTACGCCCGGCTGCGGCGCGTGGCCGCGGCCCTGGGCATCGACTGGCCCGCTGCCCAGCCCTACCCCTGAGCTCGTGCGCGGCCTGGACCACGCCGTGCCCGCCCATGCGGGCCTTCATGGACCAGGGCCATGTCCTCTTCCGCGGGTCGGGCTACTTTGCCTTCGGCGCGGGCGGCGTCGCCGTCCCGGCCGACGACGAGCCTCCGACGCTGAGGAGGCCGTTCATTCCGCGATCGCCGCGCGCTACGCCCATGTCACCGCGCCGCTGCGCCGCCTCGTGGACCGCTACGGCGAGGAGATCTGCATCGCCGCCTGCGCCGGCAGGTCCGCGCCCGAATGGGTGCTCCAGGCCCCGCCCGATCTGCCCGGCATCATGGAGCAGACCGGCAAGCGCGCCCGGGCGATCGGACGCGGCGCCCTGACCGCCCTGGAGGCCCTGGTGCTGCGCGGTCACGAGGGCGAGGTCTTCAATGGCGTCATCACCTCCGAGCGCGAGGGGCGCGGCGAGCTCGTCCTGGCCGAGCCCGCCGTCGTCACCGAGATCCGCGCCGGCAAGGGAGTCTCCGGCGGCGGCCTGCCGGTGGGTGAGTGCGTGCGGGTCCGCCTGCTGACCGCCGACCCCGCCACCGGCATTCGCTTCCAGCTCCTGCCCGCGAGCTGATCCCCGGTGGGGCTGGGAGTGGGGACGTGGTAACGAATGGGCCCGCCCCGGTGCTCGCCGATGGGCAGACGGGGCCGGGCCGTGAAAGACTGTGCGTGTGTGCACCGGTGAGAACCCCATGCAGACCACTCGTGACCGTCCCGACGACGCCGGCCTCGCCCCGCGGGCGGGGTTCCCCGAGCCCCTCGGCCGGCTGGGTCAGGCCGGCCTGACGGCGCCCGTGGACGCTCCCACCCTGACGGTGCTGCCCGACGACCACTCCGACGAGCTCGAGCCGTCTCCGCGCGAGGAATGCGGCGTCTTCGGCGTATGGGCCCCCGGCGAGGAGGTCTCCCGCCTGACCTACTTCGGCCTGTACGCCCTCCAACACCGCGGCCAGGAGTCGGCCGGCATCGCCACCTCCAACGGCTCCCAGATCCTCGTCTACAAGGATCTGGGCCTGGTCTCCCAGGTCTTCGACGACCGGGCCCTGTCCAACCTGACCGGCCACATGGCCGTCGGGCCCGTCCGTTACGCCACCCAGGGGCCACCACCTGGGAGAATGCCCAGCCGATGCTCGGTCCGGCGGCCCGGCTCCACCCTCGCCCTGGTCCACAGCAGCAGCCTCACCAACACTCGCGAGCTCATGGACGCCGTGCACTCCACCTCCCGGGGAGGACCTCAGCGGCGAGGCTGGGCCGCGGCTCCTCCACGGACACCGCGGTCCTGGCCGCCCTGCTCAACCTCGTCTCCAGAGCGCGGCGCCCTGGAGGGCTGGGACTCGGCCGCCGACGTCCCTCACCTCCGGCTTCACCGACGAAGTCGAGGCTCGACGCCGCCTGCTGCGCGCAGGCCCCGCTGAGCGTGCCCCAGGCCGCCCGCCGGGTCCTGCCCATGCTGCGGGCGCCTTCTCCTGGTCTTCATGGACGAGGGCACCCTCTACGCCGCCCGTGACCCGCACGGGGTGCGCCCCTGGTGCTCGGGCGTCTGGGCGGCGGTTGGGCCGTGGCCTCCGAGACCGCGCCCCTCGACATCATCAGCGCCGCCTTCGTGCGTGAGGTCGAGGCCCGGCGAGCTCATCGAGATCGACGAGGACGGCGTGCGCTCCACCCGCTTCGCCACCGCCCGCCGGGCCGGCTGCGTCTTCGAATACGTCTACCTCGCCCGTCCCGACACCCGCATCGCCGGGCGCAGCGTCATCACCTCGCGCAACGAGATGGGCGCCGCCCTGGCCCGCGAGCACCCGGTGGAGGCCGACCTCGTCATCGCCACGCCCGAGTCGGGCACCCCGGCCGCCATCGGCTACGCCCAGGCCTCCGGCATCCCCTACGGGCAGGGCCTGGTGAAGAACGCCCACGTGGGCGCACCTTCATCCAGCCCACGCAGACCCTGCGCCAGCTCGGCATCCGCCCTCAAGCTCAACCCCCTGCGCGAGGTCATCGAGGGCAAGCGCCTCGTCGTCGTCGACGACTCCATCGTGCGCGGCAACACCCAGCGGGCCCTGGTACGGATGCTGCGCGAGGCCGGCGCCGCCGAAGTCCATGTGCGCATCTCCTCCCGCCGGTCATGTGGCCCGTGCTTCTACGGCATCGACTTCGCCACCCGTGCCGAGCTCATCGCCACCGGCATGAGCGTGAAGGAGATCGGCGAGTCCATTGGGGCCGACTCCCTGGGCTTCCTGTCCGTGGAGGGCATGGTGTCCGCTAGCGGCCAGAAGGCCGACGATCTGTGCATGGCCTGCTTCACCGGCGACTAGCCGATCCCGCCGCCCGTGCGCAGCCTGAAGTCCGCCGCCATCCCCGTGCGCCGCGTCGACCGCCTACCGCAGCCGGCGCCGCAGCGAGCAGGCCGACGGCGCCGAGCGCACCGTGCCGCTGGGCAGCATCACCCGACCCGACCTGGCCTCCGGCAGCCCCCTGGGCTCGACGACGTCCTAGCCCGGCCCCGTACCCGACCTGCCCGACCGGTCACGTCGGACTCCACCGTCTGTATCCGTCTGTATCCGTCCGCATCTGCCCGCACCGCCTCCGAGACCCGGAACCCCAAGGCCGCCATATGAGTCAGCAGCCCGAGCAGTCCGCCCAGGGAGTCACCTACGCCGCCGCCGGCGTCGACACCGCCGCCGGGGACCGAGCCGTCGCGCTCGCGAGAGGACGCGGTGGGCGCCACCATGACCCCGACCGTCGTCGGCGGCGTCGGGGGCTTCGCCGGACTCGTGGACGTCTCCGCGCTGCGCGACTACCGCCGCCCCCTGCTGGCCACCTCCACCGACGGCGTGGGCACCAAGGTCGCCATCGCCCAGGCCTCGACATCCACGACACGATCGGCCAGGACCTGGTGGGCATGGTCGTCGACGACATCATCGTGGTGGGGGCCCGGCCCCTGCTCATGACCGACTACATCGCCTGCGGGCACGTCGTCCCCGAGCGGATCGCGGACATCGTGCGCGGCGTCGCCCAGGCCTGCGCCGCCGTCGGAACTCCGCTGCTGGGCGGGGAGACCGCCGAGCACCCCGGCCTCATGGCTCCCGACGAGTACGACATCGCCGGGGCCGCCACCGGCGTCGTCGAGGCCGACCGCGCGCTCGGCGCGGAGAAGGTGCGCGCCGGTGACGTCCTGATCGCCCTGGGTGCCTCCGGCCTGCACTCCAACGGCTACTCCCTGGTGCGCCGCGTCATCGAGCACGCCGGCTGGGAGCCTGGAGCGCGAGGTCCCCGAGTTCGGCCGCACGCTGGGCCAGGGAGCTGCTCGAGCCCACGCGCCTGTACACCCGCGTGTGCCTGGCCATGCTGGAGACCCTGTCCTCGCCGGCCGCCCCGGGGCCGGTCCACGCCCTGTCCCACATCACCGGTCGGGGACTGGCCGCCAACGTCGCCCGGGTCCTGCCGGCCGGACTCATCGCCGACGTCGACCGTGCCTCCTGGACGGTGCCGCCGGTCTTCTCCACCGTGCGCGAGCTCGGCTCGGTGCCGTGGGAGGACCTTGAGGGCACCCTCAACCTCGGCGTGGGGATGGTCGCCGTGGTCGACCCCGGCGCAGTCGACGCCGTCCTGCGCGTCGCCGAGGGCTCCGACATCCCCGCCTGGGTGCTCGGTGAGGTGCACGAGGCTGCGAAGTACGAGGCCCAGGACCGGGTCGTCTCCGGCACCAAGGGCGTCGACGGCGGCGCCGTCGACATCCACGGCGACTACCGGACCGCCTGAGAGCCCGCCGCGACTGAGAGCTGCTACAGGCGGCCGCGAGCAACCGCGAGCAGTAAGGCCCCGCCGGATGCGGAATGCGTCCGGCGGGGCCTCGCGCCAAGTGTCACGCTTGGCGACTATTCAATCCCACCTGGGCCAACCCTGGAGCACTGCACCAGGACAGCACAGCCCCGACCTGGGTCGATGCGACACAGGTGGATCGGGATGAGGGATGAAGAGTCGCCGAGAGTGACACGGATGGCTGCCCGGCAGCCTCGACTCACGCGCTGATAGGCGCGCGGAAGGGCCGGTAGGTGCGTTCCTCCGGCCCTCCTCGACTGGGGGTGGGGTTATTTCCCGTCCTCGTCCCAGTCATCGTCGTCGACGGCATACTTGGCGGCCAGTTCCTCGTAATCGATCTCGTCATCAGGCTCAGAGCCCGAGGATGCTGAGACGAGCTCCCGCTCCAGAGCCTTGTAATCGGTCTCCGGGCTGAAGTACTTGAGCTTACGGGCAACCTTGGTTGCCTTGGCCTTCTGACGGCCGCGCCCCATAGGCTCGACCCCCTCCAACGTGTCACGGCGCGCACGTGGGCGCGCTCTTCCTGGTCAAATATGTCGTGGGCCAACCGTACAACGTCAATGCGCGAGAACACCATTCGGACACCGGATGCGAGCCGTGGTGACGCACATCCCACATATAGGACATGAGGTCCAAGAAGGCCTCAGGGAGCGCTCAGCCCATCTCCGGCGAACGGCCAGCAATCCTGTGGATATCGCCCACCAGTGGCCCGAAACTCCCTCAGAGAGGCCGGTGCCGCTGCTCTGGAGGACCCTGTGCGGCAGGGTTAAGGAGGAGCCGGTTGGCCGGGCGTCGGCCGTCCGCTTCGCCGGGGGCGTACGTGGCGGGCCTGATGTATGCGCAGGCGCGCCCAGGTCGCTACGGTGCGCGCGGACGCACCTGAGGGGTGAGGGGTCTGAGAGGTTTGAGGGGCTGAGGGGCCGGGCTCTGCTCCGAGGCTCAGTTCTCGAGCCTCGTGGTGCCTCCTCGGGGCCGGGGCTGTGCGGTCCAGCGTCCCGACGGCGCAGAGCGGTCGGCTATGCGCGTCGAGGACTGCGTTTTCTGTCCAGAACGCTTCTCCCGCAAACGACTGGGGTCCGCCCCCAGTCGTTTGCGGAGCACGCAGTCTCGCGGGACAAGTACGTTCCCGAACGAGGACGGTGCGGTGCGAGGGCCTCTGAAGAGGGTTCTGATCCGTCCAGTCCGGGCGGGCCTGCCCAGTGGCGTCCAGATCTGTCTCCAAAGGCCTCGACCTCAGAACGCGCCGGGTGCGGGAAACCGCATAATTCAAGGTTCTTGCTGAAAGAGGTATGGGTGAAGTCTTCGGAGCCTGTGCGTCCTCGAGGGTGGGTGGCCCGGCGTTGGAGACAGGCGAGGGGCCCGGCGTCCGCGGGACGGGGACCTTGTGATGCGCGCGGGGTTGCGCTCCAGTCCTAGGTCTTATTGCGTATGTCCGGGGCAGGCCGGTTCTCGCCGGTGGCCGACGTCGCGGTCGTACCTTGGGACGCGCGTTCGAGGGGTAGAGGGTACGAACGCGCGCCCCAAGGTACTGAACACGTGGACGCTTTGTCCTGCATGTTCGCAATAGGCTCCTAGCGGCGGGCGAAGCGGGTCAGAACGAGTGCCGGCGGTCGCCACGCGCTCCGGCGACGGCGGCCGCCTTGGCAACCGTGGAGGTGGCCTCCGAATCGCCCTGCTTGGCGCGCTCCCAGGTCTGCTCGGCCCGGTCGGCCAGCCGGCGGGCCTCCTTGCGCAGTCGGTCGGCGCCGGCCGCGGTCTGCTCTCGCAGTCGGTCGGCCCGGGCGGTCGCCTGCTCGCGCAGGTGCTCACCGGCCTCCCGCGCCTGCGTGCGCGGGGTCCGCCCTAGCCGCGAGCTCATCGACGGCTCGCCGCCAGGGCCACTCGCTGGGCGCGCAGTCGCTCCTCGATCTGCTCGGGACTCAATGCCTCGAGGCCGGCCCTCCCGGTCTTCCCAGCCTTCCCGGCGCCGCCAGCTGCGCCCGGAGTCCCCGCCGGCCTGCGGGCCGCCGGTCATGACTGCACCGTCCGGGGTCGTGAGAAGGCCTTGAACGCGGCGACGGTCGCCGTCACGCTCAGGCCCGCCAGGGCCAGGCCAGCGACCGTGACGATCCCCAGCGATGCAGGGTCGCCGTCGCGAGCATCGTCGAACAGGCGGGCGACGCGCTGACCGAGGGTCATCGTTCCGGGCTCGTAGGGGTCCACGCCGCCGGCCTCATCGGTGCCGCTGCCGACCAGCGAGGTCAGGCGGCTCTTGACCCTGCCCGACAGCCTCCTCGGCCTTCCCGAGGGCCTGGCTGCGCAGGTCCTCGACCTCTCCTGGCCTTGAGCTTGGCCATCTTGGTCAGGTTGTCCGGCACCAGACGCGCGGCGAGCTCGTCGATGTCGACGGCCAGCGCCTTGCGGCGGGCCTCCATATCGGAGATGAGCGCGTCATCGGCCGGTGCCGGGGTCTGAGCCGGTGCAGCGGCGGACGGGTTGGCGTCGGGGGCGGTGTTGGCGCTCACCGGGCGTTCTCTCTCCTGCCCGATGCGATGGCGTCGCTTGACGACCTTGACCGACTCCATCAGTCCCTCCTGCGGCGCGGGGGCCTCGGCCTTGGCCGCCTCGAGCCGCTTGCGACCCACCAGGGCCAGCGGGACGGCGATCGCGATGAGGACCAGCGCCACCACGAGGAAGGCCGCCCATAGCGGCATAACGTGGGACAGCCCCACCGTGAGCGACCCGAGCATCAGTCCGAAGGCGAACAGGGCCAGGACCCCAGCGGCACCGAGCAGCATTGCGGCCGGCTTCATCTCCTTGGCCATGCGCTGTCCCTTGACCTTGGCCAGGTCGATCTCGCCGCGCACCAGCGCCGAGATGTTCTCCGAGATACGGGCGATGAGCTCGCCCAGCGTGGGCTGGGCGCTGCCGGCTCCCCGGGGAGGCGTGGCGGAGGCCGACGACGTCGCCTGCGACGGCGGGGGCGGTGGCTGGTTGTTGGACATGAACGGACCTTCTCGTGTGAGATGCAGCGTTGGGTGCAATCGACTGACTGCTAGCAGCGGGATCGCGACAGTGAGACGACCCGCCACCCCAAGAATCTCACAGGCCGCGCCATCGTGGAACAACGCTGGCCCGGGCGGGTTTGTAGGTTTGGGATATGGGGCCCGGCTTTCGCCGCTGGCGATCTGTATCGGCCGCCTCGGCGGTGCCGCTACTCCTGGTTCCAGGCCCGCAGGGCTCGCGTACTCCCCGCCGAGCGCCACGAGCTCGTCGTGGGTGCCCAGCTCACGATGCGCCCGTCCGCGACGACGGCGACCCGATCGGCGTCGGCGGCCGTGTAGAGGCGGTGGGCCACCTCGATAACGGTGCGCCCGGCCAGCGCCGTGGACGAGGGTCCGCTCCAGGGTGCGCGCGGCACGCGGATCCAACAGCGAGGTGGCCTCATCCAGGATGAGCGTGTGCGGGTCCAGCAGCACCAGCCGGGCCAGCGCGACCTCCTGGGCCTGGGCCGGGTGAGGCTCAGGTGCCCCTGAGCCGATCATCGTGTCCATCCCCTCAGGGCAGCTCGTCCACCCAGGCGTCGGCCCCGATGGCCTCGATGGCCTCGCGGATCGTGTCGTTGGAGGCCCGTGGGCGGCCCAGGCGCACGTTGTCGGCCACCGAGCCCACGAACACGTGGTGCTCCTGGGTCACCAGGGCGACGTGGCGGCGCAGCTCGGCCTCGGCGAGGTCCGTCAGCGCCACCCCGCCAACGGTCACGCTCCCGGAGGTGGGCGGGTTGATGCCGGCCAGCATCCGCCCCAGCGTCGACTTCCCCGAGCCCGAGGGCCCGACGACGGCCAGCCGCTCCCCGGGCACGAGCTCCAGGTCGATCCCGTGGAGCACCTCGACGACCTCCCGGTAGGAGAAGCGCACGTCGTCGAGCACGATCCTCTTGCCATCGGGCTGCTCGCCGGTGGGGGCCCGGTCGTCGGGCACCTCCTCCACCCCCAGGATGCGGGACAGGGAGGCCTGGGCGATCTGGACCTGGTCGATCCAGAACATGAGCTGGCCCACCGGCTTGCGCAGCTCCATCGAGTAAAGGGCGACGGTGGTGATCGCCCCCAGGGTCGCGTAGCCGCGGGCGGCCAGGAACCCGCCCCACAGGAGGATGACGACGACGGGCGCCCGCCAGGCGACGTCGAGCACCATGAACAGGCGCACCCGCAGCATCGCCGTGTAGCGCTTCAGGGACCAGGCCTCCTTGATGGAGGCCATGATGGCCCGCTCGCGGCGCGCCCCGATGCCCAGCGCGTCCACGGTGTGGGCGTGCTCGACCGTCTCGGAGACCGCGCCGTTGAGGCGGGCCTGGGCGGCCGACTCGGCCCGGTAGGCGGGGATGGAGATCGGCAGGTACCAGCGCATCATCGACCACACCGGCGGGAAGATGACCAGCAGCCCGAGCGCCAGGAGGGGGTCGGCGAAGGCGGCGGCCAGCAGCGTGAAGACGATCGTCACTACGCACACGAGGATCTGCGGGATCCCCACCCGCACGAGGAACTCGATGCGGGAGACGTCGGTGGTGGTGCGCCCCACGAGGTCGCCGGTGCCGGCGGACTCCACGGCGCTCAGCGGCAGGTGCACCACCCGGTTCATCATGCGCTCGCGCAGGTCCGCGAACCGACTCGCCCAGGGGTCCGGGCGTACTTCTGGGCGAAGCGGTTGATGAGTGCGCCCACGAGCGTGACCGCGATGATGGTCAGCACGATCCGGTCCACGTAGCCGGCGTCGGCCCGCCCGGCCGAGACCCGCCCGACCAACCGCCCCAGCAGCTGCGGGGCCACGAGCGTGGACAGGACCGCGACGATCTGGAGGGCCAGCACGACGGCGAAGCGCCACCGGTAGGAGGCCATGATCCCGAAGGTCTTGCGCAGAGCGACCGGCCCTGGCGCGACGGGAAGCGCCATCAGCAGCTCACCTCCGTATCCTCGCCCAGGGCCCGGGAGACGACGGCGCGGTAGTCGGCCGCCTGCGCATCGCCGGAGCGGGCCATCGCCATGAGTTCGCGGTGCGTGGAGCGCAGCACCTCGGCGCCGCTGGAGTCGAGGAAGACGACCTCGTCGCAGGCCTCCAGCACCAGCGGGGAGGCGGTGACGACGACGGTCGTGCGCCCGGCGCGGGCCCGGTGCACCCGGGCGGCCACCCGGGCCTCGGTGTGGGAGTCCAGCGCGGAGGTCGGCTCGATGAGCACGAGCGTGGGCGCCTCGGTGAGCAGCGCGCGGGCCAGGGCCACGCGCGCTGGCGCTGGCCGCCGGACAGGGACCGCCCCTTCTCGGTGATCATCCCGGCCAGGCCCTCGCTGAGCGAGGTCAGGACGTCGCCCGCGTCGGCGATCTCGATGGCCTCCAGCAGGCGGTCGTCGCCGAGGGCCTCGCGCTCCTGGGCGCGGACCTGCTGGTCGACGTCGGCCCCGGTGGTGCGCTCGGCCTCGGCGCGCACGAGGTCCGTAACGCCCGCCGGCTGCGGGTCGGGGCCGCCGCGCACGTCGAGGGCCTCGCGCAGGGTTCCGGTGAAGAGCTGGGCGGTCGCCCCGGACACGACGATGCTGGCGCGCACCTGGCCCAGGGGCATGGTCACCAGCGGCCTGCCCGCCAGGGTCACGGTGGGCCCGGGGTCGGTGAAGCGGCCCAGGCGCGTGGCCAGCTCGGCGGAGACCTCCGGGTCGGGGCACACCAGGGCCGTCATGCGGCCCTCCTCCAGGCGCAGGCCGCTTCCGGTGTCCACCAGGTTGCCGCTGACAGGGCGGGCGGCGGCGGGGTCCAGGTCGAGGCGCTCCACGAGGCTGCCGGCGGCGGGTGTGACCTCGAGCAGGCGGCTCAGGCGCCGGGCGCCGACGATGGCCCGGGTGTAGTCCTGCACGGAGTTGGTGAAGACCCACAGCGGCCAGGACAGGTAGGCGGTGTAGCCGTAGAAGGTGATATAGCCCGCCGGGGTCAGACTTCCCGAGACGGCCATGCGGGCCCGCGATCCACACGACGATGGCGGCGAAGAGGCCGGGCAGTAGCACCTGGAGGGTCATGAGAGTGGCCTGGGAGGAGGCCACCTCCACGCCGCGGCGCCGCAGCTCCTGGGAGGCCTCCCGGTAGCGGCGGGCGAAGACGTCCTCCCCGCCGATGCCGCGCAGGATCCGCAGGCCCGCCACTGTGTCGGTGGTGATCGTGGTGACTGCGGACTGGGCCTCGCGCTGAACGGCCTGGCGCTTCTGCAGGGGGCGGATGACCAGGGTGACGATCGCCGCCACCAGCGGCATGCCCAGGATGACCACCAGCCCCAGACTCACCGAGGTGCGGAGCATGAGGACCGCCACGACGATGAAGCTGGCCGCGGCCCCCAGCAGGGCCGGCAGGTGCTCGATGAGGTTGCCCAGGTACTCGGCGTCGGAGGCGATGATGGTGGCGACCTCGCCGGTGGAGACCTGCCGGGACAGGTCCGCACCGGTGGCGGAGACCTGCCGCCCCACGAGCCGGTCGACGTCGAAGGCCGTGCGCATCCAGGCCGCCACCCCGAAGTAGGACAGCATTGTGTCCCCGACGGCGTAGACGACGAACAGCACCAGCAGCGAGGGCGCCGATACCCGAGACGCGGGCGTTGGGGCCGTTCTCGATCCCGGCGTCGAGGGGCCTGGGCCCAGGAAGGCGGGCACGGTCGCCTGGATGATGTTGAGGTGCAGGCCGCCAGGGTGGCCAGGGCCACCCGGGACGGTGGCGCGGCGCGGCAACCACCGCAGAGACCCCGGCCCCGATGGACGGGGCTGGGGCAGCAGGGCGTCGGGGACATCGACAGGGTGATCAGGGCGGCCGGGATCGACCGGGAGAACGGTTCGGGCATGATCGCACGAGGCTACCGGAGCGAGCGCGGGTGCGGCAGGGGGAGGAGCGGTGACGAGGAAGATAGCGGGTGCGGGAATATCCGGTGAGTGCGGCCCGGGTGTCTCGGACGGATCGGGAGGCGCCGGTGCGAGTCCGCTCGGGATGGCGGGGAGTCGGGCCGGGGCACCGGAGTCGGCGGGTCCGTTCGTTATTCCAGTGCCGGCTGGATGATTCGGAACCGCCGGCTGCCGCCGCGAGGCGCCGGCAGGTATGGGGGTGATGGCGGGCGGAACAATTCGTACAGCTCGTACTGTGCCCTACCGAATGGGCGCGCGGTACTGACGTATCTCCTACTTGCCCTCCGGCGGTGTCGTCTGTTCGGTGATCGGTCGCCGCCCGTCCGCCGACCGCCTGCTGACTACTCGGTGGCGATGGCGTCCAGGACGGGGAGCCTAGAGGCGCGCAGCGCCGGCCACAGGGCCGCGATGACGCCGACCACCACGGAGAGCGCGAGCATGCCCACCATCTGTCCCCAGGGGATGCTCAGGGATGAGAGCCCCTGATCCTCCAGGATCTTCTTGAGGGCCGCGGCCAGGACCACCCCGGTCGCCCCGCCCAGGACGGTGCCGTACAGAGCTGTCAGGATGGACTCGGTGATGATCTCCCCGGCCAGCTGGGTCTTGCCCAATCCGACGGCGCGCATGAGCCCGATCTCCCGGGTGCGCTCAGAGACCGAGAGCACCAGAGTGTTGACGATGCCCAGGACGGCGATGACGATGCTCAGCCCCAGCAGGCCGTAGAGGATGGCGAGCATCTGGTTGACCTGCTGGCCGATCTGGCTGGAAATCTCGCTGGCGTCGCGTACCGCGTACTGGTAGGTGTCGGCCACGATGCTGCGGGCCTCGCCCCGCACCGTGTCGAGACTGGCGCCGTTGTCGAGGGTCAGGAACATGCCCATGGGCGAGTCCAGGACGTGGGCAGGGTCCGTGCTGGCGCCCGGCGAGCCCCAGGAGCCCAGCGACGCCGCCAGTTCGGGGGAGTAGAAGTAGTTCGCGTTGAAGCCTCGCGGGTTGATGACGGCGCCCACCGTCGCCTCGACGGCGCCGTTGGGACCGGTGATGGTGACTTTATCTCCCATCTTGAGTCCCGCATCCTTCTTGACGGCCACATGGGTGGCGTCCAAGTCCTCCATCGACCGGGCTGAGCTTGACGTCACTAGGCCCTTGCGAATGTGACCGGGTCGATGACGAAGGCGGCCGCGGTGGGATCCTGCTTGTCGTCTGGCGTGGTGACCGCGTCCGTGTAGATGCTGTACGAGGAGGTCTCCTTGACGCCGTCGATCGCCGCGATCTCCTTGACCTTCCCGTTCGAGAGCCGGGCGTTCAGGCTGCTCATCGTGGCTGGTTGGACCAGGAAGTCGGCCTTGAGGGACTTGTCGACCTCGTCGGCGGTCGAGGTGCTGAAGGAGGCGGCCAGCGTGGCGCCGGCGCACACCAGGGCCATGCCCACCATGAGGGCGCCGGAGGTGTTGGCCGTGCGGCGCGGGTTGTGGACGATGTTGCGCACTGCCAGGCGTCCGGACGGCCGCAGCACGCGGAATGGCAGTCCCAGGGCGGCGACCATCGGGCGCGCCAGGGTCGGGGAGACGATGAGCAGTCCCAGGATCACGCCGCCCGCGCCCAGTCCCATGATGAGGCGGCGCTGCTCCAGGTCTGCGTTCACCCAAGCGGCGGCGATTGCGGCCGCTCCGGCCGCCAGCAGCAGCCCGCCCAGGATCGTGCGCAACACCAGCGACTTCTCCCGGGAACCCGACACGCCGCGCATGGCCTCGACCGGGTGGGTCAGGGCGGCCTCGCGCGCCGGCAGCAGGGCGCCGACGATGGTGACGGCCAGCCCCACCGTCAGGGAGATCGCGATGATCGGCCCGGTCAGGCCGGTGCCCTCAGCAGCGGCATGCCCATGGCGTCCAACGAGCTTGGCCAGCCCGGCCAGGAGCCCGGCCCCCGCGGCCACGCCCAGGGCGGAGCCCACGACGCCGATGACGACCGCCTGGAGGAACACGATGCCGAACACCGATCCGGGCGATGCGCCCACGGCCCGCAGGAGGCGAACTCCTTGACCCGCTGGCGCACACTCATCGCGAAGGGTTCATGATGATGGAGCCCCACGAACATGGCGATGATGACGAAGACCATGAGGAAGGTCTGAATGAAGCCCAGCTGGGACTCGATGGTCTTGTTCTGCTCCTTGATGAGCTCGGCGCGAGTCTTCACCTGGGTGCCGTCGGGAACGACCTTGGTGATCTCGGACTTGACCGTGTCCACCGAGGCTCCGTCGGCCAGGTCGATTGAGATGCCTGAGACCCTCCCGTCCGGGGCGGCCATGGGCAGGAGCCAATCCGGGTCCATTCCCACGACCGTCGCACTGGCCATGGAGGACTCGAAATGGAATTCACCGACCACGGTGACCTCGGTGGGCTGGCCCTGGATGACGATGTGCGTCTTGTCCCCGACCTTGAGGCCGGAGTTCTTCAGGGCCCCGGACTCAGGGCGATCTCGCCCTCACCCTGGGGCCTGTGGCCCTGGGCCCAGAGTCAGGCCCGGCTCTTCGTCATACAGCGGCAGGGAAGAGCGTGGGCGCCCCATGCTGGAGACCAGGGGTGTCGTTGGAGCCCACGAGGACCCCGGGTCATCTGGAGCGCCAGGGTTGGCAGCTTCGACGCCGTCGACCCGCTTGATCTGCTCGGACAGGGGCCGTCAATGGGCTGGGTCTGCAGAGAGGAGGAGCTGGAGCCACCACCCTTGCCGTCGTCGGTGGCGATCTTGGGTCCCTGGACGTACAGGTCCGAGGTGATGGTGGAGGAGGTCAGCTTGGAGAAGGTCTCCGACATGGAGGCGCGCAGGGCCAGTGTGCCCGATAGGAACGCCACCCCGAGCATGACGGCGAAGGTGGTCAGGAAGAACTGCTTGGCATGGGCGCGTACGGAGCGCCAGGCGACTCGGTTCACGGCTCCACGCCCCCTTGGAAGCGTCGGTGTCCCGGGCGCCGGCTGCGGCGCGGACTCGGCCTCGCTCAGCCTCGCGCAGGGCGTCCAGGACCCGGTCGCGGTTGGGGTCGTTCAGCTGGGCGACGACGTGCCCGTCGCGCAGGAAGATGACGGTGTCAGCCCAGGCGGCCGCCTCCGGCTCATGGGTCACCATGACCACCGACTGCTTCAGGTCGTCGACGCTGCGGCGCAGGATCTCCAGGACCTGCTCGGTGGAGTGGGAGTCCAGGTTGCCGGTGGGCTCGTCGGCGGGAGACGACCGCCGGCTCGCCCCACGAGCGCCCGGGCGCAGGCCACGCGCTGGACCTGGCCGCCGGAGAGCTCGGCGGGCCGGTGGGACAGGCGCTCCCGGGGGCCGACGGCGTCGATCACCTGGTCGAAGCGCTGTCGATTGACCTTCTTGCGGGCGATGTCCAGGGGCAGGGTGATGTTCTCTGCCGCCGAGCGTGGGGACCAGGTTGAAGGACTGGAAGATGAAGCCGATGCGCTCGCGGCGCAGGCGGGTCAGGCGGCGCTGACTCATGGAGGAGACCATGTCGCCGTCGAGCATGATCTCCCCGGAGGTCACCGAGTCCAGGCCCGCCAGGCAGTGCATGAGCGTGGACTTGCCTGATCCGGAGGGGCCCATGATGGCGGTGAAGCGGGCCCGGGCGATGTCGACGTTAACCGCGTCGAGGGCTTTGACCGCGCCCGAGCCACGGCCGTGAGACCTTGGTGAGGCTGCGGGCGGAGACTACTGGGTTGTCGACGGGGCGGTGAGGGTGAGGACGGATGGGGCTGCTGGTGCGGGAACTGAGCTACTCATGCTTCGAGTGTGGCAGCGGCGCAGTCCGGTGTGCTCCTCCTGGCGGAGGACTGTCCCCCTGACCTCTCGGCTAGTCAACCCTGACCTGTGGTAGGGGAGGTCCCTGAGAGGAGACGTGGAGGCTGGGCGGGTGCGATGTTTTCGCTGGTTGGCCTCCGCGTGGTGCCGCCGGGTCCCTCCCGGTGCGGCGAGCCGGTGATCGAGGGACGAACTTCGCCCGGCCTGTTTCCGTTTCTTGACCGGTTTGACGGATTCCCGACTACCATCTGTGCTGATCGGCGCCTTGCGATGAGTCCAGGAAGGGCTGTGCGAGCCCGATCAGTCGAGATAACCCGAACGTTCTCCCGGAGGGACTCTGCATGGATCCCGTTCAGCTCAGCGATGGCGGCTCACCAGGCCGATGAGGCGCTCGCCGCGCAGACGCCCGACCAGCCTTTGCAGGCCGCGATCGCCCAGAGCCGGCCCGGATCTGTGGGCGGCGCTGTCTCGCAACCCGGCGGCCTATCCTGATCTGCTCTCATGGCTGGCCAGCACCGGGAACGTCGAGGTCATCGCCAACCTCCGTGCGCGCGGATTCCTGCCCGCCGACGCCGTCGCGCCCGGTGCCCCGGTCGACGAGCCCGGACCGGCCGTCGACGCGAATGCCGCCGTCGTGCCCGAGGAGAATCCGGAATCCGGTACCTTCTCCGCGGAGCAGCAGGATGCCGAGGGCCGCCGGGGAGGCGTCCCGAGTACCGAGGGCGAGCAGCCTCAGGCGGATGATGAAGGCCGAGACACAGGTCGGTGAGGGCCGAGACGCAGACCGCTGAGATCTCCTCTGACGAGTCCCTTCTGACGAAACCTCCCCGGACAAGGAGGAGACCGAGGCCGGGGCAGGTCTCGCAGGGACCACCGAAGAAGACACCCAGAGCGGCGAACAGCCCGAGGAGGAGACTCCGGGGACCGCGGTGGACGAGGTAGCGGCCGAGGACCAGGGACCTGCAGATGACGACGGTGCGGCCTCCGGTGCTGCCGCCGACGGCGATGCGGCTGGGACGGTTGAGCCTTCGGACGAGACACCCGCCGACGGCCCCCAGACCGTTGCAGCGAGCGAGGACACCCCTTCGTCGCGCCGGCCCCGGCCGAGACCGAGGCCTTCGGCGTGGCCGCCGTCCAGGCGCCCGGCGGCAGCCCCTGTCAGCCGAGGCGGGCGCCGTTCCGGGCCGCTCCCATGACAGCCCCTGCAACTCCTGCGGGCCCCTGCAGCCCCGCCCCCGTCTTCGATTACGCTGCGACACGGTCCGCAGCGCCCGGCGAGCGCGCTGGCGGGCCCGGCCTCCGCCCCCCGCCCCGGGGCGCTGCCGGACATATCCGGGGCCCAGGCGCCGCCGCCAGAGCAAGCCGTCAAGATCGCGCCGTCCGATCCTGGTGGCGCTGGTGGTCGTCCTTCTCCTCGCCGTCGGTGGTGGCGGGGTGTGGGCCTGGAAGCACTTCGCCGGCGGGAACCGCGATTCCGGCAGCAACGCGCGCAACGACGCCACCGGTGCCAACCAGGACAAACAGAGCAAGCCCAAGGCCGACCAGACCGCCAGTGCGACGGCGCTACCCTCGGGGGAGATCAAAGGCCTGCTCGGACATGCCGACTCTCAACGTCACATCGGTGGAGGACGGCCAGGGCCAGCTGCAGGTCAAGGCCGATGTCAAGACCTCCTGCGCTGAAGGCGATTTCCTCGCCGGATCGTCCAACCGGATCCTGATCTACAGTTCAACGGCTCCGACCGGAGGCTCGGACGTGGACCACCTCGTGGCCTCGGGCACCTTCGACTTCTCCGCCTCGCCGCTCATCATCCCCGGTGGAGGGCGGACCGTGACACTGAGCTTCGGGGAGCAGCACTACTTCCGCACCGCCAAGGACATCGACGTCAAGGACCTCAAGGTGACCCCGTCCTTCGACCGGGGCTCCCAGCCCTCCGTCGCACCGGACAAGTCGAAGGCCCCTTCGGCTTCCTCGACCTCCTCGTCATCGTCATCCTCGGCCTCGCCGGCGACGGTATCGGCGTCGTCGGCCTCCGACTCGAGCCAGGACGAGCAGGACGAAGGCCGCCGAGGAGGCCCCTGCAGTGGCAGTCCAAGCACGATCGCCCGCTCATCATGGGCAAGTACCTGGGCAAGTGGACGCCGCAGCTGTCCTCGAAGAAGGCGGGACTGGTGGCCGATGGGAAGACCTGGACCAACCGCTCGATCCTCGCGGACTTCCTCAAGGTGCGTCAGGCCAACCCAGACGCCGCGCTGGTTTTCAGCGACGACTGGTCGGTGTTCGACGCCGGCGGCAGCTGGTGGGTGGTCCTGTCCGGGGAGCTCTACGGCACCGCGGAGGAGGCCAATGCCTGGTGCGACACCCAGGGCTACGACGCCGACCACTGCTACGCCAAGCGCATGGAGTCCAGTGGGCCCTCGACCGGCACCACCAAGACCCGTTGAGCCGCCCCGAGCCCGCGGGGCCGCCGGGACCGGAGCACGGTCCGATGATCACGCGGGCCCGGGATACGGGTGGGTCAGGACTGGTTACTGTTCTTCAGCGCCAGGACTCTCGTGACCGACTCGTCCACCCGGGCCGCGAAGGCCGGGTCGGACTGGGCGGTGGAGACGAGGGCCTTGGCCACGTCGGCGGCCAGTGTCGGATCGGCCGAGGCCAGTACCATGTCGCAGCCGGCTCTGATAGCACGCACCGCTCGCTCGCCCGCAGGCACGTCCTTCACCTGGGCGGCTGCGGAGACATCGTCGGTGATGACCATCCCGGTGAAGCCCATCTCGGTGCGCGGCGCTGTCGGTGACGACAACCGAGGAGAAGACGGCCGGCGCCGCCGGATCGATGAGCGAGTAGGTGGCCGAGGACACCATGATGACCTGCGCGCCGCCGCTGATGGCTGAGGCGAAGATGCCGACGGCGGCGTCGCCGCTGCGGGCGGTCGTCGTGTCGGTGACCCCCGAGGCGGTATCGGTATGGCCGTGACCCGTCCCAGGCCGGGAAGTGCTTGTAGACGGAATAATGCCGGAGGCCTTCATCCCTCGGCGAAGGCGCCCGCCGCGGTCACCGTGGCGGCGTCGCGCCCGTACTCCTGGCCCCAGCGGCCGATGGGCTCGTTGGTCGATGGCGTAGCGACGTCGACCAGGTCGACGACGGGGGCCAGGTTCATCGTCGCCCCGACGTCCGCCAGCTCCTTGCCCCAGGTGCGCGCCGAAGCGAGCAGCTGCTCGCGCGGCTGGGTCGACTGGTCCATCGCCGAGGGGATGTCGGAGAAGCCCGAACCGGACATGACCTGGACGTCGCCGCCCCTCCTGATCGGTGGCCACGAGCATCGGGGTGTCATGGGTGGTGGTGGAGTCGACCTTGCCGGTGAAGCTGCTGATGACCTTCTGGGTCTCCTGCTTGCCGGCGGTGGAACGGCCGGCGATGAAGATGTTGCCGACGTGGTGGCTGGTGACCGCGTCCGTGGAGGCCTGTGGCGGGAGAGCGCGTCCACCCCGACCACTGATGAGCTGACCGACTTTCTCCTCCAGGCTCCATCCTCCAGTGGGCCGGGCGGAGGCCAAGCGGTGGATGACGACGTCGCCCGATTTCGGGGCCGGGGCGGGAAGCGGGTTGGCTGGTTCGGGCGTCGGGACGGTCTGTGGGGATGCGCTCCCGGCCGATGCGGAACCCGGGATGAGGGAGCACCCGCCAGGGGATCCGGCGCCCAGCAGGGCCGCCAGGGCACTGGCCGTCGACTCGGGTGGTGCTGCGGGGACTCGCTCGGGACGGCGGGGCGGAGGTTCTCCTGCGCCCGGAGCGGCAGGCCGATGACGGTCGTTCATGCGCAGCACACTAGGGCAGGTTCAGGGGTGCGCGAGGTATTGGGGGCTGTGGTCTATTCCCGGTTCTGCTCCCCGTTCCGCCCCGGGCACTACTCCCAGCCCAGCTCGTGGAGACGCTCGTCGGGGATGCCGAAATGGTGGGCCACCTCATGGATGACGGTCACCATGATCTCCTCTACCAGCTCCTCGCGGCTGGTGCACCAGCGCTCCAGCGGCCCGCGGAAGATGAGGATGCGGTCGGGCAGCACCATGGACCAGCTCTCGTCGCGCTCGGTGAGGGGGACGCCGTCGTACAGCCCCAGAAGTGTGGGTAGGCCGGCCTCGTCGTAGTCCTCCGCGGTGAGCATCTCCGGGTCGGGCTCGTCCTGGACGAGGACGACGACGTTGTCCATCGCCTCGGCCAGGTCGGCCGGGATCCGGTCCAGGGCGTCGCCGACGACGTCCTCGAACTCCTGGGCCGACATCTGCTTCCGAGGCCTGTTCCGCGAGGGGCGGCCCAGGAGGCGCCGGGGTCGCGGCGTCGTCCGGACTGTCCCGGCTCCGTCGTCGACCGGCCCTGTCCCCGCCCCGGTTCCCGTTTTGCTGATGCGCCTGGCTCACGGGACCAGCCTGCCAGACGAGGTGGGTCTCCCACGACCCGCCCCGAGGTCTGCAATCTCGCCGGAAAACGGGCGGTGAGGAGGGTCACGTCGTCGGGATTTGCGCTGCGGAAGACTGTCCCCAGTGTTCATCCCGGTTCGAGGCGCGACGACGTCGAAGGCCCCTGGCCCCATCGTCTAGCGGTCTAGGGACCCCGCCCTTTCACGGCGGTAGCACGGGTCCGAATCCCGTTGGGGTACGGATTCGCACAAGTGAATACACAGTGAATTCACACTGGCCTCGTGGCGCAGTTGGTTAGCGCGCCGCCCCTGTCACGGCGGGAGGTCGCGGGTTCAAGTCCCGTCGAGGTCGCGGAAAGGTCGGTCCGATCAGAAATGGTCGGGCCGCTTCCATCCCAAGGCTCTGTAGCTCAGTTGGTAGAGCGTCTCGACTGAAAAATCGAAAGGTCACCGGATCGACGCCGGTCGGAGCCACTGCAGAGGCCTGGAACCCATGAGGTTCCGGGCCTTCGCTCTGTCTGCGCGCTCCGCCCGGGACCTGTGTCGCGGGTCCGCCTCCTGATGCGCAAGAGCGGTCGTCGACGCAAGGGCTGTGGTCACGTGCATGCGTCCGGGCGGGCGCGCCCGAGCGCGCCGGGCCTCTTCTGCGGCTCGCCTGCTGCGGAATCCCTTCGCCGTATCGGTCGCCAAGCAGGCTTTCATGATGGATGATGGCAGACCACATGTGTGCGCCGCCACGTTCGTGAGTGCCGAAAGCCCCGTACTCCGCGCGGCCCCCACGCCACCAGACGACCCGCGCCGCGTAACGGCGCCATATTCATATGGCACAAGATTGCACAAGGAGGACGACATGATCTCGAGGACCGTGCCCCAGCCCCCGAGGTGAGTCGATGGAGGAGCCAGAGGAGACTATTCATCCCGACCCGCGAGGTCGTCGCGAACGCCTGGGTCGGCGACTGGCGCGCTCTGGAGGAGCGGGCCGCCGAGGATCTGGAGGGCTACTGGGCCGAGCGCGCCGGCGAGGCTGGAGTGGTCCAGGCACTGGGACACGGTGCTCGACGAGTCCGAGCCCCTTTCTACCGTTGGTTCGTCGGTGCTCGGACGAACATCGTCTCCAACGCCGTCGACCGGCACCTGACCAACTCCCACCGCAACAAGCTCGCCCTCATCTGGGTGAGCGAGGACATCGAACAGGTGCGCACCTTCTCCTACTTCGACCTGGGCCGGAGGTCGAGAGGATGGCCAACGTCCTCAAGGCCATGGGTGTGAGCAAGGGCGACGTCGTGACGATCTACCTGCCCCGTATCCCCGAGGTCTTCTTCGCCATGCTCGCCTGCGCCAAGCTCGGGGCCATCCACTCGGTGGTCTTCGCCGGCTACTCTTCCGACGCCCTGAGCGCGCGCATCGATGACTCGGAGTCCAAGGTCGTCATCACCGCCGACGGCCTCGTGGATCAACGGCAAGGTCTTCCCCATGAAGAAGATCGTCGACGACGCGGTGCGCTTCTCGCCCACCATCCAGAACGTCATCGTCGTGCGCAACACCGCCACCGAGGCGGTCATGGACCCCATCCGCGACCACTGGTACCACGAGCTGTGCAAGCTCCCGATCGCCAAGGGCCGCTGCGAGACCGTGCAGGGTCGACGCCGAGGACCCCTGTTCATCCCTCTACACCTCCGGGTCCACCGGCAAACCCAAGAGCGATCCTGCACTCCCACGGCGGCTACCAGGTGGGCACCCTACGCCACCCTCCACGACTGCTTCGACGTCCATGACGCCGACCGCTGGTGGTGCACTTCCGACCCGGGCTGGATCACCCGGCTACAGCTACCTCGTCTCACGGCCCACTGCTCAACGGGCGCCACCGTCTTCATGTACGAGGGAAACCCGACCTTCCCTACCCGGACCGCTGGTGGAACCTCATCGAGCGCTACGGCATCAACGCCTTCTACACCGCCCCCACGGCCATCCGCACACTCCTGCGCTTCGGCGAGGCCTGGTGCACGGCGCCACGACCTGTCCAGCCTGCGGCTGCTGGGCAGCGTCAGCGAGCCCTCAATCCCGAAGCGTGGCGCTGGTTCCACCACGTCGTGGGCGCCGACCGCCGCCCGATCATCGACACCTGGTGGCAGACCGAGACCGGCATGTTCCAGATCACGACGGTACCCTCCATGCCCCAAAAGCCCGGCGCGGCGGGCCGGCCGGTGTTCGGCCAGGAGGCGGCCGTCGTCGACGAGGAGGGTCAGGAGGTCCCGGCGTCGAGGAACCTCGTCCTCAGCGACCCTGGCCCTCGATGATGCGCACTCTTCCGTGACCCACAGCGCTACGTGAGACACCTATTGGAGCAAGTACCCGGGCCTGTACCTGACCGGGGACTCGGCCAAGCGCGACGCCGACGGCTGGTTCTGGATCATCGGGCGCACCGACGACGTCATCAAGGTCTCCGGCCATCGCCTGGGCACGGCCGAGATCGAGTCGGCACTCGTTTCCCCACTCCCGCGGTGACCGAGGCCGCCGCCGTCGGCCTGCCCCACGAGGTCAAGGGGCACTCCGTCCACGTCGCCGTCGTCCTGGCCACCGGGGTCGAGCCCTCGCGTGAGCTCGAGGCCGACCTGCGCCAGCACGTGGCGGCGTCCCTGTCGCCGATCGCCAAGCCGGAGTCCTTCGATTTCCCCGAGTCGCTGCCCAAGACCCGTTCGGGCAGATCCTGCGCCGGGTGCTGGGGCCGGGCGCTGGGTCAGGATGAGGCGATCTGTCCGCTCTCGCCGAGGAGTGAGCGCCTCGGCCCCGACCGGGCCCCGGAGCAGGGGCGGTCGGGGTCGAGGAAGGTGGCGAGCTCGGGTTCTCAGGTGCCGGAGGTATCCGTCGTGCGATTGCGCCAGTAGGTGCGGCCGCTGACGATGATCCCGAACGCGATGGCGGCGACCGGCCAGATGATCCAGGAGATACCCCAGGCCTCGAAGACGAAGCTCCACAGCAGATAGATGATGACCGTGGCCGGCCAGTAGATGCTGGAGATCAGGCCGATGAGGGGATCGTCCTTCTCCTGGTCGCTGGACTGCCAGGCGTTCTCGCCGGAGCCGCCGGGGTGCGTCAGGGTCGTGTAGGTGGAGGACGCCCACGCGGCGGGCAGGTAGATGCTCAGGCCCGTCGCGATGATGACCAGTGAGATCGCGACGCCGATACCGGAGAGCTCCGACTGGGGTCCCTGATCGGGGGTGAGCATGCTGGTGGCTAGGATCGGCAGCGCGGAGACGATCCACAGGAAGACCGCGATCGTCAGCCGGCGGTGCGCACCGTCTCCTGGGTTGAGGCGTTCGCGGGCCGCCCAGGCGGTGACCACCGGGTCCGGGGTGAATCTGCCCTCGATGAGGTGATGGACGGAGGAGAAGGCCGACCGGCGCTGCACCAGCATGCCCACACCCAGGCCCACGAGCAGCAGGGCGAAGGCTATACCGATGAAGGCGGCCGTGTTGTCGCTGATGGCTATCCGCCCGGCGTCGGCCAGGTTTGTGAGGACGATGAGCAGGGCCGGGGCGCAGACGAAGAGGCTGACCGCATGGGCAAGGGTCGAGGCGGTGCTCCGCTTGGCCTGGGCCAGGGCCTGAGCCTCGGGCAGTGTCACCGCCGGGTAGGCGGGCCGGCTGGGCTCGGTCGGGGTGCCGGCGGCGGGAGCGGCCTGAGGGTCGGCGTCGGTCCGGATATCCGCGGCGATGCCCAGGACCGGGGCCAGCTCCTCAAGGTTGCCGAAGTCGGTGATGACCTGCCCGACCGCCTCGTTGTGGGTCTTGCCGTGAGCGATGGCGTCGTTGTAGGCGTCCTCCATCATGGCGCGCAGCTCTCCGCGGGCCTCGGTCAGGCGCGGTGTGGTCGTGGAGGGGCGAACATGGCGGAGGAAGGTCTCGATGGTGTCCATCAGTGGGCCCTTTCGCGGAAGCGGTCGATAAGGTGTCTTGGTGTCCTCCCACTCGGACACCTTGGCCGCCAGGTGTGCGGTGCCCTCGGAGGTGAGGCGGTAGTAGGTGCGGGACTTGCCGGACTCGGAAACCCCCGCGTAGGAGGCTGCCAGTCCAGCTGACTCCAGGCGCGGAGGGCCGTGTAGAGGGTGGTCTGCTTGATGGTGTACTCGCCGTCGGAGACCTCGGTGATGGTCTTGGCGAGGTCGTAGGCGTAGGACGGCTGCCGTTTGAGCAGGGACAGGACGATGAGGTCGATGTAGCCGCGAATGGCGTCCGCACTGATCACGTGAACCCTCCTTCCTTGACGTGAATGGGTGGGCGCGGGATGGTTTCCGCTCCCTTGTGTGTATCTAACGTACTACGTCACGCGTAGTACGTCTAGTGGAGATTGGGTGAGGTGTGATGCCTTCGTCCGCGGCCGTTCGTCACAGCCCGGGCACAGCCCCGCTGCCTAGGCTTGCCCCATGCCTTCGAGCCACCGCCCTCCCCTGACCCCAGCGCGGATCCCTCGGCCACTCCAACTCCCACCCCCACTCCCGGTCCCACGGGCATTCCGTCCGTGAACGTCGACGAGACCGTCAAGGTGGTCACCAAGACCACCAGCGACCTTGTCACCATCGGCTGGCAGGCCGGTGTCGGCGCCATCATCGGCATCGCGATCGCCTTCGTGGCCGTGGCGATCCTGAGCTTCATGGGTAAGCGCCGCCTCCTGTACCGCGAGATCGTGGACTTCGGACGCCGCCCCGCCTACGCCGTCGGAACGATGGCCGGAGCCTTCCTGGGTACGCAGATCGCCCTGACCGGACTGCGACAGACCAAGAGACGACCCACGACGATGGCCATCATCGAGCGCGGGGTCACCATCGCCCTCATCTTCGCGGTGACCTGGCTCGTCGTCGCCTTCGCCAAGGCCATCGAGTCCACCGTCGTCAAAGGGGTGCAGGCCAGCGAGAACCAGGGGCGCGCCAACCGAGTGACCACCCAGAGCCAGATCATTCGGCGTGTGGCCGAGGCGATCATCATTATCGCCGGGCTCGTCTCGGCCATCATGACCTTCCCCACCGTCCAGTTCGCCATGGGCTCGCTGCTCGCCTCGGCCGGTCTGGCCTCTGTCATCGCCGGTATGGCCGCCCGCTCCATGCTGGGCAATGTCTTCGCCGGTCTCCAGCTGGCCACCACCGACGCCATCCGCGTGGACGACATCGTCGTCGTCGACGACGAGCAGGGAACCATCGAGGAGATCACCCTGACCTACGTGGTCATGCGCACCTGGGACGAGCGGCGCCTCATCCTGCCCTCGACCCACTTCACCGAGAACCCCTTCGCCAACTGGACGCGAGGGGAAGCCAGAGCACCGGTACCTTCACCCTCGACCTGGACTGGCGCGTTCCCATCGCCGCGCTGCGTGCGGAGCTGGCCCGGCTCGTGGCCGCCTCCACCGTCTGGGACGGAAGGCAGGCCACCCTCGACGTCTCCGACGCCGTCGGCGATCACGTCACCGTGCGCGTGGTCCTCACCGGGGCCACCCCCGGCGCCGTCGGCGACCTCAAGTCCTACGTGCGCGAGGAGCTGGTCACCTGGCTGCAGCGGGAGGCCCCCTACGCCCTGCCGCGCACGCGGGTGGAGGTCGAGCAGGTCGAGGTCACCCAGGACCTCAGTGCCGAGCAGGTGGCCCGGGCAGCCGAGGAGATCGTCGCCAAGCAGAAGGCCGCCGGGGCGGACGACACCATCGAGACGGCGGCCGACGACTCCTCCGGCACGACCACCGAGGTCGAGGGGGAGACCACCGCCCACGGCCTGGGGCCCGGCGCGCTGTGAGGCTGGGGCGCGCCATGGGCCGTTCCTGCTCCATCGCGCCAGACGAGGGGGCTGGGCCCCAGGTGAGCCAGGGTGGCCGGCTCTGATCGAGAGGCCGCGGCGGATAAGCCGGGAGTTCCCCGCGCTCGTCGGCAGCAGATCGGGGCCGCTAGGGCTTCGAGCCCTGTTGCGCATGATCGTGGTGGAGCACGGTCCTCGTCTGCCGCCAGCGGTTCGCGTGCAGTACCCTACGGCTCACGTTGACTCCGGAAGAGCCAAGCGCAAGCCTTAAGGTGCGAACGCGCGGGCGCACAACCGCAGCATCCCACGTTCGCAACAGGTCCTGGCGCCTGCAACGGTGCCGGTGTCCCTTCCGGATGGGTGCGTTTTCGCTGCGTGAACTCAGTGCGCCCGGTGCCGTCGGGCGGGTGACGATGGCACCATGACTACCGACATGAGCGGCGAACCGTCCGCCGCGACCTCCGCCCCGGCCGTCGACCTGGAGGCTGCGGCGCGCACCGACGCCCAGTGGCGCGCCGCCCTGAGCCCCATGGAGTACCACGTGCTGCGCGAGGCCGGCACCGAGCGGCCCTTCACCGGGGCTCTGCTCGACGAGCACCGCGAGGGCGTCTACCGCTGCCGCGGCTGTGGCGCCGAGCTGTTCCGCTCCACCGCCAAGTTCGACTCCCGCTGCGGCTGGCCCTCCTTCTACGACCCCTCCAGCCTCGAGGCCGTCACCCTGAGCACCGATACCTCCCACGGCATGGTGCGCACCGAGGTCCGCTGTGCCACCTGCGCCAGCCACCTGGGCCACGTCTTCGACGACGCCCCACAGACCCCCACCGGTCAGCGCTACTGCATGAACTCCGTGAGCCTCACCTTTGAGGAGGAAAGAGCATGATCCGGGTCCTGAGTCTCAATCTCCAGCACGGACTTCCCGGTGCCGGAGCCGGGGATGGCAGCGCCGCCACCGGCTCGCTGGCTGGCGCCGACATCTCCGACCCCGCCACCGCCCGCGCGGTCATGCGGGCCGCGGCCGAGCAGATCGCCGAGCTGGCGCCCGACATCGTCGCCCTCCAGGAGGTGGACCTGGGACAGGCCCGCTCCGGGCGCTTTGGCCCAGGCTGCCTTCCTGGCCGAGGAGCTAGGCATGCCCACCTGCCCGCTTCGCCGCCAGCTACGCCGGACCGGTGGTCGGCCTGCGCCGCCGGCCCCTTCGCAGCGCGCTCAGCTCACCGACCCACGACGTCCTGGGATCCCTGCGCGCCGCCGTCGGGGCGCCGGACCGATCGGCTACGGCAATGCCCTCATCTCCCGCTTCCCGGTTGCCGGCTGGCACATCAAGCGTCTGGGACGCGGGGCCTCCAGCGTCGAGAAGCGCGGCGGGCGGGCCTGGGACCCGCGCTCCCTACCACGTGTCCACCGCCTCCAACCGCGTCATGGTGGCCGCCACCCTCGAGCTTCCGGAGGACGCCGGTGACCAATCCGGCGGCTGTCGGTCGCCTCCACTCACCTAGCGACCCGCGAGTCCATGGCGGCCCGCCAGCTCGCCGCCGCCTGAGGGGGCGCTCGCTCCCGGGCTGCCCGGGCCGCACCTGCTCGTGGGCGACTACAACCTCAGCGCCGGAGCAGGTCGCGGCCCTGGGGCTGGGACGGGCCCTGGGGAGGGCCTCACCTTCCCGGCGGCCGGCCCCAAGCGGCGTATCGATCATGTCCTGACCGACATGTAGCCCACCGGCCCCGACGGCCTGCCGCTGTCCGACGAGGCGGCCGTGGCCGCGGCGGGTGCCGAGGACTCCGCCGCAGCCGGAGGCCCGCTGCTGCGCGCCGTGGACTGGGGGACCGTGTCCTTCATCATCTCCGACCACGTCGGCACCTGGGTGGACCTCGAGCCAGTCGGCTAACGGACGCCCCTGGCCGCCGCGATCCTGCGCTGAGCCTGCCCGCACGAGGTCGTATTCCCGGCTCCGGCGCCGTCGTCGCCCTGATGCGTTCGTGCCTAATGTCGCCTGTTGGAGGGTGAGGGGTACGAATGCGCGGTCTACCCTACGAACTCGTCGTGCCGCGTCCCTATCATCGCCGTCGAAACTTCCGGTGAAAGGGGACGGTGATGGCCGACGTCGTGGCGGGACTGGCCGTCTTCGGCGCCGTCATCGCCGTCGGCTGGCTGCTGGCGCGCACCCGGGCCGTCCCGGCCGACGCCGACGGGGTCCTCACCCGCGTCTCGCTTCTTCGCCGCCACCCCGGCGCTGCTCGTGACCACCCTGAGCCGCGCCGACCTGACGGCGGTTCTCTCCCGGCGCCACCGCCGTGGCCGTGGCCGCCGAGCTCGCGGCGATCATCTCCGCCTGGTGCCTGCACCGCCTCGCGCTGCACCGCACCATCGCCGAGGCCACGATCGGCGCGCTCGCCTCCGGTTACGTCAACGCTGCGAACCTGGGGATCCCGGTGGCAGTCCTCGTCCTGGGGATGCGGCCACCATCGCTCCGATCCTCCTGCTCCAGCTCTCGTACTGACCCCGTCACCTTCACCGTGCTCGACGCCGTCACCCGTCGCGGCAACCCGTCTCGCCTGGCGACCCTGACCGTCCCGCTGCGCAACCCGCTGCTGTGGGGCGTCGTGGCCGGGACCGCGGCGAACCTGGGCGGGGTGAGGCTGGAGCAGTGGTGCGGGGCTACCTGGCCCAGGGGCTGGAGATGCTCGGGCGTGTCGCGGTGCCGCCTCATGATGCTGGCACTGGGTATGAGCCTGGCCGGGGCGCCCCTGGCCCCTGCGGAACTAGCGGACCGGACGAGCCTGTACGGGGTGTGGTCGGCGCGGCGGCCCTGTGGCGGCCGTGGCCTGGAAGCTGGCGGTCATGCCAGCACCTGCCGTCGCCCCTCGGGCTGGCTGCGGGACCCGGCGGATCACAGCTGCTCGTGCCGTGGTCACCGCCGCCCTGCCCACCGCCCAGAATGTCTTCATGTACGCCTCGCGCTACGGGGCGGCCAGGGACCATGATGCGCGACGCGGTCCCTGCTGACGACCGCCGGATTCGTGCCCGTGGTCCTGCTTGCCGCCGCGATCCTGAGATGACCACGGCGGCAAGCAGGGACTCCGCTCGGCCCAGCTCAGTCGCGGGTGGGCGGGTTGGCCCCCGCCCGGGAGACCGTGATGTCGGCGATGGCCGCGGCATGGCGCACGATCCGCTCCAGGGTCTCGGCGTCCACGGCGCGCAGCGCCTCGCGCCGGTCCGCGCCCACGAGGTCCTCGCTCCACAGGGCGTCCTCCAGGCCCCCATGAAGGAGTCCCCGGCGCCGACCGTGTCTCGCCACGATGACGCTCGGGTCGGCGGGCACCTCCAGGCGCACCCGGAGGCGGACAGGCCAGCGCCCCGTCGCTTTCCGCGCGTGACGACCACGACGGCCGCGCCGCCTCCAGCCAGGAGCGCAGCACCGTCTCTAGGGTCCGCGTCCTTGCCGTAGAGCCAGGCGATGTCCCTCATCCGAGCACTTGACCGGAGTCGGACAGGCCCACCAGGCGCCTCAACGATCTGGCGGGCGTCCTCGGCCTCACCCATGAGCTGGGGGCGGGCGTTGCGGGGTCGTAGGCGATGGTGGAGGTGGCGCGGGTCTCGCGCAGCACCTGCTCCACGGTGGCCGCGCTGGGGGCGAGGATCGCGGCGATCGAACCGGTGTGCACCAGCAGCGGCGCTCTCCCCATCGGCCAGGACAGGGCGCGGCGGGTTCCAGTCCAGATCGAAGAGGTAGGTCGCGGCGCGGTCCTCACCGATAGTGGCCTGCGCCGTGGAGGTGCGCTCGGCGCCGTCGGCGCCCGGAGCTAGGCGGACCCCGGAGGCCTCCAGGTGGGCGCGCACGGCTTTGCCGCGCTCATCGGTACCGATCCAGCAGTGCAACTCGGCGTCGCGGCCCAGGCGCGCCAGGCTCAGGGCGACATTGGCGGGCGAGCCGCCGGGGATGTCCACGGGCTCCTGCCCGGGGTGGATGACGACGTCGACCAGCGCCTCGCCGATGACGAGGGCGGATCCTTGGCGGCCGGGTGCGGTCATGGGTGACTCCTTTGTACGGGACCGGGGTCCGGTGGCTGTGGGCTGAGTGAGACGGAGCGAGATGGCAGGGGCGGTGGACCGGACGGGTAGGGACGCGGCAGCGCGAACTTCCCCGTGGTTGGCCGGCGGCCTGGTCGACGAATGGGGTCGGAAGGCGAATGCTCACAGACTACCGATCCGGCGCCGCCCTGAGGGCACGTCTCGTCCCATTGATGTCCAAATCTGCCACAAAGGCGGCGGTGAAGTACTTGCAGCGGAGAACAAGCCGCATAATTCCGCGGTTCTCATTCTGGCGCGTGGGGCTCTCGCGCCCCTTTGTGCACGATTTGGACACGAATGAGATCAAAGACGGCTGATCCGGGGCGAGTGTGCGTCGATGATATCGTGCGATGCCGTGGCTCCGTCAGCAGCCTGCCGGGGCCCGAGCTCTTCGTCGCGGAGGCGGGCACGAGCGCGGCCTGGAGCGGCTGATCCGGGGCGGGGCATGCCCTGTCAGTCCTCGGAGTCGTCCTGAGCGACCGCGGCTAGGCGGGCGCGGGCCTCATCGAGCCAGGTCTGGCAGCGCTGGGCCAGGGGCTCACCGCGCTCCCACAGTGCCAGGAGTCCTCCAGGGGGCGGATCCCGCCTCGAGGCGCTGCACGACGGCTACCAGCTCCTCGCGGGCCCGCTCGCAGCTGAGCGAGGCGACGTCCTCGTTGGCGCCAGCGGTTCCCGTCACCGGAGGAGGCGGACAATGCCGAGCGAGGACCCTGAGGAGGGCTGTTCTGGGTCGAGTACCCGTCCTGGCGGTCGGAATAGGTGCCGGGGTTCATCTCGGAGCTCACGCCCCGATTCTCGCACGGGCCGGGCTACAAGCAGAGCGGGCTGGACGGTCTGAGGGGTGCCCTCGGCGTAAAAGTGTCCAAAAGGGACGACTTTGACGGTGCTGCGTCTCAGCAGCATTTGCACCTGTGCTGGCCAGAGCGTTTTGGTGCGGTGTCGACTGGTTGTTGAGGCTCCCAAAGTCGTCCCATATGGACAAAATCTTGACCTGAGTCTCTCCTGACTCCTGCTGGTTCCGGTTGAAGAGCACCGATGCGTCAGCCCCCACTTCTACCCGTTGCGCCGTTGGAAGTCGTCTCATCGAGGTGTGTCGCATTCCTCCAAACCTGCCTGCGCCAGTGCTTCGCGGCCGGCCTTCGTGACCTTGACGGCCCGGCTCCGCCCGATGCGTGCGATCCAGGCGCGATCGAACAGCGCTTGCGTCGGTGCGGTCCCCAGCGGTCCGCCGAGGTGGAACCTTCGCTCAGTGGAGTCCATGCACGCCTCTCCGTGGGAACGAAGCGGCTTCTCCAGCCCCCAGGTAGCCAGGAGGTCCCCTCCGGAATCGGTCAGCCGCCAGGAGGAATCCAGGTGGCCGCGCTCCTGGAGGTGCTCGGCCAGACTCACGCCGAGCCGCCCCGCCAAATGGCGGTAGCAGGTACAGGCTGCCAGCAGCCGCTTGTTGGCAGTCCACGCGTTGAGGCTGTGCGCCGTGGGCAGTACCGATGCTGACATCACCCCAGGACCTCGATGACCCGAGCCGCCCCAGGCCCTGAGAGCGTGACGTAGCAATGCCGCCCCTGGCGGACCCTCGTGACGAGGTCGCTTGCTGCCAGTACGTCGACATGCTCGCTGGTCGTCGACCGCGCGATCCCGGCGTACGAGCCGAGCTCGCCCACCGTCCAGGCGCGGCCGTCCATGAGCGCCGCGCACATGGCGGCCCGCGACGGGTCGGCCAGCGCCGCAGCGGTGCCGCGACGTCGGGAACCGCCTCGGGGAAGAGACGGTCAGGAAGCCGTGACATGCGGCCAGTATGCGCCCGCCCCGGTTCGGTTCGCGCCGAACGATTGCGGCTCTAGCCTGCCGGTGGCCGGCATCAGCCGGCAGACAGGGCCAGAGGGACCCAGAGGGACAAGGAGACCACTTATGAGCGGATACCGGCGGCGCGGCGCCCTCATCGCGGCGCTGCTCGGGTTCTTCGTCGTCATGCTCGACACAACGGTCGTCAACGTGGCGCTGGCCCGGATCGGCGCGGACCTGGGCCCCGGTCGCCTCCTGCAGTGGGTCGTCGACGCCTGCACGCTCACCTTCGCCGCCCTGCAGCTGTCGGCAGGGGCGGCTTGCGACCGGATGGGCACGAGGAGCGTCCACCTGCTCGGTCTGGTGGTCTTCGGCCTGCTCTCGACGGCCTGCGCCCTGGCTCCTGCCGGCGGAGCACTCATCGCCTTCCGTGCACTTCAGGGTGTCGGCGCCGCCGCGATCGTCCCTGCCTCCCTGGCAATGCTCTCCCTCATCCATGATCGCCCCGCCGACCGGGCCCGAGCCATCGGCCTGTGGGGAGGGGCCGGCGGAGTCGCTGCGGCCGTCGGCCCGGTGGCCGGGGGACTGCTCGTGACCTGGACCGGCTGGCGGTTCGTGTTCTGGGTGAACCTGCCCCTCGTTGCGGTCGGCATGTGGCTCACCGCCCGCTGCCTGCCCGAGCCGGTGGCACGGTCGCCGCGACGACGTGGAGGCGACCTGTCCGGACAGATCCTCTCCGTCATCGGGCTCGCAGCAGCCACCTACGGGATCATCGCTGCAGGTGAGCACGGATGGAGTCTGGTCGCGGTTCTCTCGACCCTTGCCGGCCTGATCCTATTGGTGGCCTTCATCGTGGTTGAACGCATCGCGAGCCGACCGATGCTGCCGCATGAGTGGTGTTCTCCCGACCGCGTTTCGCAGTGGCCGCTGCGGTCGGGTTCGCGCTTAACACCGGCTTTTTCGGCCAGCTCTTCGTCCTGGCCCTGTTCCTCCAGCGCTACCTGGGCTATTCACCCTGGCTCGCCGGTCTGGCACTGGCGCCGCAGGCGTGCAGTGCCGTCATCGCCTCCCCGCTGGGAGGCAGGATGACCGCCAGGATCGGGGCGTTCCCCACGATGCTGACGGGCCTGCTCACCGGTGCCGCCGGATTCGCGGGGCTTGCTCTTGCCACGGCCTCGACGCCGTACCCGCTGGTGGCGGCCCTGACCTTCCTGGGTGGTTTCGGCACGGCACTGACCATGCCGGCCGCGACCTCGGCCGCCGTCGCCTCCGCGCCGGTGGGCTACACCGGAGTCGCCGGCAGCGTCATCAACGCGGCCCGGCAGACCGGAAGCGTCGTCGGTGTGGCCGTCCTTGGCAGCCTGATCGCCTCAGGCGACTTCCTGACCGGATTCCATCGGGCGGTGGCTGGGGCATCGATCGTCTTCGCGGTGGCAGCGATCCCCGTCGCCGTCGTCGTCCTCGGGGTGACCGGTCGCCTGAAGCACGTGGACGCACCGTAGGCCTCGACGACTGCCCCTCAAGGTGCCGTCCGCGAGCCGCCAGGCGCGTCCGCGAGGTTGCCGTCGGGTGCGGCCGCCTGACCTCCCCTGCCGCGGTTGGTGGCGGAGCGGCGCCCGCCCGGTGCTCAGTCGCTATTCAGTCGATGTTGGCCGGACGCGGCCTGGTGGCACTCGACGACTTGGGCCACAAGCCGCCCCTGGGCCAGCACGCCCTCGATGAGGTCGCCCTTCTTGACATCCTCCGCGCTGGTGATGATCTTCCCGCCGGGGGAGCGCAGGATCGTGTACCCGCGGTCCAGGACCCCCTGCGGCGACAGGGCGGTCAGGCGGGCGTGATCGGCGCGCAGGTCGGCGGCCGCCAGTGACAGCGCGGTGGTCAGCGGCCCGGCGCATCCGGTCGCGGGCCTGGCCCAGCTCGAGGACCCGGTCGCGCACGATCGAGGTGGGGTCGGCCATCACCGGCCGGGCCCGCAGCTGGTCCAGGGCCGCCTGCTCGGCGTCCAGGCGCGAGGCGAGTACCGTGCGCAGGCGCTCGCGGGCCGAGTCCAGGCCCACTGTCTCCTGGGCGAGGTCGGGGACGATCCGACGGGCCGCGTCGGTAGGGGTGGAGGCCCGGTGGTCGGCCACCAGATCCAGCGGGGGCAGTCGGTCTCGTGGCCGATCGCGGAGACCAGCGGCGTGCGGCAGGCGGCCGCAGCGCGCACGAGCCCCTCGTCGGAGAAGGGCAGCAGGTCCTCAACAGCACCGCCCCGCGGGCCACGACGATGACGTCGATCTGCGCATCGGCGTCCAGCTCCTGGATCGCCCGGCTGACCTCGCCGACGGCGCGCATCCCCTGGACGGCGACCTCCCGCACCTCGAAGGGCAGGCCGGGCCATCGCAGGCGGGCATTGACCAGGACGTCGTCCTGGCCTGGCCTGGCGTCCGCACACGAGCCCCACCTTGCGCGGCAGGGAAGGGCGGGGGCCGCTTGCGCTCGGCGTCGAACAGGCCCTCGGCGGCCAGGATACGGCGCAACTGCTCGATACGGGCCAGCAGATCGCCGACGCCGACTGGCCGGATGTCATCGGCCTGCAGCTGCAGGGAGCCCCGCTTGGTCCAGAAAGTGGGCTTGGCTCGGATGACGACGCGGGCGCCCCTCGCTCAGCTCGGCGCCCGTGCGGGCCAGGACGGCGTCCAGGACGCGCGAGTAGATCGCCACCGACATGGAGACGTCGGCATCGGTGTCCCGCAGGGGTGAGGAAGGCCATGCGCCGCCGGGCCGGCGGTTGAGCTGGATGATCTGGCCTCCACCCACACCTGGCTCATGCGGGCGACGTACTGGTCGATCTTGGACGACAGCAGCCGCAGCGGCCACGGGTTCTCCGCGGTGGTGAGGTTCGCGCGCGGCGCCGGCTCCCGGGGACTCCGTCCACGACGGAGCCGGGGGCCGGGCCGCCGGTGGCAAGGGCTGCGGGCTGGGCTGGGCGGGGTCTGGCCTGTCACATGCACCACTGTGCCACGTCCGCCACTGGGGACCTGGGTCCCACTGTGGCACAGTGGTTTCCGTGACGACCATCGAGCTCGCCAGTGAGCACAACGACGCCGCCGCGCCCTCATCGAAGGGCGGCAAGCGGATCCTCATGGCCGCCCCGCGCGTTACTGTGCCGGCGTGGACCGCGCCGTCGACGCCGTCGAGCAGGCCCTGGCCCATTACGGGGCGCCGATCTACGTGCGCAAGGAGATCGTCCACAACAAGTTCGTCGTGGACGCCCTCTCGAAGCGCGGCGCCATCTTCGTCTCCGAGACCGACGAGGTGCCGGTGGGCGCCCGCGTCGTCTTCTCCGCCCACGGCGTCTCCCCGGCCGTCCACGCCGAGGCCGCCGAGCGCCGACTGGCCACGATCGACGCGACCTGCCCGCTGGTGACCAAGGTGCACAAGCAGGCGGTGCGCTTCGCGGCCAAGGACTACGACATCATCCTCGTGGGCCACACCGGCCACGAGGAGGTCGAGGGCACCCAGGGCGAGGCTCCCGAGCACATCCAGGTCGTCAACGGCCCCCACGAGGTGGACCGGGTCGAGGTGCGCGACCCCTCCAAGGTCGTGTGGATCAGCCAGACCACCCTGAGCGTGGACGAGACCCTGGAGACGGTGCGCCTGCTGCGCGAGCGCTTCCCGGAGATGATCGACCCGCCCGGCGAGGACATCTGCTACGCCACCCAGAACCGGCAGGGCGCGGTCAAGCAGATCGCCCCGCAGGTCGACCTCATGATCGTGGTCGGCTCGGGCAACTCCTCGAACTCGGTGCGCCTCAAGGAGGTGGCCCTGGGAGCCGGGGCCGGTGCCTCCCACAGGGTGGACTTCGCCAGCGAGATCGACCCGGCCTGGCTCGACGGCGTCGAGACGATCGGCCTGACCTCGGGTGCCTCGGTGCCGGAGATCCTCGTGCGCGAGGTGATCGAGCGCCTGGCCGAGTTCGGCTTCGACGATGTCGAGGAGGTGCGCACCACCACGGAGAAGATCTCCTTCTCCCTGCCCAAGAACCTGCGTGCCGACCTCATGGCCGCCCAGGGCGCCACGGCCGACCACAAGCGCCGCGAGCCCGCCGCCGGTCACACCTGCTGAGGTCGGCGGTTCCGCACCCTTTCCGGGATGCTGGAGGATGGCGGAGGCTGTGAGACCGCCGGCACACCCCGGGGCGTGCGGGACGAGTCCGACGTGAACGCCGGATTGCGCGCTGTGCGATTACCCTCGGTTACGTGACACACTCCCCACGACGAGCATGACGAGTCGGCCGCCGGCGCTCGCCCTCCGGCCGGACCGGGGCGCCAGTCCGACGGGTCCGACGGCGCCTGCCCCGCCGATACCGCTGGTGACGCCGCCAGCGCACTGATCGCCGGAGCCTCCGGCCAGGTCTCCAATGAGGCCCTGGAGCAGGGCAGCGGACTGCAGCGCAGCCTGACCAACCGGCACATGCAGATGATCGCCATTGGCGGCGCCATCGGTACGGGCCTGTTCGTGGCCTCGGGCGCCACGGTCTCCACGGCCGGGCCGGGCGGCGCCCTGCGGCCTACGCGGCGATCGGCCTCAGTGGTGCTCCTGCTCATGCAGTCCCTGGGGGAGATGACGGCGCACATGCCGGTGGCCGGCTCCTTCCAGACCTACGCCACCCGATTCGTCAGTCCCTCCTTCGGCTTCGCCATGGGCTGGAACTACTGGTTCAACTGGGCGATCACCGTGGCGGCCGAGCTGGTGGCAGCCGGGATCGTCATGGCCTCACTGGCTCGGGGGTTCCCCCGTGGATCTGGGCGGCGCTGTTCCTAGCCCTCCTGACGACGCTCAACGCCCCTGTCCGCCCGCGCCTTCGGAGAGGGGGAGTTCTGGCTGTCGGCCATCAAGGTGGTCACGGTCATCGTCTTCCTGATCGCGGGCGTGGCGATGATCGCCGGCATCATCGGCGGCAGGCCCGCGGGCTTCGGCAACTGACTACCGGGGACGCGCCCCTTCCACGGCGGGATGTTGGCGATCGTGTCGGTGTTCATGGTGGCCGGGTTCTCCTCCAGGGCACTGAGCTGGTGGGGGTGGCGGCCGGCGAGGCCCGCAACCCGCGCCGCGACGTTCCCAAGGCGATCCACACGGTGTTCTGGCGGATCATGATCTTCTACATCGGGGCGATCGCGGTCATCGGCTTCCTGGTTCCCTACACCGACCCCAACCTCCTGCGCTCGGACACCTCCGACATCTCCTACTCGCCCTTCACCCTGGTCTTCGAGCGGGCGGGCATCGGGATCGCAGCGGCCCTGATGAACGCCGTCATCCTCACCGCGGTGCTCAGCGCCGGAAACTCGGGTCTGTACGCCTCAACCCGCATGCTGCACTCGATGGCGCTCCAGGGGCAGGCCCCCGCCTGGTTCGCCTACGTCAACCGTCACGGGGTTCCGGTGCGGGCCCTGGGGGCGACGGCGCTGGTGGGCGCGGCCGGTTTCCTCACCGCCGTAGTGGGCCAGGACACCGCCTACACGTGGCTGCTCAACGTCTCGGCCCTGTGCGGGTTCATCGTGTGGCTGGGGATCGCCGTGTGCCACTTCCGCTTCCGGCGCGCCTACGTGCTTCAGGGCAACGACCCGGCCGACCTGCCCTACCGGGCGCCCTGGTTCCCCCTGGGACCGGTGCTGGCCTTCAGCCTGTGCGCCCTGGCAATTCTGGGCCAGAACTACGAGGCCATCTTCAAGGGCCAACTGCTGGAAGTGCTCTCTCCTACATCGGTCTGCCGGTCTTCGGGGCCATCTGGTTGGGGCACCGGCTGATCTCCGGCTCGCATGTGGTGCGCCTGAGGACGCCGACGTCCCGGCGTCGTCGTTCACGAGCGGCACTGAGCCCCGCGTCTGCTGGGCTCATGTCCTGAACCCAATGACCGACGTCGGGGCACCGATCATCTGACCGGTGCCCCGACGTCGACTCGTGCTGGAACCTGCACGAGGGTGGAACTGCTGTGGGTGGGTACCTACAGCTGTCTTGTCTCCTCACGTCAGAGGTGCTCGTTTGGGCGGGAACTGGGGGTGAGTCTGTAGTTGTCCTGAGGTGACGGTGGGCCGATGGAAGAGGCCTGGCGGGTCGCCGGTGTGCATGGAGCGGATATCGAGCTGCTGGCGGCATTAAATCCGCGGGGTATTCGTGGCGGAGGCGGGCGCCCCTGGCCTCATGTGTCCTGCCTGGCCCCTGTCCGGCACCCGTCCTGAGTCTCGGTGGCACTAGCACAGCGCCGCCCCTGGCCCACCCCGCCTCGGGTCGGCCTACTCCACGAGGGTGGGGATCTCACTGACCGGGGGTTGTGCGTACTGCACGAAAGCCGGACCTACGTGGAGTGCCCCGACCTTCCTCCAGTAGCATTCCACCCTCGTGCAGTACACGCCAGGCACCATCAGAGCGACTGCGAGCATCTGAGCCGGTTCCTGCCAGCACAGCGAGCAACGACGATCGGGCTCTATCCGCCCGCACCGCACCGGTGCCTTGAGATGCCATGACATCCGAAACTCCCAGAAGTCATGAGGCAACATGGCGGGCACCTACAGCAGGGACTGGACCCGTACCGTGACCCGAGGCACGTTCAGGTTCCCGACGCCGGAGGAGCCGGAGTCCCCTGTGCTTCGGAGGCGTCGTCGGCCTCGCCGGCCTCCGACAGGGAGCGGATGATGGTCTCCTGGACGTCGCACGATGTCCTTGACGGGTCTGGAGCCGTCGATGCCGATCCCGATGACGGCCCTGCGCGAGCCCCGCCTCGACGACCACGCCGAAGCGGGCCTGATGAGGATCCTGCTGCCGGATGTGGCTGCCGATCGCTCTCAACGTGCTGCCCTATCCCCGGCCTGATTCCTCGGACGCCGGGGACACTGCAGTGACCAGGTGGGCCCAGCTCGGCCGCTGAGAGGCTAGTCGTCATCGTGAGATCCTCGAGTGGACGTTGACGGTCGGGACACCCCTAGGTTCTCATGGCAGGCTGCTCGAACGGCGTCGCGGACCCGTTGGGCGAGCTGCGGCAGGCTGCCCACGCTGATGTGGGCGGAGATCCGGCAGGAGATGGTCTCCGGAACCCCAGGCCGCGGTGGTTCTCACCCTGAGGGCGCGTGCTCGAAGGAGGAACGCAGGGCGCGTGCGCCGGGCACGCAGTCCACGGCGCGTCGGATGAGTGCCCGCAGCGAGAACTCGACATGCTGTAGGGCCCCAGATCGGTCGCGGGCATCTCCACCTGGGCGCCATGACGAGTCCGGCGATGATGGCGTCCATCAGGTGGCGCTGCGGCATGACTGAGGCGCTCGCCTGAGACTCCAGCTGGTCCCACTCCTCGTGCAGGGAGGCGATCAGACGCAAGTACTCCCGCGTGTCCGCGTCGTCCTGCTCATGGGGCCGGGTGAAAGACCTGGCCGACGCCGTCGAGCGTCGGACGCTGTGTGAGAGCTGGTTGACGGTGCTCATGCCCACCCCTTCATCTGGCGCATGACGAGAGAGCGGGCGCGTGCCAGCCTCCCGCGGACGGTGGACTCGGTGAGGTTCAGGGCCTGGGCGATCTCCTCGTAGGACATGTCGTCGACCTCTCGGAGCACCCAGACGATGCGCAGCTCGGGCCGCACGGAGGCCAATAGGTCGGCCAGTGCCTCGATCTGGGCGTTGACCTCGCTGGACCCGGCCGGGTCAGTGGTGCTGCTCGACGTCGTCTCCGCCATGGCGCCTCGCGGTCCCGAGGCCTCGGCGTCGTAGGGGTCGGTGGCCCGACGCCGACGCTTGCGCGTCATGCTGGTGGCCCTTGTTGGTGCAGATCCGCTGAGCCAGCCCCGAAAGGCGGCAGGTTCCCTGACCAGGTGAAGACTGCGCCAGGCCTGGATGAGGGTCTCCTGGACGATGTCCTCACTGTCGTGACGGTTCCGCACGATCATGTAGGCGGTGCGGAACAGACGCCCCTGATAGCGCTCGACGAGCTGCTCGAAGGCGTTGATGTCCCCGTCCTGGGCGCGCAGGACCAGGTAGTGGTCCTTGTCATGGGGTGCAGCGGACGAGGTACTCGGTTGTGCGGCGTGGTGTGGACGCGGGCGAGGTGCCAGCACTGCCTCGTCCTGTGTCTCATGCGTCATCGCCGTTCCCGGTGATCTTGGGTGAGCGCCGCCCTGTGACGGTCTGCGAGACGTTGCGCGAGTTTGAGGAGCGCTCCAGTCGCACCAGGACGTCTACCTGCCTGGGGCCCGAGCCCAGGGACGTGGTCACGTCATCCTCGAGTCGGCGCCTGAGCTCGGCCACGGCCCATTCGACCTCGCAGTCCTGAGAAACGGTGGTGTCCGCTTGTACCCACAGACTGCTCGGGGAACCGGTGACCCACACGGCGCACTGCTCCACCCCGGGGACTTCCTGAGCTCGCTCGGACAGGGCCTGTGACAGGACGTCGGAGCCGACGGTGGCCAGCAGGACGCCCTCGGAGTCGCTGAGCCTCAGAGGCGAGGCGGCCGCCTTGCGGGGGACCTGCATGGCGAGCAGGACCAGCCCGGCGATGATGGCGAGTACAGACACCAGCGCGGCCGTCGGCAGGAGCCAGTGCGCCTGGGGCGCGATGATGCTGTCCACTCGGTCCTGCGCAGCGGCCAGGAGAGGGGCGGCGTCGGGCCAGGACCGACCGGCACCGAGGCCGGAGGCCAGTAGCCAGGACGCCGCTGCCGCGATGAGAAGTCCGCAGCCGGCCAGGACCGTCCTGTTGAGGACACCAGAAACTGAACGCATGATCGTATCTCCTTCAGCTCGTGCGCCTGATCCGCACGCGGCTGCGTATGATGCCCACGGGTTGGAGCGTCTGCAGGGCCTCGTCGGCCTTCCTACAGGCGGCTTCACGCACTGGGTCGAGGTCGTCCAAGACGCTGAGGACGACGACGTCGACCCGTGAACGACGGGTGGTGACGGCGACAGAGTGGACGCCGCCGATCTGCTCGACCTGGGTCTTCACCAGGTTGGCCAGGTCGCGGCGTCTCACCGCGGTCTGGCCGGGGACGGTGTCGGGGAGGATCTCGACGCGCTCGGGGAGTCCCGGCCACAGGGCCGCGAGGATCATGGCCAGGCCGCACACGGCGGCGATCCCGGCGGCGGTGAGCACCGCGGCGGAGCCGAGGGCGGTGGATCCGACGGCGTCGAGCGTGGTGATGGTGCGGTCCGGCCAGGTGCCGGTCACGATCCGGTGCCCCGTCAGCTCAAGCCCCCAGGCCTCCGGCCGTGAGGCAGCAGCAGTGCCAGGACGACACTGGTACGCTGCGGGACGGGCGACGAATGAGTTTCGGGACGGGTGTTCTCATTTCAGGCTCTTCCTGACGTGGCTGCTCGGATTGAGCCAGGAGATCTCAATGGTGATCTTGCCGACGCTCAGCCCGGTGAGGTGCTCGACGCGACCGCGCACGTGCGCGCGCAGATCTTCGATGGTGGAGGACAGTGGTGCGGGAAAGACCAGGCCGAGGTCCAGGTGGAGGACGGCGACCCGCCCGTAGAGCCTCGCACTGGGCCCTCGGGCTGGGAGGCGAAGTTGCGGCGGGCGCCGATTCCCAGGAGCCCTCCGGCGTTGGATCCGACATTGCCGGTCTCATAGGCGGCCTGGGCTGCGATCTGGGCGACGACTCGGGCCGGAATGGTGGTGGTGCCGCGCTGTTCCCAGGAGGATTCCTCGTCCCGGCGGGTCCCGGCTGCGTGATGGCGGGCTGGGTCGCGGTCGCCATCGTCACTTCTTTCGCCGATCCAGGATACTGGACATCGACCCGGCCCCTCCAGTAGAGGCCCAACGCCAATCCGGCCAGGCCGCATCAGGGCCACCAGGACGAAGTCGGCGAAGGAGCCGAAGGCGAGAATGGTTCCAAGGAACAGGCCCACCAGGAGGGCCAGGTACGTTGTCTTCATGAGAACTCCTCAGATCAGGGCGTTGGGACGGATCACTTGAGGTCGGCGGCCTCGGAGTTGTCGGAGTCGTCGTCGGGCAGGGTGGACGTCGGTGACGTTGATGTTGACCTCGACGACCTCCAGGCCGGTGGTGCCCTCGATCTGCTCGATGATGCTGCGGCGGATGGCGTCGGAGACCTCGACGATGGAGACGCCATACTCGACCACCACGGTGACCTCGATGGCGGCCTGGGTCTCACCCTTCTGGACGCTGATGCCGCCGGCGACGTTGGTCTGGGCGTTGGGGATGCGGTCGGTCACCGCGCTGAAGGCGCGGCGCACGGCGTTGCCCATGTCGTAGACGCCGGGCACCTCACGAGCTGCCATGCCGGCGATCTTGGCGACGACGTTCTCGTCGATAGTGGTCACGCCGTGCGAGGTCTGGAGGGGGCCGCGAGGGGTCTTGTCCTCCTCGGTCTGCTCGTTGCGCTCGCGCTGCTGGCCGGTCTGGGGGATGGCGTTATTGCTCATTGGAGCCTCTTTCGTTGATCCGTGAGATGGATGGCGACGGAATGTCGTGGTGCGCGGTCCAGCAACTGGTCCGTCAAGGCGCCTCGGTGACTGCCGTGGCCGGTTCTGTGTGACTGGCCGACGTGACTGACTGGTTTGCTGTCCGTCGCGATTGCCGCGCTGAAAGAAGGACGCCGTCGGCCGGGTAATCCTCACGACCCCATTCCATGGCTTGCATCACAAAAAGGTGAAGCGGGTTCCGTGGAGGAGGTGAGTACCTCCGCGGAACCCGCTTCAGGGCGCTGAGGGGCCACTTGCGGCCGGTGATGCCCAGGTAGATGGAGATCGCGACGATGGCGGCGATGATGGACGCGACCCAGCGGATCCAGTCGATGCCGGGTGTTTCCGCGATGCCGAAGAAGCCGGCGACTGTTCTTCCGACGAATGCGCCCACTGCGCCCAGCACAATGGTCCACAGCATCGAGATGTCCTGAACTCCTCGCATGACGAGCCTGGCTAGGGCGCCGATGATGGCGCCGGTGATGATCATTCCGATGAATGACAGCATGGTGTCTTCCTCCGAGAAGGTCCGATGAGGTGGAGATGTTCTCCAACCGGACGTTGAAACGTTCTGGCAACGTGTCAGCCTGTCATGAGACGGGAGACAACGCTCCCTGATAGACGCCATGGAAGCGTCAATCGTCACGGGCCGGGAACATGGCATGCGTTACATCGTCGTGGGTCCAGGATGCCCGTCGGCGGTGAGCTCGGGGGCGGTGAAGGTGCGCACCTGGGCGGCGTCGGCGCTGATGAGCGCGGGGGAGTCGACCTGCTCGCCGAGGGTCTCCAGGGACCGGGCGGTCACCAGCAGCCGGTTCTCCATGGAGCCGACCGCCTTTGTTGTAGGCGGTGACGCCAGCCGCAGCGCCCCGCCCAGGGCATCGAGGTGGCCCGCGACGGTCCCCAGCCGCTCACAGAGAGTGCGGCCGAGCTCGAGCAGCTCGCGGGCGTCGTCGTTGATGGCGGTGCGCGCCCAGGCCGTGGCGCAGGTACGCAGCAGGGCGAGCAGCGTCACCGGTGAGGCCAGGGCGACTCCGCGCCCCAGCGAGTGCTCCAGGAGTGCGGAGTCGGCTTCCAAGGCGGCCGACAGCACGGCCTCCGCCGGGACGAAGAGCACCACGAGCTCGGGGGAGTCCCCCAGTGCCCGGTCGTAGCGGCGCGCAGCGAGCTGATCGACGTGCCCGCGCAGCGCCTTGGCGTGAGCGGCCAGGAGCTCGCCGCGCCGGTCCTCGTCCTCCGGGGCGGCGCCACGGACATCGATGGCTGCCAGGTAGGAGTCCATGGGGGCCTTGGCGTCCACCGCCAGGTACCCGTCCCCGGGCAAGTGGACGACGACGTCGGGCCGGGACCGGCCGGCGGCACCGTCACCGGAGTCGGTCGCTATCCCCGGACCGCCCCGCTTCTGGATCAGCGCCCCAATGGTGCGCTGCTCGGAGAAGTCCACGTGCCGCATCATCCCGGAGGCCTCCAGGATTCGGGCCAGCTCCGCCTCGCCCCACATGCCGCGCGCCGAGCGCGAGCGCAGGGCGCCCTCCAGGGAGGCTGTGGATCGGGCCAGGTCCTGCTCGCGCAGCGCAGTGGCCCGCAGCTGCTCGGCCAGGGCCGCGTGCTGCTCGGCGCGCTGCTTCTCCAGGGACTCGACCCGATTCCCCACCTGTTCGAGCTGGCTGCGCACCGGCGCCAGGGCCCGCAGCACCGAGCCGTCACGCTCGGCGCGCTCCTCAGCCACCTGGGTGCGCGAGGACAGCTCCTCGGCCCGGGCCTGCCACTGGGCGGCCTGCGCCCGCAGCTCCGCCACCTGCTCGCCATCAGCCCGATGCGCGGTGGTGCGCCGGGCGATCGCGCCGATGTAGCCGATGACCACGCCGATCACCAGGCCGATGAGGAGCAGCAGAATGGGAAGGAGGACGGGTGAGGAGCTCATGAACCGATCATGCCTCAGAGGTGTGACATCTATTCCGGTTCCTTGAAGGGGCGCATCAGTAGGCGTCCGAGGCCGACGGTCCAGTCGGGGCGGATCCTGCAGGGTCAGCGCCGACATCGCCGGCCGACCAACTCCCCAATCGACCGTCCGACCTGGGCCGACGGTCCCTCCTCGCACCTGTCTACTCCGCCCGAAGGAGGCGAAGAGATCAAGGGCACGGACCCTTTGTTACCCTCGGGAGGATGGGCAGCTGCGCAGGCAGTGCCATCCTTTATGGACGTGAACCTCTTGCGTGGTATCGAGCTGACCAGTTCCAGCACGATCTGGACCGTCGGGGTCCTGGCCGTGCGTGACGGCGGTCGTCGCCGCGGTCCTCCTACCGTGGACGCTTCCGGCCGCTACGGGAGACAAGCCCTTCGAGGCACCCGACGTGCCGGAGGCCGCGGAGAAGCCCGTCTCCGTCAGCCCTACGGTCCGCCACGTGCTGCGCACCGCCGGCCGTTATACGGCGCGCACCGTCATGGTAGGGCACGCCGGTGCTGCCTCGTCGTCGCGCTCGGCGGTCTGCTCATCAACCTGCCCATGCACTACGTGCGCACGCTCGGCGACGTTCTCGAGGCCGCCGCCCCGCGCACCCAGGGCTCCTCGCGCGTCACGTCGCTGCCGGATGCTTCCGTCTACGACGCCGTCCCGGCCTCGGCCTGGAAGGCCTCCTTCCAGGACGTCGGCGACGGCTCGCAGAAGAGCAACTGGACCGGCCCGGTCAGCGGCATCTCCCTGCCGGTGCGCGTGGTCCTGCCCTCGGTACCGGCCCGACGACGGACGCACCTACAACGTCATCGAGGGCATCCACGGCTGGGTCGGCGACCCGGAGTCCCTGGTGACGGGCCTGTCCTCCCCCAAAGCGCTCCAGGCCGCCATCGACGCCGGGCGCATCCCGCCGTCGATCATCGTCATCCCCTCGGTCAACGTGGACGGAACCCAGCACGACTGCGTCGACATTGCCGGCCGCCCGGCCGTGGAGACCTGGACCGCTGAGGAGATCCCCCGCATGGTCCGGGCCACCTTCCCCAACGTCTCCACCCAGCGGTCGGGGTGGATGCTCATGGGGGTCTCGGCCGGGGCCTACTGCGCGGCGCGCACCGCCTTCGACGTCCCGCAGCGATTCGGTGCGGTCGGCGTCCTATCTTCCTACGATCGCCCCGCCGAGGGGGCCCTGGCACACGGCGGCCAGCAGCTCCAGGCACAGAACGCGCTATCCACCCTGCTGGAGCAGCGCACCCCCGACGGCCTGCGCCTCTATGTCATGGGCACTCAGGACGACCCCTATAGCGCCGCCCGTACGGCCTGGCTCATGGAGGACGTGGCTCAGAAACCCGACTCGGTGTCGATCGACACCCCGCCCCAGGGCGGGCACTCCTGGTACCTGTGGACCGACCGGTTCCCGACGCTGCTGACCTGGTGGGGCTCGGACCCTGAGGTCTTCGCTGCGGCCGGGCTGCCGGCGCCCGAGGGCGATACATGGGCCAAGGCGACCGCCGCCGGCGTCACGCCCATCGTGGCCACGCCTAAGGACCAGCGCACGGTGGGATCGGCCTCGCCGATGCGCGCCGCTCCGTTCGAGATCAACGGCCTGGGTACCATCATCGTGGCCGTCGGCGCTTCGCTGGCCGTGGTCAGTACCGCCCTGGTCTGGTCTCCCCGCTGGGGCCGACGGCGCGGCGGCGAGAACCGTCGGCGGTGCGCCTGGGCGGCGCGATCGCGGGGCGATTCGCGGTGGTTGCGCTCGCGGCGGTCCTGATCGCGGTGACGGTGGGGATCGGGGCCAACGCCGGTGGGGGCTTCACACCTCGTGGCACGATCTGCGGGCCTCGATCCGGGTGAGCGGTAACGCCGGTAGGTGAGAGGCGCTCGCCGCCGAGGGCAGCCGGGTCGACCGGCGCAGTCGACTGCGGTCGACGTCGTCGGTAGGCGGGCGGGGCCGTGATGGGCGTTGTTGGGACGCACGGTGTCGTCGGGGCCGTCTAAACTCTCCCGCGTGCACTTACCATCGGAATCGTCGGACTGCCCAACGTCGGCAAGTCCACCCTGTTCAACGCCCTGACCCGCGCGACCGTCCTGGCCGCCAACTACCCGTTCGCGACGATCGAGCTGAATGTGGGGTTGTACCGCTGCCGGATGCTCGCCTGGACAAGCTCGCCGAGCTGTTCCACTCCGCCAGGGTGGTCCCGGCGACGGTGTCGCTGTGGATATCGCCGGGATCGTGCGCGGCGCCAGCGAGGGCGAGGACTGGGCAACCAGTTCCTGGCCAATATCCGCGAGGCGGACGCGATCTGTATGGTGACGCGTGCCTTCGAGGACCCGGACGTGGTTCACGTGGACGGCAAAAGTGGAGCCGGCCGGGGACATCGAGACGATCGCCACCGAGCTGGTGCTGGCGGACATGCAGACCCTGGAGAAGGCGATTCCGCGCCTGGAGAAGGAGGTGCGGGGCAAGAAGACGGAGCCTGTGGTGCTGGAGACGGCGCAGGCGGCCCTCAAGGTTCTGGAGACCGGGACGCTCCTGTCCGCCGGGGCGGCCGCCGCGGGCATTGATGCGGAGGTGCTCAGGACCTCCAGCTCGATGACCACCAAGCCCTTCATCTACGTGTTCCAATATGGACGACGCCGGAATGAATGACGAGGCCCGTCAGGCCGAACTGCGCGAGCTGGTGGCGCCGGCGGAGGCGATCTTCCTGGATGCCCAGTTCGAGGCCGAGCTCGTGGAGCTCGAGCCGGAGGAGGCGGCGGAGATGCTGCACGAGAACGGGCAGGGAGGAGTCCGCCTGGACAAGCTGGCCCGGGTCGGTTTCGACCTCTGGGCCTGCAGACCTACCTGACGGCGGGGGAGAAGGAGTCCCGGGCGTGGACGATCCGCAAGGGCGCGACGGCGCCCCAGGCCGCGGGCGTGATCCACACCGACTTCGAACGGGGCTTCATCATGGCGGAGATCGTGAGTTATGACGACCTGGTCCACTACGGCAGCGTTGCTCGAAGCCCGCGCCCACGGCCGAGTGCGCATGGAGGGAAAGGACTACGTCATGGCCGATGGGGACGTGGTGGAGTTCCGTTCTGGACTAACGTCTGGGGGTGAAAGTGAGCGCGGAGCCTTCGTTCTTCTCGACTATCATGACTACATCCTCGGAACTACTGGGAAGTCATGTTCTGTTGGGAGTCGTCGCGCCGCGACTTTTTGAACGAGTTGAGACTAGCGGCGACGTTTGATTCGCCCATTATTTTCTCTTCCCTATGAACCCTGCAAGTGAAGGAACATACAAGTGGCGGCTTACGAAGATGTATTGAGCTGGGCGGAAAGAAGACCTGGTGCGGCAGCAGGCTCTTGCGCGCATTATCGCTGGGGATGCGTCTGGGGAACATGATTATGAGGAAATTGCGCGAAGCTAATGGAGGAACCTGAGTCTCCCCTGATGGAGGTTGGTTTTCTAACCTCACACAACCGCAGGTGACGCAGGCCGAGCCCGTTCAACTGGTTGCGGTAAAAATCTCGCTAACGTCAATCGTCTTGCTCCTGGACAAGAACTACATTCGAAGAAAACGGACTCACCGTGGTGTATGGACACAACGGTAGCGGCAAGTCTGGTTACGCCTCGAGTGATCAGCACAATGGTTGGAGCGCGTCATCAAAAGAAGATCCTGCCGGATGTGTTCGCCAATGATTCTGAAAAAGCCATCAGGCGAAGTTGTCTCTCAGTGTTGGTGGTGATGAAAGAAGTGCCCTTCTAGGCCAATCACCCGATCCAGACCTCAAGAGCATAGCATTTTACGACGAACACTGCGGGAATAGCTATCTGACTACCGAAGCGGAGATTTCCTACCGTCCTTCAGCGGTGAAGCTGCTGGAGGAGCTCGCAGAAGTCTGCACTGGCGTGTCCCAAGTGATTGAAGCGTGGAAGCAAGAGATAAAAACAGCCTGGGCCACTGCCTGAGTTGATCCTCACGGTTCCGCCGGTGTTTTCTTCGTGATCTCAGTGCCTCAACAACGGATGATGCTATTGAAGCAGCGATCCAGTGTCCTCCTGACGCTGCCGAGCAGCTGGAAAAGCAGAAGAAGACAGTTGCTCGTCTTCGTGTCAGCGACCCCGCTCAAGAGAAAGAGCAACTGGTTGCAACTTCCGAAGCACTCGCTACGATTGCCGATCATCTGGAGACTCTTGATAAACATGTTGGAGTGCAGGCCGAGAAACAACTCGCTACCCTGATCACGAATGCAAATTCCGCTCAGGAAGCGGCGAGTATTGCTTCGCGTAGAACGTTTGCTAGCGAGCCTTTAAGCGAAGTTGGATCAAGCGTCTGGAAAGCCCTATGGAGTGCAGCAGAGTCATATTCAAAGGTGGCTTACCCCGATCATGAATTCTCGTACACTTCCGATGGTGCGGTCTGCAGTCCTATGTCAGCAGCAGCTTTGAGCGATGATGCTGTTGGCCGGCTTTGAGAGGTTCCAGCAGTTTGTCGCTGATACGACAGCCGCGGAAGCACAGCGTGCACAGAGTCAACTTGATCACTACCGGGATGGGCTTTAGAGAGTTTATCAAGACTCCAGAACAGATCTCAGAGTCGGTCATTAAGCTGAAACTGAAAAATGATCCCAGGGTGGAAGCTCTCAATTCTATTGTTGAGGCCCTACGAGATCGCGCATCTGCGTTCGTTGCGGGTGAAGTGGCACATCTGGTTGATGTTGCTACTACTGTGACTGTTCTTCGGAACGATGCTGTCACTCATCGTGACCAAGCCGATAGCATGAACTCAGAGGGCTTCAAAGTGCAACTGGCGCAAGCAGAAGCGCAAGAGCGTCAACTGCGCGATCAGATTGCGATGCGTGATGGGCGGCAATTCATTGAAGATGAACGAACTCGACTCCAGACGATAAGTAAGTTTGATAAGAAGCTGTCCGAGACAAGCACCCGTTCAATTACATTGAAGGTCGGTGAACTTACCCGTGCTTACGTAACTGAGGAGGCAGACGAGTTCTTTACTTGCGAGGCTCAGAATCTCGGCCTAGAACGCGTTATGTTTAGGGCCACCAAAGCGCGACAAGGCTCTCAACTTCATAGGGCACAATTTCGAGATGCTCGCTCAGGAACGAAGCTCACAGATGTTCTTTCTGAGGGGGAGCAGACTTCACTTGGTTTTGTAGGTTTTTCTCACAGAGGCACACTTCGATGCTAGTAAGTCAGCCTTGATCTTCGATGATCCGGTTTCCTCTCTTGATCATATGAAACGTGAGTCTGTTGCTAGGCGAATCGTCGAGTTAGCTAAAGATAGACAAGTTGTGGTGTTCACACATGACGTAGCCTTTACCATGTTCCTGCGCAAAGCAGCAGAAGAGTCCACCGTTCCATATGCTACGCGAGGTATCGAAAAGCTAAGGAAAGCTGAGTCTGGATACACGACTGTGCACCATCCCTGGACCGCGAAGGATTCAGCCCAACGTATAGAGACATTAAGGCAGGGAAGTTGCGGCCCTTCGTCAGTGAAATAGGGATGTCTGAGGAGGAGTATCAACGAGAAACTGAAACCATCGCAGGCCACATGTCTCAGACTTGGGAGCGGATTATTAGTCAGGTCATCGCGGAGCCTCTGGTCGACTTTGCGTCGTTAGAAGTTCGAGTCGGAAAACTGCGAATTATTGGTCGTGTTACAGAAACAAGATGCGAAAACCATGATGGCTCCTACAGTCGCATCTCTGGGTGGGCATCGCGGCATGACCCCCATCCTGAACTCAACTACGTTCCACCAACAGTCGAGGAGTTGAATACTGAAATTGAAGTCATTGCAGATTGGCTCAGAAGGATTAAGAGGTATCAGAGTTAGTGATAAGGAGTCTATGCTTCACGATCGCTCGCAGCGAATGACTATTCTGGCTCAGATGCGGTGTGAGGAGCGTTGAGTGCAGCCGGTAAATGTGGCGGAAGGTGATGTGGTGGAGTTCAGGTTCAACGTCTAACTGCTGGCGGTGGCGCCTGATGGGAGAATGGTATGAGCGCGTCTAAGGCCGAGCCCCGGGGACGGTTCGAAACCCCGGTGGAACTGCCATCCGGATACCGCTATGGCGTGACTAGATATGCCGATTTCATCCTCAAATACGCCTTCCCCGGGAAGTTCGCAGACGTTACGGGCAACCTCGATGAGTTCTTCATAGATTACGCCGAGGATATTAAGCAGGGCGGCGGTTCCCGCGCGCGGCACACTGCTCGACATGACGCCGGTCTCACGAGGCGCGGCTGGAGCAAGCACAACGTCACCATCGAAAAATCCTCGTTGATGGCGAACCGGTGTACCGAGTTCGGAACCATGAGATCGATGTCTTCACCATGGGCGACGACGACACCTACCCGGGCATAGCCGACGAGATGGAGTGGAATAATAAGGATCCATTTTTCCATCGCGATCTCAACAATTTTCAGGCGCTGCATCGTGAAGGCGTCATAGCTGTCGGCATCATTATCACCCGGGGGCCGCGGCTCCAAGAGGTTCTCGAATACCTCGGAGCTCATGGCGAATACCCTCAACACCAAGTACGGCAAGGCGACCACTCACTGGGATAAGCTCGTTCCCATGATCGACATGGGTGGCGGTGGAGAATGCCCCTGCTCTGCATAGGCATTGAACCGGAGCGAGTACGAGGGCTTCCTGCCGATGTCCTTCGAGATTTCAGGTTCTCGGACGGGGAAACGTTGGCCCTTCCAGGCGAGAGTGGTGACAGCCACAAGTAGATCTCTGCTGAGATCTTAGCGCAAACTGTGACGTGTGACACCGAAAAGTTGCGCCACTGCGCGAGAATCTTGATATTGCCCCACTTCCGCGCGTTGATGGAGGATTTAAAACTGTCCTGGCCGATCCTCCGTGGCGTTTTCAGAACCGTACCGGCAAGGTGGCCCCTGAGCATCGTCGTCTCGACCGCTACTCGACTATGAGCCTGGAGGAGATCAAGAGCCTTCCCGTGTCGGAGGTGGTGTCAGATAATGCGCACCTGTATCTCTGGGTTCCCAACGCCCTTCTGCCCGAGGGATTGCAAGTCATGGAGGCCTGGGGGTTCCGATATGTCTCCAACATCGTCTGGGCTAAGCGGCGCAAAGACGGCGGTCCGGACGGCAGGGGCGTGGGATTCTACTTCCGAAACGTCACTGAGCTCATTCTTTTCGGTGTTCGAGGCTCCATGAGGACGCTTGCGCCGGCGAGAAGCCAGGTGAACATGATTGAAACGCGCAAACGAGAGCACTCGCGCAAGCCGGATGAACAATACGATCTCATCGAGCAGTGCTCCCCGGGACCGTTCCTGGAAATGTTCGCCCGTCACTCACGCGAGGAGTGGGTCACGTGGGGGGATGAGTCCGCGGAGGACGTCGTTCCTCGGGGGCGCACTCACAAGGGGTACGCCGGTGGACCGCTGCTTGTCCCCGCGGTTCAGCCGCATGGACGGCTCAGCGCCAGGATCAGGCCGTCATCGGCAGCAGGCTGCGCGCAGAGTACGACAATGGCGCCAGCATCCGCGACCTCTGCGCGCAGACCGGATACACCATTACGCGCGTGCGCACGCTACCACCAACGCCGGCGTGATCTTCCGGGAGCCCGGGCACCACTGACAAGTCAAGTCCGGTGGTGCCCGGCGGCCGTCTGCTCAGGACGCCGCGACGATCGGCTGGCCCTCGCTGGGCTGGACCACGACGAAGCCCGGCCCGTGGAAGGCCAGCTGGAAGGACTCGCCCGAGCCCCGGCCGATGAGGGAGCTCACCTTGAAGGTGCTCTTGATCTGCGGCTGAAGGTTCGCCGACCAGCAGATCGCGGCCTGCGGGTCCACGAAAGTCGGCTGCTGCGAGCAGTCCAGGAGCAGCGGCGGCCCGTCGGAGGACACCGCCACCACGCCCTGCCCCTGCACCATGAGGTTGAACAGTCCGCCGGCGAGGATCCCGGCGTTGCCCAGCATCCGGATGTCGTAGCTGAGGTGGGCATCGAAGGCTAGGAGGGAGTGGGTGTTCACCGTGATGGCATCACCCTCGAGCTGGAGCAGGAACACGTTGTGCGCGCTGCGGGCGAAGAACACTCTCCTGCCCGGTGACGCGCATGAGGTTGCCGCCCTCACCGGTGACGGCCTTTGACCATGCCGCCCAGGCTCTTTGATCCCTGGTAGGAGAAATCGATGTTCCCCTGGTATGCGACCATCGCCCCCTGAGCGGCGAGTACCTCCGGGCCCAGGGCGACGCGAAGCATCTTGGAGGACTGGACGGTCCAGCGTTGGCCGGTTTCCTGCTCGCGGTTGGCTTGTTCGAAGAGGGGACTGCGCACGGAGGGTACCTCTGTTCCAAGGGTTGGGACGGTGACGGGAGTCTGTCGACTTCAGGCTACAGACTGGATGGTGTCGGCTGGCACAACTCACGACGCAATGGGGATCCCTACCCAATCGGGTAGGGATCCCCACTCGACACTCAGCAGCGTTGCGCCGCCGGCTGTCAGCGCCTCGGCTCAGGCCCTGCGGCGGTAGGCCAGAAGCACACCTCCTGCGATCGCAGCCAGTGCCAGAGCGAGCGGGATCCCCACATACGCCCCGGTCCGGGCCAGAGACGATCCGGAGTCCTCCTGTGCCGGGTCGCTCGGCGTCGGCTCACCGGACGCAGAAGTCTCAGGGCTCGCCGACGGCGAGGGCGTGTTTGACACCTCGGTGTAGGCGTTGACGAAGGAGAGTGCTCGCCACCCTGGTCCTTCTCCGAGACCGTCACCGTCTGGGCCTGCGGAGCCGCCAGGTGTAGCATGTCGATTGCAGCCGACTGGCTGTTCTCGGTCACGGTGCACTGCGTCCCCGTGGGCACCCGTGGCCCGGTGACCGCTTCGCCGTCGGCCTTTGGCCTTGAGCGTGCCCTCGGTCCCGTCGGTGCAGGTGTAGGAGAAGGCGAACTGTTTGTCGCCGGCCTGCGCACCCGTCACCGTCTTGAGCACTGAGAAGGAACCGGTCTGGCGCGTGTAGGTGTTGGTGAAGGACAGGGCGGCGTCCTTCTCCGTGATCGTCGCGCTCTGCGCTTCAGGAGTCTTCACGTCGTAGCCGTTGACTTGGGCCGACGACGTCTTCTCCGACACCGAGCACGTCGCCCCAACGGGCAGCGCCGGGCCGGAGGCGGTAGCGCCGTCGCCGCGAGCCGTCAGCTCGCCGCTCACCTCGCCCTCGATGTCGGAGGAGCAGCTGTACTCGAAGGTGAAGGCCGCGTTCTTGTGAGTCTCGGCGCTATCGCCCTCCACCTTCTTCGACACGGTGAAAGTGCCGCGGTCCAGGGTGTAGGTGTTGACGGCCGAGACGCTGACGGCGGCGGCGTCCCCGCCGAGCACATCGAAGGTCGCCTTGCCGTCCCGCACGGGCTCGCCGCCCACGGCCAGGGTGGTCGACAGGCTCGTGCCCCGCGCGGAGGGCGTCTCCGTGAGTGCACGAACCGGTCGGCACGTCGCCCACTGCGCTGTCTCACCGGCGCTTGACCATCACCTGCCTGGGGGAGCCGGCCTTGCCGGTGACCTTGTCGGTGCAGGTGTACTCGAAGGTGAACTCCGCCGGCGCCAGCTGCGCGCCGTCGCCCTCCACCGTCTTGGACACCGAGAAGCCCCCGGTCTGCCGCGTGTAGGTGTTCGTCACCGACACCTCCGCAACCTGGTCCTTCGCGATCGTCGCCGTCGTTGCGGAGTAGGCGGTGGAGACCGCGTAGCCCTCACGCTGGGCCGAGGCAGCGTCCTCGCTCAGGGTGCACACCGTCCCCGTGGGAAGGGCTGGGCCACCCACGGCGGTGCCGTCCATCGGGACATCGAGCGTGCCCTGAGTGGCCTCGGGGTCGTTGCAGGTGTAGCCGACCTTGACGGCCTCGCCCGCCTGCGGGGCGTAGTCGCCCTTGGCACTCTTGGTGACCGAGAAGGTGCCTGTGTCACGGGTGTAGGTGTTGGCGGCGGTGACGGCCACGGTCTGGTCCTTGGTGATGGTCACCGTGTCCTGCGACAGGCTCGAGGTCACCGAGTACCCGCTCTTGGCGGCCGCGGCGGTGTCCTCCGCCAGCGCGCAGGAGACTCAGTCGGGATTTGCGGGGAGCTCACGGCCGTCCCGTCTCCGGGGACTGTCAGGGTTCCCTGCACGCCGCCGTCGCAGGTGTAGGTGAAGGAGTATGAGCCGTTGGCCGCCCCCTGCGGGCCTCCTTGGACCGACTTGGCGATGGAGAAGGCGCCCGTGTCGCGGGTGTAGGAGTTCGTGAAGGCCGCCGTCGCGATCGGTTCGGCGGGGTCCTTGACCGTGACGGTCTGCTCCGCGGGAGCGGTGAGCGTGTAGCCGTCGAGACGAGCGGACTCGATGTCCTCCTTCACCGTGCACGTGGTGCCCTGTGGGAAGGTCGCGCCTGCCTGGGCGACGCCCCGTCGCCCTGGCGCTCACCTGTCCGGACCGGCCGTCGGAGCAGGTGTAGGTGAAGGCGAAGTCCTTGTCGCGAGCGCCCGCAGCAGCCTCAGGGCCGACGACGGTCTTCGTGACCTGGAAGGTGCCTGGCGCCTTGGCGACGTCGGCCGTGTTGTTGAGGGTCACCTTGGTCGACACCCGGTCGCCGATGGTCAGCATATTGGTCGTGGTTCTACTGACCGCAAAGACAAAGCTTTCCCAGGTGTACCCCCGAAAGGTGCTGGAGAGGCCTGGCTGGTGTCTTCGAGACAGGTGACGACGGTGCCCTTGGGGAAGGTTCCCTGGAAGGTGTTGGTCTTGCCGATACTGATGTTGAGGACGGCCGTACCGGAGAGACCATCGGCGTTGAGCGTACCGGGGGCCTGCCACCCGGCGTAGTCGCCGGCTGGGCCGGGCAGAACATAGTCGACTTTGACCGGCAGAGTCGTGTTCGCGACGTCGACGGCGTCCAGGGCCGCGCCGTCCAGGGTCTTGGAGACCTCGAAACCGCCGAAACCGGGGGCCATGTCCACGGTCACCTTGAAGGAATCGGTGTAGCTGCGCGTGAACTCGCCGCGGGCGTCGGAGGTGGTCGAGCGAGGCGGCGTTGGTGTACCGCACCGCCGGCGATGGCGCTTGGCGTTCTGGGAGGTGAACGTCACCGGGTAGGAGATCCGGTAGTTGGACTCAGGGGCGAAGGGGCCCGTCACCTTGATCGTGGCGACCTGCCCCTGGATGTCCACGTCCAAGTTGAAGTCTCCGTACTTCGCGCTCAGGTCCTTGCCCGCAGCATTAGTCAGCGACACCCCGGAGATGCTGGGCTCGGCAGCGCTGTTGCGCAGTCCGAGGTACCACCTGCTCTTGTCATTGTTGAAGATCATGCCTGGGCCGAGCGTGTGCCAGTGATGGTGATGGTCTCCCGAGTCTGACCGTCCGAAGTGATGGGGTGCCTCCCTTGGCCAGCTGCTCCTTGATGTAATCCGAGCCGAAGTTGACCTCCCACGTCATGGCTGAGGAGGCCGACGTGATGACCGAGGAGACCTTGCTGAACTTGAGGGCCGTGTATCCCCGTGCAGCGGGACCCTTGATACCGCCGCTACCGGGCAGACGGACGCTCACTTTCTGGTTGCCGTTGACAGTCATATCCACTGACGCGGCCGTGGTGGGCTGTGTAATGAGGAGCAGTGCCTGACCCGAGCCCTTGAATTCCTTGAATCCCGCTGCTTTGAGCTCTTCAACTTTTTCGTTGAAGGTGCACTCCATGAGGCTTATTCATAGGGGTGTTTAGGGTGTTTTGTTGGTAATAGCGTGTCGCTAAGCAGGGTGGCGGCTTGCTCTTGAGAGAATCTTTGGTGCTTAAGCCAATCCAACCAAGAAGCAAACCGCCATGACGAATAGTAGCACGAGAATCCCTCGGTGTGAGGTTGTGGGCCTGTGCGAGGCCATTTTCGCCGAGAACCCCGATCTGCCGGTCTTCGGGGCGAGGGCGCTGGGGCTGTTCCTGTGCGTGCGACTGACCCTGACCTACCTGCGCCACAACCTGCCCCAGGAGCTGCTCGCCGAGCTCTACGGCGTCTCCCAGGCCACCGTCTCCCGCGTCATCAGCACCTACACGCCCCTGATCGCCCAGGCCCTCCAAGCCTCTGTACCGACGGTGGAGGACCTGGACCCCACGGCCCAGCTGATCATCGACGGCACCCTGCTTCAGTGCTGGTCCTGGAAGGACCACCCCGAGCTGTACTCCGGTAAGCACAAGACTACGGGGCTGAACGTGCAGGTGGCCTGCACCCTGTCAGGAACCCTGGCCTGGATCTCCGACCCCCAGGACGGAAGGGTCCACGACACCCAGGCCCTGCGCCACTGCGGCCTGCTCGACGTACCGGCCACCGACCTACCCGACGGGACACCACCACCACGCCATATCGGCGACAAGGGGTACATCGGGCTGGGCATGATCACCCCGAAAAGAAAACCCGCAAAACTTCCCCTCCACCCAGACGACAAGACCTACAACACCACCGTCAACCAGATCCGCTACAAGATCGAGACGAGTCATCGCCAACATCAAGACCTGGAGAGTCACTGCACACCGGCTACGAAGACCACCGGAAACCTTCCGGAAACCATCTCCGCAGTCCCTCGGACTCATTCACCCTACACCCCATGAATAAGCCTCCATGGTTCTCTCCGTCAGCCTGCATGCGCCCACCTCGGTGGAAGTGCCGTTGAAGGAATGTTGAGGGGGACGGTTTTGGGTTCTCAGGTTCTTGAAATGGGCGCCGAGGTCGATGGAGAAGGAGTCTCCAGGGTTACAGTGGTCTTAGTCGGCGTCCCACGTGTGGGAGACAGTTTGGCCACGTCCTGCGTGGTGAGGGCCTCTCCTGGGGCGTCGTTGCCGTCTCGATCCGACTTGATCAGAGCGAGATCGGATAGTGCGACGTCGGTGTTGACGGCGGCCTGGGCCTGCAAGGGAACGATCGTGCTCAGCAGCAGTGTCAGGAGGGCGAGCCAGGTGGCCAGCGACTGCCCCCGTGGCGCGACGCGCCTGAGATCGGCAGGAACCTGCATGTATACATCCTCTTCACTAGGGATCGACGGTCTGGGAATGGCCGTGAGTAACTGGTGAAGTATCGCGAGGAGGAAATCAGGAACAACTTCTGTGGCGTATTTGTCAGCAATCTCAAGGATGTTATCAGAACGTCATCAATGTTGCTGAAAAGAAATCATCAAGAATGCAATGAGGTGTTCTTGCAGGCATTTGTGGAATGGTTTTGGTATTCGCGTTGTTCGTTTTTCAAGGTGCGCGTTCTTTGATTGAGAATCTCTCGAAGGCGAGCGAGTCCTTGTGTTGAGGCGTTCGCCAGCGATATCAGCCACCCTCGCCGGAAGCGCGCCTGACCGCTGGTCCGCCAGCTCATCGCCCTGCACTCCCCAGCGAGACGATGTCGCCACCCAGATCGAGACCCTGGCGGGCAGTCCACCCTCATGCGCCAGGTCCCTGACCACGCGCGCCCGCTATCGGGGTCCCGGCCGCCGCCGTCCTTGCTGGCCAGCCCCCTGGGCAAGACCTCCAGTTACCAGAGCCCAGCCGGCGTTCTGCGCCACACTGGCACCAGTAACCAGAAGATCGAGGCTCATCGATCCGTGGTGAGGTGCGTCTCCGCGGCGGCAACAAGAGAGCTCAAGCGCCATATTTCCCTCTGCCTTCACCTCCTGCGCTCCGACCCCGTCAGCAGGCCTACTGCAGCACAACGGCAACCCTAGGCAAAGCGCGCTTGGGCCAAGCCATCCTCACCCTGGCCCACCGCCGCATCCCGCCCCTGCACCTCGACCCGCAACAGCACCTCTACGACCCACAATCGACCACAAAGCGCACCCACAGCCGCTCGACACACCACCCAGGAGCACTGCATCACCACCTCCGGCAAAAGCCCGGAACGATGCACAGTGTGATCAGCTAGACTGGTTGGCATATTGGTTCTTGGCACTGCCTCACTGCGTCTGCGCTCCCGCTCGACGGCGGCGAGCGCACTCCACGTTATTGCTCCCGCCCCGTGATCACGGCTGGGCGGCTCTTTTCAGCGTACCCGGCTCCGCAACAACCACGGAGCAAACGGTGTCTACTATCGACATGGCCGTCACGAGTACGGCCAGAACTGACTGACTCAATCCATCATCGCCGCGATCACACGGCTGGCGGTTGCCACAGAGGGGCCGATCATAGAGATCGGCCCCGGCGACTGAAGCACTCACTACCCCACTGGCTCGTCTCCGGACGACCAGTCACCGCGAGTGAGATCGACGCGCGACTTGCCCAACGCTTGTCCGAACGACTTCCGTCGCACGTGGACGTCGTTTCCGACGACTTCCTGATCTATCGGCTTCCGACGTATCCCTATGTGCTCGTCGGCAACTTTACCGTTCACCAGACCACAGCCATGCTTCGACGCATGCTGCATGCCCCCGCATGGACAAATGCAATCTTGCTCGTACAATGGGAGGTCGCACGGCGAAGAGCTGGCGTTGGCGGAGCAACGATGATGACGGCGCAATGGGCGCCCTGGTTCGAGTTCACACTGCATGCCCGCGTTCCATCCCGCGCGTTCACCCCACGTCCGGGAGTCGACGGTGGAATCCTCTCCATCTACCGCCGTAAGCACCCGCTGCTGCCCTCGGAGCAGCGACGCCAGTTCCGCGCACTGGTTCACCGCGTCTATACGGGTCCTGGGTGTGGGCTTGCTCAGATCCTTGCACGTAACACCGCACTGGGCTCAGCGCGGGCTGCACAGGCATGGCTGAGTCTCCACGGCGTGACTGCTGCCAGGCTGCCGAAGGACTTGCCTGTCGAGGCATGGGTGGACTTATTCAAGACAACCGGCGCATCGCCACCGGAACGCCTCACCAAGATGCGCTCGGGAAGGTTCCGTCGATGAAGCACGAACGCCGACGAGCAAACGGACTCTCACCGAGTTTCGCGCTCGAACCTGATCGTATTGCAGGGGTCGCTGTAAGACACCATTCGACTGAACCCTGTTGGCATCGTCTAACGGCTCGTCGGCTCCGGGGCCGCCGCGTCCCACCTGTGCTTGATTCGTGCCAGGTGACCCCGCTGGACATGAGAGGGGCACGTACGTCGCTGGCGTTGTTTATGCCACCGAGTGTAGCGGCACGATGTTCTCGAGCTGCTCGCGTAGCGCCGGCGCTCAAGCCCGAGCTCATAGTGACTCTGCAGGTTCATCCAGAGTTCTGCAGATGTGCCGAAGTACTTTGCCAGTCTTACTGCGGTGTCCGCGGTGATGCCGCGCTTGCCGTGCACGATCTCGTTGATGCGACGCGGGGGCACGCCGATGGCCGTGGCGAGCTTGTTCTGGGTGATCCCGAAACCCTCGATGAAGTCCTCCATGAGGATCTCGCCCGGGTGAATCGGGTCGATCCGGTTCGCATCAGTGGTAGTCGACGAGCTCGACATCATCCGCACCTCCTTCATGCCAGGTGAAGCAGAGTCTCCACTGGGCGTTGACCCGAATGCTGTACTGGCCGCGTCGATCGCCAGTCAGTCGCTCGAGCCGGTTGCCCGGTGGGATGCGCAGGTCTTCGACATCGGCTGCTGCGTGTAGAAGCTCCAGTTTGCGTAGCACAGCGCGCTGGAGCGACTTGTCGAGGGAGCGAACGTACTCCTCGTGCCACACTCGCTGGGTCGCCTTGTCCGCGAAGGACCTGATCACGACAACAGGGTATAACGGAGGTCGCTAATGACGCTAGGCGTTAACTGGAGGAGAGCAGGGCGGCGATGTTGTGCCGGGCGCGTGAATGCGCTGGCGAGCGTTGATGCCATCGAGATCGTCGTCAGTGACGACTGAGAGGCTTCATCCATGGGGTTCACTGTTGGTCCTCCTGTGTCATGCGAGTGGTTCAGTGTCCAAATCGGTGACAAAGGAGCCCCGGTATCGCCGACGCAGGCGAATAGACGTTGGAATCATGCGGTTTCTTCTCGCCCGTTCTGCTCTGTTCCAGGCCTTTGTCACCGATTTGGACACTATCGGACGTCTCGTTGGTGAGGACGGAGGGCCGCTGGGGTCCTTCAGCAGCGCCGAGTCCACCTGTGCTCGATCCGTGCCAGGCCAGCTCGCCGGATGTGAGCAGAGGTCACTCACGCGAATCTCTCTACCCTGCGGCCTGCGGCTGAAGGACAACAGCCTGCGGCCCGGGGCCGGCCTGCAGCCGCCAGCCGGCATCCGGTGGGCCCGGTCCACGGTTGGGCCGTGCCGCTGAGGAGGACAGCACTGAGGGGTGGGACGCGCCGGCATCCCACCCCTCAGCCAGTGCTCAGAGCCGGATCGAGCCGGCTCATCGCGTGTTCAGTTCTTCGTGCGACGCACCCGCAGAATCAGGTAGCCGCCGCATGATCCCGGCGGTCGCAGGCCCAGGACCAGCAGCGCGTTGGCGCCCGTCCGGGACAGGGTATGCCCGCGGCTTCGTCGTAGCCCCCTGTCAGGGCACCCGAAGCCCGTGGCCCCGTTGGTCGGCTGCGCCATGGCGCCGTCAGTCGGCCGGTCGATCTCGTCGGGCTGCGTACTGGGCGCAGGCGTCGTCCCCGGAGTCTGGCTCGGCGCCGGGCTCGTGCTCGACGATGGCTGACCGGACGGCGTCGGCGAGGGAGGTCGCCTGCGAGCTCGCCGTCGATGGAGCTTGCTGCGTCCGGCTCGGCGCGGGAGCAGAGCTCAGGGTCTCACTCGAGCTGTCCCGACGGCGTGGCGCTGGGCTGCTGGGAGGGCGCGGCTGAAGGCTCCGCCGTCGGCGCTGCGAGGGTTCGGCGGGACGGCTCCGGACCTGCAGAGGAGCTCGGTGGTGGGAGCAGTCGGCGCGCTGCTCGGCTCCGGCGCGGGCTCGGTGGTCGGCCCTGCGGTGGGCTGCACTGCTCGGCGTAGCCGTCGGCTCGGCACTCGGGGCAATGGTCGGCTCAGCACTCGGGGCTGTGGTCGGCTCGGCAGACAGTGAGGGAGCTCGGCGACGGACTCGGGGCCTGCGTGCACTGGTCGCCGAGCCCAGGCTCATGGTGAAGTTGCGGTACCAGATGCCGCCGTAGTTCGCGCCTTCGCTGGCGTCTCTCGCTGAGCAGCCCGATGCTGCCGTCGGACTGCACTGCGATCGTCGTGTAGCCGACGAAGGGCTCGTGGAAGACTTTGCCCGGTCACCCAGGAGGCGCCGTCGTCGCAGGACATCGAGATGGTGCCGCGGTCGCGCGACCACGGCCGCGGGTTCGGCGAGTGGCTCAGCAGCAGCACCTTGGGCGCGGGTCGCCGGGGGCGGCGTTCGGGAAGGTCCGAATGATCTGGGCGTTGTCCACCGAGTCGGGCAGGTTCTTGTCGCTGGCCGGATCGCTCCAGGTCTGTCCGCCGTCGGTGGAGTGGCCACCACGGAAGCCGGAACCGTCCGAGGCGCGCGCGAGTTGAGCATGAGGGAGCCGTCGGAGAGCTCGACGACCTTGTTTTCTCATCCATGCCGGTGCCGGTCGGCTTACCGGCCTGCCAGGTCTGTCCGTGGTCGTCGGAGTAGACGGAGACCGCCTGCACCGCTCCTGCGGGGTCTTGATCGTGTACTGCTGCCCAGGCGTCCGGCGTGGGCGCCCTGGCGGATCTGGATCCCCTGGCCCGAGGCCGCGAAGCGCGAGACCCAGGGATTGTCCTTCGTGATGTCCGCGGTGATGGTGCGGTGCGTCCAGGTCCAGCCGTTGTCGGTGGAGGTCGACACCTCGGCCTGGATGATGCTCCGGTTCTCGGGGTCGGTGCCGGCCCTCGAGCCGCCCCAGCCCTGATCGAAGGACTTGACGTGGAAGTTGAAGATCGTACCCGTCTGGTTGTCGACGACGTAGCTCAGGTCGGAGTAGTCAAACCTTCTGGCCCGTTTCCGTGCCCTGGTGGATGTATGTGGGCGCCGACCAGGTCTTGCCGCCGTCGGTGGAGCGGCGTTGGACGATGTGGTTCGGGTTGGGGGCGTCCCCGCCCTTGTTGCCGTTGTCCTTGGGGCGCTCGTCATAGGAGACCAGCAGGTCCCCGTTGGGAGCGGTGGTGATCGCCGGGATGCGGTAGTTGTCGCTCGCCGTGTTGGCGGCCAGGTGCTGGGCCTGGCTCATCGAGGCGGGAAGCTCGGTGCTGGCGTCGGGCGCCGGGGCCGGCTCCGCCTGCGGGTGCTGGCCGACGACGCTGATCGGATCACCGGCGGCGGTGAGTGTCTGGAGGGCGGCGCCGTCGGTGCCGGTTGCAGTCAGCGTGATCGACGGCGTCCACCGGCCGGCGTCGACGTCGGCCTGCGTGATCGTGTGGGTGAGCGGCTTGCAGTTGTAGACAGCGCCTTTGCCCGGCTTGAGATTGTCCCAGTGGCACTGGCGGTCCAGGTCGTCGAAGGAGGAATCGGTGGCGGCGACGTTGATCGTCTTGTCGGTGACTGAGCGCACGCGCACCGTGTAGCTGACGGTGTCTCCCAGCTTGTAGGTCTCCTGGCTCGCCGACGGCGTGAAGGACTCGACCCGCAGTGAGGCAGGTTTGATCGGGCTTGTGTCGCCGCTGATCGTCTCCGGGGTGTTGAGGGCCTGGCCGGCGTACTCAACTGCCTTGACCTCGTAGGGCGATCTGCGGAGTGAAACCGCCGGCCTTGAGGTCCTCTGCGGTCACCGTGTGCGTGGCCAGGCCGGCGCAGTCGGTCTTGGTCACCCCGGCGGGGACGTTGCGCCAGCGGCACTTGGTGACGTTGCCGGACAGGTTCGTCGAGGCCGGGGCGTAGGGTGGGCCTCGCCGCTGGTGTTGGTCAGGGTGATGTTGAAGGTCGCGACGTCGCCGACGGCGTAGAGGCCGTCCTCGGGGGCGTTCACCTGAGCGATGGTGACGTCCATCAGGCCATCGGCTGTGGGAGTGGCGTGCGCAGGGGGCGCGGCGGCGATCACGCCGGTGACGGCGAGGGCCATCGAGCTCAGGAGGGCCGAGAGGCGCCTCAGGGCGGAGGGGTGGGGTTTTCTCATATGGGTTCCCGTTCGGGGTGACGAGGCGGCCTTGCCCCTCTGGGTGGGGAACGCCGACGAAGGATGTCAGACGTCTCACGATAAGGTAACGGATGGTTGCGATTCTGCAAAGTTTGCGCGAGTCGTCGGGCTCTCGGGGTTGGCCCGTGGTCCGCTCGACAGAGGCTGGCGGACCGGTGGTGCCCGTGGTGGCGCCGGCCGGGACGGCGCTGGGACCGGTGACCGCGCAGCTGCCGGTGGGCCGAGTTGGAGCTCTCAGTGGTGTTGATTCGGCGCGTGACCCCTGCTGGAACTTGCCGGATCGCCGCACGTGAGATCCATCTGCGCTCAATCGATTGTGTCGAGCGCAGGATTTCAGGAAGTGCTCGGTGATCGCAAGCTGTGGACGAACAACGTTATCCCCAGGGCGGGGTGGTCAGGGTGTTTACCTTGCAGGTCATCCTGCACGATAGTGTCATGGGAATTCGATACTATGAGGCTTATTCATGGGGTGTAGGTGAATATGAGTCCGAGGACTGCGGAGATGGTTTCCGGGAAGGTTTCCGGTGGTCTTCTGTAGCCGGTGTGCAGGACTCTCCAGGTCTTGATGTTGGCGATGACTCGTTCGATCTTGTAGCGGATCTGGTTGACGGTGGTGTTGTAGGTCTTGTCGTCTGGGTGGAGGGGAAGTTTTGCGGGTTTTCTTTTCGGGGTGATCATGCCCAGTCCCGATGTACCCCTTGTCGCCGATATGGCGTGGTGGTGGTGTCCCGTCGGGTAGGTCGGTGGCCGGTACGTCGAGCAGGCCGCAGTGGCGCAGGGCCTGGGTGTCGTGGACCCTTCCGTCCTGGGGGTCGGAGATCCAGGCCAGGGTTCCTGACAGGGTGCAGGCCACCTGCACGTTCAGCCCCGTAGTCTTGTGCTTACCGGAGTACAGCTCGGGGTGGTCCTTCCAGGACCAGCACTGAAGCAGGGTGCCGTCGATGATCAGCTGGGCCGTGGGGTCCAGGTCCTCCACCGTCGGTACAGAGGCTTGGAGGGCCTGGGCGATCAGGGGCGTGTAGGTGCTGATGACGCGGGAGACGGTGGCCTGGGAGACGCCGTAGAGCTCGGCGAGCAGCTCCTGGGGCAGGTTGTGGCGCAGGTAGGTCAGGGTCAGTCGCACGCACAGGAACAGCCCCAGCGCCCCTCGCCCCGAAGACCGGCAGATCAGGGGTTCTCGGCGAAAATGGCCTCGCACAGGCCCACAACCTCACACCGAGGGATTCTCGTGCTACTATTCGTCATGGCGGTTTGCTTCTTGGTTGGATTGGCTTAAGCAGCAAAGATTCTCTCAAGAGCAAGCCGCCACCCTGCTTAGCGACACGCTATTACCAACAAAACACCCTAAACACCCCTATGAATAAGCCTCTATGCATATGCTGTTGAGAAGGAAAAGTGTGCATGTTCGGAATGGGGCGGGAGCCGTGGGTCAGGGTGCTGAGACCTGAAGAGATGAAGGAGATCAGTTTGGACTTGAAGTCGTTGTGCCTGGAAGAGGATGAGCCGATACCGGAACACAGTGATGGAGTCAGCGGTGGAGAACGTATGTCCTATGTTGCCAGCTATCTTCGGGCGGCCTGTCGATTTGCTGACGTGCTCGTTGGGAGCGGGCGCGGCATGGTCTACATGATCGGCTGAGCGATGCCACAAGGATCGTGCTGGTGACCTGAAGAGCGTTCTACCTGCCTGGTTCCGCCATGTTGACGTCCGTACTTGCGGCTCCGGACTTGGCTGGTGTTCTCTATCGGTAACGATGACGAGCCTTCTCGAGGAGCTCGATCAGATCGGCGTTTGAGACGGCGAATCCTGAAGGGAGGGCGACTGATTTGCTTTTCCCTGCCCAGGAAACCTTAAGTACGAGGAACTGGTTTCTGCCGATCGGGTCGGTGGCCAGGAATTCGCGTCGACGCTCCCTCCCGGTATCGGTCAGATAATAGTGAATGGCGGCTATTGTTCCTGCGCGGGAGCGTATTGCCCGGAAGCCTTCAACGTCGCGCCATTCTACCTGTTCGATGATGTTGCCGTTCGCGTTCTCTAGCCTCAGTCCCTGGAATGTGAGCACCAACCGAATCCTCTGAGTCAACTGCCTGTAGGTTGCCACGGATGCGAGTAAAAACAGGGCGGAGTGCAGTCCCATCGTCAGTAGTACCAGGGGTGCCGCCGAGTTGCCGGGTGCTGCTGGTGCGGTAAGGATGATGGCAGCGCTGATCGCCGTGAAGACGCTGAAGACGATGAGCTTGAGGATGAGCCGAGTTCGAGATGAGGGAATGACCAGGGTGCCGTCGCGCTCCAGCACTCCGAGGTGCTGTGCGACGCGCTCCTCTTTATCATCGGCGCTCCTCCTCTCCTCTGTGTGCTCTGACGTCGAGTTCGATGCTGTCATGTGAGACGCAGTGACGCCCGACGGCCGCTATATTGCGATGCAGATCACGTTTTCTGTCGCCCTATGTCCACTTCTGCGGACGAAGAACGCACCCACCCTCACTCATGCACTTGATTGTCAATATCGACACGAGTGACACTGCCTCCTAGGGTGTGGACCATGATCGACGCTGGGGTTCAGGAGACTCTCTTCTTCCCGCTTCTGGGGCGGGCCCGTGCTGCGCGGAACTGGCCGAGCTGCTTCCGGGATTCCTGGTCCGAGCGTCTGGTCTCCATGGTCTCCGCCGTTCACCCTGGTATCGAGAACGTGGATATGGGTGCGATGCCCGCCGCCATCTACGCCTTGCGCCACCTTGCGGCCGTCACAGAGATCCGGCGCTACCTGGAGACCCGCCCGGAGCCGCCGTCGTCGATCTCGGATGCGGACTGGATCGACTCGTCGACGAGGTCGACAACGGTCGAGCGCTGATCCACAACCTCGACTTCCCCGGCGTTCTCGAAGCCCGACGCGCCTGGGCCGAGTCCCATGAGCGAGAGCGGGAACTGCCCTTCTCCTTGACCGATCACCGCTGGATGGATGAGGTCGACGCCAGTGGCGGACTGATTGCCGTGGCCTCCGGGGTCTTCTACTTCCTGGAGAGCAGGTCAGTTCGAGACCTCGTCAGTGCGATGGCCCGCCGCTTTCCCGGCGGCCGTCTGATCTACGACGCCGAGTCCCCGGAGATGGTCGCAATGAGCGAGCAGGCCGTACGGGATCGAGGAATCGATGCGGCCCCCATGCCCTTCCGGGTCGCCGGCCCCTGCGCTGCACACACCTGGAGCTCTCACGTATCCCAGATCAGGGTGAACTTCGACCTGTCCTCCTACGCCACCGATCCCTTAGCACTTCCTGCGCAGGTACTCGATGGCTTCGCCAAGATGAGGGAGAGCCGGGCTCTCTACGAGGTCATCGCCGATTTTGCCGTCGTAGGGGAGTCTCGCTAACACGTTGATCGCGGCAGGCTCGCCTTCCGCGATGAGGCCTGAGAGACTTGGGGACATGCGAATCGCCATCGGTGCCCCGGGCAATGGAGTCCTCTTGAAGGACGCTCTTGAGGAACGACTGGCCGGGGACGAGCGCGTGAGCGACGTCGTCGACCTGTCCCTCCGGACATCACCCTACCCGGAGGTCTCCTTCCGGGTCGCCAGAGCGGTCGCCGAGGGGCGGGCCGACCGCGGTGTTCTCATCTGCGGGACCGGTGTGGGTACCGCCATCGCCGCCAACAAGGTGCCGGGCGTGCGTGCGGCGACCGCGCACGATCTGCTCACCGTGCGCGGCTCGGTGGAGAAACCATGACGCAGATCCTGTGCATGGGTCAGAACGTCATCGCGGCCCCGCCGCCTGGGCGCTCATCGACATCTGGCTCGACCTGCGCACGACCCCGCCAGCAATTACGGCCCCAAGGTTGGCGAGATCGAGGGCTTACGAGTGCACCTCCACTCCTGAAAGTGGTTCTGCGTGAGACACCTGACGTCGCACAGGTCGTCGGGAACTGCGCGCGCCGCCCCGGGGTCCTGGTGTCGAAGCGTGTGTCGGCCAGGCGGTGCTCCACAGCCGTTCGCCCCTCGGTGAGGAGCTGGCCCACTGCGGTCAGTCCCAGGGTATCTGGGACAATTGCTCGGTGCGTATCACCGGCATTGACCACATCGTTCTGACGGTCCACTCCATCGAGGCAAGCGTCGACTTCTATTCGCGGGTTCTGGGCATGGAGATCATCACCTTCGGGCATGGGCGAACGGCACTGCGCTTCGGGGACCAGAAGATCAACCTCCATGCGGCGGACGATCCGATTGCTCCGCATGCCACGCAGCCCATCCCTGGGAGCGCGGACCTGTGTCTGGTTGCTGACGGCACGATCGACGAGATTCGTGAGCATCTTGCCGCCAAGGCGGTCCCCGTGGAGCTCGGCCCCGTCAAGCGGACAGGCGCCCGTGGCGCTATCCGCAGCCTCTACGTGCGCGACCCCGATCGGAACCTCGTCGAGATCGCTCTCTACGAGAGTGCCTGAGATCCGCTCGGGTACCGAAGGAGGCGTTCCGTGTCCAAATCGGATACAAAGGAGCCTGAGGTCCGATGTGGCCGCTGACTGAACCGCGGAATCATGCGGTTTCTTTCTGTGTGTCCGAGCTGGGGGTGAGCCTTTGTATCCGATTTGGACACCGCCCAGTACATCCTGGACGGTCGCGCTGTGCATGGCGTCGCAGCGTCCTGCCGCCTATTGGATCAATATGTCCATTGTTAGATGACATCCGATGTGTGACACCTTGGGTCGTAAGGTGTCATGGACGACTTGCTTGTGCAACGTTGGCGTCCGGTTCGCAGTCTTCGGTGGGGCTGGTGGGCGGCGTGAGATGGCGTCTTCGTGAGGAACCTCGCGCGAACTTGCATTGAGTGCAAGGCTGCACTGAGTGCAATATGAGTGCGTGACCGGAACCGACCTGCGCGCCACCCATGCGCAACGCACCCGCGCCGCCATCCGCGCCGCCGCGCTCACCCTGACCAGGGAGCGTGGTTACTCCGCCATGACGGTCGACGACGTCGCAACCCTCGCGGGCGTCTCTCGACGCACCGTCTTCAACCACTTCTCCTCCAAGGCCGATCTCCTCGTCGTCGGTCTGGAGGCCCCTGAGTCCGAGGCCGTCGAGGCCTTCGTCAACGGTTCCGGAAGCCTCCTGGAGGACCTGGGAACCCTGCTCGCCTCCGGCGCCGAGGCCGTCGAGTCCGAGCGTGGATGGCTCCTGTCCTTCCCAGAGATCGTGCGAGACAACCCGGAGATCGAGCGAACCATCCACGAGCGCCTGCGCGCCATTGCCGTCTCCCTGACCGAGGCCGCCGGCCGTCGCCTGGGCACGGAACCCGACGACCCGCGCGCTCGCGCCGTCGTCGCCCTGGCCATGGCGATCCAGCGCAGCGCCATGGACCTGTGGTGCGGGCGCGCTCATCCCTGGGAGCAGCGCCGAGAGGAGGCACCGCTACGAGCCGAGGTGCCCGAAGCCTCGGACCAGCGTCCCGAGGTCCGCTTGGCAGACGCCGTCCGCGCCATGGTCGAGGCGATCTCCGACGTCGTCGCTCCCCCTCGCTCTGCAGAAGCGGCCTTCGGCGCCTCCGGCGGTCTGACGCCGTCGCACTCGCCGGGCTAGTCGCGCACTCGGCTCTCTCAGTCCTCCTCACTGTTCGTTTTACCCGCCTGCCTCAACCGTAAAGGTCGTATCCGTGACTCGAAACTCCTCGACGCCGGTGCCCGCCGGTACCACCCGCCACGAGCCGGGGGCCGACTTCCACCCCGACCACCGCTTCTGGGCGGTCTACGCCTCGCTCCTGGTCGTCATGTTCCTGTCCGCCATGGACCAGACCATCGTTGGCACCGCCCTGCCCACCATCGTGGGCGACCTCGGCGGCGCCGCCCACATGGCCTGGATCCTGACCGCCTACACCCTGGCCATCACCGTGGCCATGCCGGTCTACGGCAAGCTCGGCGATCTCGTGGGCCGCAAAGAACCTCTTCCTGGTGGCCATCGCCCTGTTCCTGGCCGGCTCGGCCCTGTGCGGCACCGCCGACACCATGACTCAGCTCATCATCTACCGCTTCATCCAGGGCCTGGGCGGCGGCGGTCTCATGATCTCCTCCCAGGCGATCACCGGCGACCTCATCCCGCCGCGCGTGCGCGGCACCTACATGGCCCCCATGGGAGCCATGTTCAGCATCGCCTCCATCCTGGGGCCCATCATCGGCGGTTGGCTGACCGACTCCGTCTCCTGGCGCTGGACCTTCTGGATCAACCTGCCGCTGGGCGTCCTCGCCTTCATCGCCATCGCCCATGGTGCTGCGCCTGCCCAGCAGCCCGCCTGACCAGCCCATCGACTGGTGGGGGCTCGCGTTCATGAACGCCGGCGCCGTCGCCATCGTCCTCATGGCCACCTGGGGCGGCAACCAGTACGCGTGGACCAGCCCCGTCATCATCGGTCTGGGCACTGCGGGCCTGATCTGCTGGGGACTGTTCGCCTACGTCGAGACCCGCGCCGCCGACCCCATCCTACCCTGGTCGATCCTGACCAACCGCACCTTCATCGTGTCCACGGTGGTCGGCATGCTCGCCATGGGCGGGATGATCGGCGTCATGAGCTACCTGCCCACCTACCTCCAGATGGTCTACGGGTACTCGGCCACCGCCTCCGGCCTGCTCCTGGTCCCCATCACGATCGGGATGCTCGTCTCCTCGATCCTCTCCGGCATCCTCGTCTCACGCACCGACCGCTACAAGATCTACCGGTCCTGGGGCCCCTGGTCGCCGCCGGCGCCTCCTTCTGGCTCTCGCGCCTGTCGACGACGTCGCCCGTCTGGCAGATCTCCGCCGCCACCTTCTTCATGGGAGCGGGCATCGGCATGTTCTTCCAGCTCCTGGTCACCGTGGTGCAGAACGCCATTGAGGCCAGGCACTTGGGTACGGCCACCAGCGGCAACAACTTCTTCCGCGAGGTCGGGGTCTCCCTGGGCGCCTCGCTCATCGGTGCGGCCTTCTCCTCAGGCCTCACCTCCAACCTCACCGATCGGATTGGGGAGCTGGCCCGCAGCGCCGACCCCGCCGTGCTGGCCTCTCTTGGTCAGTTCCGGGAGGCCGACACCTCCTCGCTCACTCCCGCCCTGGTGAACCAGCTGCCCGCCGCCCTGCACGACGCCGTCGCGAACTCCTACGCCGATGCCCTCCTGCCGATCTTCGCCTGGATGATCCCGCTGTTCGTGGTGACCTCCGTCGTCGCGATCTTCCTGCCCGAAGTCCCCCTGTCCCAGAAGACCGGGATGGAGCAGATCGCCGAGGCCGAGGCCAGTGAGCCTGCCGGCGGCGAGTCGGCCGGTGAGAGCCTTCCAAAGGCGTAGAGCTCAGCGACTGAGGAACCATATGGGTGGTGGGAAGACCGGCGACAGTCTTCCACCACCCATATGCGCTCTTCGGCCTCGTTCGCCTCGTTGCTCGCGCTAATCGGAAGTGCGGGCGCCGGCCGGCTCGGGGAACTTCAACGGGCGGAGATGCGGGAATGCGCCGGCGAGAATCAGCCCGATAACAGGAGGAACGGAAATCGCGTCCTGGAAGAACATGATGGCGAGCAGCATACATGCCATTCCCAGGGCGATTCCCCCGAGAACTCGGATGTTCGGAGGATAGGGAGTCCAGACCAGAATCGCCCAGATCAGCGCTGTGCCGCAGCAGAGCGCAAGGACGCTGTGAAGCGGGAGAACAGAAACATTGTCACCGCCGGTCGCCTCCACCCAGTACAGCGCCGCGAATCCGACGGCTGAGGCGCAGGCCAGGGCGACTGGCGCCCAGACATGCACAGCCTTATGGGAGCAACGCCCCGAGGCCCACAGTCCGATCGCCACGAGAACGGGAATGAAGGCGATGAATCCGATGGGAACCCCCAGGGCCAGGAGCGTCCTTCGCGAGGCGAAGGTGACGATCCCGGTGATTCTCACGATGACGCAGCAGGCGGCCAGGGCTCCAAGGACAGTGGCGCAGGCGCCGAGGAGACGAATGGACAGCACTCGTCTGTCAGACAGGATGTTCAGCGGGCGCTGCCGGGCCGGCTTCGAAAACATCCTGGGAGGCGAGGGCCTGACCGGTGCGGTGTAGGGAAGTGCCGGCCCAGCCGACGGAGCGACTGCCTGTTTCCACTGAGACGGGTAGGACGCATTGCAGTCGGCGATCAGCGGCCCCTGAGCGGGCCGCATAATCGGGTAAGGGGGGTGCTTGGGGCGGTTGGAGGACTTCGTGACGGCGAAGAGCGCGAGTGGAGCGACGATCGCGCCCATCCATAGGAACGCATCCACCGCGAAGGTGAACGGGGCTAGGAGAGCCCCGACGAGGAGCCCGACGATGGCCCGTAGCCCTGGTTCCAGACGTCTGCTGATGGTCAGACCGCTGACGGTGATCGCCGCTGCCAGCGCCCATGCGACCCAGGAGGCGCGTAGGAGCGTCATATCAAGATGGCCGAGTATCGGCTGGATCGGGCCGAGCGACGGCTCAAGGGAACCGGAATCTGCGGTCTCGATGTTGATCACCAGGGCGATATCCGCCACCGCGTCGATGATGCCGTATCCCAGGGACACGATGCTCGCCGCGAAGGCGTGTTGTGGGGCCAGCCATCCGTGCTGGCGAGCGAAGCTGATGGTTGCGATCATGAGGAAAGCGAGGGCGAAGGAGATAGTGACTCCCCCTGTCCACCGGAAGATGAGATCATCGGGATCGAACCTCGGGCGAGACTCGGTATCACCATCGCGAAAGCGAAGAACCATGCCATGCAGAAGGCGAACAGTACTGCCGAGATGGCGCTGCATGTCAGCGTCATCCTCCTACCGAGCCTCATCCCGCACGGTAGGGCGAAGGAGCGCTTCTCGGGGTGTGGGGACGGGTGCGCGGCCCCGGTGGCGGATGCGCCGGGGCATTGGGGCTGTCGCTGTTGCGCTGATGATCGGAAGGCATCTCGTTGACTCCGTTGGGAACATAGGGAGGTCGATCAATGCCTCGAAAGGCTAGTGGAGATCGCTGGAGGCGTCCAGGGAAGTTCTGCACAGGTAGATTTCCGAGAGGAGATCGCCGACGCCCGCATCCAGGTCGAGGATCTGGTGGCCCAGTGCTTCCCATCGGTTGAGCCCGGTTCTCTGTCAGCCGCCGTCATGGGTGAGAGGATGGCATGGTGATCGAGAGGTTCAGACGACCGCCACCGGCAGTGCTGCTGGCGATGGCGGGGCTGGCGCAGAGCGCCGTGACTCGTGGTCGGAGAATGCACGCCGTCGTCGATGGCGGTGGCTGCTCCTGTACTCGGGGTCTCGTTCTGCTTGCTCGCTGGAAGTGCAAGCGGTTTTCCTTCGGCACCACCGACGGTCGATCCGATGAGAGTCGAGCGCGCACAGTGCCTCGTTGTGGACGTCCCAACCGACCGACGCGCAATCCCATGTACGTAGGCCTGGCAGGAGCACTGCTTGCGCACGCGATTGCGCGCAGGAGCCCTTCTGCCGTGATCCCGCTGATCGGATTCGTCTGGCTGATCGATCGATACGCAGATCCCGGCGGAGGAGAAGGCTCTGGAGGCGCGGTCGGGCAGGCCTATCTCGACTACAAGAAGGCCGTTCCTCGCTGGCTGGGTACTCGAGGCGCGTCGATGGACGACCCCGGTCACGAGCTGAAGATGCGCGACGCCGAGGTCAGGTGATGCGGCTCGCGTGGTCGGCCGGAATGATCCGTGAACTCATGTAGTTGAAGGTTGCATGAAAGCATTCGGGTTCCTCAGCTTCGGACACTACGGACGGTCAGGGCCCCGCGACCCCGACGCCGGCCAAGCGCTAGGACGCCGTCGAGATCGCGGTCGGCGCCGACGAGATCGGTGTCAACGGCGCCTACTGGCGCGTTCACCACTACGCCCGCCAGGCCGCCGCCCCCATCCCGCTGCTCTCCGCGGCTGGCGCCCGCACCAAGCGCATCGAGGTCGGCACCGGTGTCATCGACATGCGCTAGCGCATGTAGCGGTTGCAACACCCGTTCACGTAAGCTTGGTTGCATGGTCGAACTGGTATCGCTGAGGAAGACGAACGAGGTTGCGGCGTACGTCCGCGCCTCGATGGACCGCAAGGGCGACCGATGGACCGTCGAGACCCAGCTGAGAAAGATCAGGGCGCTGGCCGAGGCCAAGGACTGGAAGGTCGTCGAGGTCTACGACGACAACGCGGTGTCCGCGACGAAGAAGCGCCGTGCTGGCACTCGGTGGGCCGGATGCTGGAGGACGCCCGTGCGGGCAAGTTCTCGATGGTGGTCGCCGTGGACATGGACCGGCTCCTGCGTAGCACGAAGGACCTGAACACACTGATCGATCTCGGCCTGCGTGTCGTCACCGTTGACGGCGAGATCGACCTCTCGACGGCGGACGGGAGTTCCGGCGACGATGCTCGCCGCTCTCGCCCGGTTCGAGGCACGACGCAGGCTCGAGCGACAAATCAGGTCGAACGAGCGCCGACGCGCCGAGGGCATCTCCTGTCCGCCCGGAAGGCGTTCGGCTGGACGAGGACGGCGAGTTGATCGAGGAGGGAGCCGCCGCCGTACGGCGGGCCTTCGATGCGTTCCTCGGCGAGCCGTCCCCGTCGATCCGGCGAATCCGCGAGGACCTGAACAGCGCCGCGTCACTTCGCGCGTGGGTCGGAGTTCTCCGTCGATGCTGTGCGCTACCTGCTCGCGAACCCGCTTTACTGTGGCTGCATCAAGCACTACGCGTCGGGCGAGCTGTACCCGGTTCAGGGCGAGGCGTTCCCGCCCATCGTCGGCGAGCAGACGTGGCGGGCCGCGGTGGCGAAGCTGGAGGACAACGTGCGGAGGTCGGCGAGGCAGGGGAACTCAGCCGAAGTATCTCCTGTCCACGATCGGGCTGTGCGGGAAGTGCGGCGCGACGCTCGTCTCGGGGACGAACAGCCTGTAAGCAGCCGACGTACCGCTGCGGCGAGCAGTTCCATCTCACCCGCCAGCGCGAGCCCGTCGATGCGATGGTCACCGAGGCGAGTGCTCACGCGTCTCGTCCTCGGTGGACGTGCACGACCTCGTGATGCCACAGGAGGACGATGGGCCGGATCGCGAGGAGCTGCTGACGAGCGGAACGCCCTGGTCGATCGGGTGAAGGAGCTGAGCCCGCTGCTGCGCGACATCCATCAGCCGGTCCCGGAGATACGGCAGCGATCAACGACGTGAAGGCCCGCATCGACGAGATCGACGCGGAGCTGCTCGACCGTTCGGTGTCGGCGGCGGCGAAGCTGCTCGCGGACGTCGAGGAGCCGGTCGGCACCGCGGAGCGCCGCGAGGTGGTCGAGGCGAAGTGGAAGGTGTTGGACGTGGACCGCCGCCGGATGCTCGTGGACGAGCTGGTGACGGTGACCATCGAGCCCATCACGCCCGGTCACGTGAAATTCGACCCCGACCTGATTCGGATAGAGCCGCGTCGCGACTGGACTCATGAGTCGACTCGTCATTGCAATGGTGAGTCGACTCGTGGGAGACTGGTTGCAGACAAGAAGATCCCACCGGGGCCGCGACTTAGAAGCGCGGGGTTCTGCTCCCCGGATGAGTAGCCGGTCAAACAGCCCACTCACCGTAGTGGGGAACCGGAAGATACTCATGTCTGAGGACTTCCGATGTCTGTCGTTATCGACGTTCCCCGCGCATCCGCGCTCGACCGCCCTGGCCTCGATCAGGGCTCCACCCTTCTCCGCAGGCAGAGACGGCCTCGATCCCGTCATCGCCGCCGCTCGTGCTGCTGGTCGTCTGGCCGGTGAACGCCTGGCTCGCACGCCCCTGACCCCGCGACAGCGCGCCGCGGTCGCCGCCGTGATGGGCGGTGGTCACCGATGAGCGCCAACCCGCCGCCTTCGACCACGTGAACGGCTTCCGCTGGCGACAGGGCGACCCTCCCTCGCCGAGGTCCGGAGGCACGTCTCTACGACCTCGGCGTGCTCCGCTCCGTGCTGGAGGAGTCCGTCGAGATCGCCGTCGCCGACGCCCGCGCCGATGGGGTGACCTGGGCGAAGATCGGCGACGCCCTCGGCGTCACGCACCAGGCTGTCATCAAGCGCCACGGCCGGGGCGGTGGTCGCTGATGCGCGCGACGCACGCAACCTCAGCACCGCTCCCGCCGACCTGGCCCCGCCCGGAGGGCCTGGCTGGCACTGCCGCCGAAGGCGGCGCTGCCCGTCGTCGTGATGACGGTCCGCAGCCGTGCTTCGCACTCTAAGAGTTTCGGGAGCCCTCATTCGTTCCTACGGGCGCGGCAAAGGGCTTGTCGATTGCCGCGTCCTGCAACAACGTGCCTGGTCAGCGGTCGGTTCCGCCCTGCGCTCCGTCGCGTGGCCTCGTGGATCATTTTGGGTCTCGTCGGGGTCAATAGGGGGTCATTGAGGCGCCGCACTCTCTCTGAGGCCCTCCGCGCTGTCCGCGGCGGGTGGTCGCCGTGGCTAAGCAGGAGAACAACCCGACGAGCATCGGGCTCACGCAGCTACCGGATCCGTCGTGCTGGACCTGGGCTGCCGAGGACCTGAACGGGGCCGCGCTGCTCCAGCAGGGAGCCGAGGCGATCCTCGCCACCATGGTGCAGCGGCTCGAGGCCACCGGCTGCGAGGTCGTCGAGGCCTACGGCATCGTGCGCACGCACAAAGACGAGCGCGAGGTCTGAGCGACACGGGAGAAGGCTCTGTGATCGAGCCGAAGCCCGATCACCGCACGCGTCATCAAGTTCGCCAGCGCGAAGAGCGCACTGCTGGATCGGCTCGCGTTCGGCATCGGCGTCGAGTCCCCAGTACGTCGAGAGCCGGGCCGCGGGCGGTACGCCCACGACAACATGCTGCCGTCATCTGGCGCACGTGAAGTACGCGGACAAGCGCACCATACGCGCCTTCGGAGGTCGCTACGGTGCGTGGGCTCACTACCTCGGGATCGACATGCCCAGCGTCCGGAGACCTGGCTCAAGGGCGCGCGCACGTGAAGAAGAAGGTCGTCGCCGAGAACTTCGAGGACATGCGCGAGCGCGTGCTCCAGGGCGAGTTCACGCGGGATCAGATCATGCTCACGGACGAGCTGTTCGACATCTACTCGCGGCATCAGCGGGAGATCGACGACGCGCTGTCGGCCTGCACGGCCAGCGCGCGCATACCGGGCGGGCGGCGAAGCTCCGCGCCGGTGAGTTCTCGACGCGCGTGGTGTTCGTCCATGGGGATGCCGGGATCAGCAGACCCAGTTCGCCACGGACTTCATCACCGAGGCGATCAGCGCGGTGAACGCGCACGGCGAGCGGTGGCAGGTCTACGGGCCGCGACGGGGAACCCGCTTGATGACTGGCGAGGCAGGATGCTGCTGCTGGACGATCTGCGGGCCTCGGCGATGGATGCTGAACGACTGGCTGCTGCTGCTGCGATCCGTACAACGCCTCGCCTGCGAAGGCTCGGTACAAGAACAAGGGCGAGGTGGCCCCGCGCCTTATCGTCATCACGGCGACGATCGAGCCTGTCGAGTTCTTCTACTACGCCCGCCAGAAGCGGGCAACGTGGATGAGGTTGGACCAGTTCATCCGCCGCTTGGCCTCGGTCGGAGTCCATCGTGCCGACGACATCAATCGTTACCTCGTGCAGCACATTGGGAAGATCGAGCCCTACGAGTGGCACCAGTGCAGCATCCCGACCGCCGCACACACGCCCGGCATGTACGGCAACGCGTATCACCAGAACGTCGGGTCGCGGGAACTGACCTACGGTCCGGAGACCTCGGCGGAACATGACGCTGAGGGCGCGGTTGCTGAGCTGCTGGGCGCTTCGCGGTGCGGAGCTGACGTGCGCTGGCGCTGATCGGAGGTGCGCGAGCACCGAACGCGATGCGCCTTCCAGTCGAGCCGGAGGCCCCTGCAAGCAGCCGGGGAGGGCATGAGCGCCAGCGAATGTCCGACACGGCTACCGCTCTGCCACCCGGCGCAGGTGGGCAGCAGACCGACTCCCAGGTGAACACCGGTCGGGCTGATGCGGAGGCTGTGCGTCAGAGTCACGGCGGCGCGAAGCGTCGTCGTGGGGGCCGCGCGAAGCTCGATACCGACTTCGGAGAGGAGACGCTCGCGGCGCTTCGCACTCGTGCGAAGCGGCTCGGGCTGGCTCCGAGCACGTGGGTGCGGACCGTCGTCCGGGATGCCTCCACGCCTCGAGCGAGGAGTTGGACGCTCGCCGTGGCCCGCGCACCTGCTCGGGTCGAGGCGCGTGCAGGCGTCGGCGGATGCTCGCGAGCTGGTTGCGAGATTCGCCCGCTGGCGATCAACGTCAACGACCCGACCGCCGGGCGCGGGCTGGTGAGTCAGTGGCGCTGCCGGCGGAGGTGCCCGAGCTGATCGAGTTGCTGCGCGAGGTCCGCGCCCTGCTCGGGGATCGGGCGGCCCCTGAGCTACCCCACGCACTACAGCCCGAGCGCCAGCGCCGCCGACACGGAGCGCTATATCCGTGGCAAGGAGGACGAGCGGGGCATCGCGATCACGTGCGATGCCGGAGGCCCCTGCGCGTTCTCGGCGCGCGCTCGGTCGCTCACGCGAACACGACGCGAGGTCGAGGCGGTGCATTACCGCCAGTCGTTCAGCGACGAGGAGTTCGACCCGAAGAGTCCGGAGGACGTGCAGCGGGTGAACGATCTCGGTTATCAGCTCGCAAGAAGATGCACCCGGATTCCGACTGCTCAGAAGCCGTCATGTGGATGGGCGGGCAAGAAGCCGCACTAACCACATCTTGGTCATCAACCACAACAAAGCCGGACGAAGGCGCTCTCGGACTATCGCACGTTCCCACGACCGCAAGGCGTGAATCATGCGTCCCAGTCGGCGAACGACCAGCTGATGCGAGAACACGGGCCTCGGTCGAAGCGGCTGAGCACGCACCGAAGGACTGGGAGCTGCGCCGCGAGGACTGCCGAGGATCGCCGACCGCGAGATGGGCGACCGGATGAGCGCGGCGCTGGCCGATCCCCGGCGGTGGACAAGGCCCGGTCTGGTCTCGGTGATCGAGGAGCAGAACCAGCGGCTCGCGATGACGGGGAGCGGGTGCCGCGGATGCGGTTGCACAGTCCCCGTCAGCAAGAAGGGCAAGCGCCGGGCAAGAGACCCTGGACGCTCTACATCGAGGATCGCCGCGGCGAGTCCGGCCGCGCCGAGCGCCGCAGCGCGCGAGCGCCCTCGGCGGACTTCACCGCGAGGGCGCGCAGGCGTTCTTCGACTACCACCAGCAGCAGAAGGAGAAGGAACGATGAGCGCAGCGCCTCGACAGGCTGAAGCAGCAGAACGAGCCGAGCAGTCGCAGCAGCAGCTCGGCAGTCCGGAGACGATGGAGTTGTTGACCTCGATCCTCGCCGCCGTCGAGGCGCAGAACACGAGGATCGCCACGCTGACCGAACAGCAGAAGAAGCTCGCGGGGTTCGTGAAGGTCATGGACGAGGAGACGACGAGGCGGCTGGAGCGGATCACGGCCTCGGCGTCGACCTCCCTCGCCCTCCAGCGACGTGTCCGCGAGGATCGCGAGCATCGAGAGCAGGCAGAACGAGATCGCGAGCACGCTCGGCGAGTTCGCGCAGAGTCTCAACGGCGAGAGCTTGAATCGCCGCGTCGCGGGCTTGGTCGCGGAGGCGCAGAAGAATCGCGCGGCTACTGGCCTCGGCGATTGAGGGTCTGAAGGCGCAGGTCACAGCGAACCAGAAAGCTCGTGAGCCAGGTCGGCGGCGCGGTCCAGCGGATCGAGAAGCGCACCGAGGAACGGGTCGAGAAGGCTGTCGAGCAGGTCGCCGGGGAGGCTTCGGCCACGATGACCGCGAGCCCTCGACGCCTCGAACGCGCGGGCGGAGCGGATCATCGCCGCGACGGCGAAGCTGGAGGCGCGACAGCTCTGGTCCGCCGCCGCCGCGATGTGCCTCGTTCTCCTGCCGGTGGCCGTGGTCGTCGCCGGTCTCTGGATGGGCATCGCCGGGCTCATCACGGTGTTCAGTGGGCGCTGGACGTGGACGGGAGCGTGTGGCTCGGCATCGGCCCGGTGGCTCGTGGTCGGCGCTGGCCTCGCCGGGGCCGGCTACGGGCTCTTCGCGTCCGTCCGCTGGGTTGCGGGTCTCGTGGAGACCTGGAAGGGCCGCGGGATGCCGAAGCGGCCTCGCTGGCGCAAGAGGTGATCACGCCTCACGAGGGCAGCGCGCGCAGCGCGTGCGGCAGCCGCGACAACTGGACATTAGGGTCAGCGGCTGCTGTATAGTTCAGTGCATGCGACCATTGCTTCGCGTCTTGACGTCATGAACCGGCTCGGCCGGGCCATGGCCGACCCGACGCGCTCCCGCATCCTGATGTCCCTGCTCGACAGCCCGAGCCACCCCGCGGTGCTCTCGCGCGAGCTGGGGCTGACCCGCTCGAACGTGTCCAACCACCTGACCTGCCTGCGCGACTGCGGGATCGTGGTCGCCGAGCCCGAGGGCCGCCAGACTCGCTACGAGATCGCCGACCCGCACCTGGCCGCGGCGCTGACGGCACTGGTCGATGTGACCCTCGCCGTGGACGAGAGCGCGCCGTGCATCGACCCAGCCTGCTCGGTGCCGGGCTGCTGCGCCGCGAGCAGTTCGGGGACGCCTCGTGAGCGCCGCCTGCGGCTGCGACGAGCCGACGACCAGTCCCGCGGACGAGGCAGAGGAGGCAGAGCGCCCGTGGTGGCGTGATCCCGGCCTGGTCGTGCCGATCCTCTCCGGCGTCGCGTTCGGCACCGGCCTGGCGCTGGAGTGGTCGGGGCTGCACATCGCGGCGCTGGTCGCGTTCTGGGCGGGCCTGCTGCTGGGCGCGTACACGTTCGTGCCCGGTGCGATCCGGAATCTCGTTGTGAAGCGCAAGCTCGGGATCGCGCTGCTGATGACGATCAGCGCCGTGGGCGCGGTGATCCTCGGCTACGTCGAGGAGGCGGCCGCGCTGGCGTTCCTCTTCTCGATCGCCGAGGCCCTGGAGGACAAGGCGATGGACCGCGCCCGCGGCGGGCTGCGCGCGCTGCTGAAGCTCGTGCCGGAGACCGCGACCGTGCTGCGCGACGGGACCTCCGCCTCGGTCCCGGCCAGGGAGATCGCCGTCGGCGACGTGCTGCTGGTCCGCCCTGGCGAGCGGGTCGCGACCGATGGGCTGGTCCGCTCGGGCCGGTCGAGCCTGGACACTTCGGCGATCACCGGTGAATCGATCCCGGTCGAGGTCGCGCCCGGAGAAGCGGTGTCGGCGGGCGCGATCAACAGCGCCGGCGTGCTGGAGGTCGAGGCGACCGCCGCGGGCACCGACAACTCGCTGACCACGATCGTGGAGCTGGTAGAGCAGGCCCAGGCCGAGAAGGGCGACCGAGCCCGGATCGCTGACCGGATCGCCCGCCCGCTGGTGCCCGGCGTGATGGTCCTCGCCGTCCTCGTCGGCGTGCTCTGTCCCCTGCTCGGCGACCCGGAGACCTGGATCACCCGCGCCCTGGTCGTCCTCGTCGCGGCCAGCCCCTGCGCGCTGGCGATCGCGGTGCCTCGTCACCGTGGTCTCCGCGATCGGCGCGGCGACCAAGTTCGGCGTCGTCATCAAGAGCGGGGCCGCCTTCGAGCGCCTCGCGGCATCCGGCACCTGGCCGTGGACAAGACCGGCACTCTGACCCGCAACCGGCCCGAGGTAACCACCATCGTCGCCGCCGCCCATGGGTTCGACGATGCGCAGGTGCTTGCTTGGGCTGCCGCCGTGGAGCAGCACTCGACGCACCCACTCGCCGCCGCCATCGCCGCCGCGGGCCGGGGAACCCCGCCGCGCAGGACGTGGCCGAGGAGGCCAGGGCACGGCATCGGTGGCCTGGTCGACGGCCGCAGGGTGGCGGTGGGCAGTCCGCGCTGGATCGACGCCGGTCCGCTCAAGGCCCGGGTCGAGGACCTGGAGGCCGAGGGGCAGACCTGCGTGCTCGTCACCGTCGACGGCTTCCTGGCCGGGGCGATCGGCGTCCGCGACGAGCTGCGCCCCGAGGTCCCCGAGGTCGTGCGGACCCTGCGCGACCAGGGCGTCGAGGTGAGCATGCTCACCGGCGACAACTCCCGCACCGCTGCTGCGCTGGCGAAGCTGAGCCGGGATCGGCGACGTGCACGCCGAGCTGCGTCCCGAGGACAAGGCTCGCATCGTCGCCGGGTTCTCGGAGACGTCGCCGACCGCGATGATCGGCGACGGCATCAACGACGCGCCCGCCCTGGCCGGGGCGACCGTGGGCATCGCGATGGGCGCGACCGGCTCCGACGCCGCGATCGAGTCCGCCGACGTCGCCTTCACCGGCCACGACCTCGGCCTCATCCCGCAGGCTCTGCGCCACGCCCGCCGCGGCGGCAGGATCATCAACCAGAACATCGTGCCGTCCTTGGCGATCATCACTGTGCTGCTGCCGCTGGCGATCACCGGCGTGCTCGGCCTGGCAGCGGTCGTCCTCGTGCACGAGGTCGCCGAAGTCGTCGTCATCGCCAACGGACTGCGGGCTGCGCGTGCCCGCGAGCAACAGGGTGTTCCGTCCAACGCCATAACTCAGACATGCGCTACGAGAACCCGCTCCACCTGGCCGAGGAGGTCGCCGCCCTCGACCTGCTCACCGACCAGCGCATCGCCATCGGCATCTCCCGCGGCTCCCCGGAGCAGGCCTGCGCGGCTGGGAGACCTTCGGCTATGTCGGTGGCGCCGACCCGCGCGGAGCCGACGTCGCCCGCGCCCACACCGCTCAGTTCCTCGACGTCCGGGGCGTCCCGCAGGCCGACCTCGATACCAGCAACGGTATGGCTCCCGGTGCGTCCTCCCGCCTGCGCATCGAGCCGCATGCCCCCGGTGTGGACCGCCGCATCTGGTGGGGCGCCGGCTCGCGCGAGACCGCCGAGTGGACCGCCCGTCAGGGCCTGAACCTCATGAGCTCCACCCTCCTGACCGAGGCCACTGGCGAGGGTTTCTCCCACCTCCAGGCCGAGCAGATCCGCCGCTACCGGGAGACGTGGAAGGAGGCTGGTCATGACTGGACCCCGCGCGTGAGCGTCTCGCGCTCCATCTTCCCGATCGTCTCCGACGCCGACCGCAGGTTCTTCGCCCTGCGCGGCGAGGACTCCCACGACCAGATCGGCATCATCGACGGCCTGCAGTCGACCTTCGGGCGCACCTACGCCGCCGAGCCTGATGTTCTCATCGAGCAGCTTGCCGGGGACGAGGCGCTCCGCGCCGCCGACACCGTCATGCTCACCATCCCCAGCCAGCTCGGCGTCGACTTCAATCTCCACATCCTCCAGGCCTTCGCCGAGCACGTCGCCCCGGCACTGGGCTGGCGGCCCAACACGGCCGGACCGGTGACGAGTGACGCCCCGGAGGAGTAGCTGCACTGATCGGGGACATCCGAAGACGGTGAAGAGGACGCCGATATTCGTCTGAGACGGGGATACGACCAGAAAGTGAAAGGAAATGGGCCGGCGATAGAGCACCGCGAAGACGGGGTTGACGGGTCGGCTTGAACATGACGTGGCCTGTGGGGTCCGGGACTCGCCCGGCCCCATGCCCGTGTCGTTGAGGGTGGCATCTCCTGACTTTCCCCATAGCTCCAGGGGACTCGCCCTCCTTCGCCAGAACGACTCGCGTCGGGCTCCCTATCAACCCGAAGCGGCCTCGAAATCCGATCGGTCATCGGGCTCCCCAACCCTCGCGACCGGTTCCGTCCGGCGGCAGTTACTATGTAACCCGCTGCCCCTGTGGGGGCACTTCAATATAGCTGAGAGTTGTCTGGGAAGTCTCTCCATGTTATTTATTCTGTTTTCATGGGGTTGTCGGGTCGGGTTCCGGTGTTATGCAGTCGACTCCGTCTTGGCGGGCAGCTTTAAAACGTATAGGCGTCCCCGTCAGTGTTCCTTCGGGTTCTGATTCCGCTGCTTTCTGTCCATCATTATTGATGGTCGAAAGTTCTCAGAGGGGCTGCGTGCTGGAGCGTCGGTGAAAAAATGTGACCCCCGCACAAGGGGACTGTTGTGGTCAGTGAAAAGACGCACATCTCACCCAATCGGCATGCCGTGCGATCGGTCATTTATAGCGAATTATCAGATCTCATTTCGGAAACGGGGTGTATTGTTCAGCCGTCCAACCGGAAATCAGCGGGCGGAAGGTGAGAATACCCGTCTCGCCGCGCCGGACGCCGTCGCGCCCCGATCTCTTCAAGGAGCACTCGCTTATGCCTAAGGTCACCGGAGCCACCCATGAGGTGGGCGTGGACCAGCTCTTCTTCTCCACCACTGACGCGCGCGGCGTCATTCGTCACTCGAACAATGTGTTCATCGAGCTCTCCCGCTATCGACGCGACGAGCCTCCGGTGCCCCGCACAACATCATCCGCCACCCGGAGATGCCTGGCGGCGCCTTCAAGGCCATGTGGGACACCCTCAAGACAGGCAATCCCTTTCGCCGCCTACGTGCGCAACCTCGCCGCCGATGGCAGCGAGTACGACGTCTTCGCCGCCGTCACCCCGCTGTCCGACGGGGGGTATCTCTCGGTGCGCACCCGGCCGGTGTGCACGAACCTGTTCGACACCGCCTGCACCATCTACCGCGATGCCCGGGCAGTGGAGGATCGGGCCATCGCCGACGGCGCCAACCGCCGGGCGGCGGCCGAACAGGGGCTCGGGCCGTATCGCCGAGCTACTGACCGGGGCGGGCCTGTCCTCGTACGAGGAGTTCCAGAACACCGCCCTGCCGGCGGAGGTAGCGCGCCGCGAGGAGCTCTCCGACGGCGTCCCGGTGCGCCCCGATGCCACCGGGGACCTGCGCGTCATGCTCGATTCGGTCACCACGATCGCCGACGGGCTCGACTCCTGGATGGCCGGCCAGCAGCAGCTCGCCGAGCTGTCGGCCTCGCTCAAGGCCGCGGGCAAGGGCCTGACCCGGACCCTGGAGGACCCGCGCCTGGACCCCACGCGGATCGCCGCCCTGGACCGCTCCGATACCCGAGTCAAGCCCCTGGCGGACCTGCTGGACCTGTGGTCCCAGATGCAGGGCATGGTCAGTCCCCTGGTCGCCCGGCTCGTCGACACCCTGGCCCAGCTCGACTCCAACGGCGCCAGGACCCGTTCCCGTATCGCCCTGGCCCGTCTGCACGCCACCATCACCTCGCTGTTCACCGTTGGAGCTCATCGACGGTGTCGGCGACCCGCAGTACTCGGCAGAGGCCATTCCCGACCTCATCGAGTCCCTCGACGACGGCGTTGCCGAGATGGAGCGCCAGGCCCGGACTTACAGCACGCTCGCGACCCAGGTCATCGCTTACATCGGTGAGGTCAGCCGGATGATGACGATTCCCAACCAGCTCCCTCATGCTGTGGACCGGCTCCCCGGCCTCAACCGACCCCGCCCTGCCGGCAGAGGCCGCAGAGCTGTCCGCCGCCGCCTCCGGAGTGGTCGAGTCCGTCGGTCAGCGCCTGGCCGAGCTCGACGAGCTGGCCGCCCGCCGCCAGGCCATCAGTCAGGGCGTCGATGTCGCCGACGGCGCCGGGGATCTGCGGGCGGCTCTGAGTGCCTTCACGGCGGCGGCCAGCGTCGTGTCCCCGAGCTGAGCCCCTGCGGGCGTGAACCGCGCCAACGGACGCTAGACAGGTGCCGGTTGGGCGAACGCGACGCATTCGCCCAACCGGCACCCTGCTGTGACTGACGGGTCTAGGCCGCCGAGAGTGCAGACTCCGGATCCGTGGGTCGAAGGGGCCGTGTTGGAGCCGCCGATGAGCCCCTCCTCCTGCCCTGCTGACGGGGAGTGCCCGTACGGCTCGGGATGCATCGGCCCGGTCGCGCTCGGCGCGGATTGACCGTCCTCGAACGATGTCCGTTCGCCGGACTCCGCCTTCACGGGGACGGGGGAAGCCCAACGCAGCTCATTGCGGGGGATCTTGTAGCTCACGCCCGGATAACGGCCGAACTGCTCCTCACTGGGCACGCTCGTGGTGGTGGAGTCCAGCACCGAGAGCATCTGCTCCGGCGTCGGCCAGGAACCGGAGCGCTGGTATCCGGTGGGAGCCGAGGGCGGGAACCAAGCGGTCGACTCCGGTGGACGGATCATGATCCGTCCGGGGCGGCTGCGGTCGCGCAGGGCATGAGCGCGCCAGGTGTTGATGGGGTGACTGGAGAGCCAGTTGGTCATGTGGAGCCAGAACCCCTTCTCGCGTGTGGCGCGATCGGCCAGAGCATGGGTGTTGACCTCGGCTCCCAGGTACTTGCCCCCGGAGAGGACTCCCATGGCTCCGGGCACGCCCTGGGGCGCGTTGGCGTAGCCGTGGTTGTCCGCGGTGTACTCCTGGGCGCGCGAGAGCGCCTGCCCCAGGAAGGGAACATAGCCTGCCAGCTGGGAGAGGATGAGACGGAAGTAGGACACGTGACCGGCGGCGAGGTGACCGACCTCGTGACCGATGATGAAGCGCAGCGCCTCGGGGTCGCGGGCCTGCCCACCGATCTCGAACAGGTCGGAGTAGACGGCCACGAAGCGCCGGAAGCCGTGGCCGGAGGCGAAGGCGTTGATCTGGCCATTGCCCAGCACCACGTAGGCGTCGGGGACCCGCCGCAGGCCGAACTCCCGGGCCGCCTCCACGACCATCCGATACCCCTCCGGGAACTGGGTGGGAGACATCTGCACCGAGCTCGCCCGCAGCTGGGCGTACGTGAGGGCGCGGATGATCCATACCAGCAGGGGGATGAGGGGGATGGCCAGTATCGCCTCCGAGATAGTCCCGCCCCCCAGGACCTGTTCGCGAACCTCGGCGCTCAGCCCGGTCGGCTCGGGCACGGTGACCAGCCACGTCACTAGGCCGAACCAACCGATGTACCCCAGTGCCGTAGTGACCACGGCGGCGATGAGCAGAGGAATCTCCGCAGGATGACGCAGGCCGCGGATCCCGGCGATGCCGTGAACGGTCGCACCGTTGAACATCCGGGGGCGGGAGAGGGCCCCGGCCGGAGGCGTACTGCCTGAAGCGCCGGGGACGGTAGACGGAACAGGTGGTTGCATGGTGGCAACTTAAACGGCCTCCCTGGGTTTCCTCTCCTGCCTCAGGAGGATCTTGGCCACGCTACTTATCCGCCTCATGGTGGGAAAAGGTCGCGTCCTCTCCTTCCAGAGGATCGCGCTGTTGGGGCGGCTCCCCGGGTGCCTGCGCCGGATCCTGACGCGCCCGGGGCCGAGCCCGTAGGCTCCTACCCGTGCCTCACTCCTTCTCGTCTCCTTCGCCATCCTCCTTCTCGCTGCAGCCACCCTCCCTATCCGGGCACCCGGACCACGCGGTTCCCTGGGGCATGCAGATCGCCGTGCGCTATGACAAGGTCCACCCGCCACGGCGTATCGATGTCGCCGAGGCCGCCGCCCGCGCCGTCGTCGCCCTCCTGGCCGCGCCCGCCTCCGCCCCGGGCGGACCGTGGAACCGGGCCGTCGACCACTGGCGCGACGGGCGCATCCGCAAGCTCGTGCGTCGCGCCCGCGGCAAGCGCTGGGAGGAGGTCCAGGCATCGACGGCGTCACCATCACCCAGGACGGCCCGTCGGGTTGGGGGCGGGCCGCGGCGCGCGCCTTCGTCCCCGGCCCGGTGCGCCCCCTGCCCGGAGCCCTGGCCAAGACCCAGGTGGAAGGAACCCACTTCCCGGCCGGCGACGAGCTGCCCCATCGCCTGCCGCGATCACCGCGCGCGTCGCGAAAGGACCCAGCCGCGGCCGATGAGATCGAGCTCGGGTCGGCGTCGGCCTCCGCCGGGGCGCTCGTGACGATCGAGGTCACGCCCCTGCATGAGATGACCTCGGGCAAGCTCGCCGCCCAGTGCGGCCATGCCGCTCAGCTGGCCTGGGAGAGCCCCGCCATGGAGCCCACCGTGCGGCGGGCCTGGGCCGACGACGACTACCGGGTGCGCGTCGTCGTGCCCAGCCGGGAGCAGTGGGAGTCCACCGCCCGGCCCGTCCGCATCATCGACGCCGGCTTCACCGAGCTCGACGGCCCCACTGAGACGACCCGCGCCTACTGGTGAGGGCGAGGATCTGACCGACGGGGACGAGTCTTCAGACTCCGGTGGGGTAGTCCTCGAAGCGGTGGGTCTGTGCGGGCTCCGGGACTCCGCGGAACACCCACAGCCGAATGAACACGTAGAGGTAAATCCCCTCGCAGCAGGCCGAGATGACCCGAGCCAGCTCGGCATTGACCCCGAACCAGTGCAGCAGCGAGGACAACCCGAGAATGAAGATGACGTACTGGCTGATGATGCCTACCGTGTAGCCCGCCCCCTGCTCGATGACATGTCCATGAGCTTGGAAGTTCAGCCAGCGGTTGAGCAGGAAGGAGTAGACGGCGGCGATGACGTAGCCGACCGTGACCGCCACCGGATAGAACCAGTGAAAGTGGTTGTAGAACACCCTACAGGCAGGTGATGTCCAGGAAGAAGGCCGAGCCGTTGATGATCGCGTAGCCGATGAAGGTCACCGGCAGCCGGCTGCGTACGAATCCGGGCAGCTCGGAGTGGATCGTCGTGATGAGGCGCAGGAAGATCTCGGGGGCGCGGCGGGCGTTGGAGGCGGGCGGTTGGAGGGAGGATGCCGCAGGCTCCGTTGCGGTGGTGGTTTCGGAGGCCTGGCCGTCTGCCGTCGCTCCTGCCAGGGCGAGTCGTCCTTTCCTGATTGTTGGTGTCAGGGGAGTCTTTCACTCGCCTGCGCCGGTCAGGCAAGTTCCGAAAGGAGGAACGGTGGCCTGCCGGCTCATCCTCGTGGAGGACTGGCGGCCTGCGTCAGGGGCCTGGGCGACCTCGCGGCGCAGGAGCTCGCCACCGGCGTCGGCCGGGTGGTGGATCGTGCGCAAGCCCACCTCGCGGGCCGCGGCGATGTTGGTGGCGCTGTCATCGACGAACAGGGCCTGGTCCGCTTTCCACCCCCTGCCAGCTCCAGCAGGCGGCGGAAATAGGCGGCGTCCGGCTTGGCCACCCCCAGCGTGCACGAGTAGCCGTCGATGTCGCACAGGCCGTCATAGTCCAGCTGCTCGCGCATCCAGGCCCGACGCTCCCACTGCTGGTTGGTGGCCAGGACCGTCGTGTAACCCGCCTCGCGCAGGTCACCTCACCAGATTGCCGGGCCAGAGGGTCGGGCGTGGCCCCTGTGCCACATCTCAAGCAGCCCGACGCGCTCAGCTCCAGCCCCAGCTCCTTCACCACCCGCTCCAGCAGTTCGGTGAGGTCTCCCGGCCTGCCAGGGCGTCGGTCTCTCCATCGATCATGGCACTGGGCGAAGGCGGGCCGCCGCCGCGGGTCAGCGCCTCGATCCCCACGGAGTGCCGATGAGCTGAGGACGCCGTCGGCATCGAGCAGGACGGCGCGCACGGGAGTGGACGAGGCGGGCGGGATGGCTGACTGAGAGATGCTCACGCCCCGATCCTGCCCTATCCCCCGCCCGACCCCACGGCAGATGATCGTCCGGGATATGGCGCTCCAGTGGAAGACTGGAGCCGCGACCGATGCCGCCAGCACACCCGTCAGTGCTTCACACAGCGATCCCTTCGGCGCCGCCAACGCGCGAGGCACTGCGCGACGAGGACGCCTATACCGACTCGCTCATCGACTTCGTCACCGCCTCGCCCAGCTCTTACCACGCCGCCGCCGAGGCCGCTCGGCGCCTGGAGGCGGTCGGCTTCTCCGGCGTCGAGGAGACGGTCTCCTGGGAGGCCGACCTCGCCGCGCCGCGGCTATGTCATCCGCGACGGCGCCATCGCCGCCTGGGCACTGCCCAAGGCGCTCGCGCCAGGAGCGGGTCTTCGCATCGTCGGCGCCCACACCGACTCCCCGGCCCTCAAGCTCAAGCCCAACGCCGCCTCGTCCCGCTCCGGCTGGCAGCTCATCAACGCCGAGGTTCACGGCGGCCCCCTGCTCGCCTCCCTCCTCGACCGCGAGCTGGGCCTAGCCGGACGCCTGACCACCCGCGACGGCGCCGCCCACCTCGTGCGCACCGGCCCCATCGCCCGCATCTGTCAGATCGCCCCGCACCTGGACCGCGGCGTCAACGACGCCCTCCACCTGACCGCCAGACCACCTGCTTCCCCTGTGGTCACTGGCCGGGCCCGACGCCGCCCCCCGACGCGGTCGAGACCCACCTGTGCGAGATCGCCGGTATCGACCCGGCCGAGCTCGCCGGGCCACGACGTCCTGACCTACCTCCCACCCAGGCCCCCCGCCCGCTTGGCCCGGGACGGTGAGTTCCTGGCCTCCTCCCGCCTGGACAACCTCTCCTCGGTCCACGCCGGACTGCGGCCCTCGAGGCGCTCGCGGCCGCGAGGCGAGCCCGCCGAGCCCGTCATCCTGATCGCCTTCGACCACGAGGAGGTCGGCTCGGCCACCTCGATCCGGCGCAGACGGCCCCTTCCTCACGACCCTCCTGCGGCGCCTCGCCGGCGTTCCCGGTCAGCGGCGACGCCGTCGAGGCCCTCCTGGCGCGCTCGTCCTGCGTGAGCGCCGACGCCGGGCACAGCGTCCACCCCGCCCTACGCCCACCTGCACGACCCCGCCGTCCAGCCGCTCATCAACCACGGCCCCTGCTCAAGATCAACGCCCAGCAGCGCTACGCCACCGACGCCGTGGGAGCCGCGATCTGGGCGCGGGCCTAGCCGCCGCGGGCGTGCCCAGCCAGGACTTCGTCTCCAACAACGCCGTGCCCTGCGGCTCCACCATCGGCCCCATCACCGCCACCCGGCTCGGGATCACCACCGTCGACGTCGGCGTGCCCCTGCTGAGCATGCACTCGGCCCGCGAAATGGCCGGTGTCAAGGACGGCCCCTGGCTCGCCCGGGCCCTGCACGCCTACTGGCTGGGCGCCTGATGCATGGCCAGTCGGCAGGCAGGCCGCCGGGAGCAGTCGGGCTCGCCGGTCCGCGCCGCGGGCGTGCGCGGCACCGACCCCTGCCCCTGCGGCACGGGGCGCGCCTACGCCCAGTGCTGCGAACCCTTCACGACGGCGCTCCGGCACCGACCGCCGAGGCCCTCATGCGCTCGCGCTACACGGCCTTCGTCGTCGGTGACGAGGACTATCTCTTCCGCACCTGGCACCCGCGCACCCGGCCCGAGGGCCCCTACTGCCACCCCGGCACGCAGTGGACGGGCCTGAGCGTCGACGAGACCGTGGATGGCGGGCGCAGGACGAGACCGGCGTCGTGGAATTCACCGCCTCCCTACCGCACCGGCGACGGGCGCGGGGCGGTGGTGGCCGACACCCTGCACGAGCGCTCCCGCTTCACCCGCCGCGCCGGCCGCTGGCTCTACCTCGACGCCGTCGAATAGCTTCGGAGCCCCGGATGGCCGGGCGACAACGTCGGGTCCCCGCTCAGCGCCAGGTGCCGCGCCAGTACTGGATGGGCCAGGGGGCCTGATCCCAGGAGCGCACCCCGCAGGTCCGCCGCCCAGCGCAGCGGCAGGTAGGATCGCGCAGGGCGGCCCGGCCCACGGCGACGGCGTCGACCTGACCGGACACCAGCGCCTGCTCGGCCTGCGCCGCCTCCTCGATGAGACCCACGCCCACCACCGGGACGCCGGTGCCGGCAACGGCCCGCCTGACCTGCTGGGCCAGCGGCAGCTGGTAGCCGGGCCCCACCGGGACCGGAGCAGGTGTGTTGCCGCCGCTGGAGATGTGCAGAACATCGACGCCTGCCTCCACCAGCTCGCGGCTGAAGACCGCGGTCTCCTCACCGGTCACCCCGCCGTCTTCCCAGTCCGAGGCCGACAGGCGGATGTCGAGGACCGTGTCCGAGCGATGGACTCGCGCACCGCTCCGCATCCACCTGCAGCGCGAAGCGCTGACGGTTCCCTGGCGCTGCCGCCGTAGGAGTCGGTGCGCTGGTTGGACAGGGGCGAACGGAACTCGTGGATGAGGTAGCCGTGGGCGCCGTGGATCTCGACGACGTCATACCCGGGCCTCGACGGCGCGGCGGCTGCCGCCGCGAAGGCCTCCACCAGCCGGCTGATCCCGGCCTCGTCCAGCTCGGTGGGCGTCGCGTGCCCGGGGAGGGGATCGCGCTGGGGGCCAGCAGCCCCAGCCCCTCCAGGGTTCCGGTGCGGGCACCGGCGACGTTAGCCGCCACGGGGCGGTCCCCTCGACTCCAGGCCGCCGTGCCCGATCTGGATGCCGGCCACCGCCCCGCCGGCGTGGGATTGCCTCGACCAGGCGGCGCTGGCCGGCGACCTGCTCATCGGACCACAGGCCCAGGTCGTAGGGGGACAGGCGCCCCTCGGGCGTGACCGCCGTGGCCTCCACGATGATCGTGCCGAAGCCGCCCACCGCGCGGCTGGCGTAGTGGGTCACGTGCCAGTCGGTGACGGCGCCGTCCTGCGCCTCGACCGAGTACATGCACATGGGCGGCAGCCAGAGGCGGTTGCGGGCGGTCATCCCGCCGAAGGTCATCGGCTCAAGAAAGCGCGGCGTGCTCGAGGTGCTCATGACCTCACGCTACTCTCCCGACCGCCCGGCAGACATGGGGTGGGAATCACCCGTGCGATCGCACCATGGAACCCATAGGCTCAGGGCGTGAGCTCATGCCCCGTCCCTCTCGACCCTGTACAACGGCCCGTCCCCGTCACCGACCCCAGTCACCGGCCCGCCCCCATCACCCACGGTCCCGACGACGTCGCCCTTGTCTTTCGAAAGCGGCGGCATGCGCGGGCCTATACGGCCGGCCTCGTGCGCGTCATGCTGGAGGCGGGTCTCCTTCCCCTGGGTCGGTGGCATCCGGCGGGCTGCACGAACACCCGCAACTTCGTCTCCCGGATACCTGAGCGCACCCGCGAGGCCTCACCTGGCCTGACCACCGACCCCAAGGCCGGCGGCTGGGGAAGCTTCGTGGCCGGTAAGGGGCTACTTTCAACCCGAGCACTCTACCTGCACACCTCCGCGCCGGACGAGTCCATCCCCTTCGACTGGGACACCTTTCGCCGCCTCGCCCACCACGGTGCGACTGGGCGCCTTCCGCTGCGACACCGGCGAGGAGGTCTACTGGGGCCTGGAGGACATGCCCACCATGGGCGACCTGCTGGTGCGGGCCCGGGCATCGTCGTCGATGCCGGTGCTCATGCCCATGGTCGAAGTTGACGGCGCCCCCTATGTGGACGGCGCCGTCGGACCCACCGGCGGATTCGCCATCGACGCCGCCCGCACCGACGGATACGACAAGCTCCTCGTGGTCATGACCCGTCCCGAGGGCTACCGCAAACCGCCCATGCGGCGCCACGAGATCGAGGTCCTCCAGCGCCTCTACTCCCGCTACCCGGCCCTCGTCCAGGCCGTCATCGACCGGCCCGAGAACTACAACCGCACCGTCGAGGAGCTGAGGACCTGCGCGGCCAGGGACTCGCCTACCTCTTCCGGCCCGAGCGCATGCCCATTGCCAACGGCGAGCTGCGTTACGACCGCATCGTCACCGCCTTCGAGGCCGGACTGGCCCAGGCCCGACGCGAGCTGCCCGCCATCGAGGCCTTCCTCGCCAGCTGAGCTCAGTGCGGCAGGGCGACGCCGTAGCGGGCGATATCCTGGCCGGTCTCGAAGCCGAAGGTGGTGATCGGGGGTACTGGCAGGCCGCCGGCGAGGGCGGCGGCCAGGAGGGTCAGGACGTGGCGCTCGTGGGGCGGGACCGCCTCGGGCAGGTCGTTCAGCGAGAACCAGCGCAGGCCCGCGTTCTTGGCCGGCTCGTGCACGGCCGGCGTGCCCTCCCAGGTGCGCAGCGTGAAGAACAAGTCGATGCGCTGTTCCAGGGCGGCGCTGCCGAGGTCATTGGTGCGGTGCATCGCCGTCAGCGGGCTCAGGTCGGCCGTCGCCGCGCGGACGCCCAGTTCCTCGCGGGTCTCGCGCAGGGCCGTCTCGACGACGCTCTCGGCGGCCTCGACGTGGCCCGAGGCTCCGCAGGCCCAGTGACCGTCCATATACCCGGTGCCCTGCCGCAGCTGGAGGAGCACCTGCGTCTCAGCGCTCTCCGATCTGCTCGTCGCCCCGGCCCGGCCTGCGGCGGAGTCGGGAGCGGGGCGCAGGAGGTAGACGTAGGCGGCGGGGACGAGGGTGAAGGAGTGGACGGCCATGGCGGCCACCGTAGACCAGGCGCGGGCAGGGGCGCGGCCCCGGGAAGAAGTAGCCGGGATACCGAGTGTCAAGTTTCATGAAACCATCAGGAACTTAGGCAATGCTCCCACACAGTCAGTCATCAATGGCCGTCCGTGGAAACTTCCGCAGCGCACCCGTCGCTGGATCGCTGCGATTCGCCTTCCGCGGTAACGCTGCCGGTTCGACGTCGGACAACTAGGCTTCTACCTGGGGCGGCGGGAGACCGCAAGCCCAGCCCTGGAGCTGCACCACCGCCGATCGTCAGCCGTCGACGCGATCAATGATGACCGATGCCGACCTGAGCATGATCGAGGCCCCTTTGAAAGACGCCGCCTGAGGAGGACCAGATGCAGACCAGCCTTACTCGGCTCACGGCCGACGACGGAACGCGTCTGGTTGTGCACATCTGGCTCCCCCGAGTGGCTCATCGACGGTTCCCATGCTGGGTGGCCGATGCCCCCTGACGCGCGCCGGGCTGCGCACCATGGCGACGCCGCACCCGAAGGTGGCCGGCGCCGCCCGCCCCGGGGCATCATCGTCATCTCCCCATGGATGGCCGAGCACGCCTCGCGCTACGCCCGCTTCGCCGCCTCGGCGGTGGAGGAGGGCTACGTGGTCCTGGCCGGGGACCACCGCGGGCACGGGGCCACCGCCGCCCCGGACGGCTTCGGGTTCGTTGCCGAGCAGGACGGCTGGGACACGGTCGTGGCCGACATGAGCACCGTCATGGACGCGGCCCGGCGGGCTTGGCCCGACGTTCCGATCTTCCTCATGGGCCACTCCTGGGCTCCTTCCTGGCCCGCGACCTGGCGGCGCGCCGCGGTGGCGATCTGGCCGGCCTCATCCTGCTGGGGACCGGTTCGGGCGTCGGAGCGCTGACAAGACCCGCGACGGCGATCTGCGCCGGGGAATCCAGGTTGCGCGGCCCGCGCCACCCCTCCCGGCTGCTCAACGCCCTCGCTTTCGGTCCCTACCAGCGCCACTTTGCCCCCAACCGCACCGAGGCCGACTGGATCAGCCGGGACGCCAAGGAGGTCGACCGTTACGTCGCCGATCCCTGGTGCGGATTCGTATGCACCTCCAGCTTCTTCCGCGACCTCGTGGCCGGGCAGGGCGCCGTCAACACGGCCTCCCACGCCGCGGCAGTGCCCGCGGATCTGCCTATGCTCCTGGCCTCCGGGGACCGGGATCCGGTCGGCGCCATGGGGCGGGGCGTCCAGCGGGCCGCCACCCTCTACCGCCGTGCAGGCGTACGGGAGGTCTCCGTCATCCTCTACCCGGGCGGGCGCCACGAGCTCCTCAACGAGACGAACCGGGACCAGGTCACCGGTGACATCCTCACTTGGATCGACGGACACGTGCAAGAACTGTGAAAACCACCGATTGACTGCTGCTCTGCAGGCCCGCCAAACCTCTCGTTCATTGTAGGTATCCCACAAATGGTGGAGTGGTGCTTCAGTGGGATTCGGTCGTTCGCGGCGCCGCCGGTGCCCGTAGGGTTGAGGCATGGTCACGAATCACCCACCCCGACCGCCGGTTCCGCGGCCCACTCGGCGTCCGTCGACAGCGCCGCCAACCCCGCTCTTGCCCGTCTCCGGGAGGTGGGCTGGTCCTGGCCGGCACCGCCGCCCTGACCTCATCGGCCAGATCTCCATCCCTCTGCCCTTCACCCCGTGCCGATCACTCTGGGCACCTTCGCCGCCCTGGGCGTCGGGGCCATTCTCGGCTCGCGCCGCGGTGCCCTTTCCGCGCTGCTGTTCGGAGCCCCTGGCCGCCGTCGGCGCCCCGGTCCCGGCCGGCTGGAGCAGCGGCGTCGTGGCCACCTTCGGCTACGTCATCGGCTACATCCTCATCGCCGCCATCGCCGGACGCGCCGCCACCGCGTGGTCGGGCCCTCCGGCTCGGGAATCCGCCGGATCGCCACCACCGTCGGACTCATGCTGCTCGCCTCCGCATCGGTGCACGTGCCCGGCGTCGTCTGGCTGAAGATCGCCACCGGCGCCAGCGGGGCGCCGCCCTGAGCATGGGTCTGGTCCCCTTCATCGTGGGCGATGTCATTAAGTCGCTGGCCGCAACCGGACTGCTGCCCGCGCGCGGCCGGCTGCACTGACGGTCCCGTATCGAACTTCCACCCGGCAGCCGCTGACGGTCTGCTGCGTGTACTCCCGCCGAGTCGCCGATCGGCGGGCGCACGGGTCCAAAGGCTCGGATCGGGGCGGCTGGCCCGGGTTAGAGTGCCGGTATGAGTCAGCCCGAAAGGCGGGCCGCACCCTGTTCTGTCCGTCATGGACATAGTCCCGTCAGCGCCGGTCGCAGCCGCACCGACGCCCTCAACGACATGATCGCCCTCGCTCGGGCCGCCGATGCCGCTGGCTACGAGCGCTACTGGCTTGCCGAGCACCACGGCTCGGACACCTACCTGTCCTCGGCGACTATCGTCCTCATGACTCAGGTCCCTGCTTCCACCGACCACCTGGGCGTCGCCTCCGGCGGCATCATGCTGCCCAACCACGCTCCGTTTGTCGTCGCCGAGCAGATCGGCACCCTGGCCACCCTCTACCCCGGCAGGGTAGATCTGGGGCTGGGACGCGCCCCCGGGAACGGACCGGCTCACGGCCGCCGCACTGCGCCGAGGGGCCTCCGATCCGGGCCGTTTTGCCGAGGAGATCCTGGAGATCCTCGGTTACCTCGACGACGGGCCGGCACAGGAGCCCCATGTGCCCGGCTCCCTTCTTCTGGGTGCTCCCGGCGCTCCCGACGACGCGGTCCCAGGACGTCACTGCCGACGGCCCTCGGGTGAGGGCCATTCCGGGCGAGGGCACCCAGCCCGACATCTGGGTGCTGGGCTCCTCGGTCAACGGGGCGCGCGTCGCCGGCAGTCTCGGACTGCCCTTCGCTGTCGCCTCGCACTTCGCCCCGGTTCAGGCCGAGGCGGCGATCGCCACCTACCGCTCCGTCTTCAGAGCCCCGGGCGACGCGCGCGCCCGCAGGCCCGGCCCTCGGGTCGCGGCCGCCGTCAATGTCATGGTGGCCCCCAGTGACGACGAGGCCCGCTTCCTGTTCAGCACCGCCATGGCCGCCGCCGCCCGCATCGTCGGCAACCGCCCCGGCCCCCTCGACCCGCCCACCACCGACCTGCAGGCTTGGCGCGCCCACGCACCGGGCGAGGAGGCCGCCGTCGAGTCCGCCATGTCCCCTGTCCTTCGTCGGAACGGCCGACGACGTCGCCGCCCGCCTGCGCGAGCAGGCCGACCGCTGGGACCTCGACGAGATCCCTCGTAGTCACGCACGCCCACGATCCGGCTGCGCGGTGCCGTTCCCTACGAGCTGCTCGCTCGAGGCCTGGCGCGCCTGAGCGGGACCCGGCGGGCCTCTTCTCCCACGTTCTCCGTGTGTGACCCACGTGTCGATTCTGTTTCCTTGCTGGACGTAGGATGCCCTCTCATGGGCGGCGCCTGAGCGCGCTCTGCACCCTTGAACCCCAATACCCCTGTGACATCGCAGCCAGTTCCATGCCCCATGGAGGTCGCATGAACAACGCCCTGACAGTGTCGCGCCGTGGCTTCGGGCTCGGCGTGGCAACCATAGGCCTGCTCCTGGCTTCAGGCTGCTCGCGCGGATCGAGCTCCGGTGGAGACGGTCTGGGCAGCGGCAGCGGCAAGCTGACCCTGGCCTACAACCCGACGGCCCCCCACAAGACCTGGGTCGAGGCCGTGTGCCACTCGGTGTCAACGTCCTGGCATCACCATGGAGCCCCTCCCGGTGGCCCAGTTCTCCGAGATGCGTTCCGCCATCACTCAGCACACCCTCCTGGGCGCCTTCCGCAGCGGTTGGTCGGCCGATTACCCCTCGCTCGAGAACTTCCTCAACGCCACCTTCCAGACCGGTGCCGGCGCGAACGACTCCCAGTACTCCTCGAAGACTTTCGACGACTTCCTGGCCCAAGCGGCTGCAGCCACCGATCCCGAGACCGCCTACGGCTACTTCCGTCAGGCTCAGACCCAGCTTTTCGCCGACCTGCCCGGCATCCCGCTGTGGTACCAGAACGGGTTCGGCGGCTACTCCCGCAACGCCTCCAATGTCGACTTCAACTGGACCGGTGTCCCGTTCTACGAGGAGGCCCGCTCCAGCGCCAATGGCGGCGTCGTCCTATCCAACCTCTCCGAGCCTCAGAACTCCTTGCTGCCCACCAACACCAATGAGTCCAACGGCGGGCGGATCCTCGACCTGGTGTTCGCCGGTCTGGTCCGCTACGACAAGGACGGCAACGTCATCAACGAGGTGGCTTCCTCCATCGAGACCGAGGACAACCAGCACTACACGATCACCCCTCAAGCAGGTGGACCTTCTCGACGGCAGTCCGGTGACCGCTGACTCCTTCATCAAGGCCTGGAAGTTCGGAGCCCTGCTGTCCAACGCCCAGCTCGGCTCCTCCTTCTTCGAGCGGATCAAGGGCTTCTCCTACGACGAGGACTCCGAGCTGACAGGGCTGACCAAGGTGGATGACTACACCTTCAACGTGGAGCTGAGCGCCCCGGCGTCGGACTTCAAGATCAGCCTGGGCCACTATGCCTACTATCCGATGCCCGAGTCGGCCTTCGCCGACACCAAGGCCTACGGCGCCAAGCCCGTGGGCAACGGCCCCTACCGGCTCATCTCCTGGGACCACGACAGCCGGATCGTCCTGGAGCCCAACCCCGCCTATGCCGGCGGGCGCACCGTGGCGAACAAGGGCATCACCTTCAAGCTGTACACGAGCTACGACTCGGTCTACAACGACCTGCTGGCAGGCGCCCTCGACATCGCCGACTCCATCCCCGACGCCTTCCTGCCGACTTTCCGCGAACAGCTCCAGGGACGCGCCATCAACAAGCCCGCCGCCTACTTCCAGGGACTCGCCATCGACGTCACCCATGAGCACTGGAAGATGGACGAGGAGGGGCGCGCCCGGCGCGCCGCCATCTGCCGGGCCATCGACCGCAAGCTCATCTGCGAGAAGCTCTACTACGGCACCCGCACACCGGCCAAGGACTTCACCGCCCCCACCGTCGAGGGATGGACCGCCGAGGTTCCGGGCAACGAGGTCCTCACCTACGACCCGGACGAGGCCAGGCGCCTGTGGGCGCAGGCCGAGGCCATCTCCAAGTTCTGATCGGGAGGAAGTGGACATGCTTCGTTACGTCGCACGCAGGCTGCTGCAGATGGTCCCGGTGTTCTTCGGGGCCACACTACTCATCTACGCCATGGTCTTCGCCCTGCCGGGCGACCCGGTCGCAGCGCTCGGAGGCCAGCGCTCCCTGAGCCCCGAGGTGATCGAGCAGATCAAGGCGAGTTACCACCTCGACAAGCCCTTCATCGTGCAGTACCTGCTCTACCTCAAGGGACTGCTCACCCTGGACCTGGGCCAGTCGCTGCGAGGGACCGAGTCCGTCCTCGACGTGCTGGTGCGGGCCTACCCGATCACCATCAAGCTCTCCCTCATGGCCCTGACCTTCGAGGGCCGTCGCCGGCATCGGCTTCGGCCTCATCGCCGGGGTGAAGAAGGGCGGCTGGTTCGACGCCACCGTTCTGGTGCTCTCCCTGGTGGTCATCGCCGTGCCCACCTTCGTCATCGGCTTCGTCCTGCAGTTCATCATCGGGGTCCGTCTGGGATGGCTGCCTGTGACCGCCGGCGAGAGCCCCGGCTTCATCTGAGCTCCTCATGCCGGCCATGGTGCTGGGCGCCGTCTCCTTCGCCTACGTGCTGCGCCTGACCCGCACCGAGGTCGCCGAGAACCTCACCGCCGACCACGTGCGCACTGCCCGGGCCAAGGGTCTGAGCGGGGCCCGCGTCATGATCGTCCACGTCCTGCGCAACTCCCTGGTCCCGGTCGTCACCTTCCTAGGCGCGGACCTGGGGGCCCTCATGGGAGGCGCCATCGTCACCGAGGGCATCTTCAACATCAAGGGCGTGGGAGGCACCCTCTACTCCGCCATCATCCGCGGCGACGGCCCCATGGTCGTGTCCTTCACGACCGTGCTCGTCCTCGTCTTCATCATCTCCAACCTCCTGGTGGACTTGCTCTACGCCGCCCTGGACCCGAGGATCCGCTATGCCTGAGAACATCACGTCCCCCACTACGCGCCCGGGCCAGGAGCGCTTCGTCAGCCAGGACGACGAGATCGGCCTGGGCGCCGTCGACGCCGTCGCAGACGAGTCCGCCCCCGCCTCGGTCTGGCTCGACGCCTGGAGGCAGCTGCGCCGTCGCCCCATCTTCTGGGCGGCCTCGGTGCTCATCGCCATCGCCGTGCTCTTCTCGCTGGTCCCCGGGCTCATCGCCCCACGCGACCCCGGGTACTGCACACTGGTCAACTCCTACCAGGGACCCTCTTGAGCCCATCCCCTTCGGCTTCGACATCCAGGGCTGCGACATCTTCGCCCGCACCGTCCACGGGGCTCAGGGCCCTCGTGAGCGTGGGCATCTTCACCACCCCTCATCGTGGTCCTCGTCGGTTCGGCCGTCGGGGCCCCTGGCGGGATTCTTCGGGGCTTCTTCGACGCGCTGCTCTCACGCGTCACCGATATCTTCTTCGCCGTGCCCTTCGTCCTGGCTGCCATCGTCGTCATGCAGATGTTCCGCAACGACCGCTCGATCCTCACCGTCATCCCTGGTCCTGGCGCTGTTCTGGCTGGCCCCAGATCGCCCGCATCACGCGGGGCTCGGTCATGAGCGTCAAGAACGAGGACTACGTGACCGCCTCACGCGCCCTGGGCTCGGGGCGCATGGCCATGCTGCTGCGCCACGTCATGCCCAACGCGGCCGCCCCCATCATCGTGACCGCCACTGTCGAGCTGGGCGTGTTCATCGTCTCGGAGGCCACCTTGAGCTTCCTGGGCATCGGACTGCCCTCCTCGGTCGTCTCCTGGGGCGCGGACATCGCGGCCGCCAAGGACGCCCTCAACAGCCACCCGAGCGTCCTGCTCTTCCCCGCCGGAGCGCTGGCCCTGACCGTGCTCGGCTTCATCATGCTCGGCGACGTCGTCCGCGACGCCCTGGACCCGAAGGCCCGCAAGTGACACCCACCAACGCACCCACATCGACCACCACCACGACAGCTGCCTCAACCGCCGGCAAGGCGAGCAGTACCGGCAGCTCCGACAAGACCTTCGCCCCCGCGGCCTCCTGGAACGCCGGGAGTGACCCCCTCCTGGAGATCAACGACCTGGAGGTCGCCTTCCGATCCTCGACCGGGCTCGTCCCGGCCGTGCGCAAGGCGAGGCTGACCCTCTACCCCGGCCAGTCCGTCGCCATTGTGGGGGAGTCCGGCTCCGGCAAGTCCACCATGGCTCACGCCATCATCGGACTGCTGCCCGGAACCGGTCGGGTCACCGGCGGCACGATCCGCTTCCAAGGACGCGACATCACCCACCTGGGCCCCCAGGAGCTCACCGCCCTGCGCGGCTCCTCCATCGGCCTAGTGCCCCAGGACCCCATGTCCAACCTCAACCCGGTGTGGTCCATCGGCTTCCAGGTCAAGGAGGCGCTGCGGGCCAACGGCCTGGCCGGCGTCGCCGACGACCGCCTCGCCCACCTCATCGCCGAGCGCACCGACGACGCCGAGAAGCCGGTTCCGTCCACCGGTGGGAGCATCGACGTCAACGAGCAGGTGTCCCTCCTACTGGAGCAGGCCGGGCTCCCTGAGGCCTCCCGGCGGGCCAAGCAGTACCCCCACGAGTTCTCCGGCGGCATGCGCCAGCGCGCTCTCATCGCCATCGGCCTGGCCGCCCGCCCCGACCTGCTCATCGCCGACGAGCCCACCAGCGCCCTGGACGTCACCGTCCAGCGGCGCATCCTCGACCATCTCCAGACCCTCGTGCGCGAGCTGGGCACCGCGATGCTCTTCATCACCCACGACCTGGGGCCTGGCTGCCGAGCGCGCTGAGCACATCGTCGTCATGCACCGCGGCCGCGTGGTGGAGTCCGGGCCCAGCCTCGAGGTGCTCCAGGACCCCGCCACCCCCTACACCCAGCGCCTGGTCAAGGCCGCCCCTCCCTGGCGTCGCGGCCGCATCGAGTCCGCCCACGCCCGCGGCATCCAGGTCGCCGACGACGAGCTCCTGGGGGCGAGCCTCGGGGCGAGCTCCACCGAGGAGATCCTGCGCGTGGAGCACCTCACCAAGGTCTTCGAGGTGCGCGGCGCCAAGGGAAGGACAAGACCCTCACCGCCGTCGACGACGTCAGCTTCGGCATCCGCAAGGGCACGACGACGGCGCTCGTGGGCGAGTCCGGTTCGGGCAAGTCCACGGTCGCCAACATCATCCTCAACCTCATCGACCCCACCTCCGGCAAGGTGTTCCACGACGGAGTGGACCTGTCCACCCTGGGGCCCAGGAGCTCTTCGCCCTGCGGCGCATCATGCAGCCGGTCTTCCAGAACCCCATGGCTCCCCTGAGATCCGATGTACTCGATCTTCCGAGTCGTGGAGGAGCCGCTGCGGGTACACGGCATCGGCACCGCCAAGGAGCGCGAGGATCGCGTCGCCGAGCTGCTCGACATGGTCTCCTGCCGCGCTCGGTCATGCGCCGCTACCCCCATGAGCTCTCCGGGGTCAGCGCCAGCGCGTCGCCATCGCCCGTGCCCTGGCCCTCAAACCGGAGATCGTCGTTCTCGACGAGGCGGTCTCCGCCCTGATGTGCTGGTTCAGGCCCAGATCCTGCGCCTGCTGTCCGATCTGCAGGCCGAGCTGGAGCTGACCTACCTGTTCATCACCCACGACCTGGCCGTCGTGCGCCAGATCGCCGACGACGTCGTGGTCATGGAGCACGGGCGGATCGTGGAGTCCGGGCGGCCGACGAGCTCTTCGCAGCACCGAGCCAGGACTACACCCGCGAGCTCATCCGGGCCGTACCGGGCGGGCATCGACCTCTACGGTGAGGGAGACAACGGATAAGACAGCGGACGAAATGCGGCGAAGGCGTGAAGCGTGGCGGGCATGATGCGCCCGTGCCTGAAGTCGTGCCTACCGTCGTTATCCGCTCCCCTGCCGGCCCGTCTCGGCACCGTGCCTCATCGGCTCTCGTCGCGTCGCGGCGATGGCGCTGACGATCGGGCTCGTCGACGGCCCCGGGCGCGGGTCTGCGCGCCCTGACCTGGGCCGGCCTGCTCGCCTTCCTCACCTGGCTGCTGTGGTGGGCGCCGCAGATCACCCTGAGCCCCTCAGGCCCTCGTCATCCGCAACGCCTGGCGCACCCACGTGCTGGGCTGGGACGAGGTCGAGATGTGCCGCACCCGCTGGGGACTTTCCGTCATCACGTCCGATGACGTGGAGGTCAGAGCCTCGGCCGCACCCCGCCGCGGTGGGCATGGGCTCGAGGCTTCCGACGCCGCCAGATGCTGCGAGAGCAGCAGGAGCGACACGACGGGCTTCGGGGCTCCGAGACGGTTCCGGCCGCAGTGGTGCGCCCGGAGTACCTGACGGGGAGGGAACCACCGCACCAACCTCGACGCCGGCGACGCCGGGGTCCCTCATCACCGCCTACGCCGAGCAGGTGCGCAGCCGCCCCGGTGAGTCCAATGGCGACGCCGGGCGCCGTGTCGGCCGCGGTATCACCAGCAGTCCTCAACCGGCCGGTCGCCGTTGCTGCCGGAGCTCTCGTCGTCGTGATCGCCGCGGTCACCGCTCCCTCGCTTTGACGGCTCCTGTGACGTGATCGTGAGTGGGGGCACAGGCAAGGTGTTGGCCCCAGACATGGCAGGCCAGGACCGGCGTCCTCTAGTCTTTCTCCGTCTCCTGCCCCTGTGACCGATGCCGTGAGCGGTATCCGGCCCACGGCGTCCCCCACCGGAAGAAGTAGCCCCTATGAGCGTGCGCCAAGACCTGCGTAACGTTGCCATCGTCGCCCACGTCGACCACGGCAAGACCACCCTCGTCGATGCCATGCTCTGGGAAGCGGGCGCCTTCGGAGCCCGGGCCACCGAGGAGACCACCGGCGAGCGCGTCATGGATTCCGGCGAGCTGGAGCGCGAGAAGGGCATCACGATCCTCGCCAAGAACACGGCGGTCCACTACTCCGCCCGCTGCCGCGGACGCCGGCTGCCCCGAGGGCATCACCATCAACGTCATCGACACCCCCGGTCACGCCGACTTCGGCGGCGAGGTCGAGCGAGGGCTGTCCATGGTCGACGGCGTCGTCCTCCTCGTCGACGCCTCCGAGGGCCCCTGCCCCAGACCCGCTTCGTGCTGCGCAAGCGCCCTGGCCGCGAACCCGCCAGTCATCCTCGTGGTCAACAAGGTGGACCGCCCCGACTCCCGACTCGACGAAGTCGTCGCTGAGTCCACCGACCTGCTGCCGTCCCTGGCCAGCGACCCGGCCGACGAGCACCCTGACATCGACCTCGACGCCGTCCTGACGTCCCCGGTCATCTACGCCTCCGCCAAGGCCCGCCGCGCCGACACCGAGGCCCCGGCCGACGGCGAGCTGCCGGCCAGTGAGAACCCTCGAGCCGCTCTTCCGCACCATTATCGAGCGGATCCCCGGCCCCTCCTACGAGGAGGGCGCGCCCTGCAGGCCCACGTCACCAACCTGGACGCCTCGCCCCTTCCCAAGGGCGTCTGGCGCTGCTGCGCATTCACAACGGCACCCCTGCGCAAGGGGCAGACGGTGGCCTGGGCCCGCCACGACGGCTCACTGGCCTCGGCCCGCGTCTCCGAGCTCCTCGTCACCGAGGGCCTGACCGCAAGCCCGGCCGAAGAGGCTCATGCCGGCGACATCGTCGCCGTCGCCGGGATCGAGGACATCACCATCGGCGAGTCCCTCGTCGACCCCGAAGACCCGCGCCCGCTGCCGCTCATCACCGTGGACGACCCGGCCATCGCCATGACCATCGGCATCAACACCTCTCCGATGGCCGGGCGCACCAAGGCGCCAAGGTCACCGCCCGCCAGGTCAAGGACCGCCTGGACCGCGAGCTCATCGGCAAGCGTGTCCCTGCGGGTCCTGCCCACCCTCACGACCCGACGCCTGGGAGGTCCAGGGGCGCGGGGAGCTGGCGCTGGCGATCCTCGTGGAGCAGATGCGCCGCGAGGGCTTCGAACTCACCGTCGGCAAGCCCCAGGTGGTCACCCGCACCATCGATGGCAAGCGCCACGAACCCATCGAGCGCATGACCATCGACGTCCCCGAGGAGTACCTGGGCGCCGTCACCCAGCTCGCGGCCGCCCGCAAGGGCCATGGATGGAGACGATGACCAACCACGGCACCGGCTGGATCCGCATGGAGTTCCTTGTACCGGCCCGCGGCCTCATCGGCTTTCCCGCACCCAGTTCCTCACCGACACCCGCGGCACCGGCATCGCCTCCTCCATCGCCGAGGGCTACGCCCCCTGGGCCGGGCAGATCGTCTCGCGCACCACCGGCTCCCTGGTCTCCGACCGCGCCGGGCGCCGTGACCGCCTACGCGCTCATCCGCCTGCAGGACCGCGGCAGCTTCTTCGTCGAGCCCACCCAGGAAACCCTACGAGGGGCAGGTCGTGGGGAGAACCCCCGTGGCGAGGGACATGGACGTCAACGTGGTCCGCGAGAAGCAGCAGACCAACATGCGTCCTCGACCGCCGACTCCTTCGAGGCCCCTCGTGCCGCCGCGCCGCCTCACCCTGGAGGAGGCCCTCGAGTTCGCCGCCGACGACGAGTGCGTCGAGGTCACCCCGGAGGCCGTGCGCATCCGCAAAGTCATCCTGAACTCCCAGGAGCGCTTCCGGGACAACGCCCGTCGTCGTCGCGCCGAGGCCTGAGAGGAACCAGCACCCATGAGCCAGACCGTCAACCACGGGGAGAAGTCTGCCTCCTCGACCGAAGACACCGTCGAGCCCGTCGAGGCTATCGGGCCCTCTCAGCCGACCAGCGCCGAGCCGGCTGAGGAGCGGACTGAGCAGCAGACCGGTGCTGCAGCCTCTCCCGCTGAGGCCGGGAACCCCGACGAGACCCCGACCGTCGACCTCAATGACGGTAGCGACGACGAGGAAGAAACGGCTCAGGAGCCCGACGACGAGGCCTGCAGGACGCGCAGCATCCCTGATAAGGAGCCTCAGAGCACTTCCGGGGCCAGTAGCGGACAACGAGCCTGCCGAGTCCCACCAGGCCGAGTCAGCGACCGCCGAACCGGTGGCGACGCCGGCAACGGTGCGCGTCCTCGATGAGGGCGCCACACCGGCCGAGGTTCTCTCCCCCTACGATTCTCCCCGCGATCTGACCGGAGCGGATGCGGCTGCTCGGTCCTCGGAGGCTGCCGAGCCCGCTGGGGACACGGCATGGAGGCCCGACTCCGACAGCATGCCGCCATCGATCGCACCGAAGCGCCCCACCGGCGCGCCATCCCCCTCCGAGCCTCGGAAAGATGCCACCGAGGTTGCCGCACCCGCCGAGGTCGCGGCCGAAGCGAATGCGCCCTACTCGCCTGAGCGGACCGGCGTCTCCGCCGAGCCTGTGGGAGCGACGTCCCTCCCGACCACGCGCCCCGAGCCCGCCGCGAAGGCCCAGAAGGTCGCGAAGACTGACAAAGCTGTGAAGAATGCCGGCAAGACGGCCGGTGGACAGGCCGATGAGAAGCCCTCCTCGCGTCGTCGGCGCCTCATCCCGGCCGCCTGCGCCGCCGGGTTCGCGGTCCTACTACTCGCCTGGGGCGGCATCGCCTGGTGGACCACCCAGCACATCGCCTCGGGAACCAGCGTCTCCGGCGTCGACATCTCCGGTCTGAGTCCCAAGGAGGCCCGCGACCGCATCGGCAAGGAGGTCGGTGGTCGGCTCGCCCAGCCGGTCACCCTCACCGTGGGGCAGGGCCACTCCGAGCTTGTGCCCTCAAACTCGGGCGTCTCGGTGGACGCCGACGCCTCGGTCAAGCGGCTCACCGGCTTCACCCTCAACCCCCTCACCCTGGGGCACCGTCTGAGCGGCCAGCGCACCGACGCCGTCATCCGGGTCGATGCCGCCACGCTGCGCGGTGCCCTGGAGGACCGGGTGAGCTCGATGGCCAACGGCGCGGTCTCCGCCACCGTGACCCTGGAGGGCACCAAGCCGGTCACCACGCCCGCGAGCAACGGCGTCGGCCTCAACGTCGACGCCTCCCTCAAACAGCTCACCGGCTCCTGGCCCCTGGGCAAGGAGACCATCGCCATGCCCGAGGGCACCGCGATCCCCGCCATCACCGACGAGGAGGCCACGAAGTTCGTTGACGGCACGCTCAAGCCGCTGCTCTCCAGCGGGCTGACCGTCGACGGCGCGGGAACGACCCCACCCGGGCAGGCTGGCGGGGCGACGGCCGCGGCCTTCTCTCCCCAGGACATCGCCGGTCTACTGCGGATCTCCTCCGAGGGCGGCACCCTGAGCGCCGCCTTCGACCCGACCGCGCTGCACGACGCCGTCGTCGCCAGGATCGGCCAGGTCGAGACCCCCGCCCAGAACGCCACCTGGAAGATCGACGGCTCGGCTGCCGGGGCACCGAGCCCGCCCCGCAGTACGTCCCCTCCGCTCAGGGCAACGTCATCGACACCGCGGCCCTGTCCGCGAACCTGATCAAGGCGGGCACCTCCGCCACCGACGTCGCCGGGCGGACCGTGAGCCTGCCGATGGTCGTCGCCGAACCGACGGTGACCACACCGCAGAACGAATGGGGCATCACCGAGCCGATCGGCGAGTACGCCACCCCCTACAACAGCGGGGACGCGCCGCGCACCCAGAACCTCACCCGAGGCGCCGAGCTCGTCAACGGCACCGTCGTCAAAGCCCGGCGAGCGTGTTCTCCCTGGAGCAGACCCTCGGCGAGGTCGATTCGATCACGGCTTCGCCGACGCCGGCGTCATCTCCAACGGTCAGCACGTCGACCCCTGGGCGGCGGTCTGAGCCAGGTGGCCACCACCATCTTCAACGCCGGTTTCGAGGCCGGCATGGACGACACCGAGCACCACGCCCACCAGTACTACTTCGACCGCTACCCGGCCGGGCGCGAGGCCACCCTGTGGACCGGCAAGCTCGACGTGAAGTTCACGAACTCCACCTCCAACTCGGTGCTGGTTCAGGCCTGGCTGGACGGCGAGCAGATCCACGTGCGGATGTGGTCCACGCAGTACTACGACGTGTCGATTACCTCCTCAGAGCGCTTCAACTTCCGCCCGGTGTCCACCGAGCGCAAGTCGGGCCCCGGCTGCGAGCCTTACTCGGGCGGCAATCCCGGCTTCGATATCACCGTCACCCGCACCCGCAAGCACGACGGCAAGGCCGTGCCCGACGACGTCATCACCACCCAGTACGCCGCGGACAACGACATCGTCTGCTCCTGACGCGGCCTCAGGGCGCCTCGGTATCCGGAGCCGTTGTTACCTACGACATTCGCGCCGCGGCAGTGACGTAATCGCGGCGTGACGACCCCGAGTTTTCCGCGTGCTGACGGCCACTCTTCCGCCTCTTGGGCCGATGGGCCCTGGAGGACGATACTTGCCTCGACCCCGCCCATCCGCGCGGGAGGTTCCCCAGAGGAGAAAGGACACTGCTGCTATGACGTACGTCATCGCCCAGCCCTGCGTCGACGTCAAGGACCGTGCTTGCGTCGACGAGTGTCCCGTCGATTGCATCTATGAGGGCGAACGCAGCCTCTACATCAACGCCGACGAGTGCGTTGACTGCGGGGCCTGCGAGCCCGTGTGCCCCACTGAGGCGATCTTCTACGAGGACGATGTTCCCGAGGAGTGGGAGGACTACACCCGCGCCAACATCGACTTCTTCGAGCTTAAGGGGCTGGGTTCGCCCGGCGGTGCCCAGAGGATCGGCCCTCAGGACTACGACGACCCCATGATCGCCGCTCTGCCCCCTCAGAACGAGGAGTGGAGAGAGGCCAACGGCTACTGAGACGACGGAGGGGCGGTACGGGGCTGAGATGCGCCCGGCGCGTGAGGAAGAATCGGTGCCTGTGAGCACCAGCACGACATCCGAGACGCATCCGAGCCCCACCCTGCCCCGCCGCCTCGCCCTGCCCGACTTCCCTGGGACTCGCTGCGGCGCCTACGGGAGCGCGCCGCCGAGCATCCGGACGGCGTCGTCGATCTCGCAGTGGGCACGCCCGTCGATCCCACCCCCGAGATCGCGCGGACCGCCCTGTCCGCGGCCGCCAACGCCCCTGGCTACCCGACGACGGTCGGTGCCCCTGTGGTGCGCGCCGCCATCATCGAGTGGATGGAGCGCCGTCGAGGAGTGGCCGGCCTGAACGACGCCGAGGTCATCCCCACGATCGGTTCCAAGGAGTCCGTGGCCCTCCTCCGCTCCACCTGGGCGTGGGCTCCGGCGACCTCGTCCTGCACCCGCGGGCCGCCTATCCCACCTACGACGTCGGCGCCCGCCTCGTGGGCGCCACCCCGGTTCCCGTGGACACCGACGCAGACCCCGCCATCTGGGGCGTCGCCGACGACGCGCGCGTGGCCGCTCGTCTGGCTCAACAGTCCCCGGCAACTCCCTGACGGGCACGTCCTGGATGCCGAGCAGATGGCCCGGATCGTCGCCTGGGCTAGGAGGCGCGGCGCGATCGTCATCTCAGACGAGTGCTACGCCGAGCTCGCCTGGGAGGCGCCGTGGGACGCCGAGCCGATCCCGAGCCTCTTGGATCCCAGGGTCGGAGGAGGCGGCTGGAGCGGCCTGCTCTGCCCTGTACTCCCGTCCAAGCAGTCCAACCTGGCCGGCTACCGGGCGGCCTTCCTCGCCGGGGACGCTGACCTGGTCGGCGCGGTCACCGAGGTGCGAGCACACCGGATGCTCGTAGCTGACTCCGGTCCAGGCCGCCCTCGTGGCTGCCCTCGGGGACGAGGCCCACATGGAGGTGCAGAAGGAGGTCTACCGGGAGCGCCGCGAGATACTCGTGGAGGCGACTACCGCCGCCGGGCTCGTTAACGACCCGGCCTCCGTGGCCGGCCTGTACCTGTGGCTCAAGGGACCCGAGTCGATGAGCGCCTCACGACCTCGTGGGAGCCTTCGCCGAGCTGGGGATCGTCGTGGCCCCCGGCGACTTCTACGGCGATGCCGGGGCCGGGCGGGTGCGCATGAGCCTGACCGACACCGACGAGCGCGTGCAGGCCGCCGCGCAGCGCCTGCGCTCGCCCGAGGCCGCCGCCCTCTTCGCCGGCTGAGCCGGGCTAGTCCACCGCGGGCCAGTCGGAGGTGAGATAGGCCCCGACGGCGCGGTGCTGGAAACGGTAGGGGCCTGCTCGCCGGATGATCCTGCGGGTCAGGTCGAGTCGCTGCGCGGTAGGGCCTGCCTCGGTGGCCCTCTCGTGGCCGAGCTGCTTTCGCGATGTCTCGTCAGAGAACGTTCCTCAGGCGCGAGTTCGGCCATCGCCCGATGAACCCCTGCCTCGCGCGGTGGGAGCCGGTCCAGGATGCGTTGCACGTGCGCCTCCGCCTCGTGGACCGCCTGCCTGCTCCATCCGGTACGAACATGCTCGGCCGTGATGATGCTGTCGGTGCCGGCGTGCCAGGCGCTCTGTCCGGCGAGCTGGAAGAGGAACGGCTCCCACGGAGAGCTCGACGATGGTGCGTTGAGCGGCGGGTTCCATGAAAACCGGTCTGGGCCGCCGCTGGCCCCTGGTGATGGGCCAGCCCCAGGTGACGAAGGGATGGAGGGCGACCAGGAGCTCCATCGTCATCGATAGTGTTCAGAGTGGTGGTCTGGAAGCGACGCGAAGGTGGCACCAGATAGGGCTCCGGCCATGTCCGCGAACTCGGCAGCCCGGTCAGGTGACGGCGATAGGAAGCGCCGCGCCAACGCTCAGACCGCCGGAAGGGCGTCGGGCTCCCTCGTGAGCGAGGGCGTCGCCGAGAGCGATGAGCAGCTGAGAACGCGCGTGCGCCTCATCGGTGATGTTCTGGACCTCGTCGATGTGGAATCATCACCATGATGTGGCGTTTCGTCGCTGCACGGCCGATCCCGATGAGGAGATCGGTCAGGCGGTGTCAGGCTCGGGGCCATCTTGGGCGCGCATGGACAGTGAGATGCCCGAGGCGGCCACGACTAACGCGGCGCAGCAGGTCGCCGATGCGCGCTCCCCTGGCGGCAGGGAGACCTGCCGTGTCGGCGCGAGGGTCAGCAGAGCCGAGGCGACCCGCTTGATGGGGTCGCTGCCCGACGGGATGCGCAGCTGCGGCGTGACCCAGTCGCCGGACTTCGAGGTTCTCACTCTGCGATCCGGCGCACCAGTGAGGATTTACCGGACCCGGCTTCTCCCAGGATCGTCACGGCCGCGCTCGTGGATGCCGCGGCGGTGCGGCGCGGGCGAAGAATGTCCCGCCAGTCGCTGAGGTGCTCGGTACGGCCCGCCCACACCAGGGGCACGGTGCTCCGATCCTGGGCTGAACGGCGAGTCAAGAGGTGTCCTCATGATGATAAGTTTATCAACGATCGGCTAACTTGATAAACGCATCAAGAGGCGACGGGAGCCCGGTTGGCGTCCACGGTGGGGGCAACGTGACGGGCCAATGAGACGACGGCGTGACAGCACACCCCGTACAGTGTGCGCTGGGTCCGCCGGACACCCAGTGGGCCCAGGCCTCGCCGTCGCGATGCGCGCGGCCCCGAGCCCCAGGAGACATGATGACGAGCACCCCTACCCCGCCGCCTCGACGGAGCAGCCGGAGCAGAACCGGCCCGGCGTCGTCGATGGCCCCGGTCTGCTGACCCCGGATGGTCACAACCTCGAGCTGCCGCGCACCCGGGCGACCGATGGCGCCGACGGCTTGGGCGTGTCCAAGCTGCTGGGCTCCACCGGTGTGGTGACGCTCGACCCAGGCTTCACCAATACGGCGTCGTGCACCTCGCAGATCACCTATATCGACGGTGCGGCTGGGATCCCAGTGCTACCGCGGCTACCCGATCGAGGAGCTGGCCAAGTCTCGACCTTCCTGAGGTCGCCTACCTCCTCATCTATGGCGAGCTGCCCGATCGCGAGTCCTCGAGCGCGTGGAGCGGCGCATCCGCGCCACCGCCTCCTGCACAGGACTCCGCGGGTTCTCACCTCCTTCCCTCCTCGGGACACCTGATGGGCGATCCTCCAGGCGGGATCGCGGGCCTGGCCACCTACTACGAGGACAACCTCAATCCGCACGACCCTCACGAGCGCGAGCCGCTACGGTGCTGCTGCTGGCCAAGCTGCCGACGATGACGCTACATCGCCCGGCGCGCCATCGGCCTGCCGCTGCTCTACCCCTGACCCCCAGCGTTCCCGGCGTCGAGGACCTCATCCACCTGACCTCCTGGGATGCCTTACCAGTCCTACGAGATCGACCCGCCGGTGCGGGCCCCTGGACATGCTCCCTCATCTCGCATGCCGACCACGAGCAGAACTGCTCGACCTCCACCGTGCGCCTCGTGGGCTCCTCCGACGCCAACATGTACGCTCCTGCGGCACGGGCGGCGCCTGTCCACCCCTCGCATCGGCGGTGCGAATGAGGTGGTCCTGCGGGATGCTGGATACGATCCAGAGCTCGGATGAGCACGGCCGAGTTCGTCCGCAAGGTCAAGGACAAGGAGGACGGCGTCCGCCCGGCGGGGTGGCCATCGGGTCTACAAGAACTACGACCCACGGGCCGCGATCGTC
>BNJS01003929.1_pt1 | contig 176712 bp, 185 predicted proteins | sample 8540461 | NCBI WGS metagenome assembly BNJS01 (sample SAMD00202454, study PRJDB9452) | human saliva metagenome | isolation source: human saliva | place: Japan
ATTACGTATTGCTAGTGGTGACCAACGGCAGGACGAAGCAGTCCCTGTCTCGTTTCTTCTCAGGAGTGTCAACGATGACCCACCGCATGATCTTCAACCAGACCGGCTACTTCGGCAGGGGCGCGATCGCCCATATCGCCCCCGAGATCACCCGCCGGGGCCTGACCAAGGCCTTCATCGTCGCCGACCCGGTCCTGGCCGACAACGGCACCGCCGCCCGTATCACTGACCTGCTCGACGAGGCCGGCATCGGCTGGGAGGTCTTCTCCGACGTCGCCCCCAACCCGCCGATCGAGAAGGTCCAGGCCGGTCTGGCCGCCTTCCGCGCCTCGGGCGCCGACGTGCTCATCGGCCTGGGCGGGGGCTCGCCCCAGGACACGTGCAAGGCGATCTCCGTCATCGCCACCAACCCCGACTTCGAGGACGTGCTGAGTCTGGAGGGCCTGTCCCCCACCACCAGGCCGGGCGTGCCGATCATCGGCGTGCCCACCACCGCCGGTACGGCCAGCGAGACCACCATCAACTACGTCATCACCGACACCGCCAAGCAGCGCAAGTTCGTGTGCGTCGACCCCCACGACATCCCGGTCCTGGCCATCGTGGACCCCGACCTCATGGACGGCATGCCCCGCTCACTCAAGGTCGCCACCGGGCTGGACGCCCTCACCCACGCCATCGAGGGATACATCACGCCGGGTGCGTGGGAGCTCTCCGACGCCCTGTGCCTGCGTTCCATCCAGATGATCGCGGCGAACCTGCGGGCCGCTGCCGACGGGGACGCCGACGCCGTCGAGCAGATGGGCCTGGCCGCCTACATCAACGGCATGGCCTACTCCAACGTCGGGCTCGGCCTGGTCCACGGCATGGCCCACCCTCTGGGCGGGCGCTACAACGCCCCGCACGGGGTCGCCAACGGGATCCTCCTGGCACCGGTCATGGCCTTCAACGCCGAGCACACCGGGGAGAAGTATCGCGATATCGCTGAGGCCTTCGGGGTCGAGGGGCCCGGACGATGCCACTGGAGGAGGCGCTCCCGCGGCCGTGGAGGCCGTGGCCCAGCTGACGCGGGACCTGGGCAACCCCACCCGGCTCTCCGAGGTCGGAGTGGAGGCCGACGGCATCGAGGCCCTGACCGACGATGCCTTCGCCGACGTGTGCACGCCGGGCAACCCACGCCCTGCGACCCGCGAGGACATCAAGGCGCTCTACACCTCACTGCTCTGAGCGTAGGCGAAGCGTCCCGGAAACGCCGTGCGGCCCGGCTCCCCTTACAGAGTGCCGGGCCGCACGGCTCGAGGCTGTCAGCGCGCTCAGCGGCGGATGCCGAGGCGGGCGATGAGGGCACGGTAGCGCTCGATGTCCTCCTTCATGAGGTAGTCGAGCAGGCGACGGCGCTTACCGATGAGCAGGTAGAGGCCGCGACGCGAGTGGTGGTCGTGGGCGTGGCCCTTGAAGTGCTCGGTGAGGTTGGAGATGCGCTCGGTGAGGATGGCGACCTGGACCTCCGGGGAGCCCGTGTCACCCTCGTGGGTGGCGTACTCGGCGATGATCTCTTGCTTGCGCTCTGCGGTAACCGACATGCGGACTCCTTCGGGTCTCGTTGCACGGAGCGCCGGGGCAGGTTCTCCCGGGCATGAGGTATCCGTGGCCGATCGACGGCCCGCCAACCTTACCAGCGCCGCTTCCCTCCAATCACGTCAGAGGCTGTGCGAACCGGCACAATTGCAGGTCTGAAGCGGGATGTCGTTCGGGCTCGACGACGAGCGCCCCGCGATGGCCCCGCCCTCGCCCCCGAGGCTACTGCGCGGTGACGTCCTCGGGACGGATCGGCTCAGGGACCGGCACTCCCAGAATCCGGGCGGTGTCCTCGATATCGGCGCGCATCTGGACCAGGAGCGCATCGAGCCCGTCGAAGGCGAGCATGGGGCGCAGGCGCTCAATGAGCTCGATCCCCACCTCCTCGCCGTAGAGGTTGAGGTCGGCACGTCCCAGGACGTGGGCCTCGACCGTGCGCTGGGGGACGTCATCGAAGGTGGGATTGGTTCCGATCGAGATGGCGGCGGGCAGCCGCTGGACGTCGCCTTCGTCTGCGCAGCCGCGAATCAGCCAGCCGGCGTAGACCCCGTCGGGCGGCACGACGCCGGCGGTGGCGGCCTCCAGGTTGGCGGTGGGGAACCCGAGCTCGCGGCCGCGGCGCAGGCCTCGCACGACGATGCCGCGCAGCCGGTGGGGACGACCCAGGACCTGGCTTACCTGCCCCATGTCCCCGTCCTTTGAGGCACTGGCGGATCCACGTCGAGGACCAGCGCCGCCCCTCGTCGGAGCGGATGGTGGAGACGATCTCCACCTCGAAGCCGTCGTCGTGACCGATTTGCTCCAGGGTGGCGGCGTCCCCGGAGTTGCGCCAGCCGAAGCGAACGTCGTCGCCGACGACGACCGCGCGGGCCCCGAGCAGCTCCTCCAGCCAGGTGCGCACGAAGTCCTGCGGGCTCTGGGCGGCGAAGTCGAGGGTGTAGGTGATGACCAGGACCGCGTCGAGACCAAGGTCCTTGAGAGAGGCCAGGCGGTCGGTCAGGGAGGCGATGAGGGGCAGGTCGGCCTCGGGCTGGTGGACGCTGCGGGGGTGGGGGTCGAAGGTGACCGCGACGGCCAGGGGCCGCCGGCCGTCGCCGGCGAGCTCGTCGGCCAGCTCGACGACACGTCCCAGGACCGCCTGATGCCCGCGGTGGACGCCGTCGAAGATGCCCATCGTGACCACCGCACCCGGTCCTTCCGGAGCGCTCAGGCTCGCTGGCACCTGCTCGGCGCCGTACCAGACCTCCACTGTCGCTGTTCCTGCCTCATCGGCCCGTGGGGCGCACCGCGCCCTGTCTGCATCCGCATCCGCACGCTCCCGCCCACCCCGCCGGGTCGGGAGAGGTGCTTGCGCGGGACAACCCTGCCACGGGGGCGCCGCCGGATGCGAACCAGCCACCTTCGACACGCCTTGACGCGTTTCGACCGTCAGTCTATTCTCAATACCGACTGCCAGTCGATTAGCGTTAAGAACCGTTCCCTCACCTGGGAAAGAGCCCGCAAGACCGAGGACAGACTCCAAGGAGGCTGCTGTCATGCTGATGCGACTTCTCAAGGCGGACCTGGCGCGCGGCGCCGTTGTGGCCGCTACCCTGACCGCCCTCATCGCCCTGGCGGCCACACTGATGTCGGCCGGGACGTCCCTGGTGGTGGACAGCCTGTCGGCGACGCAACGGCTCTCGCAGCGGGCCAAGCTGCCGGACCTGGTGCAGATGCACTCCGGCCGGATCGACGACCGCGACCTGCAGGCGATCGAGACGTGGATGCAGGCGCGCAGCGAGGTCACCGACCACGAAGTCATCAAGAGCTGCCGGTGGCGCGCCAGGAGCTGTCCATCGACGGTGTCAACCAGTCCGAGTCCTACAACGAGCCTGCCTTCGTCACCTCCCCCAAGCACCTCGACCTCCTGCTCGACGACGATGGCAACCCCGTCAGCCCGGGGCCGGGAGAGGTGGTCCTGCCGATCCACTACCGGGCGATCAAGAGCGCCGAGGTCGGTGACACCGTGACCGTCAGCAGCGGCGGCAAGACAACGACCCTGACCGTTGTGGGATTCGCACGCGACGCCCAGATGAATGCCGCCATGATCCCCCTCCAAGCGCCTGGTGGTCTCGCCAGAGGACTTCTCCGCCCTGGAGCAGCAGATCACCGAGCCCGAGTACCTCATTGAGATGGCCCTGACCAGCTCCGCCCGTCCCGGCGGCGTCATCGACGCCTACAAGGAGGCGGGTCTGCCCAGTAACGGCATCAACGTCAACGCCTCGATGATCCAGTTCATGAACTCACTCAACGCCATGCTCATCGTGGCCGTGGCCCTGGTGGTGGCGATCATTCTGGCGGTTGTCGCCGTCCTCGCCCTGCGCTACACGGTGCTCGCCGCCGTCGAGACGGACCTGGCCCAGATCGCGGTGCTCAAGGCCATCGGGGCACCACTGAGGCGGATACGCCGCCTCTACGTGGCCAAGTACCTGGCTCTGTCAGCACTGGGGGCGACCCTGGGCTACGTGGCAGGCCAGCCCCTGGCTGCCGCCCTGGAGGCCCCGACGACCCTCTACCTGGGTCGGCCCCCGACAACCCTGTGGAGCGTGGGACTGCCGATCCTCACGGTGCTGGGTCTGGCACTCGGAGTCATCGGCTTCACCTGGTTGGCCCTGCGGCGCATCGGCCATATCTCGGCCATCGAGGCCCTGCGCAGCGGCACCAGCGCCTCCCTGCGCCCGCGCCGGCAGCACTGGAGACTGACATCCCTTCGCCGCCTCCCGGTTCAGGCATGGCTCGGGGCGCGCGAGGCGCTGCGCCCCTCCAATGCCCTGATGCTCGGTGTCCTGGCGCTGTGCACCTTCACCATGGTGCTGCCGTCGAATGTCTCCTCCACCCTGAACGACCCCCGTGTGGCCACCTACCTGGGGGCCGGTCGGGCCGATCTACGCATCGACGTGCGCACCGGGGTCCAGGACCTGGCCGCCGTTGAGAAGGCCGTCGACTCCGACCCTCGCGTCACCCGGCACGCCACCATGCTGCGCCGCAACTACAAGATGTCCACGGCCGCCGGCGGCTGGGAGACAGCGCTCATCGATATCGGGGACCATGAGGCCTTCCCCATGGAGTACCTCTCCGGGCGCGCTCCCGCCACCGACGACGAGGTCGCCCTGTCCTACAGCCAGGCCCAGGACGCGGGCGCCAAGGAGGGATCCACGGTCACCGTCAAGACCGCCGACGGCGACAAGGACCTGACGGTCACGGGTGTCTACCAGGACATCACCAACAACGGGCACACCGCCAAGGCCACCTTCGACGACGGTACCCCCGCGCTGTGGCAGATCGTCTACGCCGACGCCGGCTCCCCCCAACAGGCCAGTGCCCTCGCCAAGCAGCTGAGCGGCCAGTACCCGGGGATCCAGGCGATCAGCATGAATCAGTACGCCGCCCAGTTCTTCGGGGCCACCGGCTCCCAGGTCCGCGTCGTCACCACGCTGGCCTGCGTCATCGCGCTGGGGCTGTCCTTCCTCATCACGATGCTGTTCACCGTCCTCATCGTCTCACGGGAGCGGCCTCAGATCGGCGTCCTGATGGCGCTGGGGTGCACCAGGCGGGCCGTTGCGGGGCAGTACCTCATCCGTTTCGGCCTCCTGGCGCTGGTGGGGACCGCCCTGGGGCTCCTGGGGGCCTCCACTCTGGGCAGCCCCGCGATCGGGACGGTCATGGCCTCGCGCGGAGCCCCCGACCTTCAGCTCCTTCCCAACTGGTGGCTGGTCGGACTCGTCCTGCCGGGGGCACTGCTGGCCACCGTCGTCGGCGCCGTCGCCCTGGCACTCAGACGCTTGCGCACCATGCCCCTGACCATGCCCCTGACCACCGGCGAGTAAGGAGAGACAGAATGCGCGCCTCCACCCCATCGGGCTCTTCAATGCGCACCGGCTCAGCAGCCGGGCAATCGGCTCTGCGGGCCCAGCACCTGACCAAGAGCTACCACTCCCCCGTTCTGCGAGACCTCGACCTGGATGTCGCGCAGGGGCAGTTCGTCGCCATCATGGGGCCCTCCGGGTCCGGGAAGTCCACCCTCCTGCACTGCCTGAGCGGTATGGACCGGCCCGATGCCGGCTCGGTGCTCCTGGGCGGCCAGGACATCACGAGCCTGAGTGAGAAGGAGCTGGCGGCGCTACGACTGACGCGTTTCGGATTCGTCTTCCAGCAGGCGCACTTCATGACCACCCTGTGCCTGCTGGACAACATCGTCCTGCCCGGGTTCCTGGCGGGTCTGCGCCCGCGCCCCGAGGTCACGGCGCGCGGAGAGGAGCTGATGGAGCGCATGGGGATCGCCGAGCTGGCCGCCAGCGGCGTCACCGAGGTCTCCGGAGGCCAGCTGCAGCGCGCCGGCATCTGCCGGGCCCTCATCAACGACCCCGGGATCGTCTTCGCCGACGAGCCCACCGGAGCGCTCAACTCCGCCACCGCGCTGCAGATCCTCGACCTGCTCGGGGAGATTCACGCCTCGGGAACGACTCTGGTCATGGTCACCCACGACACCCAGGTGGCGGCCCGGGCCGACCGCGTCCTGGTGCTCGTGGACGGGCAGATCACGGAGGACCTGGCCCTGGGCCGATACGTGGAGGCTGAGGGGCCCTCACGCCTGACGACGGTCACCGAGGCCCTCCAGCACCACAGCGTGTGACGGGCCGGTTCAGTGGCCTCCGCAGCCGCAGCCGCCACCGCTCGAGGCGGAGGCGGAGACATCGCGCAGGCCCAGCAGGTTGCCGGCCTTGTGCCCGGGGGTGATGCCCTGCGGCGCGGCCGCCCCCAGCGCCGTCGTCACCGCTGAGGCGATCGCGACGGCGTCGACGTTCTCCGGGGAGGTCTGTGCGGGCTCCGGCCGGTAGCCCTCTCCCACCGGCTGGGCGACTGCGGGAGCGGCGGCCCGCTCGTCCTGCTCATTGCGCTTGCCGTGCCCGCCGCATCCGCAGCGGCACCCGCCGGTCTGGCTCATCATGTCTCCTCACGGAAAGGTACTCATCGTGTGTGCTCTCGCCGGACGGGCCGGCGGCCCGTTGTACGCGTCTCAGGCCGGGTCCAGGACCAGCACCGGGCGCGCACGTGGGCCCTGGTGCCTCAACAGTGCCACGAGGCGCCCACTGGGAGCGAATCCGGCCACGACGCGTTGCTCGGCTGCCCCTTGGGTGGTCGGCGGTCGCCTGCCGCCGGGGGCCTCGGCCCGCTCCAGGACCCTCGCGTCGAGAGGCTGACCGTAGCGCAGTGCGCGCGCCTCCTCCTCCGTGAGGACCAGCTGCTCGAAGCAGCGCCGGGCGACCTCCTCCAGCGGGACCGTAGCGACCCCGCGAGGCTCGGTGGCGGAGGCATCGGCCTCAACCTGCTCGGACAGTCCTCCAGGGTGCGGGCCTCGTCGATGCCGAAGGGGCCGACTGCGGTGCGCCGCAGCGCGGTCAGATGAGCCCCGCAGCCCAGTGCCCGCCCCAGGTCCCGGGCCAGGGCGCGCACGTAGGTGCCTGAGGAGCAGGAGACAAGGATGTCGACGTCCACGGCCTCCACCGTGCCTCCGCCATCGGTCTGGGGACCGTCGACGTCGACGATCGCCTTTCGGGGCCCTCCTGCCAGGCGCAGCTCGTGGATGGTGACAGGCCTGGCCCGCAGCTCGACGTCCTGCCCGTCTCTGACTCGCTTGTAGGCTCGCACGCCGTCGACCTTGATGGCGGAGACCGCACTGGGCACCTGCTGGATCTGTCCGGTCAACCCCGTCAGCACCTCCTGGAGGCGGTCCTCGGGAAGGTCGTCGATCCGGCAGCCGCGGGCTTTTGGGTGATCTCCCCGTCGGCATCCTCCGTCGTGGTCTCCGCCCCCAGACGGATGGTGGCCTCGTAGGTCTTGTCAGCCCCCACCAGGTAGGTGAGGAACCGAGTGGCGCGCCCGATGCCCAGCAGCAGCAGGCCGGTGGCCATGGGGTCGAGGGTGCCGGCATGCCCCACCTTGCGGGTGGCGGCCAGGCGGCGGGTGGCGCCGACGACGTCGTGGCTGGTCAGCCCTTGGGGCTTGTCCACCACAAGGATCCCGTCGGAGGCCGGGACGGCACCGCGAGCGACGTCGGGGCGACGACGTACGCGGTCGTGGCCGCTATCGCGACCGGACAGCCCCACCGGCTCAGCCCACTCGGAGGCGTTCACAGGCCCTCGGCATCCGTTGCGGATTCCTGATCGGTCTCCTCGGCCTCCGGGGCGCCGTCCTCGGTCTGCTCGTCATGACGGTAGGGGTCGGCGTCACCGGCGTAGGTGGCCCCCTCAGCGACCTTGGCGATCTGAGCGTCACGCACCCGGGCCTGAGCCAGGGCGTCCTCCAGGGTCTTGGCGGTGGTGGGAAGGGCGTCGAGCTGGAAGGACAGTGAGGGGGTCAGGCGGATACCGAGGGCCTTGCCCACCTCGGATCGGATGAGTCCCTTGGCTGAGCGCAGCGCCTTGGCCGTCTCCTCGCGCTCCTCATCGCTGCCGTAGACGGTGTAGAAGATGGTCGCCTGCTGCAGGTCGCCGGTGACACGGACGTCGGTGACGGTGACGAAACCCAGGCGCGGATCCTTTGATACGCCCCTGAAGGAGGCGGGCGACGGTCTCATGAATGCGGTCGGCGACCTTGCGGGCGCGGGCGGCGTCGGCCATGGCGGGGCTCCTTCACGTGCGGGGGCCGGGTCTGTGAGGCCCAGGACTGAGCGATCGGGACCGATCTCGGCGCGCCGTCCTCACCCGCGAAAGAGCGAGACCTTCCGAGGCAGTCCAGTGCGCCTCACTATGCTACGCGGAGCAGCGACGCGGCCACCGCCGCCATCCCCGAGCGCGAACGGATCAGGAACAGATCACAATGAGCTCCTCCCCCCAGTGCATCCTCCTTGGAACCTGAAGCCTCCGCGACGCCGGGCTCTCCGGCAGGCGCCCGGGGGCCCGCGTCGGCCTCCGGGGTGCTTGACGGTACCGGGATGGCCCTGGTCATCGGCTGCTACACCCTCTGGGGCGCCTTCCCTCTCTACTTCCACCTGTTGTCCGCGGCCGGCAGTGTGGAGATCATCGGTCACCGGATCGTGTGGACCCTGGGCACCTGTCTGACGCTCATCGTCGCGCGCCGCCGTTGGGCAAGCCTTGCCCGCGTCTGCCGCACGCCCCGACTGCTGGGGGCGCTGACCGCCTGCGGACTCCTGGTGTCGGTCAACTGGCTCGTCTACGTCTACGGCGTCAACACCGCACGCACGGCCGACGCGGCCCTGGGCTACTTCATCAACCCGCTGGTGACGGTGGCACTGGCCTCGCTGGTGCTGCGCGAGCGCCTGCGGCCGGCGCACCGGGTCTCGCTCGCGCTGGCGGGAGTCGCCGTGGCCCTCCTGGTGGTGCTCCAGGGCTCGTTGCCGTGGATCTCCCTGGTACTGGCCTTCTCCTTCGCCCTGTACGGACTGGTCAAGAAGAGGATCGGCCCCGAGGTGGACGCTCTGAGCGGGCTTGCGGTGGAGAGCGCCGTCGTGTCTCCCCTCGCGCTCGCCTACCTGGGTCACATGGCCTGGCAGGGGCAGTCGGTCTGGCAGGCCCCCGACCAGGGCTGGCAGATCATGGCGCTGCTCGTGGTGGCCGGCCCGGTCACGGCCGTGCCCCTGCTGCTCTTCGCAGCAGGGACCAGGCGGGTGCCGTTGTCGGTGGTGGGAATGAGTCAGTACATCGCGCCGACCATCCAGTTCCTGCTGGCCTGGGGCGCCTTCCATGAGCGGATCCTGCCGGCCCGCTGGGCAGCCATGGTGCTGGTGTGGGCGGCGGTTGCGGTCTTCATCGGTGACGCAGTGCGCCAACTCATTCGCCGTCCTCGTCCTCGTCAGCGTCCGGCAGAGCGACCTGGGAGCCGAAGCGCTCCAGGAGCGGGCCGATGATGTCCATCGGCAAAGGGAAGACAACCGTGGAGTTCTGGTCGGCGCCGAGTTCCAGAAGGGTCTGCAGGTAGCGCAGCTGGAGGGAGGCCGGGGACTTGGAGAGTGTGTCCGCCGCCTGGCGCAGCTCCTCGGAGGCCTGGAGCTCACCGCGGGCATTGATGATCTTGGCGCGGCGCTCGCGCTCGGCCTCGGCACCGCGGGCCATGGCCCGCTGCATCTGCTCGGGGATCTCCACGTCCTTGATCTCGACGACGCTGACCTCCACGCCCCAGGGCTCGGTGAGCTTCTCGATGATGTCGCGCAGGTCGGCGTTCAGGGCGCTGCGGTGGGCGAGCACGGTGTCCAGGTCGACCCGGCCCAGGACGGATCTCAGTGTGGTCTGCGCGATCTGGGAGGTGGCGATCGCGTAGTTCTCCACTGCCATGACGGCTTTGACAGGGTCGGTGACGTTGAACAGGACGACGGCGTTGACGCGCGCCGGCACATTGTCCTCAGTGATGACCTCCTGGGGCGGAATGGTCAGGGTGACCACTCGGGTGTCGACCCGCACCAGGCGCTCGAGGAAGGGGACGACCAGATGCAGACCGGGTTCGTAGACGGGTCGTAGTCGCCCCAGCCTGAAGACGATGCCCCGCTCGTACTGGGTGATGATCTTGAGAGATAGTGCCAGGGCGAGTAGGACGAGGACGGCCAGGGCCACGATGGCGGTGGTGAGAGTAGTCATGGAGGGTCCTTCAGGAGGGTGAGTCGAAGCGGCTCAGTGGTGGGGCCGGATCATCTGCTTGTGGTGTCGGTGGCCTCGTTCCACACCGAGGACCATGAGCGCCGGGCTCCGCCGCGAGCACCATCGCCGACATCGACAGAGCCGAGCTCGGCGCCGGTGACCGGGACTCGCTTGCGGGTGCGCAGGGCGGTGACGCGACGCAGCTCGGGCTCTGCGGAGACGGCAGTCCCGCTGTCCGCCTTCCCGGCGCCGTCGGAGTCGGCAAGGAAGGGGACGCGCACGGTCCGCCCCGTTGCTGCCGCACGAGCCTGAGCGGCGGCGATCGCCTCGGCCGCCTCACGCACCGAGCGGTAACCCGAGGGGCGTGAGGAGATCGTCACTGGCACCGGCCCGGTTGAGGCGGCGCTCGCCGAGCGACGGACCTCCTCGGCCTCGAGGTACTCCTTGGAGCCGACGTGGGGCAGGTGGGCCGGCGCGTTGTCGGGGGTGTTCCACAGATGGCGGGCCAGCGGCAGGACTCCGGCGACAATGACGACGACGGTCGTCGTGCCCAGGACGATGAGGTCGCCGGTGGCGTGAAAGGCCATCATGAGCAGCATCGGAATGAAGACACCGACGCAGGTGATGACCAGGCCCACACCGCGATGGAAGCGTCCGGCGTCGGAGTAGGGCCACGGGTCGACGGGCCGGGTGATCTCCCGCGGACCGGGGGTGGGCGAGCAGCTGTCCTTGGACGGACAGCGCCCGCAGATAGCATGAGCCCCCTCGTAGCGGATGACTCGCTTGTCCGGGTCGAAGGCGGTGGGCCAGAGCCACTGGTCCTCGTGGCACCTCCAGCCGTCGACGTCGTCGTGGTACATGAAGTCCGAGTGCCGCCAGGACATCGAGTGCCGGGCGCTGCGCGAGCCGAGGACGTCCACGACCCACCCAGCGGCCAGCATGATGAGCGCGTAGGCGGAGACGAGCCATACGCTCAGGTCGGGTGAGTCCATCAGTCGTTCAGCTCCGCGCGCTCACCACGCCAGGCTTTGCGCCCACCCTGGATCTCCTCGTAGAGGGCGTCCTCGGCGAAGGTGTCCACCGTCCGTCCACGACGCCAGTTCCTCAGTCCCAGGAAGGCGATGTAGAGGTAGGGCAGGACTCCGCCGATGATGAAGATGAGGTCTCCGGGCATCCGCCCCCACTCGATGATCGTGTTGACCGAGTTGGTGACGTAGTGAGCTGGCGGGCCTCGAAGTAGCCAGTGCCCACCGAGTAGCGCAGCTGGAGGATGCCCAGCGGCAGCAGGGTGGCGAAGCACATCCAGGCCAGGCCGATGTTGAGGCTCCAGAAGGAGGTCTTGGCGAGTCTCTCGGGCCACTTGTCGGCCGGCACCAGGTAGCGCAGGGCGAACATTCCCAGCGCCAGCGCCATGAAGCCGTAGACGCCCATCATGGAGGCGTGGGCGTGGTTGGCCGTCAGCGCGGTCCCGATCTCGTAGTAGGACACGATGGGCAGGTTGACCAGGAAGCCGAAGACACCGGCCCCTAGGAAGTTCCAGAAGCCGACGGCCATGAGGAACATGACGGCCCAGCGGTGCGGGAAGGGGCCCGCCTCCTTGCCGTGGCGGTTGGCGCCCAGCTGCATGAAGGCCCATGCCTCCACCGTCAGGAAGGTCAGGGGGATCACCTCGGCGGCTGAGAAGAAGGCGCCCAGGGCCATGTGCTCCACCGGCGTGCCGGAGAAGTAGAGGTGGTGCATGGTGCCGATGACGCCGCCTGCGGAGTACAGGATGATGTCCATGAAGATGATGCCCAGCGCGATCCTCTCCCGGACGACGCCCAGGAGGACGAACACGTAGGCGACCATGACGGTGGTGAACAGCTCGAGGAAGTCCTCGACCCACAGGTGCACCACCCAGAAGCGCCAGAACTCGGCGACGGTGACGTGGGTACCGGTGCGCGCCATCATCCCCACGGCGTAGAAGGCGGGGATAGCCAGGGCTGCGAACATGAACAGCCAGGGCATGTTCGCCACGTGCTCGTTGCTCAGGCGCGACCGCATGGCGCGCCAGATGATGAACACCCAGACGAACAGGGCCAGGGTGAGCAGCACCTGGAAGACGAAGGGAAGGTCGAGATACTCCCACTGCTGGGAGAACAGCGGCCCCTTGGCCCAGCTCAGGCCGTGCTGGCTGGCGCCCTCCGCCAGACAGGACAGGACGACGACGACCGTGGCCGCGATGAACAGGGTCCACACCAGCACGTGCTGCTTCTTCGGCTCGCGCCTGGCGATGAACGGGGTCAGGAACAGGCCGGCCGCGAGCAGCCCGATGGCGGTCCAGAACAAGGAGAGCTGGACGTGCCAGGTGCGGGCCAGGGAGAAGGGCAGGAGCCGGCCCAGGTCGAGGCCGAAGAACGACAGCACATCGGCCCGGTAGTGCTCGGCCAGGGCTCCCAGGAGCGTCTGGACGAGGAACAGGGCGGCGATGGTGAAGACGTACCAGGCAACCACCCTCTGCGACTTGGTCAACCCGATCTCCTCGGGTTGTCGGAAGGACAGGGCCGGAGCCTCCTCGGAGTGCCAACCGATCCTCCGACTCCAGCGGCCGTAGATGGCGAACATGGCCCCGGTTCCACCGATGAGGACGATCAGCGACAGGACCGACCAGATCATGAGGTCACCGGTGGGAGCGTTGCCGACCAGGGACTCGGCAGGCCAGTTGTTCGTGTACGAGTAGTCGTGACCCGGGCGCTGCGCAGACGAGCCCCAGGCGGTCCAGCCGAAGAAGGCCGTCACCTGCTTGACCTGGACGGGATCAGTGATGAGATCCGGCTTGAGGCCGTGGCTGTGGGCGTCGGGCCCGAACATCTTGGTGTAGTGGCCGACGGCCTCGTTGTAGGCCTTGACCTGCTCATTGGTCCACACCAGGGTTCCCGTGGAGGGGTCGTAGCGGTTGGTCCGAAGCATCTCCTTGGTGGCGGCGGCCGGGTCATCGACCCCCTGGGCCGTGAGCTGCTCCTTGACGCTCGTGGCCTCCATGCGGAGGTACTCGGCAGTGAAGTCGGGGCCGAGGTAGCCGCCGTGCCCCAGGATGGAGCCGTACTCCATGAGCCCTCTGGCCTGGAAGAGCTTCTGCCCCTCGGTGATGTCCTGCGTCGTGAAGACGGTCTCGCCGCTTCTCGGTGACCACCCTCTGCGGCTGCGGCATGGAATTGGTGTAGGTGCGATAAGCCAGCAGGCCCATGACGGTGAATCCGAAGAGCATGACCAGGGCGACACCCTGGATCCACCCCTTGCCGATGAGGCGGGCTCGCCGGGAATCCGTCCCTTCAGTCACGGCAGCCGATGACATGAGATTACCTCCGTGTATCTCAGGAGACGGCGGACGTCTTCCGCGTCCCACCAGTCACCGTACAAGTCTCACGAAGCCTGCTAGCGGAACGATCCGTGGCCCCTCCGTCGATATACCGACCGATTGGTCGCATTTCATCAGATTCTCTCCGTCTGTATTCAACACGTGGAACGACGCGACCGCGATGGTGTCACATTTTTTAACAAGTTTTTCATTACTTATTTAAACAAGGTTTACCTAACTTCAACCTCGTCGCACCCAACCCCTTGATCACGACATCTTGTCACTACCCCCTATATAGAACCGAGAAGGAGCAGTATAATTAGTTCACACGGCAAGTTTGTCACCCTCGTTCGTTAGTAAGGCACGACGATGTCTCTTCTGCCCCTAGCCGCACAGACCGCCAACGATGTCGCCCAGCAGTGCGTCGACACCGAGACCTTTCCGCTGTGGCTGCGAGTCACCCACTTCATCAACTTCCTCCTCATGGGCGTCCTCATCCGCTCCGGTATCGAGATCATCGCCTCGCACCCGCGCTTCTACTTCAAGGACCAGTGCGAGCCCGGCTCCGAGTGGATCCGGTTCACCAAGGACAAGGTGCCACTCGATGAGGGCGCCTTCACCGCCCGGGACGACCAGCGAGACCTCTCCCCCGTGTTGTCCCTACCCGGTCGGGCCAAGATCGGACTGGGGCGCGCCTGGCACGGGACAGCCACCAGCTTCTGGCTGCTCAACGGCGTCGTGTATGTCGCCTTCCTCGTGGGCACTGGGGCGTGGCGGCGCCTGGTTCCGACGACGTGGCAGATCTGCCCGACGCCTGGGACTCCCTGCTGACCTACGCGCACCTGCGCACCCCGTCCCTGTGCGACTTCACCCCCTACGACAGCCTTCAGCAGCTGGGGTACTTCTTCATCGTCTTCATCGCCGCTCCGCTGATGATCGTGACGGGGCCGGTCATGTCTCCGGCCGTCGTCGGGCGCTTCCCCTGGTACGCCAAGATGTTCGGTGGCCGCCAGGCCGCTCGCTCCCTGCACCTGATCGGAATGTTCATCTACCTGGGCTTCGCCGTCGTCCACGTGGGCCTGGTGTTCATCGTTCACGCTCCTCACAACCTCACCCACCTCGTCTTCGGCTCCTACGACCCCAACCGGGTGGGCCAGGCCTACGTCACCGTGATCGTGACGATCGTCGTCGTTGTGGCGCTGTGGATCGCCATGTCCTACTGGACGCTGACGGACACTCGCCGCAGCCAACGGATCCTGTGGGACGCCACGCGGGGAATCCGCCGTGTCACGGTGGACCGTTTCACCTCGCAGCAGGCGGCCAAGAAGCCATGGACGGAGAAGGACATCTCCAAGTTCCACTGGGTCAACACCCGCACCCCCTCACGGGAGGAGTCCCCGGAGTACCAGAAGCTGGCGGCTAACGACTTCACCGACTTCCGCCTCGAGGTGGGTGGCATGGTCTCGGCACCGGCGTCCTTCTCCCTGGCGGAGCTCAAGGCGATCTCCAGCCAGTCACAGATCACCATGCACACCTGCATGCAGGGATGGACGGGTATCGCCAAGTGGACGGGGATCCGTGTGAGAGACCTGCTCGAGCAGGTCGGTCAGATCGATCCCGAGGCCGGATGGGTGATGTTCGAGTCCTTCGGCATGGCCCAGAGCATGCACGACGGACGCCCGGTCGAGCCGTACTACACGTGCCTGTCTCTGGACATGGCCCTTGAGGATGACACGATTCTGGCCTGGGACCGCAATGACGAGCCGCTGTCGGGCATGTTCGGCGCTCCACTGCGCCTGCGCTGCGAGACGAGCCACGGCTACAAGATGATCAAGTGGGTCCGGTCGGTGACGTTGATCCGTCACTACAGCGAGGTCGGCGACGGCATGGGCGGGACCCGCGAGGACTCCGGGTACCAGGACGTCAACGCGCGCATCTGACGTCCTCACGGCACTGGATCATCCTCGTAAAGACAGTCGACGCGAGCCCATCACTGATGATGGTGGCCGGCCACCCGAGTGCGGGGTGGCCGGCCACCATCGATGAACGCGGTCGCGCTCAGTCGCGAGGCTTCTCGCGCATCTCCCAGGTCTCAATGACGTCGCCCTCGGCGAGGTCCTTGTAGCCCAGGTTGATACCGCACTCGTAGCCCTCGCGGACCTCGGTGACGTCGTCCTTCTCGCGGCGCAGCGTCTCAATGGACAGATCGCCGTTGATGACGACGCCGTCGCGCACCAGACGGGCCTTGGCGCCCCGCTTGATGATGCCCGAGCGGACGATGGAGCCGGCGATGGAGCCGAACTTCGAGGAGCGGAAGATCTGCCGGATCTCGGCTGTGCCGAGCTCGACCTCCTCGTATACGGGCTTGAGCATGCCCTTCATAGCGGCCTCGACGTCCTCGATCGCGTTGTAGATGACCGAGTAGAACTTCATGTCGACGCCCTCGCGGTCGGCGATCTCCGAGACGCGCTCGGCGGGCCGGACGTTGAAGCCGATGATGACGGCGGAGTCCACCGTGGCCAGGTTGACGTCGTTCTGCGTGATAGCACCCACGCCGCGGTGGATGACGCGCAGAGCGACCTCCTCGCCGACGTCGATCTTGAGCAGGGAGTCCTCCAGAGCCTCGACCGCACCCGAGCTGTCGCCCTTGAGGATGAGGTTGAGGGTATCGACCTTGCCCTCCTTAAGGACGTCGGTGAGGTTCTCCAGGGAGACCCGCTTGCGGCGCTTGGCCAGCATGGCAGCGCGCTCGGCGGCTCACGCTTGTCGGCGATCTGGCGGGCCGTGCGGTCGTCGGGGGCGACGATGAAGGAGTCGCCGGCGCTGGGCACGTTCGTCAGTCCCAGGACCAGGGCCGGACGTGCGGGTCCGGCCTCAGTGAGGTTCTCCCCGTGCTCGTTGAACATGGCGCGCACACGCCCGTAGGCGCTTCCGGCCACGATCGGGTCACCGACCCTCAGCGTGCCGCGCTCGACCAGGATGGTGCTCACGGCACCGCGCCCCTTGTCGAGCTTGGCCTCGATGGTGACACCTCGGGCCTCGGTCTCCGGGTTGGCCCGCAGGTCCAGAGCGGCGTCCGCGGTGAGCAGGACGGCTTCGAGGAGCTCGTCGATGTGGAGACGCTGCTTGGCGGAGATATCCACGAACATCGTCTCGCCGCCGTACTCCTCGGGGACCAGCCCGTACTCAGTGAGCTGGCCGCGGATCTTGTCCGGGTTGGAGCCCTCCTTGTCGATCTTGTTGACCGCCACGACGATCGGCACATTGGCCGCCTGGGCGTGGTTGAGGGCCTCGACGGTCTGGGGCATGACGCCGTCATCGGCGGCCACGACGAGGATGGCGATGTCGGTCACCTCGGCACCGCGGGCACGCATGGCCGTGAAGGCCTCGTGACCAGGGGTGTCGATGAAGGTGATCGGGCGCTCCTCGTCGTTCAGGTTGACGCGCACCTGGTAGGCGCCAATGGACTGGGTGATGCCCCCGGCCTCGCCAGCGACGACGTCGGTGGAGCGAATGGCGTCCAGCAGCTTGGTCTTACCGTGGTCGACGTGACCCATGACCGTGACCACCGGGGGCCGAGGCATGAGGTTGGCGTCGTCCTCGTCGGGCTCGAGGTCGATGTCGAAGGACTCCAGGAGCTCACGGTCCTCATCCTCGGGCGAGACGATCTGGACGTTGTAGCCCAGTTCGGCACCCAGGAGGGCGAAGGTGTCCTCGTCGAGGGACTGGGTGGCCGTGGCCATCTCACCGAGGTGGAACAGGACGGTCACCAGGGCCGCGGGATTGGCGTTGATCTTCTCGGCCAGGTCCGTGAGCGTGGCCCCCTGGCGCACGCGCACCGGGGTGGAGCCGTCACCGCGCGGGACGATGACACCGCCGATCGACGGCGCGCTCTGCTGCTCGAACTCCTGACGCTTGGCCCGCTTGGACTTGCGTCCCCGCGGAGCGCCGCCGCCGCGCCCGAAAGCGCCCTGGGTGGAACCGCGACCACCGCGACCACCGCGGGGGCCGCCGAAGCCGCCGCCGGGACGGCCGCCACCGCCGGGTCGACCGCCGCCACCGGGGCGCGAGCCACGACCGCCGCCGCCCGCTCCACCTCGTGCGGGAGCACCTGGGCGCCCGATGGAGGACTGGCCGGGCATCATACCCGGGTTGGGACGCGGACCGCCCGGGTGCGGAGCACCGGAGCGGCCGGCTCCCTGGGGCCGTGCGCCGCCCTGAGGACGGGGACCACCGGGACGCGGACCGCCCTGAGGACGGGGACCACCGGAGCCGCCCGGGCGGGGCATGCCCTGGGAGGAGGCGAAGGGGTTGTTGCCGGGACGCGGCGCACCCGAGCGCGACTGGCCCGAGCGCTGGCCACCTCGGCCTCCCTGGCCGCCCTGGCGGGGCATGCCCTGGGAGGAGGCGAAGGGGTTGTTGCCAGGGCGCGGCGCACCGGGGCGCGGCCCCGGCGTCGGAGCGCTGCGGCGCGAGCCAGGCGTCGGCGCGCCGGAGGCAGCGGCTGCCGGCTTGGGGGTGCCGGCTCCGGGCTTGGGAGCCTTGGGCGCATCGGCGGCGCCTCCCTGGGGCGCCGGCTGGCTGCAGCCGCCGGGGCCTGGGTTGCGTCACTCGGCTTGGCGGCCTGAGCCCCCGGCTTGGGAGCGCCAGCACCCGGCTTGGGGGCAGCCGGCTTGACAGCGGGGCTCGGAGCCTGCTCCTGAGCACCGGCGGGTCCCGGCTTGGCGGCCTGAGCCCCCGGCTTGGGAGCGCCCTTGGAGGGCTTGGGGGCCTGAGAGGCGGTCTTGGCCGACTTGTCGGCCGCAGTGTCCGCCGGCGCTTCCTGCACCTGGGCGGCGAAGTGCTCGCGAACCCGACGAGCGACGGGTGGCTCAACGGCGGAGGAGGCCGCCTTGACGAACTCTCCCTGGTCCTTGAGCCAGGCCAGGATCACCTTCGAGGTGACCTTCTTGCCAGTGGGGTCGAGCTCTTTAGCAAGCTCATGAACGCGTGGTTTAGCCACATTTCTCCTGTCCGGTTTCCCACCCCGGACAGGGGTGGGTGCTTCTAGAGGCAGCTCATCGCTGGGTACTCATCGGGTGCCCATCGGCTTCCTACCCGCCTTCGCTATCGGTGGTCCGCTCACCCGGTCGGGCAGCGGGGGTCTCGCCGTCATTGACCACTCCCCGCTCCAGGAATCCGCGCACCCGGGCCACATCCAGTGGTCCGCCGGTGCGCAGGGCACGTGGAGCGGCGCGTCGTCGCTCAGCGAGGTCGAGGCACGCCGGATCCGGGTGGATCCAGGCGCCGCGCCCGGGTCTGACGGCCCGGGCATCGACGTCGAGCTCACCGCCCGACGTCAGCACGAGACGCAGCAGCTGCGTCCGCGGGGCCTTTGTCGACAGCCGATACAGGTGCGCTCGGGCACGTGGGGGATGGTGACCACCGTCCGTCGGTGTCCTTCCGCTGGTCTGCAGCCGCTGACGCGGGCACCACGGCCGAGGAATCCCGGCGCAGGACCCGCAAAGGTCCGCCGGAAAGTCTACATCGCCCCGCGGGGCGGTTCAGTCGCTCAGCTCTGAGGGACCTGTCACGTCGTCGGACTGGGAGCCCTGACCGGGGGTGATCTCACCGGACTCGGCATCGGCGTGGATGTCGATCTTCCAGCCGGTCAGACGGGCAGCCAGACGGGCGTTCTGCCCCTCCTTGCCGATGGCCAGGGAGAGCTGGAAGTCGGGGACGATGGCGCGGGCGGTGCGCTCCTCGGAGTCGATGACGCCCACGGCGGCCACGCGGGCCGGGGACAGGGCGTTGGCGATGAAGCGGGCCGGGTCCTCCGAATAGTCCACGATGTCGATCTTCTCTCCACCGAGCTCGGTCATGACCGCGCGCACCCGCTGCCCCATGGGGCCGATGCAGGCACCCTTGGCGTTGACGCCGCGGACCTTGGAGCGCACGGCCATCTTGGTGCGGTGGCCGGCCTCCCGGGCGACGGAGACGATCTCGACGTCCCCCGAGGAGATCTCAGGAACCTCGCGCTCGAAGAGTTGCGAACCAGCCCCGGGTGAGTGCGCGACAGGATGATCTGAGCCCCGCGGGTGCCGCGTGAGACGTCGGTGACGTAGGCGCGCACGCGGTCGCCGTGGCGGTAGCGCTCGCCGGGGACCTGCTCATGGGGAGGCATGATGCCCTCGTGCTCCTCGTCCAGGCGCACGTAGACGATGCGGGGGTCGCGTCCCTGCTCCACGGTGCCGGAGATCAGCTCACCGGTCTTGTCCTTGAAGGCGCCCAGGACCTCGAAGTCGCGACGGTCCTGGATGCGCTGGACGATGACGCTGCGGGCCGTGGCCTGGGCGATGCGACCGAAGTCGTCGGGGGTGTCGTCGAAGTACTCCCCCGTGGGCTGATCGTCCTCGTCGACCTCCGGGGCCAGAACGCTCATGTGACCAGTGCGGCGGTCGATCTCGACGTGGGCCCCCCGAATCGCTCCGGGGACCTTGGAATAGGCCCCCAGGATGGCGTCCTCGATAGCGGGCAGCAGGTTGTCCAGGTCAATGCCGAGCTCGTCGGCAGCGCCTCGCAGCTCCGGCATATTGATGTCCATGGGTCCTTGGGTCCTCTCTGGTCCGCTGAAGCGGGTGTGCACTGGGTTCCCGTTGACGGTAGTCCGTGACGGGCCGGATGGTCCATCACGTCTTTCCCGGGCAGGTCCGTCAACCTATCAGTTATCAGGACATACATTATTCCCGGTCGCTATCCGCGGGGAGCATCCTATGGATCTTCGGCCTGTTGCCCGGCTCTAGAACCCGGCCACCACCATCCGCGCCTCGGTGATGTCCCCCAGCGCGATGCGGTGCTGGACGCCGTCGACCTCGATCCCGACCATGCCGCCGTTGTGCTCACTGGCGTCGGCGTCCTCATCGGCCGCGGTGACGAGGCCGGTGAGCTCGTCGTCGGCCGTGCGCACCCGGGCACTATGACCAACGGCACGCCGGAAGTGACGCAGAGTGGTCAGCTTCTCGCTCGGCTCCAGGGGTGGAGACCTCGAGGGTGTACTGCCCCTTGACGGGGTCGGCCTCATCGAGGGCCTGGGAGACGGCCGCGGTCACGGGCCCCAGGGAGTCGAGATCGAGGTCTCCGGGACCGTCAGCCAGATCCACGAAGACGCGCACGACCGAGTACTTGCCCGCCCTGGTGGTCTCCACGCTCTCGAGATGAAGCCCGGCATCGTTGACGACGGGGACGAGCAGATCGGTGAGACTGCGCGCCAGTGCGTCAGCGCGCTTGCGCGGATCCTTACGCGGATCATGGGCTGCCATGGTCGTTCTTCCTCCCATACTGGCCCGAGCAGAGGATCGGGCGGACGTGGTCGACATGATCGAGGTGGTCGAGGTCGGGATCATGCTACCTGCCGTCTGTGGGAGGATTCCCCGGTGAACACTCGCCGCAATCCCCTCCCCGCCCAGTCGAACGGCATTCCGTCGCCCTACGGTGACCGAGTCGGTGGCAGGCTCCGAGCCGGTGCCGACACGGGTGCGGCGGGCCACGGCCTGACGCGCCGCACCGCAGTGCTTGCGGTGGGGACGGCTCTGACCGCGGCGTTGGGCGGTTGCGGACTGCGCCTGGGGAAGGGTTCCCCGGCGTCCCTGCCCTCGGCCTCGGCGGCGGAGACCACCCGTGACGGTCTGGCCAGGCAGGCCGCGCTCATCTCCTCCACCGCCGGCGTGGTCGCACAGTCCGGCAGCGCGGATTCCACGACCACGACCCTGGCCGAGGGGGTGAAGCAGACGGCTGACGCCCAGCTCGAGACCCTGGGTGGGGTATGGCAACCGTGGCCCTCGCAGGTGCCGTCCTCCTACCCCACGGTTGCTCCGGTGCCGTCGGCCTCGGCGGGAGCCTCCGCGCAAGACCTGGCCACGGCCCTGGCCGATGGATCGACGCTGGCCCGCAGGGCGGCGATCGCCGCCGCCTCGGAGCAGGACGCTCGGCTCTTCACCTCACTGACAGTGGCCTGGAGTCTCCAGCACGACCTCTTCAAGCCGCCGAGCTCGGCGGACACGCCACGGGCGGAGGTGGCGCAGGGCAGCAAGATCAGTTCCGGCCTGTTGACCTCCTACGACGCCGCCCGCTACGCCATGGAGGAGCTCGCGGCGCGCAGCGACGACCCCCAGCGCACTCGGGCGATCGCCGACGCCAAGGCCGCCACATCCGTCGTCAATGCCGCGGTGGCCGCGGGCACTGAGGACAAGCGGCTGAGCGCCTACGCCGCCCCGAGCGAGTCCACCGACCCCAATGTGAGCACCCAGGTGCTCTGGGCCCGGCAGGTGTGGTCCAACATCGTGTCGTCAGAGGTGCAGGAGGCCGGTTCCGCCAAGGCCTCCAGTCCGGCCCGTGAAGCGGCCGTCACCGGTGCGGTCGACGCCGCCCGGCGCGCCACCGCCTGGGGCGCGGACTTCTCCTCCCTGCCCGGCTACGCCGCCTGACGTGCGCCTCCTCGTAGCAGTTCTGGCCGTCGTCGCCGCCCTGGCGGCCGTGGACCAGCTCTTCTTGCGGATGGAGCGCCGTGGCTGGATCTACTGGCGGCGTCGCAGGCCCGACCCGCGCGGAGCTGTTCTGGGTCCCATCGACAAGGTCTTCAACCCGGCCCACGAGCACGTGGTTGAGCAGCAGGAGACCGAGGAGCGCCTGGCCGACATCCAGGCAGCCGCGGCCCCAAGACGCAACCGCGACGTCGAGTGAGCTCGAACGGCAGTACCAGCGCAACCCACTGCGATGGAGATCCCCGGAGGACTCGTCGCCTCGCATGTAGCAGCAACGCTCCACCAGCGGCACCGGATCGTTGGGGCCTCCGGCCCCGGGGTGAGGAAGCCCGCCCCCGCCTCTCGCCGACCCACTCCACGAGAGTGGGGATCTACTGCCCAGGGGTTGTACGTACTGCACAAAAGCCGGGCCTTCGTGGAGTACCCCTGACCCTCCCCAGGTAGCACCCGACCTCGTGCAGTATGCCGCCCCGAGTAAGGGGCTCGGGCCAGAGCCGGCGTTGAAGCGGCGCCGCCGGGACCCAGTACAGGAGCCAGGAGGGGCAGCCGGGTCCGAGGTGTTCGCCTCGCGCCGATACCGGCGCCACCTGTCACAGGCTCCGGGCGACCTCCAGGGCGTCGCGGACGGTGGCGCTGATCTCGGCTACGGCGGCGTCGGCGGGCACGGAGCGGCGCTCACCGGTGCGGCGGTCACGGATCTCCACGGTTCCCTCCTTGGCCAGGTCCCGGCCGACGACGACCGTGTAGGGCAGGCCGAGGAGCTCGGAATCGGCGAACTTCACGCCGGCGGAGACCTTGCGGCGGTCGTCGTAGAGGACCTCGACGCCGTCGGCGTCCAGGGACGAGGCGATCCGCTCGGCGACGTCGAAGACGGCCTGGTCCTTGCCGGTGGCCAGGACCTGCACGTGGTAGGGGGCGATCTGGACGGGCCAGGTGAGTCCCTTGTCGTCGTGGTTGGCCTCGGCCAGGGCGGCCATGACGCGGCTGACGCCGATGCCGTAGGAGCCCATGGTGACCACGCGGGCCTTGCCGTTCTCATCCAGGACGGTCAGCCCCAGGGCCTGGGAGTACTTGCGTCCCAGCTCGAAGATGTGGCCGATCTCGATGCCGCGGGCCAGGTGGAGGGGGCCGGAGCCGTCGGGGCGGGGTCGCCCTCGCGGACCTCGGCGGCCCTCGATAGTGCCGTCGGCGGTGAAGTCACGGCCCATGACCAGGTCGAGGACGTGCTTCTTGTCGGTGTTGGCGCCGGTGACCCAGCTGGTCCCCTCCACGATCCGGGGGTCGACGAGGTAGCGCACGGAGCCGGTGAGGACCTCGGTTCCGTCGTCGAGCCTCTCCACGCGGCGCAGCGGGGAGTTCGGGCCGATGGCGGTGGGACCGATGTATCCGCGCACGAGCTCGGGGTGGGTCTCGAAGTCGGTGTCTCCGGCCATCTCGACCTCGGCGGGGGCGACGGCGGCCTCCAGACGCTTCATGTCGACGTCGCGGTCGCCGGGCACGCCGACGACCAGCAGCTCACGCTCACCATCTGGGTGGATGAGGGTGACGACGACGTTCTTGAGCGTGTCGGCGGCCGTCCAGGCCCGCCCGTCCGACCGCGGGTAGGCCTCGTTGCACAGGTCGACCAGGGAGTCGATGGTCGGGGTGTCGGGGGTGTCGACGACGCGCGCCGGGCCGATGCCGGAGGCGTCCACGGGATCGGGGACCACGGTGGTGACGGCCTCGGCGTTGGCCGCGTAGCCGCTTGAGGAGCGCACAAAGGTGTCCTCGCCGATCTCGCAGGGGTACAGGAACTCCTCGGAGTGCGAGCCGCCCATGGCACCGGCCATGGCGTTGACGATGACGTAGTCCAGACCCAGGCGGGCGAAGATCCGCTCGTAGGTGTCACGGTGGGCCTGGTAGGCGGCGGCCAGCCCGGCGTCGTCGATGTCGAAGGAGTAGGAGTCCTTCATGACGAACTCGCGTCCGCGGATGATGCCGGCGCGGGGGCGGGCCTCGTCGCGGTACTTGGTCTGGATCTGGTAGACGATGGCCGGCAGGTCCTTGTACGAGGAGTAGAGGTCCTTGACCGCGAGGGTGAACATCTCCTCGTGGGTGGGAGCCAGCAGGTAGTCCCCGTCCTTGCGGTCGTGGAGCTTGAACAGGGTGGGGCCGTAGTCGTTCCAGCGTCCGGTGGCCTGGTAGGGCTCGGCCGGCAGGAGAGCCGGGAAGTGGACCTCCTGGCCGCCCATGGCATCCATCCCCTGGCGCACGATGTCCTCGATCTTGCGCAGCGTTCGCAGGCCCAGCGGCAACCAGGTGTACACCCCGGGGGCGGCGCGGCGGACGTAGCAGGCGCGCACGAGCAGGCGGTGGCTGGCGACCTCGGCGTCAGCCGGGTCCTCGCGCAGGGTTCGGATGAAGGAGGTGGAGAGTCTGTGCAGCACGGGGTGATCCTACGGGGTCTGACGCCACGGCCCAACGGAGCCCGCCCGACCGTACGAGATCACGCGATTCGGGACCGGCTGACCAACGACGACGCACAGGGCGAACCGGAGGCCTTGACGCTGGTCAGGGACGACTTGCGGCCCTCGATAAGGGCCCGATACGCTCCATCCCATCGGAGGGTTCGTCGACCCTCTTATCCCTGAATTCGGCCCGCGTCACGTCCCCCTGCTCGCGGACCACAGGCAAGGAAGCATATGGACAGGCACTCCTCCATGCGCGAGGGACACGGCCAGACGTGGGCGAAGGCCATTCTTCTGGGTGAGCACTCCGTGGTCTACGGCCACCCCGCCGTCGCCGTACCACTGCAGGACCTGCGGATGCGAGCCACTGCGAGACCGACCTCGGGCCCCTCCACGCTGACCAGCCTGGGCTACTCGGGCCCCCTGACGCAGGCCGGCCCCCGGTTCGCCAGCGTGGCGCGAGCCTTCGAGGTGGCCCGGGAGTTCTCCGGGTGCCTGGACCAGGCCCTTGAGATCACCACCGTCAGCGACTTCCCCCATGAGCGCGGGCTCGGTTCGTCGGCCGCGGCGGCCGGTGCGATCATCCGTGCGGTTCTGGACGCCTGCGGGCGCGAGGCCGCCGCGGACGAGCTGTTCGCCCTGACGCAGATGGCCGAGCAGATCGCTCACGGCAAGCCGTCGGGGCTCGACGCCGCCGCCACCTGCTCCCCGTGCCCCATCCGGTTCCAGGGAGGGCAGATGCGGCCCCTGAGCCAGCGCATTGAGAACGCCTCCCTCGTCATCGCCGACTCCGGGATCCACGGTTCCACCCGAGAGGCCGTTGGCGGCCTGCGCCGGCGCTACGAGAACGATCCGGACAACATCGGTCCGCGCATCAACCGCCTGGGGGCACTCACCCAGAACGCGATCATGGCCCTGGACCAGGCCGACGCCCCCACCCTCGGAGCCACCATGGACGAGGCGCATACGGTCCTGGCCGAGCTCAGCCTGAGCCTGCCGGTCCTCGACGATCTCGCCGAGGCCGCCCGCGCCGCCGGAGCACTGGGCGCCAAGCTCACCGGCGGGGGGCTCGGCGGCTGCGTCATCGCCCTGGTGACCGGCGAGCCGGCCGCGCGCCGGGTGCGCGCCGCTCTGGAACGGGCAGGGCGCCGGCGACTTGGAACTACCGGATGCGCATCAGCGAGGTGGACGAGTGACCGCCGTACCCCCCGGAGCCGCTGCCGGCTCCTCCCCGTCCGCCATCGCGACCGCGACGGCCAGCGCGAACACCAACATCGCGCTCATCAAGTACTGGGGCAAGGTCGATGAGGCACAGGCGATCCCCGCCACCTCGAGCCTGTCCCTCACCCTCGGCGGCACCCGGACGACGACGACGGTCTCCTTCGACGGCGGGGACGGCGCCGCAGACTCGGTGACGATCAACGGGGCCTCCCCCAGCGCCGTGGAGCTGGGGCGAGTGACCCGGTTCCTCGACCTGGTGCGCGCCCGCTCAGGCGTCACCGCCCCGGCAACCGTCACCTCCCGGGCCTCGGTCCCGCTGGCGGCCGGCCTGGCGAGCTCGGCGGCGGGCTTCGCGGCGCTTGCGGCGGCGGCCTCCCGGGCCGCCGGCATGGATCTCGACGGCCGGGAGCTCTCCAGACTGGCCCGACGCGGCTCGGGCTCGGCGACCCGCTCCGTCTTCGGTGGGCTGGTCCTGTGGAACGCAGGCCACGACGACGCCTCCTCCTACGCCGAGCCGGTCGCCTGCGAGATGGACCTGGCAATGGTCGTCGTCCAGCTCTCGCAGCGTTACAAGCCCATCAGCTCGACCCGGGCCATGCGGGCCACCATGTCGTCCTCCCCTCTCTTCCCCGCCTGGGTCGAGGCCAGCGGGAGGGACCTTCAGGTGGCGCTGGAAGCGGTCCGGGCGGGCGACCTGGCACGGCTCGGGGAGATCGTCGAGGGCAACGCCCTGGGCATGCACGCCACGATGGTCGCGGCCCGCCCGGGCATCATCTACTGGCTGCCGCAGACCATAGCGGCACTGCACGCGATCCGCGCCATGCGCGAGGAGGGGCTGCCCGTCTGGGCAACGATCGATGCCGGACCCAACGTCAAGGTCCTCACCGAGGGCGCCCGCGCCGAGGAGGTCGCCGCCGCGCTGCGGGACCGTCTGAGCGGCACCACCGTCTCGGTGAGGCGTCCCGGCGGCGGGGTGCGTATCGAGGAGGGCCCATGCCCCTGACCTCTCACGGCGGCGATGTCGTCTCCAGGGCGCCGGGTAGGCTCTACATCGCCGGAGAGTACGCCGTCGTCGAGCCCGGCCACCGAGCGGTCCTGGTCGCCGTCGACCGATTCATCACCGTGCGCATCACGCCCTGCTCCCCCGCCGGCGGGCACGCGGGCACGATCAGCTCGCGGCTCTACGCCACCGGCTCCAGGCCCTGGCGCCGCCGACCGCAGGACGGCCAGGCCGAGGCAGTCGGAGGAGAGGACGACTACATCATCTCGGCGATCCGAGTCGTTGAGGCGCTGGTGACCCAGGGCGGCGGCCGGCCAGGCTCCTTCGACCTGAGCGTCTCCAGCGAGCTGGAGGAGGACGACGGGCGCAAGCTGGGACTGGGCTCATCATCGGCGGTGACGGTGGCGACGGTGCGCGCTGTCGCCGCCTTCTACGGCCTGGCCGCCGACGACCTGACCGTCTACAAGCTGGCGATGCTGACCAGTGACACGGTCCAGCCGATCGGCTCAGGAGGAGACATCGCCGCGAGCGCCATGACCGGGTGGGTGGCCTACACCTCCCCGACCGCTCGTGGCTGCGCCGGGCCCGGCAGCGAGCCGGGGCCGGTGGCATGAGCGATCTCGTGGAGGCGGACTGGCCAGGTCTGAGCGTCCGCCGCCTGCCGTCTCCCTCATTGCGGCTTCAGGTGGGTTGGACCGGCGCGCCTGCCTCCACCCCCGGCCCCTGGTCGCCGACGTCCAGACCCGATCCCACGGGGCCGATGACTACGCCGTCTTCCTGCGCGACAGCCAGGACTGCCTGGCTCGTCTCATCACCGCGATCGAGGATGATGACGCCGCCCGGATCATGCGCCAGATCGCGCGCAACAGGGCTCTTCTGGCCGGGCTCAGCCGGATCGGCGGCCGGACCATCGAGACCACTGAGCTGGTGAGACTGGTCGAGATCGCGCTCGACCACGGGGCCGCGGCCAGAGTCTCTGGCGCTGGGGGCGGGGACTGCGGAATCGCCCCTGTGCCCACCGGCCACGGACCTGGTTGCACTGCGAGCCGCGTGGGAGACGGCCGGGATACGCCCTCTGGACCTGTCGGTCTACAGCCAGGACTCATCCGCTGCCTGCGCAGCCGACCCCGCTGAGGCACGTGCTGATTCCTCGACCGCCTCCCCCGTTAAGGTCACCCCATGAGCCACGAGCCCCTCACCTCGCAACGGGCCTCCCGTAAGGACGAGCACCTGAGCCTGGCGATGCGTCTGCACGGTCAGGACCGCGCCGGCGCCTTCGACGACGTCTCCTTCATCCATCACAGCCTGCCGGGGGTCAGCGCCGAGCAGGTCGATATCGGCACCACCGTCCTGGGCTGCCGCTGGGAGGTCCCGTTCTACATCAACGCCATGACCGGCGGAACGCAGGCAACAGCGGCTATCAATGCCGGTCTGGCCGAGGCGGCCGCTGAGGCGGGAGTCGCGATCGCCTGCGGTTCCCAGCACGTGGCCCTGCGTGACCCCGAGCGGGCGGACGGCTTCCACGTCATCCGACACCGGGCCCCGGGCGCCTTCGTCCTGGCCAATGTCGGACCGACCGTCAGCCCTCAGGAGGCACTGCAGGCCGTGGAGATGTTGGAGGCCAACGCCCTGCAGATCCACCTCAACGCGGCCCAGGAGCTGGTCATGCCCGAGGGCGACCGCGACTTCACCGGCTGGAGCGAGGCGATCGCCGGCATCGTTGCGGCCGTGCCCGTCCCGGTGGTGGTCAAGGAAGTGGGCTTCGGGCTCTCACGCCGGACGATCGAGGCCCTGGCGCGCACCGGCATCGCGGCCGTCGACGTGGCTGGGGCCGGAGGCACGGACTTCATCGCCATTGAGAACGAGCGCCGACCGCAGCGCGACCTGTCCTACCTGGTCGGCTGGGGCCAGTCGACGGCGCTGTGCCTGCTGGAGTCGCTGAGCGGATCGGAGCCGGTCAGCCTGCCGGTACTGGCCTCCGGCGGCGTGCGCAACCCGCTCGACGTCGTCCGGTCGCTGGCCCTGGGCGCCTGCGCCGTCGGCGCCTCCGGGCACGTCCTGCGCACCCTGGTCAAGGAGGGCCCCGAGGCCCTGCGCCAAGAGCTGCGAACCTGGAGCGAGCACGTGCGCATCCTCATGACCCTGCTGGGAGCGGCCGATGTCTCCCAGCTGCGTCGCACCGATGTTCTCGTCACCGGGAGCACCGCCGAACGGGCCCGTCTGCTCGGCGTCGACCTGACCCGTCTGGCGCACCGCAGCGATACGTAACCGTCACCAGGTGCTTCCGTCAAGGGGGATCGTCCCCTCTGCCTTTTACTCCGACTGACTCATAGAGTGCTGGTATCAGGACTCAACATCGGAGTCTCGCGTGGCCGATCGCAACAGACGTGCGGCGGAGGCCGGTCCCCAACCTCCGCCGCATCCCGCGAGAAGGAGGTCAGGCCAGAGCGGCCAGGGCCTTGACGATGCCGGGAGCCGCGTAAAGGGACATGAACTGAACGCCGTAGGAGACCCCCAGTCGGTTGAGCGACCCGCACGCGATTCCCACAAGCAGGACCCCGAAGACATTGGCCAGGCCTGCCTTCTGGTCGGCGTCGATGTAGGCCAGCAGGAGGACGAAGGCGACGAACAGCGCCAGCACCGCCTCGTGGGGAATGCGACGCATGACGAAGTAGGTGATCTGCGAGGACCAGCGCACGGCGATGACGTACGTGATCGCAACCGCGGCAAGAGCCCCGATGGTCACGGTGATGATGAATCCGGGCAGGTCCAGCAGGTGGTGCAGGTTGTGCTGCTTGGTGTAGACCGAGCCCGCATTGAACAGCGGACCGGCGGGGCCGACGGACACACCGGAGATCGGGACCCCGAGCGCCACCAGCGGAATGATGACGCCGGCCAGGTAGGTCGAGTGGGTCAGGGCGCTCATGACGGTCACTGCACGTTGCGCGCGGGGCACCCGGTCCTCCTTCTGGCGGGCCACGGAGGCCTCGCCCAGCAGAAAGGTCAGGCCCACCGGGCTGAGAATGAACAGCGGGGTGGAGACGGCGGCCATGGCGGCACTCCACCAGCCCTCGGACCTCGTGATGAGCCGCCCCGGCCACAACGCCTGTCGCTCGAAACCGGATCGCAGCAGCTCGGCCTTGGTGCGATTGCCGTGCGGCAGTGCCTCCCGACGCTTGGCATTGAGCAGCTCCAGGAGGGTCAGGAGCATAGGCCCCACGGTGATCCCGAGGAAGAAGGAGGTATTGACACTGGCCTTCTCAGGGATAATCCCCGCCCCTCGGTAGAGCGCCGGAAGCGCCTGGAACAGAAGTGCCATGGGAAGAATCGATACCAGGGAGAGAATTCGGTTCTTTCCGAGCAGGGCCAGAATCACGGCTCCGGCAGCCAGGACGATATCGGAGTTGGACTTGATCCAGTCGGCCATGGGCAGTAGCAGACCGGCAAGGAGGAAGCTCAGGGGAATGGAGATAAGGGTTCCAATGGCCGACCCCACCGCCATCTTCCGGATCGTGTCTGAGGCCAGGCCCTTGTTGCGCAGCACCATGGCGTGATCCATGAGCGGAGCGGACATGACTCCGCCGGGCAGTCCCACCAGCGCCGTCGGGATCCCGTTCATGAGGTTGAGCGTGACCACGGCGGAGATGAAGAAGGCAAGCACCACGTGCGGTGGTGCCCCAGCCAGGATGATCGCCAGAGTGACGGGGGCCAGCACCCCGGTCTCATCGGTCCCGGGGATGAAACCGATGAAGGTGTAGAGGACCACGGCAGCCAGGATGGCGACCACCATCATGAGGAGAAGGCTCACAGTCACCGGTCTCCCCCTTCACTCGCCCCGACGTTCAGCTCATCGACAATGGTGACCTCACGTTTAGGAGTCACAAGGAGGCAGCAGGCGATAAAACCGATGGTGGAGGCCCCCAGCCCCCAGAAGAGCGGCTTGCCTCCGAGATAAACGGAGAACAGCACCGCCGCGACGACGCATATCACCGATATCAGGAGACAGACAATCAAGTCTCTGGGTGATACGAGGTCATTCCATACCTCGATATTGTTCTGACGCTCCGTGGTCTCGGAGTCGACGTCATCCGTACTGCGCACGATTGGTGATCGTAGGCGAGCCGCCCAAGACGCTCCATATGTTGTTCACCATGACTTTGCAGGCGCTGTGTAACAAAACAGCATCGTCCTTGCGGTCCCACCGGGAACATTCACAGGAGCACGGTGGCGAACAGACCCACCTGCACGAACCCCAGAGACCGGTAGAGCGCCAGGGCGGGGGCGTTGTAGTCGTTGACGTAGAGGCTGACAACGCCGTCGGCCCCGACATGATCGCGACGTACGGCGTCCACGACGCTGGCCAGAGCCGCCGCCCCGACTCCTCGCCCACGCAGGTCGGGGCGCGTCCACACCCCGGTCAGCTGGGCGACACAGCCGGCCGGGGAGCGCCACAGGGCCCCGACATCGGCCTTGAAGGCCACGGCCCGAGGCGAGCCGGGTTGAACCGGGTGACCGGCACCGTCATCGAGCACGATGTAGCTGCGTCCCCTGCTCGATGAGCCAGCCTGACGTGGCGGCCGTAACCGGGACCGTCCACGGTGGGGTCGTAGCCGAGCTCCCCGCTGAACATGTCCACCGAGGCGGGCAGCACCAGTCCGTCCTCATCAGGACGGGCGAGACGGACCGACCTCCCCACCCAGGCCAGGGACGGACGACGACGCAGGTGCGCACTCCCCAGTCCCCCGCCCACCCGGGGCGCGGTCAGGACCGGCTGCCTCCAGCGCTCATGGCGAGCACGCGCTCCCTGCTCGCTGAGCCCGCCCCAGATCGCGGCGACGTCTCGAGCCGGTCCCGACACGGAGCCGCGCCTGGAGAGGCGAGGGCGGGCGTGCTCGGCCAGCGCCCAGATCTCACCGGCATCCGCGGCTCGCAGACCGTGCTCTGGGCGTCCGGCCAGGCCGAAGAGCATGAGAGAACCCACCGACCAGGCCGCGGCGACAGGACGGGCCAGTCCTCCCAGAGCGACGACGTCGCCGCGCCCCCAACGAGACCAGCGCTGCATCTGCTGGACCAGGCTCACGGCGCTGACCGGATCGAGTGCGCACAGCGACATGACGCCCGAGACCCGGTCGGCGGGGACCGGTGTCAGGCGATCGGCGCGACGCTGATCGCGTTCGTGATCACGGTGCCGTAGGAAGCCCATGTCCGTCAGGCCCGGGCGGGAGCTCTGCGCTTCCCGCCCTCACCGGTCCTCAACCGGCGGCGGAGACCATGGGAGCGGTGCCGGCCAGTGCATCCTCACCGAGCTCCTCGGCCATCTCAGCGGCCATGACCTCGGCGTGCTTGAGGAGGGTCTCAACGACCTGGTCCTCGGGGACGGTCTCAACCACCTGGCCACGCACGAAGATCTGCCCCTTGCCGTTGCCCGAGGCGCAGCCCAGGTCTGCCTCACGGGCCTCGCCGGGGCCGTTGACGACACAGCCCATGACGGCCACGCGCAACGGCGCGGTGACCTTCTTGAGTCCCGCCTCCACCTCCTCGGCAAGGGTCCACACATCCACCTGAGCCCGACCGCAGGAGGGACAGGAGACGATCTCGAGCTGGCGCTGACGCAGACCCATGAACTCTAAGAGCTTGGTGCCCACCTTGACCTCCTCAACCGGAGGCGCCGACAGGGAGACGCGGATGGTGTCGCCGATGCCCTCTGCGAGCAGGGTGCCGAAGGCGGCGCAGGACTTGATCGTGCCCTGGAAGGCGGGACCGGCCTCGGTCACGCCCAGGTGCAGGGGCCACTGGCCGGCCTCGGACAGGAGCCGGTAGGCCTGCACCATGGTGACGACGTCGTGGTGCTTGACGGAGATCTTGAAGTCGTGGAAGTCGTTCTCCTCGAACAGTCCGGCCTCCCAGGTGGCGGACTCCACGAGCGCCTCGGGGGTGGCCTTGCCGTACTTCTTAAGCAGGCGCTTGTCGAGGCTTCCGGCGTTGACGCCGATGCGTAGGGAGACACCGGCGTCGGAGGCGGCCTTGCAGATGTCGGCGACCTGGTCGTCGAACTTGCGGATGTTGCCGGGATTGACGCGCACGGCGCCGCAGCCCGCATCGATGGCGGCAAAGACGTACTTGGGGTTGAAGTGGATGTCCGCGATGACGGGGATGCGCGACTGCTTGGCGATGATCGGCAGCGCCTCGGCGTCCTTGTCGGTGGGGCAGGCCACGCGCACGATGTCGCAGCCCGCGGCCGTCAGCTCGGCGATCTGCTGGAGCGTGGCACCGATGTCGTGCGTCTTGGTAGTGGTCATGGACTGCACTGTGATGGGCGCGTCTCCACCGACGTTGAGGCTGCCGACCTTGATCTTGCGAGTTGGTCGGCGCGGCGCCAGGACCGGGGCCTGGGCACGCATCGTAGGGATGCCAAGAGCGATCGCTTCAGTCACCCGACCAGTATGTCATCCACCCTGCCCGGCCTGTACCGCGGGCGTGTGGCATCGCTCCCGCCGGCACCGGAGCACCCCGCCATCATGGACCTCACAGCGGCGCAGCGATATCCACCCAGACCAGGACCAGGGCCATAACAATGAGCAGGCCGAAGACGACCTGACCGATGGGCAGCATCCTGGCCGTGTCCACCGGTCCCGGATCGGGCTTGCCCTGCGCCTTGGCGATCGAGCGCCGGATGCCCTCCCAGCAGGCCCCGGCCACGTGCCCGCCGTCCAGCGGCAGCAGCGGCACCAGGTTGAAGGCGAACAGCGCCAGGTTGAGGCTGCCCAGCAGCATGAGCATGGTGCTCACCCGCATCGACAGGGGGACCTCTCCACCTCCGGCAGCACCGCCGCTGGTGGCATTTCCGGCCATGCGCCCCATGCCCACCAGTCCCACGACGCCGCTGTCGGCACTGCGCTGCTCAATGCCCAGCGCCGCCTGGACGGCGTGATAGAGGCCGACCGGCAGGGTGGCGATGGCCTTGACCGTCCCTCCGATGGCCTGTCCGATGAGGCCCGGGATCTTGGCGGGGCTCAGGGGAATGGTTCCCAGCGACGGGGAGATGCCGACATAGGGTCGGGCCTGGGTGCGCACGGCCCCGGAGGCGTCCTTTGACCGGGGCCCCCTGCGCGTCGCGAACGGTGCGTTGGACTTCGACGGCGGTGACGCTCACTGTGCGCTCGGCTCCGTCGCGCTCGATGACGACCTGGGTGGGGCGGGTGCCTGTGGCGGCGATCCGGGCCTGAAGCTCTTCCCAGGAGGAGACCTTCACCCCGCCCCAGGAGACGATTCTGTCGCCGACTTTGATGCCGGCAGCGCTGGCGGGTCCGACGGGGTCGGAGTCCTGGCAGGGGGCGTCCGCGTCGATGTTGGACGAGACGCAGGGCGCCACGGTCGACAGCGTCGTCGTGCGTCCGGGGATACCGACCGCGCCGATGGCCACGGCCAGCAGCACGATCCCCAGGACCAGGTTGGTGAGGATTCCCCCCGGCCATGACGATGAGCTTCTTGGGGACGCTGAGGTGGTAGAAGGCCCGGTGCTCCTCTCCGGGCTGGATCTCCTCCAGGGCCTCGGCTCGCGCCTCACCCACCATGCCCAGGCTTCCGTCCTTGCGCTTGCGGTCCGGCCTGCCGGGCTTGGCGGGCGGCAGCATGCCGACGAGCTTGACGTAGCCGCCCAGCCAGATGGCCTTGACGCCGTACTCGGTCTCTCCGCGCTTGAACGACCAGATCCTCGGGCCGAAGCCGACGAAGTACTCGGGGACCTTCACACCGAACCTCTTGGCGGGGATCATGTGCCCGAGCTCGTGAAGGGCCACCGAGACACCGATCCCGATGATGAGGATGACGATGCCCAGGATGTAGGCCAGGGTGGTGCTCACGAGTCTGCTCCTCCGTTTCGTACCGCGATGAGCTCGTCGGCTCGGGCGCGCGCCCAGGTCTCCACGGCCAGGAGGTCGTCGAGGCTCGGGGAGGTCAGGCCCTCGTGCTCGCCGACGACGAGCGCATCGATCTCAACGATGTCCAGCCACTTCCAGGCCGCCGGCGAGGAATGCTGCGACGGCCTGCTCGTTGGCCGCGTTGAGCACGGCCGGGTGGGTGTCCGAGGCCGCCACGGCGCTGCGGGCCAGGTCGACGGCGGGGAAGGCGGCGTCGTCCAGTGGCTCGAAGGTCCAGCTGACTGGTTCGCGCCAGTCGTTGGGAGTCACCATGCCCGACAGGTCGGGACGCTCGGGCCAGGTCAGCCCCAGGGCGATGGGTAGGCGCATGTCGGGCGGTGAGGCTTGGGCTATGGTGGCGCCGTCGGTGAACTCCACCATGGAGTGGACGACGGACTGGGGGTGGACGACGACGTCGATCTGCTCGGGTGCCACATCGAACAGGAGGTGGGCCTCGATGAGCTCGAGTCCTTTGTTGATGAGGGTCGAGGAGTTGATGGTCACCACCGGCCCCATGTCCCAGGTGGGGTGCTTGAGGGCGGCGGCGGCACTGATCCCGGTGAGCTCGGTGCGGCTGCGCCTGCGGAAGGGGCCACCGGAGGCGGTGAGGACCAGCCGTCTCACGTCGCTGCGCCCGCTGACGACGGGACTGGTCAGTCCCTTCTCATGGCGGCCGCTGGCCAGGGCCTGGGCGATGGCGGAGTGCTCGGAGTCAACGGGAACGATCTGGCCCGGGTCGGGTGAGCGCCTGGCGGACCAGGGCGCCCCCGACGACGAGGGACTCCTTGTTGGCCAGGGCCAGGCGGGCTCCGCTGCTCAGGGCGGCCAGCGTGGGCAGCAGACCCACGGAGCCGGTGATGCCGTTGACGACCGTGTCGTGGGTTCCCAGTCCGGCGGCCTCGACCGCCGTGGTAGCGGCATCGGGGCCGGTGAGGATGGTGGTGACCGGGTCGGGGCGACCGGCCTGGGCGGCTGCGGCCGTCAAGGCCTGGCGCAGGCGGCCGCCGAGATCCTCTCCCCCACCGGTGACGGCCAGGACGGGGACCTCCCAGGTGATGGCCTGGCGGGCCAGGAGGTCCAGGCGTGATCCACCTGCGGCCAGGGCGACCACCTGCGGAGCGGCCGCCCCCAGGCGGGTGAGGACCTCGAGGGTCTGGGTGCCGATCGACCCGGTGGATCCCAGGAGGACCAGTCGCTGTGGGATATAGGAGGGCGGTGGTGCATGGCTGGTCATGGGGTGGTGGGTTTCCTCAGGACGTGCTCGACGGGCTCGACTCACTCGACGGACAGGAGGACCTCGACGACGCGCGCCAGGTAGCGGTCGACGCTGGGCTCACCGTAGGCCTTGTTCCCCCGGGCCCGACGAAAGACCGCTTCCGCGCACCTCGCTGGAGGTCAGGGTGGTGTCGGAGTCGAAGTAGCCGGCGATGCGGTCCATGAGGGCGTCGACGTCAGTCTTGTCATACCCCTGTCCGGAGGCCGGGGCGAAGCGCTCGCCGGCCGGACGCAGGAGACGCGGGTAGAGGGTGGTGGCGAGCTGGGTGACCTGGTCCATCCAGGCCTGGCGGCCCTTCTTGGCCACGAAGGCCGCGCGCCGGCGCTGGAGGAACGCGGCCTCGAGCCGGTCGAGAGCCGCGTCCACGGCCTGGGGCTGGTAACCGCGCAGAACGACGTCGAAGGCGACGGTGCGCACACCCTCGGAGTCCATCTCGTCGAGCTCACCGGCGTCGTAGATCTCGTGAGCCGTCTCGAAGTAGCGGTCCACCTGCTCGGGGCGGTAGCCCGGTCGCAGGAGCGCTGACTTGGGGAACATGTCGCTCATGTCGTCTTGGCCCTCTCCTGGTTAAGTACCTCGGTCGCGAGCTGACCGCAGGCACCGTCGATGTCGCTGCCTCGAGTGTCTCGCACTGTCGTGGTAATTCCGGCACGCCGGAGCGTGTCAACGAACATATCCTGAACCGCAACCTCCGAGCAGGTCCAGATGGATCCCGGGGTGGGGTTGAGCGGGATGGGGTTGACATGGGCCCATCCGGTGTCCCTGCGGTTGAGCTCGTCAGCGAGCAGTGGGCTCGCCAGGCATGGTCGTTCATGTCCTTGATAAGTGCGTACTCGATGGACACGCGCCGGCCGGTGGCCAGGAAGTAGTCGTGGGCGGCGTCGAGCAGCTCACCGACCTTCCACTTGGAGTTGACGGGGATGAGCTCGTCGCGCAGCTCGTCGTCGGGGGCGTGCAGGGAGACGGCCAGGGTCACCGGCAGCCCCTCACCGGCGAGCCGGCGGATGAGGGGAACGAGCCCCACGGTGGAGACGGTGATACCGCGGGCCGACAGGCCGAAGCCCTCCGGGGCCGGGTCGATGAGCCGGTGGAGGGCGCCGACGACGTTCTTGTAGTTGACCATCGGCTCACCCATGCCCATGAAGACCACGTTGGAGAGTCGGGCAGGTCCCCCGGTCAGCTCCCGGCGGCCGAGGCCTGGGCGGCGTGGCGCACCTGCTCCACGATCTCCCCGGTGGACAGGTTGCGGGTCAGCCCCATCTGACCGGTGGCACAGAAGGGGCAGGCCATGCCGCAACCGGCCTGGGAGGAGACGCACAGGGTGGTGCGGTCCTTATAGCGCATGAGGACGCTCTCGACGCGGACGCCGTCGTGCAGCTCCCACAGGTGCTTGATAGTACGCCCGCCGTCGGCGCGCAGGGCGCGCACCGGGGTGATGAGCTCGGGCAGCAGGTCGGCGCACAGCTGCTCGCGCTGGGCGGCGGGCAGGTCGGTCATGTCCGCGCTGTCACGGGTGAAGTGCGTGAAGTAATGACGCGAGAGCTGGTCCGCCCGGAAGGAGGGCAGGCCCGAGTCCTTGCAGGCGGCCTTGCGGCCGGCCAGATCGAGGTCGGCCAGGTGACGAGGTGCCTTGCCGCGCGCCGCCGGTACTGCGAAGGACAGGCGCGGCTTGGCGTCCGGGCTGGTGGCGCCCTCCGGGGGCTGGTCGGTCGGCATGACCTGGACCTGGCCGTCACGCGGCCGCCCAGTGATGCTGACGGGCTGCGGGCGCCGGGGGCGCTGCTGTACTCGCGATGGACTCACGCTCGTGCTCCTCGTGTCCCGGGGCTGGGGAGGGCCGGGCTGGTCGATAGGGGTGGGTGCGGCATGCCGTCCCTATTTCACCAGGAGGGTGAAGGCGTAGACAAGTGGAGCGGCCACGAGGATCGAGTCGAGCCGATCCATTATTCCGCCGTGTCCGGGCAGGAGCGTGCCCATGTCCTTGAGTCCCAGGTCGCGCTTGAGCAGGGACTCCCCCAGGTCGCCCAGGGTGGAGACGACCACGGTGCAGGCCCCCAGTGCGGCTCCTGCCCACCAGGGGCCGTCGATGGCCCAGACGCAGCCGGCCCCGGTCGCCACCGCCGCCAGCAGGGAGCCCATGAGCCCCTCCCAGGACTTCTTGGGCGAGACCGAGGGCGCCAGGGGGTGACGGCCGAAGGTGATGCCGGCCATCCACCCACCGGTGTCGTTGGCGGCCGCCAGGGCAATGAGCATCATGACTTTTCCCACTCCGTGATCCTGCACCAGGAGCAGGACGGCGAAGCCGGCCAGGAAGGGCAGGTAGGTGGCGGCGAAGACCGAGGCGGCCGCAGCACTGGAGCGCGAGCGGCGGACCTCGTCATGGGCCTCCGTGCGAGGGATGTCATGGCCGGCCTGCTCCAGGACGGTACCGACCTCCGCCTCGGCCTGGTCCATGAAGCTCCACAGGACGCAGGCCCCGACAGTGGCGACATAGGCCCCGAAGGCCGCCTCCGCTCCCACCTCCCAGGCGCACACGGAGATTCCCAGGGTCCCCAGCCACAGCGGCGCCAGGGGCAGGCGGATGCGCTTGCGGGCGAAGGCAGCCGCCAGCTCCCACAGTGCACCGCAGACGGCCAGAACGACGACGCCCACGAAGATGACCTTGTAGAAGGCCAGGGACCCCAGGACCACGGCGATGAGCGCGACCGCCACCCCGATGGCGGCGGGCAGGTTGCGTCCCGCCCGCCCGGTGGCGGGCAGGGGGTCGTGGTTGCGCGTGGGGCGCGGGTTCAGCAGAGTCGACACGGGGCTCACAGGGGTTGACGGGACAGAGGCGGGAGGCCGGGTGGAGGCGCGGCCGATCCCGGGACGAGGCGGGTCAGACCTCGAGGAGCTCGCTCTCCTTGGCGCTCAGTGCGGTATCGATCTGCTCGACGAAACGCTTGGTGAGACCGTCGAGCTCGTGCTCGGCGCGCTTGACGTCGTCCTCGCCGGCCTCGCCGTCCTTCTTGATGGCCTCGAGCTCCTTCTTGGCCTTGCCGCGGATACCGCGCACCTGGACGCGGGAGTCCTCGGCGCGGGAGCGGGCGAGCTTGACGTAGTCCTTGCGGCGCTCCTCGGTCAGCGCCGGCAGGGTGACGCGGATGACGGTGCCGTCATCGGTGGGGTTGACGCCGAGGTCGGACTCGCGGATGGCGGTGACGATGTCCTTCATGGCGGAGCGGTCGAAGGGGCTGACCAGGACGGTGCGGGCCTCGGGGATCGTCAGGGAGGCGAGCTGCTGGAGCGGGGTGGGTGCGCCGTAGTAGTCCACGACGATCCCGTTGAACATCGAGGGGTTGGCGCGGCCGGTGCGGATGGTGGCCAGCTCGCTCTTGGCGGCCTGAAGGGCCTTGTCCATCTTGTCCTCGGCCTCGAGCATGACGTCGTCGATCATGGTGCTTCCTTTGCTGGGCGGTCGTGGGTTCGTCAGGTAGTGATCGGCCATCGCGGGGATGGCTGCGGGTTGAGTGAGAGGGTGTGCTGGCCGTCTGGGCCGTAGGAGGTCACGGATCTCGAACGGGGCCGGAGCGGCCCGTCGGAGCCCGCAGCCGAGTCAGTCGCAGCTGACGAGTGTTCCGATTCTCTCACCCAGCAGGGCGCGGGTGATGTTTCCGGGCTCCCCCCATGCCAAAGACGCGCATGGTCAGACCGTTGTCGCGGCACAGGGCGAAGGCGGAGGCGTCCACCACCTGGAGGCCGTCGGCCAGGGCGCGTTCGTAGGTGAGCTGGTCGAGGCGCCGGGCCTCGGGGTTCTTGCGGGGGTCGGCGGTGTAGACGCCGTCGACACCGTTCTTGCCCACGAGCAGCTCGTCGCAGTGGGTCTCCAGGGCGCGCTGGGCCGAGACGGTGTCTGTGGAGAAGTAGGGCAGGCCGGCACCGGCGCCGAAGACGACGACGCGGTTCTTCTCCATGTGACGGATGGCGCGCAGGGGGATGTAGGACTCGGCGACCTGTCCCATGGCTATGGCTGTCTGGACGCGGGCGGGCACCCCCGCCTTCTCAATGAAGTCCTGAAGGGCCAGGGCATTCATGACGGTTCCCAGCATGCCCATGTAGTCGGCGCGGGCGCGGTCCATGCCCCGCGACGAGAGCTCGGCGCCTCGGAAGAAGTTCCCGCCTCCGACGACGACGGAGACCTGGACTCCGGCGCGCACGGCGTCGGCGATCTGACGGGCGGCGTCGGAGACGACGTCGGGGTCCAGACCTATCGATCCGCCACCGAAGACCTCACCGGAGAGCTTGAGTAGAACACGTCTGGGGTGCGTGCCGTGGGCGACGCGGTCGTCACGAGCCGGTTCCTGACTCATTGCGCTATGTCTCCTGGGGTCGGTGGGCAGGCTTGGCACAGCCTACCCCGTCCGCGGGGGGCACCGGGCCACGATGAGCATCAACCCTGGCGGTCAGACACGCCATGGGATGAGGACCACGCTGGGACATGCGTGAGGACGTGCTCCCGGGGAGCAGAGGTTGATGGATGTCGATGAGTGAAGGGACGGCAAGACGGGGACGGGGGCACGAGCGCCATGCTCGTGCCCCCGCCCCGGACATCTCCGGATATCACCGGTGGAGCCGGCCTCACCACTCACTGGGCGCACCGGCCCGAACGGTGAGCGGATCAGGCGCCGACGCGGAAGCGCACGAAGCCGGTCAACTCGCCGCCGGTGGCCTCAACGACCTTGCCGACCGTGGTCTTGGGGTCCTTGGCGAAGGCCTGGTCGATCAGGACGTTCTCCTTGAAGAAGCCGCTGAGGCGACCCTCGACGATCTTGGGGATGGCCTTCTCGGGCTTGCCCTCGGCGCGGGTGGTCTCCTCGGCGATGGCGCGCTCCTTGTCCACGACCTCGGCCGGCACGTCGTCGCGGGTGGCGTAGGCCGGGGAGTAGGCGGCGATGTGCATGGCGACGTCGTGAGCCACCTCGGCGGCCTTGGCGTCGGTACCCACCAGGACGCCGACCTGGGCGGGCAGGTCGGGGTTGGTGCGGTGCAGGTAGAGCTCGATCTTGTCGGCCTCGAGGCGGCCGACACGACGCACGACGATCTTCTCGCCGATGACGGCCTGCATGCCGTCGGTGAGCTCCTTGACGGTGGAGCCGTCGACCTCGACCTCGGCCAGGGCCTCGGCGTCGGTGGCGCCCGAGTCCAGGGCAGCGGTGAGGACCTGCTCGGCGTAGTCGAGGAACTTCTGGTTCTTGGCCACGAAGTCGGTCTCGGCGTTGATCTCGACGAGGACGCCGACCTGGCCGTTGCCGGAGTCGACGACCTTGGCGGCGATGAGGCCGGCGGAGGCGGCGCGGCCCTCGCGCTTGGCGATGCCCTTGAGGCCCTTGACGCGAATGATCTCAATGGCCTTCTCGGCGTCGCCGTTGGCCTCGTCGAGGGCCTTCTTGACGTCGAGCATGCCGGCGCCGGTCTTCTCGCGCAGCGCCTTGATGTCAGCAGTGGTGTAGTTCGCCATGAATGTCTCCTGGTCAGTCAGTGACTAATAGACGTGTAAAAAAGGACGAGTAGAGGTTTCCACAGCGCGGATGCCGCGCCGTGAACGAAGAGCTGAGGCGATGTGCCCGAGCTCAGGCCTGCTCGGCGGCAGGGGCCTCGGCGGTCTCAGCGGCCTCGGAGGTCGGCACATCGGCCTCGGCTCCGGCGAGGAGCTGGGCCTCCCACTCGGGCAGCGGCTCGGCGTCGGCAGAGGCGACCTCGGCCTCCTCACCGGTGCGGACGCGGCCGCCGGAGCGGGCCAGCAGGCCCTCAGCGGTGGCGTCGGCGACGACGCGGGTGAGCAGGGTGACGGCGCGGATGGCGTCGTCGTTGCCGGGGATGCCGTAGGTGGCCTCGTCCGGGTCGCAGTTGGTGTCCAGGATGGCGATGACCGGGATCCCGAGCTTCTGGGCCTCGGAGATGGCCAGGTGCTCCTTCTTGGTGTCCACGACCCACACGGCCGCGGGGAGCTTGCTCATGTCGCGGATACCGCCCAGGGTGCGCTGGAGCTTGTCCTTCTCGCGGCGCATCATGAGCAGCTCCTTCTTGGTGCGGCCGGAGCCGGCCACGTCATCGAAGTCGATCTGCTCGAGCTCCTTCATGCGGTCCAGGCGGGCGCGCACGGTGGAGAAGTTGGTGAGCATGCCGCCCAGCCAGCGCTGGTTGACGTAGGGCATGCCGACGCGCTGGGCCTGCTCGGCCACGGCGGCCTGGGCCTGCTTCTTGGTTCCGACGAACAGGATGTTGCCGCCGCGAGCGACGATCTCCTTGACGAAGTCGTAAGCGGTGTTGATGCCCTCGATGGACTGCTGGAGGTCGATGATGTAGATGCCGTTGCGCTCGGTGAGGATGAAGCGCTTCATCTTGGGGTTCCAGCGACGAGTCTGGTGCCCGAAGTGGACACCGCTGTCAAGGAGCTGGCGCATGGTAACGACGGCCATGACGGTCCTTCCGTGTGTGCCGAGAGGTTGCTCGACGCACGATTATTCGGGGGACGGCCGAGCGGTGCTCGGAGACGTCCCAGGGTTTTTCTTCTGGGTTCTTCCCCGTGATTCCACACGTTTGCGAACGCGCACCGAAGTCGGTGACCGGCTGGAAGCCGGCGCGGATGGGGCCTGGTGCCTGCGACGCACGGCCACCCGTTCACCGTGGCGAACCGTGATGACCGGGACCGCGACCGTGTCGCCCGGAGGGACGTCCCGAGATGCTCGGGTGCAGGCACGCGAAGTCAGCACTCCGGGCCCGTCTCCCGCTGACGCCGGAGCGATCCGCAGAATGCTGCGGAGGTGAGGCTACCACAGGGCTACACCAGCCGCCGAGGCCGAATCAGCCGTATTCGGAGTAGTCCCGGTCACCACAGGCCGATTCCTGAGAGCGCTTTCCACAGGTCCGACGACGTCCCCAGCGCCCAAGGCCGATCGGCCCGCACCCTGAGGGCATGCACCCAGAACACCCCCGGCGACCCCGCCGAACCCGGAAAGCCCGAGCACGTCGCACGACTCCTCATCCTCCCCGCCTCCTGCTCCGCCGTCTCGGCGTACTGACAGCAGCCCTGACCGCCTGCAGCTCACTCGCCGCACTCCCCGGCGCCTCACCGGCTCACGGCATGTGCACATTCACCGGCGCTGCCGCGACCACAGTTCCGGCCCCGCAGTTCCAGGACCCGGCGCCCTCCGAGCTGACGGGGACTGCGTCGGGGCCGACCGAAGCCGCCTCCTCACTGACCTCGCTCTCGTTCCTCACGAGCGTCAACCTCGTCTCCCTGCTCGATGAGGAGACGAGGACGAGCGGTCAGGAGGGGACGGACCGGCCCCAGGGTCCCCAGCACCCGCGGGGGCCCTACCGGTGGCCGACCGGCGCACCGGCCACCGTGGTGGAGGACTTCGACCCGCCCGCCGTCGTGTGGGGCCGCGGACACCGGGGAGTCGATCTTGCGGCTGCGGAGGGCACGCAGATTCGCAGCGCCGCCGCGGGGACGGTGGCCTTCGCCGGCATGGTGGCAGGGCGTCCGGTGGTCTCCGTCGACCACGCAGACGGGATCCGCACCACCTACGAGCCGGTCGAACCGACCGTCAGCGCCGGCGACACAGTGGGTGCGGGGCAGGTCATCGGCACGCTGCTGCCCGGGCACCGTTCGGACGGGGTCTGCGCCCTGCACTGGGGCGCTCGCACCGGCCCTCAGACGTACATCAACCCGCTGCGCCTGCTGCAACCGGCCGTCATCCGCCTCAAGCCGGTCCAGTAGCACCGGTGATCGACGCTTGATCTCGCCGGCATTCCTTCCGATGATGGGAGGTCGTGGAGAGTGGTGAGCTTTCGGACACATCCCCTTCCAAGGCATCTTGTTGAGAGAGGTGGAGACATGAGGCCCTCCGAGTCCCTTCAGTATTGGCTCGAGTCCTCCCTGCGTCCCAGGCTGCAGAGGATGGCCGCAAAGCGACGCCCAGACCTGCCGGCCCCGCAGGTGCTTATCATCGCCCCGGGGGTGAGGTTCTCCTTCGGTGAGGTCGACCGGCCTTTTCATACCGCGAGCGTGGGAAAACCCTTCGTGGCGGTCGCGGCGGCGCGCCTGGCCCAGCAGGGACTGCTGTCCCTGAATGCGCCGATCGGCGAGCTCGCCCCGAGCATCGATCTGTCCGCGCTACCCGCCGCTCCCGGCGTCATTCTGTCCCGGGACCTGACCCTGAGTCACCTGCTCAGCCACCGCTCAGGGCTACCCGACCCGTTACAGCCTCCGCGCGGGCACGCCACCGAGTGCTCGCTGGACCGCCTTGTGCGCCAACCCGACCGCCGGTGGGACCTGGCCGAGGTGTTGGCGCAGTGCGCGGGACTGCCGCCCCAGGGCCGGCCCGGTGAGCGCTTCGCCTACGGGGACGGCAGCTATGCCCTGGCTCAGTGTGTGCTCCAGGAGGTCATCGGCCTGTCCACCCACGAGGCGCTGCGCACCCAGGTGTTTCAGCCGGCAGGCATGACGAGCACGGGTCAGCCGCACTCCACGGCCACCGATGAGGAGCTGGCAGGTCTGACGATCGCTCCGGTCTGGGTCAAGGGTGCGGAGATCAGCCATGCCAGGGCGCTGTCCGCCGGGTCCGCTGACGGCGGCGCAGTGACAACCCTGGAGGACATGGTGCGGTTCCAGGAGGCCCTGCATGAGGGAGACCTGCTCGACCGGGCTCTGCTGGCGCGCCTGACCCGGCCCCGCTCCCGCCTGCGCCCGGGCATCCACTACGGGACGGGCTTGGCCACGATCCGCTTCGGTGAGTTCCTGCCCTTGGTCCTGCGGGGCCTGCCCGAGCCGGTGGGAGGCCTGGGTCTGTGGGCGGTACACAGCTTCTTCTACCCGCGCCAGCGCGCCCACGTCGTCATGAACCTCCACAGCACTAAGCAGATGCAGCGCAGCTTCTCGCTGCACATCGCGATCGCCCGCCGTCTGGCCCGCCTGCCCTGAGCCGCGTCCCGCCGGTACGCCCTTGGGACCCCCACGGGCCGGGCCTCGCGCACGGCGTCGGCCCGCCACCGCGCCATCGGACGGACTCGCGCCGCCTCAGGCTCTGGGGAAGGCCTGTTCGTAGACGCTGCGCAGGCGCTCAGCCGAGACGTGGGTGTAGCGCTGGGTCGTGGCCAGAGAGGAGTGGCCGAGGAGCTCCTGGACACTGCGCAGGTCCGCTCCCCCCGCCCAGGACGTGGGTGGCGGCGCTGTGCCGCAGCCCGTGCGGGCCCAGGTCGGGGACCTGGGCGGCCGCGCACAGACGGTGGACGACGTCGCGCACCGCCCGCGGATCGATACGCCGCCCCCGTGCCCCGAGGAAGAGGGCACCTCCTGCGGCGTCGACGGCGCAGATCTCTCCGCGCCGACGCAGCCACGCCTCCAGCGCCTTAGCAGCCGGCAGCCCGTAGGGGACGGTCCGTTCCTTGCGGCCCTTCCCCAGGACTCGCAGGGTCCGTTGGGAGTGGTCGAGGTCGGTGACGTCAAGGCCGACGAGCTCGGATACCCGCACGCCGGTCGCATACAGGGTCTCGATGATGGCCAGATCGCGCACAGCCAGGACCTCCCCGTCCGAGGCGAGATCCGCAGCGGTCTTGAGCAGCTGAGAGGCCTGCTGGGTCGTCAGTACCCCGGGTAGGCGGTTGTCGACGCGGGGCGCACGCAGACGTGCGGCGACGTCTGAGGAGAGCACTCCCGCCTCGAAGGCCCAGGAGGAGAAGGTCCTCACCGAGGCCGAGCGACGGGCCAGGGTGGCACGCGAGTGACCACTCGCGGCCATCGCAGCGAGCCAGTCCCGCAGGTCCGCAAGGTCGAGGGTGGACAGGGCGGGGTCGACAGGCTCGGCGTCCCCTTCACCGACGCCGAGGAAGCTCAGCAGTCACTGATGTCGACGAGATAGGCGCGCACGGTGTGCTGGGACAGGTCCCGCTGCAGGGCCAGGTAGCTGCGGTAGGAGGCGAGCAGATCAGCACGCGTCCTCGACATGGCAGACCCCCTTGATGACGGTCCTCACTGGCGAATGACATGAGGGAGATGAGCTATAGCAACGTGGCGACCTGTGAGCGGATCTCGGCGATGCGCTTCTCGTCGCGTTTGTAGTGGGTCCATTTCCCGATACGTGTGGAGGTCACCAGACCTTCACGCTCCAAAGCCCGCATGAAGGCTGATACGGTCGATTGAGCAAGCCCCACCTTGTCGGTGATCTGCTTGATGCAGACCCCGTACTCATCGGGATCCGCGATCCCCTGCTCGATAGGGAACTCCGCCCGAGGTTCTCGGAGCCACTGAAGAATCCGGAGGCGCACCGGATGAGCGAGAACCTTGAGGGCGTCGACCATCACACCCAGGTCCGCAGAATCCGAATAACCTTCCGAATGACTCTGCACATCCTCCGACATCGCCCCTCCCGCCCCCTCTCTCTGCCACGGCTCGAGTGTCGAGCGAGCATATCACTCGTCCTGAACCAGGCGTTCCGACGCCGAGACGCATCACGTGCCGAGGACGAGCTTGGCCCAGTAGATGCTGACGATGAGGACCACCACACCGAGGAACTGAGAAAGTGTCAGGGTCTCGGAGAAGAGGATATAGGCGTAGGCGGCTGCGGCTATGGGCTGGAGCAGGGCGAACAGCGACCCCACTGCAGCGACATGAAGTGCATGGCGTGGGCCATGAGTGTCTGCCCGAGTATCTGAGAGGTGAACGCCAGGACAACGAGCAGCAGCCAGCCCCACGCAGAACGCGGAAGCAGGTTCTCCCCGCGCGGTATCGCCACCGCAAGGCACACCGCAGCGCACCATAAACTGAGTAGTGCCATGATACGTGGCGCGGGATATCTTTTTCGCAGCCCCTGGGCGACAACAAGAAATCCCGTGTAGAAGAATGCCGTGGCCAAGGCCATCGCGTTTCCGAGCAGGTGCCCTGGGTCCGTATGAACACCGACCGGGGTCAGGAGCAGCAGCCCCCCGATCGCCAGGATCGCCGGAGAAACGAGTCTGACGTCAGGAACGTCCCTGAAGAGCACCCACCCGTAGATCGCCGCGGCGAAGGGGACAAGATTGGCCAGGAGGTTGGACTCGGCCAGCGTGGTGTGGAAGAACGACATGTTCCACAGGCACAGGTCGATCGCCAGGAGAGCGCCGCCCAGGGCGATGGTGGCATGGTCACGAAGGGGTATGCGTTCCCGCACTCGAGACCCGCGCCGCAGTCCGACCCCGGTGTCGAGCAGGAGCAGCATGGGGACTGCGATCAGAGACCGGAAGCCGCCGGTGGCGATCGGTCCGACCTCACTCAGCCGAACGAACACTCCCCCCCGAGCGCTAAACATCCCACTGCGAGCACTGCGCAGGCAATCGCCCCTCCCCTCACCCGACCACCGACAGCACGACTCAGATGCTGCACCATCATGCCCCTCCTTACCTCTCATCTCCGCTGACACCGACCGTCCGCCGCCTCAAGCGGCCTGCGCCCGTATCCAGCGCGGCGATGCGAACCGACACCAGCACCATAACCCACATATCGACAATATGCGATAGGTCGATCCATTGAAGGTTGTCGGCTACAGGATGAGGGAGGCGTCCGCGGCCAGCCCGTCAAGAGGTCCGCCCCCGGTCAGCTCGAGGTCCTGCTCTTGGCGGCTTCCACGTCGACGGCACCCACTTGGCCTCCGACACCCCACTAGCACCAGAAACCAGAGGATCGGGCTCATCGGTCCAAGGCGAGCTGCCCCCCCCAGCGGCAACAAGAGGCTCAAGCGCGCCAGAATCCCGTACGACCCGCATCCATCAACACAGCCACCAGCAGCCGCTCGACTCACCGCATGAGGACCCCAGCACGGACCGCCTCCATCGGAAGGCGGCAGTATCCACACCCTGGAGAGACGTGACCACATTGATTTAGCGCGCAACCTCACCAGTCGAATCACAAGTTCATAACAACCATCCGGGCAGCGTTATGCGAGCAGGCCGCCCCTTCTGCTTGATCCCAACAAAAAAATCCACTCCCCCTCCGTGTCCCCCCACATTTGGAGTGGTTGTTGCCGTCCAACAAGGAAGTTAAAATCTTGGTCGTTCTTACGAGCGCCATCCCCCCTGGCCCATCCCTATTTCTGCTGGAGCACAGCACTGTGAAACGGTTGTCCAGGCGCCGTGTCTATGTCGGCGTCATCGCGGTACTGACCGCTGCGGCTCTGGTTGCCATCGTCCTGCATCCGGGGATGGTCACGCATGACGTCGACCTTCATGACGGCGGAGTGTGGGTGACCAACGGGAAGATGAAGATGGTCGCCCACCTCAACTACCCCTCGCAGACGCTCGACGGGGGGCTGCGCACCTCCTCGACCAGCTTCGACGTCGACCAGTCCGGCTCCCAGGTCTTCATGTCCGACTCGTCCTCGGACAGCTACACGCAGATCGACGTGGCCCGTACGACCCTCATGCCGCCGAACACATCATCCGGCTCATCATCCATGGAGCTGGGTGGGGGCCGCATCGGGGTGGCCGATCCAGCCACGGGCAAGGTCTGGGTCGCCAGCGCCTCGGAGGCCCCCACCTTCAGCCAGTCGTCAGCTCCTCCCACCATCTCCGACATGCCCGGTGCCATCCTGGCCATGGGAACCGACGGCTCGGCTCACGTCGCATCGCTCAAGACCGGCACCGTCAAGACGGTCACGCCCCGAGGCTCCGTCAACGACATCTCGACCACGTCCCTGCCCACGTTGGCGAACGACGCCGAGCTGCAGGTCAGCGCGGTGGGAGACAAGAGCGTGGTCCTAGACCGCCGCAGCGGCACCCTCGTGCTCCCGGGAGGTCAGACGGCCTCCCTGTCCGGGGACGACCTCCAGCTCCAGGTCCCCGGCCCCCAGGCCGACGAGGTCCTGGTCTCCTCGACGTCCGGGCTGCTTCGCGTGAGCCTGTCCGGGAAGGTCTCGTCGATCTCCCCCGGTGTCACCGGCGGCAGCCCTCCCGGCCCGCGCAGCACTCGGGCTGCGCCTACGCGGCCTGGGGAGTCAAGGGCTCCTTCCTACGGGACTGTGCGGGCACCGGCGACGACGTCGACATCCCCGTCCCCACGCTCAACAACGTCTCGAAGGCCGTCTTCCGCACCAACCGCGACGTCATCGTCCTCAACGACATCCCCACCGGCGGCGTGTGGCTGCCGGACAAGAACATGGTCCAGGTCGACAACTGGGAGCAGATCAACTCCCAGACGAAGAGCGAGGAGTACTCCGACGAGACGTCCACCGAGACCCGGGACGAGGCCGCTCAGGAGCGGTCCAAGGAGAACACCCCTCCCGAGGCCCAGGACGACTCCTTCGGCGTGCGGCCCGGACGGACCTCCTACCTGCCGGTCATCGCCAACGACACCGATCCCGACGGTGACGTCCTGGTGGCCACCGCGACCTCTCAACCGTCCTTCGGAAAGGTGGGCCGGGTGCGCTCCGGCGCCGCCCTCCAGGTGGCAGTGGACGACAACGCCACGGGTTCATCGTCCTTGACCTACACCGTCGATGACGGTCAGGCGCAGTCCAGCGCCAACGTCACCCTCAACGTCCATCCCTTCTCCGTCAACGACGGCCCCGAGCAGAAACGGATCTCCTCGCTCGACCTCGCCTCCGGAGCGAGCACGACTCTCAACGTCTCCGACGACTGGCTCGACCCCGACGGCGACCCCGTCTACCTCAAAAGCATCTCCTTCCCCTCGGGATTCGACGTCACGTACCGGGCCGACGGCACCATCACGGTCAAGGACATGGGCCAGACGACCGGCAGCACGGACCTGACCGTCACCTACTCCGACGGCAGCGAGGACACCGAGGGCCGCCTGACGGTCAAGGTGCACGGCAACGAGAACCTGCCCCCGGTGACCAACGCGGACCACGTCGTCGTCCCGGCGGGCCAGTCCGGTCAGGTCTCACCGCTGGCCAATGACGTTGACGCCAATGGCGACACCCTGCGCCTGGCCTCCGTGGGGGAGGCGCCCGAGGGACTGACTGCCACAGCCGACGTCAGCCTCGGGGTCGTCACGCTCAACCCGTCCAAGGCGGGTACCTTCTACCTGACCTACACGGCCAGTGACGGGCCCTCCGCCACGGAGGGCGTGATCCGGGTCGACGCCATCGAGGTCGACCAGTCCGCGCTGCCCGTGGCACAGGACGACGTCATCACGCTGCCAACGGGAGGCCAGGCGCTGTCGGCGGTCCTGGACAACGACTCCGACCCGCAGGGCGGGGTGCTCAGCGTGCAGTCCGTACGCACCCCCGAGGGCAGCCCCCTGGTGGTGGCCCTCCTCGAGCACCACCTCCTGCGCATCACGGCTCCCAACGGACTGACCGAGACCACCACGGTCACATACACGCTGGCCAACGCGGCCGGGACGACTGAGGGCACGCTCCAGGTCATCCCGGTCCCGGCCGCACTCGAGCACCACACCTCCCGAGCTCACCGATGACACGCTCGTGGTGCGAGCCGGGGACGTGGGCGGTATCAGCGTCCTGGACAACGACCGCTCCCCACGGGACTGGATATGAGTGTCCAGTCCGATCTCCAGCACGAGATCGATCCGACCATGGGCGAGCCCTTCGTCTCCGACGACGTCGTCCGCTTCCGCGCCGGGGAGCAGCCGGGTAGCGGACGGATCATCTACAGCGTGCGCGACTCGGAGGGGAACGTCGCCTCGGCCAGCGTCAACCTGACCGTCGTGGCCCGCGACGACGAGCGCAATACGGCCCCGCACCCCAAGGACGTCACCGGGTGGGCCGTGGCCGGGGAGAAGGTGACGATCCCGATCCCCATGGAGGGGCTGGACTCCGAGGGCGACTCGGTCAGCCTCAGCGGGCTGATGTCCTCGCCGCGTCTGGGCGGCGTGGAGCTGGAGGGATCATCCCTGACCTACACGGCCGCTCCGAACGCCTCAGGCACAGACGTCTTCAGCTACACCGTCCAGGACCGCCTCGGCAAGACGGCCTCAGCCGTGGTCCGCGTCGGCGTGGCGCCCGCCGGGAAGACGAACCAGAAACCCGTCGCCGTGGCAGATGTCGTCACCGCGAGACCCGGCGTCGACCTGTCCATCCCGGTGCTGGTCAACGATGTTGACCCGGATGGGGACACCCTGTCCCTGGATTCATCCCTCATCTCCGGCCAGGACTCGGGTGTGTCCCCGTCAGCCGACGGCTCACGGGTCAGGCTCAAGACCCCGAGCGCGGAGGGGAAGCTACACCGTCCAGTACGGCGTCACGGACGGCCGCTCCGAGCCTGTCGTCGGCATGGTGACCCTGGTGGTGTCCGCCTCGGCGCCTCTCCAGGCCCCCATCGCCCGCGACGACCGCATCAGCAAGGCGCAGGCCCGATCCAACCGGACCGTCAAGGTCCCGGTACTGGACAACGACGAGGACCCGGACGGCGATATCAGCGCCGCCACCATCACCACCCAGGACGAGGGCGCGAGCGTCGGGCAGAACGGGGAACTGACGATCGAGGTGGGGGACGAGCCCCGCTTCGTGCTCTACACGGTCACGGATCCCAGTGGGCTGGCGTCCTCTGCCTTGGTCGAGGTCCCCGGATCGGTGGTCACCGAGCCCGAGGTCGACACGAGCAAGATGCCCTTGACCGTGCGCTCCGGAGAGACCCTGTCCATCGCGCTGCGTGACTACGTGCTCACCCGTGACGGCCGCAGCGTGCAGCTGACCGACGGGAACAAGGTCTCGGCCGCCGCCGGGTGGGACGGTTCCAACCTGGTCAAGGACTCCACCACATTGACCTTCGCCTCGCGTCCCGACTACTCCGGCCCATCCTCGGTCACCGTGGAGGTGACCGACGGCAAGGACCTCAACGATTCCAGTGGCAAGACCGCCTGGTTGACGCTTCCCATCACGGTGACCCCCGGGGACAACCGCCCGCCCACCATCGCCCCCCACCGCCGTCGAGGTGGCCCCCGGTGAGACCACGACGGTCGACGTGTCGCTGTGGACCACGGACCCCGACGGGGAGAAGCCGGCCGATCTGACCTACTCGGTGCGAGACGTCCCCGCCGGTGTCGAGGCCTCGATCAGCGGCAAGACCCTGTCAGTGGCAGCACCCTCGGGAGCCTCGAAGGGGTCCCTGGGGGCGCTCACGATCGACGTCAAGGACGGCTCCGGGGCACAGGGATCGGGGTCGACGCCGGTGAGCATCGTCTCCTCCTCCAAGCCCCTCATCATGCTCTCGCCGGCATCAGTGAGCGCAGACGCCGGTAAGGCCACCACCGTGAACATCTCCTCCTACGCCGTCAATCCCTTCCCCGGCTCCCCCATCCACCTCGTGGGCACTCCTGCGGCTCCGGACGGCATCACGGTCACGGGCTCCGGCTCGACCCTGACGATCACGCCCGCAGCCGGTGCCCGGACAGGAGTCATCACCTACCGGGTCGGGGACAAGACCGGTGACGCCGGACGCGAGGTCGAGGGCACGGTCCAGGTGACGGTGCGCAGCCGGCCGAGTCCACCGACCTCGGTCTCGGCCACCTCCAGCAGCGCGTCAACGGCCCTGGTCTCATGGACCGCAGGACAGGCGAACGGTGCGCCGATCAGCGGTTTCACCGTCTATGACGAGACGCAGGGCGACTCCCAGGACTGCGGCACGGTCACCAGCTGTCTCATGGAGGGCCGCACCAACGGCAAGGACCACACCTTCCACGTCGTGGCCCACAACGAGGTCGGCGACTCCGATGCCTCGGCCTCGGCCACCACCTCGATCGACGTCGTCCCGGACACGGTCCCCCAGCCGGTGGCCACCGCCGGTGACGGCTCCGTGAGCGTGTCCTGGACCGCCCCGTCCAACCAGGGCTCGGCCATCACCGGATACGTCGTCGCTCTCAGCCCGGGTGGCCAGCAGCAGACGGTGTCGGGCACGAGCGCCACCTTCTCCGGACTGAGCAACGGGACGGCCTACACCGCGGTGGTCAAGGCCGTCAACGCCAAGGGTGAGAGCCAGCAGTGGTCCTCCGCCTCCTTGGCGGTCTCCCCCTACGGCAGGCCCGGACCGGTCAGCTCGGTGCAGGCCGCCTCGGCCAATCTCGGCAGCGGCGGCTCCTCGGACACCGTCGCCGTCTCCTGGGGGCCGGTATCCAACACCAACGGCAGACCGATCGAGTACTACACCGTGACATCCTCGACCGGGGCCTCCAAGACGGTCTCCGGCGCGGACAACCGCTCAACCACCCTGGAGGGTGTCAACACCTCCCAGAGTCAGGTGACCTTCACGGTGACGGCCACCAATGACTCCGCCAATGCATCCACCCACACCTCACCGGGACAGTCCACCTCGACCTGGGTCGTGGGACGCCCACCGGCCCCCAGTGTCAAGGGTGTCAGTGCAACCGGCACCAGCCGCCAGATCTCACTGTCAGCCAGCGCCTCGGCTGGCAACGGATGGAGCGCCGGGGAGCTGTCCACCCAGTGGAGCACCGACGGGGCCTCCTGGCAGTCCGTCAGTGACCTGAGTGGCAACGGCCTCAGTGACGGCAGTGCCTCAACCGTGTACGTACGTGTCTGCGGGTCCAAGACCGGGAGCACCTCCTGCTCGGAGACGGTCAGTGCCGGCAGCGTCACCCCCCTTCGGCCCACCTGCCTCGCCGACCATCAGCTGCTCGGCCAGCGGAGCCACCACTGTCTCCTGCTCCTGGTCCGGCGGTGGCGACGGCGGGCGATCCACCCGCTACCAGCTGAGCGGACCGTCCGCCAGCGATGACGCCGGCGCCTCAGGCTCCCAGCAGTGGAGCGTCGCGGAGGGCAGCACGACACGCGTATGCATCCGCGCCGTGCAGTCCTCCTCCGAGCAGGGCTCGCGCGAGGGTCAGGAGAACTGCGCCGAGGCGACGACCCGCTCCTTCGCCAGGAACTACGCCGGCTCGCTCAGCGGCCAAGGGCGGTGCAACGTCGGAGGGTGCGCGGGACAGAACGCCCGGTACCAGGAGGTGACTCTCTCGGACTGGCCCCCGAACTCGACCGTGACCTGCAGCGGAACCTGGAACCAGCGTGAGGTCAGCACCACGCTCACGGTCGACGGCTCAGGTGGGTACAGCGGCCGCCCCAGGTGGCAGGGCGGTTACAACACCATTCTGATGTCCAATCAGGATCGGGGGGACCTGGTTCACATGCACGTAGCAGCCGGTACCCGCCCCCGTCGAACGTCGACGCCGGGCACGTCCCCACACCGATCAGCCGCCGGGGCTCCTCACCGGGACGGCTCCCTTCACCGCAGTCAGCACCCCACGGAGAGCGAGGGCGATCAATGGCTATGACGAATGAGAACGCGACCTGGTTCGCCGACACCTTCGCCCGGATGGTGAACAACGTGGGGCAGGCGCTACTGGGCAAGACCGAGGTCATTCGGCTGGCACTGGCCACCATGCTCTCCGAGGGGCACCTCCTGCTCGAGGACGCCCCCGGAACCGGCAAGACAGCCCTGGCCCGGGCCATAGCGGCGACCGTGCAGGGGACGCACTCGCGCATCCAGTTCACCCCCGACCTGCTGCCCAGCGACATCACGGGCGTGACGATCTACGACCAGAAGACGGGCACCTGGGACTTCCACGCCGGCCCGATCTTCTCCTCGATCGTCCTGGCCGACGAGATCAACCGGGCCAGCCCCAAGACCCAGTCGGCCCTCCTGGAGGTCATGGAGGAGTCCCAGGTGACGGTCGACGGCGTGCGCCACACGACTGAGCGCCCCTTCATGGTCATCGCCACCCAGAACCCCATCGAGCAGGCCGGCACCTACCGCCTGCCCGAGGCCCAGCTCGACCGCTTCCTCATGAAGACCTCCGTCGGGTATCCCGACGAGGAGGCGATGGCCGATGTCCTGGAGGGCAGTGCCACCCCGGACCGGTCGAAGTCGCTCAGCGCCGTCATCGCCTCCAGCGCCGTGGCCTCCATGGCCGACCTGGCAGCGGAGAACCACATGGAGCGCTCGGTGGTGAAGTACATCGCGGCGCTGGCGGCCGCCACCCGCGCCTCGGAGAGCACCCGTATCGGGGTCTCCACGCGAGGGGCGCTGGCGATGGCGCGGGTCGCGCGGGTCTGGGCGGCCGCTCAGGGCAGGCCTTACGTCGTCCCGGACGACGTGCGGATGCTCGCCCAGGTCGTGTGGGCCCACCGCCTGGTCATGGACCCCGACGCCGAGTTCGCCGGAGCCACGCCGTCGGCTGTCATCTCCGAGGCCCTGGAGGTCGTCCCCGTCCCCACGGTGCAGGAGTAGGACCTCATGGCTGCGACGACACCGGGCCCAGACCCCGGCGCCCACCCCCGCTCACCGGATCAGGAAGTTCTTGGAGACCCGGGGGTCGGGCGGGCGCCTTCACCCGACCCACTGGGTTCCTCCGCGCCGCTGAGGACCGGTCCGAGGCGTTCTCGACGGATGCTGAGCGCGCTGAGGCGGACGTCGACCACAGCACGCGCGGCGGTGCCGGCCGTGGCCGGAACGGTCCTGCGTGCTCTGGCAGCACTGCGGCGAGCAGGCGCGGCCGTGCTGAAGCGGATGTCCGCGCTGGCCGTACGGCTACGAGCCGTTCCCGTGGTGGGGCCGGTGCTGGGCGATTGCGGCTCGTTGCTGAGCAGCGTGGTCACGACGGTGACCGCACTGGGGCGGGTCTGCCTCCTGGTGCTCGTCATCTCCTGGTACCTGGGCGCCAGCCGACACTGGATGGAGGCCTGGGTCATCGCCCTGGCCCTGGCCACCCTGATGGTGCTGGCGGCGGTCCAGGCGCTGGGGCGAGCCACCTACCGGGTGCGGCTCGCCCTGGTCTCGACCCGGGTCGTCGTCGGCGATCCGGCACTCGGCTCCCTGTACCTGTCTCCGCCCTCGGGGCGCGCCACCCGACCGGCGACGGTGGAGATGCCGGTGGGCCAGGGACTGGCCGTCTTCGATATTCCGCGCATCTCCCCGGGCTCCGAGCACCAGGAGGTCTTCACCGTGCCCACCCGGCATCGGGGAGTCATCACGGTGGGACCGGTCCGAAGCATCCGCGGGGACGCACTGGGCCTGGTCCGACGCTCACAGAACTGGACCGAGCCGGTCGACCTGTTCATCCACCCGCGCACCGTCAACCTGGACTCGACGGCGATCGGTTTCATCCGAGACATCGAGGGAGCGGTCACCCCGGACCTTTCCAGCTCGGACGTGTCCTTCCACGCCCTGCGCGAGTACACCCCCGGTGATGATCGCCGCAACGTCCATTGGAAGACCACCGCCCGGACCGGGCGCCTCATGGTGCGCCAGTTCGAGGAGACCCGCAGGGCCCATCTCCTGGTCGTCCACGACCTGGATCCTCACGCCTGGGACGAGGAGGAGGACTTCGAGACCTCGGTGTCCGCGAGCGCCTCGTTGCTGCTGGCCGCAGTGCGGGACAACCGGGAGATCAGCCTGGTCACTCAGGCCGGTCACCCCTACCTGCCCACGGGGGCGCGAGTGCTGGACGTCTTCACCACGCTCGATCCGGTGGAGGGGGCAGGTGACATGGTCGGCCTGACCCGGCAGGCGGTCAGTGCCGTGCCTCAGGCATCGGTCGCCGTCCTGGTCACTGGTTCCAGGACCCCGGCGGCCGCCCTCCACCGCGCTTATGCCGAGCTACCGGCCAGTACCCGTTGCCTGGCGCTGAGGATCGACGGCCGTCAGCGCCTGGCCTCGCAGAAGGTCGCGGGGCTGCCCGTGGTGACGCTGCCCGACCTGGAGCATCTGGCGCCCGCGATGAGAAAGGCCGGTTCATGATCGCTCGTGGGTCACGCACTCGCCCCGATCCTCCCGAGGATCTGCGTACCGGTGGCCGCGGGGGCACGGCGACGACCGCCTCGACCGGCAGCGGATCGTCAGCCCATCGCCTGGACTGGGTGAGTCTGGGGGCGGTTGTGCTGCTGCTGGTCGCAGCGGGAGCCACGCACGGGGCAGTCTTCGGGGCCCTGAGCGGTTATGTCGCTGTCGCCGGGGGCATCGTCATTGGCACGCTCGTGGGACTGGCCGGAGCCTGGTGGCGATGGAACCCCCTGGAGGTCCTCCTGGCCGCAATCATCTCCTACCTCCTGGTGGGAGGTCCGCTGGCGCTCCCCACCACGACGGGTCGGTGGGGCGTGCCGACCATGGCGACCCTTCAGGGGCTGGTGGTCGGCGCGGTGACCTCGTGGAAGGACCTGCTGACGATCGCGCCTCCGGCGGCGTCCTTCGTCGGCCCGGGGATCGTCCCCTACCTCAGTGGGATGCTGTGCTCGCTGGTGGCGGTCACGATCGCGCTGCGAGCCGGCAGGCGTCAGGGCTGGGCCCTGGCGGCCGTGACGGTGCTGGGACTCATCGGGATCCTGTGGGGCTCGCAGCGCGCTCCGCTGGCGCTTCCGGCGGCTGCCGTCGCCCTGGTGGTCGCCGTGGTGTGGATGGCGCACCTGCAACAGCGGGGTCGTATCGCGGCAGGGCACGGGATCGTCGGCAGGCCCGGTTCACGGCGTCGTGCCCGGGTCCGTCTTGTCACAGGCGCCACCGGGATGCTGGCGCTCGCCGTCACCGTCGCCACGACCCTGGCCCCCGTCATCGAGCCCGGAGGCCGCCGAGATGTGTTGCGCGACCACGTCAGGCCTCCCCTGGACCTGTCGGCCTACGCCTCACCGCTGACGTCCTTCCGTTACTGGGTCGACAACCAGAAGGACTCGACACTCTTCACGGTTGAGGGGCTCAAGGAGGGACAGAGGATTCGTCTGGCCACGTTGGACGCTATGACGGAACCGTCATGCGTGTGGGCACCGACGCCTCGGCGGAGGGGTTCCGGCGGGTGGGCTCCACCGTCACCGATGAGCCATTGCCCGGTGGCACCAGCACCACGAGCCTGACGGTGACGATCAAGGACTATGCGGGCTACTGGATGCCCGGGGGCGGTCAGATGCAGTCGGTCGCCTTCACCGGTGATCGTGCCACGAGCCTGCAGGAGTCCCTGTACTACTCCGAGCCGCTGGAGTCGGCCATCACCACTCAGGGCCTGACTCAGGGGGATCGCTACACGACCACGATCGTCGACACCCCGACATGGACCGATGCCCAGCTCAGTGACAAGGCGCTCACCACGTTGACGATGCCCGAGACGAGTAACGTGCCGGAGTCGGCCGGGACCCGCCTGAGCGAGTTCATCGGCGACGCCTCCACTCCCGCAGAGAAGATCCGGACGATGGCGCAGACCTTCTCCAGTCAGGGCTTCTACTCCGACGGCAGTGACAAGCTCTCCCTACCGAGCCACTCGACCTCGCGCCTGACCACCTTCCTGGACCCCAAGAAGCCGATGATCGGTGACGACGAGCAGTACGCCGTCGCGATGGCGCTCATGGCCAGGCAGACGGGCTACCCGGCGCGCGTGGTCCTGGGGTTCTATCCCGAGACCTACTCCGGGGGCGCCCAGGCGATCACCGGGACCAACGCCCACGCCTGGGTGGAGGTGAGCTTCTCCTCCGTGGGTTGGGTGGCCTTCGACCCCACTCCGCCCCGTGACCAGAAGCCCCAGACGGAGGTTCCCCGGCCCAAGCCGAATCCTCGTCCCCAGGTGCTCCAGCCACCTGTGCCACCTCAGGACCCCGCCGATCTGACGCCGCAGACCAACGACGACCGCGACGACGACTCGGACCGCCCCAGCCCCTGGCTGGCCTGGCTGCTCCTGGCTGCCAAGGCGGCCGGTGTCCTGGCGATCATCGCCGCGCCCTTCATCATCATCGTGGCGGCCAAGGCATGGCGTCGTCGACGACGGCGCCGGGCCGCGAGTCGGAAGGATCGCATCACCGGCTCGTGGAACGAGCTCATCGACTACGCCACGGACCTGCGTACCGGGGTTCCACGCGCGACCACCCGCAGTGAGCAGGCCCTCTACCTCGACTCCTTCGTCTCCGGCGAGCCGAACCCGGGGCTGACCTTCCGCCCGTCCCCGGCCTCGGACAGCGTTGGCGGCCTGGCCCAGCTGGTGGACTCCACGGTGTTCAGCGGCCAGGACATGGCCGACGCGATCGAGGCCAGTGCCTGGAACAGTACCGACACCCTGAGTCGGGCCCTGGCCTCTCGCACCTCCCGGTACCGCCGTCTGGTAGCCCGGTTCTCGGTGACCTCCTTGAGACGTCATCCCGGCCGCGCACCGGTTGGGCGGCCCTTAGGCGTCGGATCGTCTCGGCACGGCGACGCTCCGACGCCCTCCCCGGTCGGCTCGCGCCGTTGGTGGCCGAGCCGTCTGAGCCCATCGGGCCTGCGCAGACCGCCGCATCAGTCGGCCACGGATTCACTGCCCTCCCCCGGAAGGAGACGACTGATGACGACAGGATCAGTAGGGCCCTCCCCGGTCTCGCCAGTCACCCACGGCTCCCCCGCCCACCTGCGAGGCCTCCAGTCGGCCAGCACCGGTATGCGCGCCACGGCACTGGTCGTCGACGCAGTGGTGGTGTCCCTCATCAGCACCATGTGCCTGCTGCCCACCGTGATCGCCGTGCAGCTGAGCTCCACGGTGACCATCGCGGTGGCGGCCGTGTTCGCGTTCCTGGGAGCGGTGGCTGTCATCTGGTTCGAGATCATTGACCTGTGGAGACGTGGACAGACCCTCGGGATGAGGGTCGTGGGCCTCTCCTGGCTGCGCTGGAGCCTCCCAGGAAGACCCGGTCTGAACGCCATCTCCAAGCTACTGGTCCTGTCGACCGTCTCCGCCCTCACCCTGGGTATTGGAGCCGTCATCATCTACCTGATCTCTGAGGACCGCAGCGGTCGCTCCTGGTTCGACAGGATCAGTGACATCATCGTCGTCACCGACAAGGACACCGATGCTGTCGAGGAGCCCTCGGGGAGGGGAACCGGCAGACGATCATCGGGGCACGGGGATGAAGCATTCAGCCCCCAGTGGTGGGCACCGTCCGAGACTCGCAGCGCAGATGCCTCCGCGGCTGCTTCCGGCGCCGAGGAGTTCATCACCGAGGTCCCGTGGCGATCCGGGGAGCCGGAGGAGACGGCAGCACCCACCCGACGGCCCACGCACCCGGAGCCATCCTCCATAGGGCACGACGGCGATCCAGCCGCGGCACATCCGGTGTCGACGCCCCTTTCGCCGCTGTCCACGCGTCAGGAGCAGGCCGACTCCCCCGTGGCATCCGGAGCGGCGCCGATGGAGTCGCAGGATCATTGGGCTTCCGTGGACCCCCGCGCCGAGGAGGACCCCATGGACCGCACCGTTGCCAGAATCGCCACCCGGTCCGCGCCCTCGCTCCTGCTGGACACCGGGCAGCGGGTCGACCTCGGCACCGCGGGCACGGTCCTGCTGGGCCGCGATCCGCAGGCGGTCGCCCCCTGGGAGGGCGCCTGCACCGTCGCCGTGGACGATCCGGGATTCTCCATCTCCAAGACCCATGTCGCCGTCGTCCTGGAGGGCACCGATGTGTTCGTTGAGGACCTGGGCTCCACCAACGGCACCACGGTGGAGGCTCCTGAGGGCGCGCTGACGACCGCCGGTGAGGGCCAGCGCGTCAGGGCCGGCGTCGGCGACATCGTCCATTTCGGTCGACGCCGATTCACGGTGGGGCGCTGAGACGGGATGATGAGATGAACAGCTCCACCACAGCGCATCCAGCGGCTCATGCGGCCTCGCTCCCTCAGGAGGTCCGCCTCGTCGTGCGTCACGGCTCGGCCACCGACGTCGGCAGGGTCCGCACGGATAACGAGGACTCGCTGCTGGCCGGCTCCCCGGTCTTCCTCGTCGCGGACGGCATGGGGGGACACCGCTCGGGAGGGACCGCCTCGGCTCACGCCGTGGGAGCCTTCGAGGACCTCGTGGGGCGCACCTTCGTCACGTCGCGGGAGTTCAACAGGCGGCTGACCCGCGCCGCACGGAACGTGGCCGCTCTGGGGACCGGGGAACGCGCCCCCGGATCGACACTCACGGGGCTGCTGCTCTCCCGGCAGGGAGCGCTTCCGTGCCTGCGAGTGGTGAACATCGGCGACTCACGCACCTACCACCTGTCCACGCAGTCCTTCTCCCAGGTCACCCACGACCACTCCGAGGTCCAGGAGCTCATCGACTCCGGCCAGCTGGACCAGGCCCGGGCACTGTCATCACGCAACCGCAACGTCATCACCCGGGCGCTGGGGGCCGGCGGCGGGGACCAGGTGGTGGCCGACCAGTACCTTCTGCCGGCCACCGTAGGGCGACCGCTTCATCATCTGCTCGGACGGGCTGAGCGGGCATGTCGCCGAGTCCCTCATCGAGATGGTGGCCAGGTCCGTGCCCGACCCGCGCAATGCGGCCCACGAACTGGTCGCCCTGGCCCTGGCCGCTGGCGGACGAGACAACGTCACCGTCATCGTCGTCGACGTCGTGGATGTCTTCCCTCCCTGGGAGGACACACAGGTCGACGACACCACGCTGCCCCGGGCCACCGGCTCCGACTCCACCGTCCCCACCCCCGCCTCCAGGAGGTCCTGTCCATGAACATGCTGACACGCTGGGTACCAGGCGACATCCTTGTTGCCGTCGCGGACGGCGGCGTCCTCGCCCTCGACGGGAGTGCGCCGGCGATGGAGGCGATGTGGACCGAGCTCGGTGAGCACCGATCCCTCGGCGACCTGCTGCGAAGCCTGAGCCGGCTGCACGACAACGAGGTCTTCTCCCTTCCCGACTTCCTCATGATGGCCATCGACGGCCAGGAGCTGCGAGTAGCCGCCCGGGGGCGTTTCAGCCTCCACCTGGACACCGCCGATGGCGAGCGCAGCTTCAGCGCCTCCGAGGTCGTCGTGTGTGGGAGGAGTCCCGCTATGACCATGTCAACCAGTGCATCCTCGAGCTCGCCCCGGCCGCTGGGCGCACAGCCGGCCCCGAACACCTCGAGGAGTTCCTCCCTCTGCGGTCGGGGATCGTCCGAGCCGCACAGCTGCACATCGGGTTCGGATCCCACCAGATCCCGCTGTCCCCGCCGGCTCTGTCCGGTGCTCACGAGGCCGAGGAGGCACAGTTTCCATCAGCGGTCCAGGAGATCATCCAGCAGGCTCGGGCGGCAGGCGTCCCGGAGCAGGCCGCCCCGCCGGCGCCGTCATCCCGACCTGCGACGCAGGACCGGAGGGAGGCCGCCCACCCGGCTTCCACCGATCCCGGACGGACGCTGGGACCGGAGTCCTTTGGACATGCTGGCCGGTGCGGGTTCCCCGCAGGAGCCCGGGAACCCGGCCGCGGTACTGGAACCCGTCGACGTTCCGGCGGCTGCCGATGCCGCGGACCCGCAGATACGCGAGCAGAGGGTCGAGGACGAGTACGTCGGTCATCTCTTCGAGCACGCCATGATGACGGAGGGCGAAGCGGGGGCTCCCCGCTCGGTCCCCTCCGAGGACGTGGATCCGTTGGCCCGGATCGCCGGAGGGCTTGGTCGCCACCGGGCCGCCCCCCATGGTGAGGACGCCTCCAGCTCCCCTCCCGAGGCGCACTCGGCGCAGGCGGATGAACCGCTCCCGACTCATGGACCGGCCCCGGACAACGGTGTGGAGGCGGCTTCCCCGAACGGTTCCGCCCCCTCGGGTGAGCACTGGCGACATGACGGGCGCACCGTCTCAGCCGCCGGGCTTCATGCCGCCCGGAATGCACTGGGCGGGCAGGCCACGATGGCCGAGTTCGATGAGCCGTCCGGCACCGGCCCCAGTGTGCTGGCCGTCTTCTGCGAGGCGGGGCATCCCAATCCTGTGCACGCCTCCTCGTGCCGCGAGTGCGATGCCGCCATCACCTCCAGGACAGGCCAGGTCGAACGACCGGTCCTGGGGATCCTGCGTGTCTCCTCCGGTGCCACCGCGGTTCTGGACACCGACGTCATTATCGGCCGAGTACCCCAGGGCACCAGCACCACCGCCGCTCAGAGCCCCCATCTGCTCGCGGTCCCCAGCCCGGGCAAGTCGATCTCGAAGACTCACTGCGCCATACGGGTCGAGGACTGGGACATGAGTGTGGAGGACCTGGGGTCCACCAACGGCACCTTCCTGCTGCGCGCCGGGGAGGAGCCCCGCCGGGTGCCCGAGCACCAGCAGCTCTTTCTGCGCATCGGGGACGTCATCGACATCGGTGACGACACCACCTTGACTGTGGAACGTGAGACATGATGTCCTCCAAGAGGAACGCTCCCCCGCAGGGGCCACCGATCCCTGGAGCCAGGCCCAAGCGCTTCCTGGGCGCCGGAGGCTTCGCCGACGTCTTCCTTTACGAGCAGCAGGTGCCGCGCCGCGACGTGGCGGTCAAGATCCTGCGGCAAGGAGGAAGCGAGCGCGACCACCACCGGTTCACCACCGAGGCGGACCTCATGGCCCGGCTGTCGTCACACCCCTCCATCGTGTCGGTCTACGGGGCCGGGACAGTGGAGGAGGAACGCAGCTACCTCATCATGGAGTACTGTCCCCCGCCCCACTTGGGCAAGCTGGCCACCTCACAGCCCTTGACGCTCACACGCGCCCTGGAGATCGGAATCCAGGTGGCGGGCGCGGTGGAGACCATTCACCGAGTCGGTTACCTCCACCGCGACATTAAGCCGGCCAATATCCTCGTCACCCCCTTCGGGCGCCCTGTGCTCGGTGACTTCGGGATCGCCGCACCCATTGGACTCAGCGTCGAGCAGGACGAGTTCGGTGGGGCCTCCCCACCATGGGCCTCACCCGAGCAGCAGCTCGACCAGGAGAGTCTGACACCTGCCTCGGACGTCTACGCTCTGGCCGCGACCATCTACACCCTGCTGGCGGGGCGCTCGCCCCACGTCGACGTCTCCGGCTCCGACCGCAACGACCAGCTCTCGATGCTCGACCGGGTACTCCACCGGCCGATTCCCCCGATCGGACGACGCGACGTGCCCGAGCAGCTCGAGCGGGTCCTGATCACGGCGATGTCAAAGTCCCCCCCGAGGACGGTATGCCAGCGCCGTCGCCCTGGCTCGAGCGCTGCAACAGGTTCAGACCGACCTGCAGCTGGCCACCACCCAGCTGGATGTCATGGAGGAGGCGCCCCGAGAGGAGACGGGTGGGGACGGGGAGCAGGACTCCACGATGCTGCGACCGGTCGTCACGGTGAACCCCGACGGGCCGACCGGAACGGTGCCCGCTGCCCACAGGCATGACGACGCCGCCACGGCATTCGCGCCCCGTCGTGTAGAGGCCCAGTCCACAGGCGCCGCCTCGCAGCGCGACCGGCCCCGTCCCCGGTTCTCGGTGCCGCAGCCATCCGCGGGGCCGCTCATGCCCGAGGTGCTCGGCAGCCGCCCCGGGCGCAGGAACGACGACGAGGTCGAGCCCGCCCCGGAGGGGGCGGTCCTCCCGGGGCACCGGGCGAGTACCTCATCCGCCTCGACGACATCATCCCCACAGCCCTGGGCCACTCCCCTCTCCGAGGACGATGCGGCCGAGGGCGCGGCGGATGCTCCAGGCACGGACGAGGCTGAGGCGGGCCTCAGGAGGCAGCCCAGACGCCTGTCGGGGCGAGCCGTGGCCGTTACCGTTCTGGGCGCCGCCGTCGTGGTTAGCCTGACCGCGATCGGGTGTGGTCGGTGCTGCGAGGAGAGGGCGGGACACAGCAGGCCACCGCCCAACCGGCGACCACCGCGCCGCCCGGGGCCGTTCCCGGTGCCGGGATACTGCCCGCCGTCACGGACCTCAGGGTCGCACAGGCCGAGGAGCGCGTCTCAGCCACCTGGTCCTACGACTCCAGCGGCAGCGACGTGGTCTTCCTGTACCGCATCTCCGACCCGGGCCAGCTGCTTCCGGTGCAGGAGACCAGGCAGACCAGCGTCACTGTCACACCGGTCAGTGCACGGACCTGCATCGAGGTGGTCGCTCGGGACTCCAGCGGGGCCTCGTCGGAGGCCGCCGTCGCCTGCGTCGACACACCCGGGGCGGGCAGCGCGGGGTGAGCCGATCTCTGTCCAAGGCCCCACCGACAGCCGCACGAGCACCGACGTTCAAGGAACATCCATGCAATCGAGGAATACCAAGGAAGAAGGAGGGACCATGACGAATTCACCTGCCGAGCCCCTGCTCGTGGACTTCGTCGGTGAGCTGTACCACGTCGAGCCCGGTACGCACTTCAGTATCGGGCGCGAGGGGGATCTCGTGCTCGACGCCGACAACCTGTTCCTGCACCGCAGGTTCCTCATCCTGGAGCACGACACGGGCCTGTGGTGGGTCGCCAACGTCGGTTCCCACATCGGGGCGACCCTGACCGAGAGGTCCGGTACCTCCCGTTCCTGGATCGCTCCCGGAGCCCGGGTGCCGCTGGTCTTTCCCGAGATGGCCATCGTGTTCACCGCAGGCTCGACCACCTATGAGATCCTGCTGACCGTCCCCCTCCCCGGCTACGAGACCGCTCAGCCGCGTTCGCTGGCTCCCCAGACCGGTGAGGCAACCGTGGGCATGGTGACCCTGACCCCCAGCCAGCACCTGGCGATCCTGGCACTGGCTGAGCCCTGGCTCAGGCGCACCGGCACCGGCCCAGTCGACTTGCCCCGCAACGCCGACGCGGCGGCCCGCCTGGGCTGGACCCTTACCCGTTTCAACCGCAAGCTGGACAACATCTGCTACAAGCTCGACCGCATCGGCGTCAAGGGCATGCGCGGAGGGCCCCGCTCCCACGCCTCCTACCGGCGCACCGCCCTGGTCGACTACGCCCTGACCGCACGGATCGTCACTGTCGATGACCTCCCCCTGCTGGACAGTACGACGCGGCCGACGGGCACCGAGGACTCGGCGCAGGACTGAGGCGCTCCGGTGTGACACTCACATGCCTCAGAAGTAGGGAGACAAGACGCGTACGTCGTGCCCGCGCCTCAGTCGAGAGAGGCTCCGCCGGCCCGGCCACGTGAACGGTTCCGGTTGCGCCGCTTCCAACCGGTGGCGGTGCGCTCCACCTTCCCTGAGAGCTCCAGGATCCCCAGCGCCGATGTCGCCTCCTTCGGCGACAGCCCTGAGGAGCGGATGATGGACTCGGTGCTCGCCGCCGCACGGGCCGGCATGGCATCCAGGACGAGGGAGGCATCCGGGGCCAGCCCGTCGAGAAGACCTCCGCCGATCAGCTCAGGGTCCTGCTCCTTGGCGGCATCCGCGTCGACGGTGCCCAGGGGCGTCAGCAGCTCCAGGGCGTCGTCGGTGTCGGTGACACAGACCGCCCCCTTTCGCAGGAGACGGTGGCATCCGACCGAGGACATGGAGGTCACGGGGCCGGGAACGGCGCCCAGCTGCCTGCCCAGCTCGAGGGCACGGTGGGCGGTGGACAGGGCGCCTGATCTCCAGGCCGCCTCCACCACGATCGTCGCCCTGGAGATCGCCGCGATGAGGCGGTTGCGGGAGACGAACCGGTGGCGGCCCGGCTGACAACCCGGTGGCACCTCCGCCACCAGTGCCCCGGAGGCGATGACCGCCTCCAGCACCCCGGTGTTTCCCACCGGGTAGAGGCGATCCACGCCCCCGGCGGAGACCGACACGGTTGGCCCCTCCTGCAGTGCTCCGCGGTGCGCGCAGGCATCGATGCCGAAGGCTCCCCCGGAGACGATGAGGCCGCCTTTGGCCGTCACCCCTGAGGCCAGGGAGGTGGCGACGCTCTCACCGTACCGGGTGGAGGCCCGGGCCCCCACCAGCGCCAGGCACAGTCCGCTGGCCGGTCCCACCGGCATCCGCTGCTCGCGTACGGGCTGACCGGCGCCTGTGGCGCTCTCAGCGTCGTCGTCCCCAACGGCCCCGGGCGCCCCTCCCCGTTGTCCTTGTTCTTCAGGTCCGCGGCGTTGACCAGCAGCGATGGGTCGCCACGCACCCACAGGCAGAAGGGCGGGTGCTCCAGCTCGTCCACCCCCGGCGGCCACCAGGGCTCCCCCGGGAGGATGAGGCTCCCACCGAGACGGTCGAGCACATCGAGCTCGCGGCGGATGTCGAGTCCCTCCAGGCGCGGCACCCACCGGGCAGCGACCTGAGCCCAGCACGTACTGATATCGCCGGCGCTGCTGGTCCCCGGGGGCGGCTCCGACACCGGTGGGCGTGGGGAGCTGCGTACCTGTCCTGAGGAGTCGATGGCCTCCTCCAGCAGCCACCTCAGGGCGGGGCCCGGCCCGAGCCGGCCCACCACCATGGCTGCGGTGGCGCTGTTGGGCTCGGCCAGACGGGACCAGGTTGCGCGCGCCAACGCCGGATCCTCAATGTCGTAGGGCAGCTTCATGGACGCACTCCTGAGGTTCTCAGGGCCAGGGCGGTCCCGATGTGGGTGAGGGCGAGGGAGTCGACGCCCTCGAGGTCGGCAAGGGTCCAGGCCAGTCTGAGGACCCGGTCCACCCCGCGCAGGGAGAGGTCCCCGCGTTCCAGGGCGGTCATGAGCCGGCGGCTGAGTGGAGCACTGAGTCCACCGTCGGGGCCTCTGAGGTAGGAGCCGGGGACCTCGGCGTTGAGGCGCCACGGGGTGCTGGCCAGTCTGCGCTCCGCGGCCCGGCGGGCACGTAGGACGCGCCGGGCCACCGCGGCACTGGACTCTCCACTGCCCGCGGAAGCGAGATCGGCGGCACTGACGGCGCCGACCTCGACCGTGATGTCGACCCGATCCAGCAGCGGACCGGACAGTCGTGAGAAGTAGCGCCGTCGCTGCAGGGAGGTGCAGGTGCACTCCAGGCCGCGGCCACCGGCCTTGCCGCAGGGGCAGGGGTTGGCGGCCAGCACGAGCTGGAAGGCGGCCGGGTAGCTGGCTCGCCCGCCCACGCGGTCGATGGTGACCATTCCCGACTCCAGCGGCTGGCGCAGGCAGTCCAGGACGCCCGCGCTGAACTCCGGGGCCTCGTCGAGGAAGAGCACACCGCGGTGAGCCAGGGAGACGTCTCCGGGGCGGGGCAGACCGGAGCCTCCTCCGACGACGGCGGCCCGAGTCGCCGTGTGGTGCGGCGCGCGCAACGGCGGCCGGGTGATGAGTCCGCGGGCGGGGTCGAAGATTCCGGCAACGGAGTGCAAGGAGGTGACGGTGACGGCATCCGTCTGCTCCAGGGGCGGCAGGATGGAGGGAAGCCTCTCGGCGAGCATGGTCTTCCCTGTTCCCGGGGGTCCCACCATGATGAGGTGATGGCCCCCGGCGGCGGCGACCTCGAGGGCCTGCCGGGCCTCGGTCTGTCCGACGACGTCCGCCAGGTCCGGCAGCTCGGCGTCGTGGGGAGGGGTCGTCGGGGCATCGTCTGTTGCTGCCTCGGTGATCTGCTCCACCGCTGCCGCCACGGCAGCGCTCAGCCGCCCTCCGTAGCGCTCGACGAGCTGACCGACGTGTCTGATGGCGGTGACCCGGGCGCCGGGGACGAGCTCGGCCTCGGCTGCGGCCTCCTGGGCGACGACGATCTCCTCCACCCCGGCGGCCACCGCGGCCTGGACGCTGGGCAGGACGCCGCGGACGGAGTGCACGGAGCCGTCCAGCCCGAGCTCGCCGATGTAGACGGTCCGTCCCAGGAGCCCGGCTGCGGACCGTCCGAGCCGACCGCGTGCTCCCAGGACGGCCAGAGCGAGCGCGAGATCCAGTCCGGTCCCGCTCTTGCGCAGGTCCGCCGGGGAGAGGTTGACGGTCAGGCGCTGCTCGCCCCAGGTGACGCCGCAGGTGCTCAACGCGGCCCGAACGCGCTCACGCGACTCGCGCACGGCGGTATCGGGGAGGCCCACGAGGGTGAACCCGGGCAGACCCTGGGCGGAGTGAGCCTCGACGTCAACGATGTGCCCGGCCAGCCCGGTCAGCGTGACGGCGAGCGTGCGCGCTAGCCCCATGACGCGTCCACCGCCCGGTGGTGGCGCAGCAGCGCAGGACGCGCGTCGCGCAGGAGGATGGAGACGACGTCGAGGCGCATGCCGGTGTGCGGCGGGGTCTCATGGGTGGTCGCCCAGGCAGCCGCCAGGGCGCGCAGTCGGGCGACTTTGCGGGCGTCGACCGCGGCTGCCGGGGGCCCCTGGCGCAGGGAGCTGCGGGTCTTGACCTCAACGATGACGAGCCTCGGCCTTGTCCGTGCCGCACCTGACTCGGCGGCGGGCGCACTGCTCGGCTCCCGGTGTGCGTGGGTGGGCTCCAGGGCGATGATGTCGAGCTCTCCGCGCAGGCCGTGCTCCGGGCGCCAGTTGCGCTCCAGGACCTGCCAGCCGATGTCCTCCAGGTAGGTGGCGGCAAGGTCCTCGCCACGGCGTCCGGTGCGCAGGCGGGACGCTCCTGCGGGAGCGGATCCCGAACCACCCGGGCTCCGGGCGGCCTGCGTGGGCACGTGATCACCGCATCTCGCTGCGATCACCGTTCTTCCCGTTGTGGCTGCTACGACCTGGTCGGTCATCCCGATCACCTCCGCCACTAGCCTGAGGCCGGATCAGCCGGTGCGCGCCACGGCCCCATCGGCTCTGTGGACAACGCTGCCGGAAGACGTCCTGTGGCCCCCGGTGAGCGGGGCCGGTCAGCGGAACGGATGCGGCCAGAACTGGCGGCGCAGCATCGGAAAGGTCAGGAGGGGGATGTCCATCTCGAGCTTGGTGAGCTCCTCGACGTTGACGTCCTTGAAGGTGACGACGTGGACGGACTTCACGAACCGGGAGGCACGGTAGATGTCCCACACCCAGGCGTCCTCGAGGGTGAGCTCGAAGAAGACCTCCCCGCCGTTGGTGCGTACCTGGACGTCGACGGCGTTGGCCAGGTAGAACCGCCGCTCGGTCTCCACCACGTAGGAGAACAGGGAGGCGACGTCGCGGTACTCCCGGTACAGCGAGAGCTCCAGCTCGTTCTCATAGGACTCGAGGTCTTCTGCGCTCACCGGGCCATCATGCCTGCCCGCGGCCGCTGGAGGCGGCAGGCGGCGGGGGCGAGTCGGCCCTGTCCGGGAGTCGCCCTGGAGTCGGGCAGCCGCATCAGGCGCTGCCTCGGCCGTGACGCTGGTCCAGGCCGGGCAGGTGCCAGCTGCGTCGGTGCTGGTCGCCGGCCCCCAGGGCGGTGAGTCCCTTGATATGGGCCGCAGAGGCGTAGCCCTTGTTGGAGGCCCACCCGTAGCCGGGATCGTCGAGACCAGCCATGAGGGCGTCTCGTTCAACCTTGGCCAGGACACTGGCGGCGGCGACGACGGCGCACCTGGCGTCGGCCTTGACCTCCATGCGCACCGCGGGGGTGGACGGAAGCGCAGCGGGCTCAGGAGCGGACCTGGAGGGGGGAGCGTCCTCCAGGGCGGTGAGCAGGTCGGGCTGGGGCGCGGTGAGCCAGTCGGCCACGCCGTCGAGGATGATGACGCCGGGGGCGTGGCCGCGCTCAGCGACCTGCTGCAGAGCCCGCAGACCCGCCGTCCTCAGGGCTCCGACGATGCCGTACTCATCGATCTCAGCAGGTGAGGCATGGGCGACGGCGCAGTCCACGAGCCAGCTGCGTACAGGATCAACCAGGCCCGTGCGCGCCCGGGCCGTCAGCTGCTTGGGGTCGGCGAGCCCCTCGGGGAAGTCGTCATCGGTGCGCCGCGCCACGATCGCCAAGCCGACGCTGACCGGTCCGGCCAGGGCCCCGCGACCGACCTCGTCCAGACCGCCGACATAGTCGTAGGTCTCAAGCAGCGCCTTCTCCAGGCACCGGTCGGGGCGGGTGCGTCCCCGAGGACTCATCTCGTTCTCCCCGGGACCTGCTCCTGGTCGGCCAAGCCTCCGGAGGTATCCGGACCGTCGGCCGTCCACCCGGGCTCGGTGTGCTGCCCGTCGTCGTTGCCGGGCCCCTCACCGGCAGCGCCGACGTCATCGGAGTCCTTGCCGTCGGGGGCCTGCGACGATGCCTCCTCCTCAGAAGCCGTTTCCCCGTCGCCTGTGGGAGCAGCGGGAGGCGAGGGCGACGCGGACGGCGTTGAGACCTCCCTCGCAGGCACGTCTGAGAAGGAGCTCCTCCCTCTTCCCAGAGTCCCCCACCGGCTCGGGTGCGACCATTGGAAGACCACCTTGGCCACCCCGACGACGTTCTTCAACGGCACGAAACCGCCATGGGCGTCGTCGCGGTGGTAGCGGGAGTCGGCCGAGTTGCTGCGGTTGTCCCCCATGACCCACACGTAGCCCTGGGGGACGGTGACATCGAAGGAGGTCAGGGACGGGGACTGACCGTCCTTGACGTAGGGCTCCTTGACCGCAACACCGTTGACGCTGAGGGCCCCCTTCCCGTCGGCGACCACATGGTCGCCACCGACACCAATGACCCGCTTGACGAGGTGATGGCCGGTGTTCTCCGGCAGAAGGTTCACTGAGACCATGACCTTCTGGGCGGCACCGCGCAGCCCCGTCGGCTCCTTGACATGGAGCCAGTCATCAGGGTCGGTGAAGACGATCACGTCGCCCCGTTCGACGTCGTCGGAGCCGTACATGGGGACCGCGACCTTGTCCCCGTCACGCAGGGTGCGTTCCATGGAGCCGGAGGGGATCTCGTAGATCTGGACGACGTAGGCCCGCAGAAGAGCCGGGACGAGGATGACGACTGCCACAATAAGCACCAGCCTGATCACCCGTTGGTACAGGGAGCTGGTCTGCGGCGGAGGGATGGCGGGGGCCACGTGCCGGCGGGGCTGGATGGAGGGGGCAGGCTCGGTGAGACTCGTCATCGGGCTCGGGGTCGGCGTCCGGGTCGATGAACGGGTCGTAATCCCACTCATCACTGTCGTCGACCGGGGCCGGCTTCGGGCTTCTCCAGCCGCATCAGGAACCGTGCGAGTCTCCTGGGGGGAGTCCGCTGACGGAGAGCTGCAGGCCGGAGTGATCGCGGACCTGGAGGTCCGACCGATCTGAGAGGGATCGGCCTGCTTCAGGTCCAGCCCGACGTCGTCGGTCCCTTCCTGCACCGGTCTCACCGTGCTCCTTCCCCGGAATTGATGTACGTGGGACCGCCGCTGCACGGCGGCGAGAGATGGCGAGCGCCCGGAACCCGTGGGCTCCGGGCGCCGCCTCGAGAGTGCAGGCGCTCAGTCCTCGCGACGCTCCTTGATCTTGGCGGCCTTACCGCGCAGGTTGCGCAGGTAGTAGAGCTTGGCACGGCGCACCTGACCCCGGGTGACGACCTCGATCTTCTCGATGGAGGGCGTGTGGACGGGGAAGGTACGCTCGACACCGACACCGAAGGAGACCTTGCGGATGGTGAAGGTCTCCGAGACGCCGCCGCCCTGGCGCGCGATGACGACGCCCTGGAAGACCTGGACGCGGGTGCGGGATCCCTCAACGACCTTGACGTGGACCTTGAGGGTGTCCCCAGGACGGAAGGAGGGGATGTCGTCGCGCAGTGATGCGGCGTTGATCTCGTCGATCAGGTTCATGTTTCTCTCCACACCCGTGCCACTGGTCAGGAGTGCTGGTTCGGCGGCGCCGCGCCGTATGGGGCAGCGCCGGAGGTGGACGCTCCTGGGCTCCTTCACAGCGGTCGCCTCCCCAGTGGCAGAGGAGCCGCAGGACCCAAGTGCCCGCTCAGTTTGCCACAGGCGCAGTCCTCGGACGAGTGCGTCAGCCTCGACGTGCCTGAGTTCACGCCTTTCTCCCGCCCCGGCACGCATCCGGGTGCGATCAGCCTTCGGAGCCCGCCAGCGTGCTCGCCGGGGCGGGCGCGGCAGGTCCGGCGGGGAGCTCCGTCGGGGTGGACGTCGGCTCGGGAACCTGGGAGAAGGTCTCGTGTCCGGAGCTGAGACTGGACCAGTGGGAGTAGGGCCATACGACGTTCTTGGCGACGCCGACGACGTTGCTCATGGGCACGAAGCCGCGGTGGACGTCGTTCTGGTGGTAGCGGGAGTCCGAGGAGTTGGCACGGTTGTCTCCCATGACCCAGATGTAGCCCTCGGGAACGGTGACGTCGAAGGCGAGGTCGGAGGCCGACCGGCCGGGCTTGAGATAGCCCTCGTGGAGCTCGACGCCGTTGACGGTCAAGGAGCCCTTCCCATCGGCGACGACGTGGTCGCCGGGCATTCCGATGACCCGCTTGATGAGGTGATGGCCGGCGTTCTGGGGGAAGATACGGATCGCGACGAGGAAGTCCTGCGCAGCGCCTTGCAGGCCAGTGGGCTCCTGGGTCGTCAGCCAGTGGTCCGGATCGGTGAAGACGACGACGTCACCCCGGTTGACCTTGTCGGAGTCGTACATCGTCACAGTGACACGGTCGCCCTCGTTGAGGGTGTTCTCCATCGACCCCGACGGGATGGTGAAGCTCTGGATGATGAAGGTGCGGATGAGAGCGATGATCACCACGGCGACGACCAGGTAGGACAGGGTGATGCCCCACTGCTTGAGACGGAAGACGAGCCGCTCCCCCAACGAAGCGGACTGAGCTGTCTCAAAGGCCCCGGCGTTGTCCTTGTGGGTGCCGCCCTTGTCCCGGCGGTCATTCTGGAGGCTGCTGTCGGCCCACAGGTTCTTCCCCGGGGTCATTGCCTCATCCGTATCACCGTCGGTCCTGTCCTGAAGGTTCTGGTCGGGTCCGCTGCTCATAGGCCTTCTCCTGTCCGCCGAGTCATGACGACGTCGTGGGCGTCCTGGCCACCGACGTTGTAGGTACGGGTACCGACCTGGCGGAAGCCGGCCCGCTTGTAGGCCTTCTGGGCGCGCTTGTTGGTGACGTGGGTGCCGAGCCAGAGCAGGCCCGTTCCATGGGCGGCGGCCTGACGCATCACGGCGTCCATGAGCGCGGGGGTGAGTCCGGATCCCCTCATCATGGAGTCGACGTACACCTTGGACAGCTCACCGACGACCTCTCCCCCGCGAGCCCGCACGCAGGCGGGACGGGGGTCGATCCCCTTGGGCTGCTCACCGTCGGAGTCGGGTTGCTCGCGCAGCACCGCGGCGTAGCCGACCAGAGCCGGAGTGGTGCGCGTTCCCGTTTCCACCCCAGGGGAGGAATCCCGTACTGAGGGAGGCTCGACCAGCTCGGCGACGACGAGGTCAACGCGGTCATCGTCGGCCCAGGTGGCGAACAGCTCGGGAACAAGCGTGGTGGCGATGTGTCTGTCGAGGAACTCGGGGGCGATGACGTTCCCGCAGGCATCGGGGAAGGTGCGGGCGGCGAGCGCGGCCAGGGCGTCGGCGTCGTGGGCGGCGGCGTTGCGAAGGCGCACCGGAACCGGGTGGTCAGCCCCGGCCGGGACCGCCCATCCCTTGGCGGCCAGGACCGCGCGGTCCTCACGGTCCAGGCCGGCGGGATCCAGGGCCTGGATCATGTCGGGCCGGCGCTCGACGGTGCGGGTGATGGACTGGTTCCGTCGCGCTCGGGCGATACGGCCGTGGTCACCGGAGAGCAGGACGGGGTCGACCTCGTGTCCGCGCCACCGGGTGGGGCGGGTGTGGACGGGGTACTCCAGCAGGCCGGCGGCTCCGTGGGACTCCTCGACCAGCGACTCGGGGTTTCCCAGGACTCCGGGCAGGAGGCGGGCGATGGCCTCGATCATGACGACGGCGGCGACCTCTCCCCCCGTTGAGCACGTAGTCACCGATGCTCAGCTCGCGCACCTCGATACCGCGGGAGGCGTAGTGCTCGGGCACGCGTGCATCGATGCCCTCGTAGCGGCCGCAGGCGAAGACCAGGGAGTCGGCGCCGGCCAGGTCCTCGGCGGTGCGCTGGGTGAAGACCTCACCTGAGGGGGTGGGGATGATGAGCACCTGACGGCCTGCGCCGGGGGCGTCCGCACCGAGCACCTCATCAAGGGCCTCGCCCCACACGTCGGGTTTCATGACCATGCCGGCCCCACCGCCCAGGGGCGTGTCGTCGACGGTGCGGTGCCGGTCGTGGGCGTGGTCTCGCAGATCGTGGACGCGCAGGTCGAGGGGGCCTCGGTCGGCCGCCTTCCCGATCAGCGAGAGGTCCAGGACCTTGAGGTAGTCGGGGAAGATGGTGACGACGTCGATCCTCACCTGGCTTCCTCCGCCTCACCGCGTCCGGGGAACAGGCCGCCGGGCGGGGCCAGCGTCACCGTCCCGGCCTCAGGGTCGATGGCCGGGACGAGCGCCTCGACGAAGGGCACGGCCACATCGTCCCCCTCGGGGGTGGTGACCACGAGTCGGTCCTGGGCGACGCCGGGTTCCAGGTCAGTGACCTCCCCCAGCTCCTCGCCGGAGACGCTCAGCGCCCGCAGGCCGACGAGCTCGTGGCGGTACCAGGACTCCTCGGAGTCCTCGTCATCGGGGTCGTCGGTGTCGGTCTCGACCAGGAGCCTCACGCCTCGCAGGCCTCGGCGGTCGTGCGGTCACGGGCCTGCTCGAAGGCGGCGAACCAGCGGGAGCCGTCGAAGCGCAGACGACTGACCGTCAAAGGACCCGCGTGGGCCGGCTCTGTGGGGACGGTGGTTCCGGGCGCGAGACGCCCCTCGGGGTCATCGGTACGGATCTCGAGACGCACCTCGCCCTTGAGGGCATGGGCGGGACCGATGACAGCAAGGGTGAGCAGCACCTGTTCTCCTGGGATCGGGGCATGGAACGGTTTGGCCGGAAAGCCTGAATGTCTGACGCCAACCTACCGCGCTGCGGTCTGCGTTCCCATCGGTCACAGGGATGAGGTGGCGCACCGATGGCGTGAGGTTGGCCAACTCGGTACAGTGCACCCTCCTGTCGGCGGCTGTCGTCGCTCCGAAGACGCGGGGGCGCGCAGCCCCGGGAGCACGACGGTGCCCGGCCCCCTTGCGGGAACCGGGCACTCGTGGTGATCGATCAGACCGGCCGAGGCCGACACAGACTGCCGAACCGGCCTGGAGGGCCCTGCGTTCAGCGGCGGTCGGTGTCGACGACGTCGACGCGCACCGGCGAGTCCGCCAACGCTCCGACCACTGTGCGCAGTGCTCGAGCAGTACGGCCCGAGCGGCCGATGACTCGGCCGAGGTCCTCGGGGTTGACCCGCACCTCCAGAAGGTCGCCGCGGCGCAGCGACCGGGAGGTGACGGTGACGTCGTCAGGGTTGTCGACGATGCCCCGTACGAGGTGCTCGAGGGCGTCGGCCAGCATCTCAGGCCTCCTCGGCGGTGGCCTCATCAGAGGCCTGGCCCTCGATGGGCTCCTCAGCCTTGGACTCGGCGGCCTCGGCCGCCGCAGCGGCCTCCTCGTCAGCCTTGGCCTTGGCGGCGGCGGCCTTGCGCTTCTCAGCGTCGTCGGCGGCGGCCTTGACCGCGGCCTCCTTGGCGACCGTCGCGGCGTCGGCGTCCTTGACCTTGAGGGTGCTCTCCACACCCTTGAGGCCCTTGAACTGGTGATAGTCGCCGGTGATCTTGATCAGCTTGTAGACGGCGTCGGAGGGCTGGGCGCCCACACCGAGCCAGTACTGGACACGCTCGGAGTCGATGCGGATGAGCGAGGGCTCCTGCATCGGGTCGTAGACACCGATCTCCTCGATGACACGACCATCGCGCTTCTTGCGGGAGTCGAGGACGACGACCCGGTAGAAGGGGGCAAACTTCTTACCCATGCGCTTGAGCGAATCTTGACTGCCACTTGGTTGAACTCCTGGTTCTGGATGGTTTGGCGCGCGCTGGTCCCCGGTGGGGTCAAGCAACGGTTTCCGGCGTGAGCCGAGACGCGACCGGGGCCGGGAGAGGGACCGACGTCCAATCGAGTACAGCCGGACATTCTGCCAGAGCCTCCGACGAGGTCGCCAGCCCGAGCCGGGGCACCACCCCACGACTCGGTGCGAGATCGCCCACAGAGGACTGCGTCGGCCCGGCCGGTGGGTCCCTCACCGTGACCAGTTCGATCACCCGTCGTGCTGACTCATCCGACGCCGTCGAGAGGAACTCGGCTAACGTGCCGTCCGGCGGACGCACCGAGGCGGCCCGCACCGCCGAGACCAACGGCCGGCTATAGCCCAGTCACATCCAAGCCGTCGACATCGCGACGAGAGGTAAGGGATGGAGAGCTCATCACAGTGGCATGAACTGATCCGACGAGAACCGATCTTCCACCAGCCGGAGCTGATCTGGGACGCCCGCTCCTTCGATGAGCAGATCGCGGAGGACTTCAACGAGGTCGGCGCCTCAGGACAACGTTACAGCCGCAGCGAGGTCAAGGAGATCGTCCTGGGACGCTTAGAGGGAACCCATCCGGACTCCCTCACCGATGGATACCGAATCGAGGAAGCTGAGTCCCACATTCTTGCCGACGACGTCGTCCAGGTCCTCTATATCCTACGGACGCCAAGTCGCGTCACTCGAAGATCCACGCTCTACCGTCGCCGGGGCTCGACCTGGCAGGCGGTATTCCACCAGGGCACCGTCATCGAGGGCGCGACGGCCCCGTCTCCCGACGACTGACCCGATTCCGGCGGCTCCGATGAAGTCCGAGTCCGCACCTCGACTCCCGAGTGCCGTGGAGCCTACAGCCCGAGGTGGCGGCGCAGGTCCTCGGGCAGGGCACCCATGGCGTCGGCGACGTCGTCGCCCGAGGGCTGCGCTCCGGCCTGGGCCTGCGGCTGAGCCTGGGGCATGATCCCGTATCCGGAGGCGTCGGCCTGGCCGCCGCCGAGCCCGAAGGAGGAGCCGGCTGCAGGCGCGGAGCCCTGCCCGGCCTCGATCTTGGCCTGCTTGGCGGCCGCGGCCTCCTTGGCCTGGCGGGCGGCCTTGGCGGGGTTGCCGCTACGGCCCTTCTTGCCGCCCTTGCCGCGCTTGGCCTTGGGGGCCTGACGGGCCTTGGAGTGCTTGCCCATACCGGGCAATGACCCCATGCCGGGCATGGGGCCGCCCTCACCGAGCCCGCCCATGCCGCCGGAGGCCATGGCCTCCATCATCTTCTTGGCCTGCTCGAAGCGGTCCACGAGCTCGTTGACGGCCTGGACCGTGGTTCCCGACCCCTTGGCGATGCGGCTGCGGCGAGAGCCGTTGAGGATGGACAGGTCCTTGCGCTCGGCAGGCGTCATGGAGCACACGATCGCCTCGATGCGGTCGACCTCGCGCTCGTCGAAGCTGTCCAGGGCCTCACGCATCTGCCCCATGCCGGGCATCATGCCCAGGAGCTTCTTCATGGAGCCCATCTTGCGGATCTGGCGCAGCTGGCCCAGGAAGTCGTCGAGGGTGAAGGTGCCCTTGGCGAGCTTGGCGGCGGCGTCCTCGGCCTCCTGTCGGTCCAGGGTCCGCTCGGCCTGCTCGATGAGGGTGAGCAGGTCACCCATGTCCAGGATGCGCGAGGCCATGCGGTCGGCGTGGAAACGCTCGAAGTCGGTCAGGCCCTCACCCGTGGAGGAGAACAGCACCGGGGCGCCGGTGACGCCGCGAACGGACAGGGCCGCACCACCGCGGGCGTCACCGTCGAGCTTGGAGAGCACCACGCCGGTGAAGCCGACGCCGTCGCGGAAGGCGACCGAGGTGTTGACGGCGTCCTGACCGACCATGGCGTCCAGGACGAAGAGGATCTCGTGGGGGGGAGACGGCGTCGCGGATACGGATCGCCTGATCCATCATCTCAGCGTCCACGCCCAGGCGGCCGGCGGTGTCCACGACGACGACGTCGTAACCGCTGGTACGCGCGTGCTCGACGCCGGAGCGGGCCACCGCCACCGGGTCGCCCACGCCGTTGCCGGGCTCGGGTGCCCACACGTGGACCCCGGCGCGCTCGGCGACGACGCTCAGCTGGGTGACGGCGTTGGGGCGCTGGAGGTCGGAGGCCACCAGCAGGACGCGCTTGCCCTGGTCGCGCAGCCAGCGTCCGAGCTTTCCGGCCAGGGTCGTCTTACCGGCGCCCTGGAGACCGGCGAGCATGATGATCGTGGGGCCGCGATCGGCCCAGTGGATCTCCCGGGTCTGGCCGCCCAGGACCTCGATGAGCTCCTCGTTGACGATCTTGACGACCTGCTGGCCCGGGTTGAGGGCCTGGGAGCGGGCGGCGTCGACCGCCTTCTCACGCACCGCGGAGGTGAAGGCGCGCACCACGGGCAGGGCGACGTCGGCCTCCAGGAGGGCGCGACGGATCTCGGTGACCGTGGCGTTGACGTCGGCCTCGGTGAGACGACCTTTGCCGCGCAGCTGGTTGAAGGAGGCGGTGATGCGATCGGAGAGGTTGCCGAACACGCGATGGTCCTTCCTGGCGCCGTCGGGCGCGTTGGTCGGGAGACTGTGGGCGGATGAGGGGGAACGTCCATGGCCGCGGGCCTTGGCGATCGCCTCGACTGCGACCCAGGATAGCGGCAAGCGGGTCCCGCCCTCTCCCCGCGCCCGGACCGGGACTGAGCCCACACTCACCAGGGGCGGCTCCCGCCGCATCATGCCTCAGGGCCTCGGCTCCCCCTCGCCCTCCTCTCCCACCCCGAACTCGGGTTTTCTCCCGGCATCCTGCGACACATCACCACCTGGCGACCCCTGAGATATGTCATGAGCAAGTAGTGACCGATGGGCCATGGATCGCAGCCGACGTGGCACGAGTCTTGAGCCATGAGCACAACAACGACCCGGTCCGCCCAGGAGCCCGCACTCCGGGCTGCTCCCGTGACGGCTCCCATGACAGAGCCCGCAGACGCAGTCAGGCTGACCGGTCTGCACAAGTCCTTCGGAGACGTCACCGCCGTCGACGGCATCGACCTGACCATTCGCCCAGGTGAGGTCGTCGCCCTCCTGGGGCCCAACGGCGCCGGCAAGACGACGACGATTGACATGATCCTGGGACTCAGTGGCCCCACCAGCGGCGAGGTGAGTACCTTCGGGATGAGTCCACGCCGGGCAGTCGACCGGGGTCTGGTCACAGCCGTCATGCAGACCGGCGGGCTCCTGCCCGACATCACCGTGCGCGAGACGGTGGAGCTGACGGGGAGCCTCTTCTCCCACCGGATCGATACCCAGGAGGCCATGCGGCGCGCGGGCATCACCGACTTCGCCTCACGCATCGTCAAGAAGTGCTCAGGCGGCCAGCAGCAGCGCCTGCGCTTCGCCATGGCACTGGTGAGCGACCCGGCTCTGCTCATCCTCGATGAGCCGACCACCGGCATGGACGTCGAGGGGCGTCGCGGCTTCTGGGAGGCCATTCACGCCGACGCCGAGCACGGGCGCACCATCGTCTTCGCCACGCACTACCTCGAGGAGGCCGACGCCTTCGCCGATCGGATCATCCTGATGCGTCATGGGCGCATCATCGCCGACGGCACCGCGGCCGAGATCCGCGCCTCCGTGAGCGGGCGCAGCCTACGAGCCACCCTGACCTGCACAGCCGAGCAGTGCATGACGCCCTGGCCGATCTGCGGGCACGCGGCCGGGTCCACGACATCGAGGTCCTGGGCAGCGCACTCACCCTGAACTCGACCGACACCGACGCCGTTGCCGCACTCCTCCTCGGCGATCATCTGGCCAAGGACCTGGAGATCACCAGCCGTGGCCTGGAGGACGCCTTCGTGGCCCTGACCAGCGACGGCGCCGCAGCTCCCACTCTGGGAGCGTCAGCATGAAACGCACGAGCAGCACCGACACCCTTTCTCCTACGCTTTCCACCGGAACCGCAATGTCTTCTCCCTCTGAGTCCTCCTCCGCCTTGTCAGCAGTCGACAGCCTCGATCTCTCCTCCCGCGCCACACCGCCCCTGGGCGGATTGAGCCTGACCCTGCTGTCACTCGAGGCACGCCGGCGCCTGCGCAACCGCCGGGCCATGATCTTCTCCGTCCTGCTGCCGGTGGCCTTCTTCCTCATGTTCACCACCACTGACTACTCCTCAACGCCTATGGCAACGGCAATGTCGTGGCGAACATGATGGTCGGCATGGCACTGTACGGCGCACTCATGACCACCACCGGGGCAGGGGCGGCCGTGAGCAACGAGCGAGCCTCGGGCTGGAGCCGTCAGCTGCGCCTGACGCCGCTGGAGCCCATCGCCTACATCACCGCCAAGGCGATCGTCGGGATACTCATCAGCGCCCTGGCCATCGGTGCCGTCTACGCCTGCGGCCCCTTGCGTCACGCGCAGATGCCGGCGAGCGTCTGGATCTCCTCGGCACTCATCATCTGGTTCGGTTCCCTGGTCTTCGTCGCCTTCGGACTGTTCGTCGGCTATCTCCTTCCCTCGGACAACGCCATGCAGGTGGTCGGCCCCCTCATGGCCCTGCTCGCCTTCCTCGGGGGCATGTTCATCCCGTTGACGCCGGGCTCCACCATGGATCGCATCGGCAGCCTCACCCCTATGTACGGGCTGCACAACCTGGCGCTGTGGCCCATGGGCGCAGAGAGCTTCTCCTGGTGGTGGGTGGTCAACGTCCTGACCTGGCTCGCAGTCTTCCTGGGCGGGGCCGCCTGGAGAATGGGCCGCGACACCGCCCGGGTGTGAGCTCGTGAGTACCATCAGGGTCATGAAAGCCCGCGCCTCCTCCCTGGCCGAGGCGCGGGCGCGCCGCACCCGCGTCGTGGCGGTCGGCTGGGGGGATCGTGTGGGCCGCCTTCATGGTTCCGGTCGTCCGGGCGGGCGTGGCACGAGGGTCCCACGGCGGGGTGTGGGGCGCGGTCAGTGCCATCACCTCCTGCGCATGCCTGTACGCCGCCTGCTCGCTCAGCGTGAGGCGGGTCCGGCAAGGGCTGACCTGGCCCAGCCGCCTGAGCCTGTCGCTCATCATCATCGGCGCACTCACGGCGAGCGGGGCCGCCCTCGGAGTGGGATCGCCGGGCCTGCAGCTGGTGGTCTTCCTGGCCGTCGTCCTGGCCTTCTCCCTGCCTTGGCAGGCGGCCATCGGGCCTATCGCGATCCTGACCGGCATTCTGTTCCTCTTTCCCAGGATGATTCCGTCCTGGTCCGCGAGCGAAGACGCGTGGATCGCTCTGCTCGGCGCGGGTGGCGCCTGCGTCTTCGGGCGCTACATCATGGAACAGCGGCGTGTGGCCCGTATTTGGAGCAGCGCACACACGAGCTGGAGATCAACGAGGAGCGCAACCGCATGGCCCGAGACATGCATGACATTCTGGGACACTCGTTGACTGTCATCGCTTTGAAGACCGAGCTCGCCACCAGACTCGTCGACACCGCCCCCGATCAGGTCAAGGCGGAGCTGACCGAGGTTCAGTCCCTGGCACGTTCTGCCCTGGCCGACGTGCGTGCCACTGTCAACAGCTACCGCGAGCTGAGCCTGGCCGGCGAGCTGGCTCGGGCCACGAACGTCCTGACCTCGGCCGGCGTCCGCGCCGACCTACCGCTGACCGTCGAGGTCGTCGATCCGGAGCTGCGTGAGCTCTTCGCCTGGGTGGTGCGCGAGGGCGTCACCAACGTCGTACGTCATGCCCACGCCTCGCACTGCCGGGTGAGCCTGACCGCCGACTCCATCGAGGTGGTCGACGACGGTATCGGACTCGACTCGGCCGGTGCCGGCGACGGTCATGGGTTGGAAAGGGCTGCGCCAGCGCTGTCAGGACAACGGTGCCGACCTCACCATCGAGGCGCCCTCCGGCGGCAGCGGCACCATCCTGAGGGCGAGCGCCCGTCGTCTATCCTCTCGGCTGACTCACAAGGCGACGGACTGAGCCGGGTGCGTACCGTAGCTGCTGTCGAGGCGCCGGTTCTGAACGAACCTCAAACGACGGAGATGATCGATGATCCGAGTGATGCTGGCCGATGACCAGGCCATGGTGCGCGGCGCGTTGGCCGCGCTACTCACCTTGGAAACCGATATCGAGGTCGTCGCCCAGGTCGGAAACGGCAGCGATGTCCTTCCCGTCGCACTCGAGCACCGACCCGACGTCGTTCTGATGGACGTCGACATGCCCGGCGCCGACGGGCTGAGTGCGACCGCGAGGCTCCTGGGGTGGCTGCCGACCACGAAGGTCCTCATCGTCACCACCTTCGGGCGCCCCGGATTCCTGCGGCGCGCTGTCCAGTCCGGGGCCCACGGCTTTGTCGTCAAGGATGCTCCGGCCACAGATCTGGCCGAGTCGGTGCGCCGGGTCCATGCGGGGCTGCGAGTCGTCGACCCGGCGCTGGCCGCCGACTCGCTCGTCTTCGGGGACTCCCCGTTGACCACCCGTGAGACCGAGGTGCTACAGGCCGCCGCCGACGGAGCCACCGTCGCCGAGGTCGCCCGGCGCGTTCACCTCTCTGAGGGCACCACACGCAACCACCTCTCCCAGGCCATGGCCAAGACCGGCGCACCCACCCGCGCCGCGGCGGTGCACATCGCCGCCCAGAAGGGTTGGATCATTGAGTAGCGCGAAGTAGGACGAGGACGCGGACGCTCGTTCCGCCCGGTCCGATTGCCCCGGCCACCCACGCTCCGAGGAGAGGCGGGTGGCCGGTTGCGAGGCGGTCCGCTCGGGCTCGTCAGCCCGCAGGCTCAGCCCAGCAGCGCGTCGACGAAGCCCTCGGGGTCGAAGGGGGCCAGGTCGTCGGCGCCCTCCCCCAGGCCCACGAGCTTGACGGGCACGCCCAGCTCCTTCTGGACGGTGACGACGATGCCGCCCTTGGCGGTGCCGTCGAGCTTGGTGAGCACGATGCCGGTGACGCCCACTGCCTCGGAGAAGACCTGGGCCTGGCGCATGCCGTTCTGGCCGGTGGTCGCGTCCAGGACCAGGAGGATCTCACCGACCGGGGCGATCTTCTCCATGACGCGCTTGATCTTGCCCAGCTCGTCCATGAGACCGGCCTTGTTCTGCAGGCGCCCGGCGGTGTCGACGACGACGACATCCGCCTCCTGACCGGCGGCCTCGCGGGCGGCGTCGTAGGCGACTGAGGCGGGATCGGCGCCCTCCTTCTCCGAGCGCACGACGTCGACGCCCACACGTTCGCCCCAGGTGCTCAGTTGCTCGGCCGCAGCCGCGCGGAAGGTGTCGGCAGCCCCCAGGACGACGGTCTTGTCCTGAGCCACCAGGACGCGGGCGAGCTTGCCGCAGGTGGTGGTCTTGCCGGTGCCGTTGACACCCACCATGAGGATGGCGGCGGCGGGCGTTCCCTGGGCTCCCTCGGCCGGGGTGGGGCGCTTCAGGTTGAGGGAGCGGTCCAGCGTGGGGTCGACGAGCTTGAGCAGCTCGGCGCGCAGGACGGTGCGCACGGCCTCGGGGTCGGAGGTGCCCAGAACCTTGGCCTGAGTGCGCAACTCGTCCATGAGGGAGGTGGTCACCTCGATACCGAGGTCGGAAGTGAGCAGGGTGTCCTCGATCTCCTCCCAGTCCTCCTCGGTGAGGTCGCCTCGGGACAGGACGGACAGGACCGCCTTGCCGAAGCCGCCGGCACCGGCCAGGCGAGCGCGGAGGCGCTGCATGCGGCCGGGAATGGACTCAGGGGACTCCAGCGTCGCAGCCGGCTCGACGCCGGCCTCCTCTTCCGCTTCCTCCTCGGCATCCTCGCCCTCCGAAGGCAGAAGGTCCTCAACGGACATCGGCTTGTGGGCACTGATCTCGTCGGGGACCTGGCTCCGCCGCCTACCGGCATAGAGCCACAGCCCTCCTCCGAGGACGATGACCAGGATGATGCCGAGAACGATGAGGATCGGTTCCATGGGCCCATCATGCCCGATCATGGGCTCACTGTGGCAGGGTCGGCCTCCCCTGATTGCCTCTTACCTGCGAAGGATCCGAGGGCACGGACGCATAGCCCAGTCGTGGCGATAAGAAAACTGCAGCACGCCTGTGGACGTGCTGCAGGACGGGCATCTCTCTCGCAGTGTCATTGCCCGTTGAGCCGTATCGCTCTTACCCCAAAGCACCATGGAGGCAGTGAGAGAAAGTGCGAGACGGTGTAGAAACGATGATCTCCCAGGGCCAGAACTTTATCCAAAAGCAGTGACGCCGCAACCTCACCTAGTCGTGAAAATAATCGACGACCATAGTTTTCACGACACGATCGCCGCGCCGCTCACCTCTGAACCTGAGACAGCCCGCCGGCGGCCGGCTCATGCACCTGACCGCGGCGCCGGGAGCCGGCAGAGCCGCGGGTCCTCTCCGCGGCATCCATAGCCTTTCCGACGACGCCGACCAGACCTCCGAAGCCGTCGGTCCCGACGTAGGCAGCCGGCCCCTCGCGCGTCATGAGGTCGGAGAGACGAGCCTCCTGGGGCACGACCTCGATCTCAACATCCTGCTCCTCCAGGCGCACCTCCTGCGAGGTGCGAACCAGGCCGCGAATGCGTGAGGGCCAGGAGCGCACCGGGAAGCGTTCGGCGCAAACCATGCCGAGCACAAGCAGGCTCGCAACCAGCACGACAACGAGGGGAAGAATCATGACACCCATGGTTAGGATTCTGCCTTGCGAAATGCGATCTGACTAGACTTTGCGCGCACTTGTCGTCCAATCAACAACAAAACCTGACAACTTCCTGACATGACGATGGCTCGAATCTGAAAACGAACGTCATGTTGTAAGCAGTCTATCACATAGCCCTCAAGTTTCACTCAGACATCAGGAGTCACAGCCGTACCGCGGTCGGGCTGGGCCAGCCTCTGCGAGACGGCCTTGGTGACCCCGTCACGCATCGTGATGCCGTAGAGAGCGTCAGCCACCTCCATGGTCCGTTTCTGATGGGTGATGATGATGAGCTGGCTGGAGCGCCGCAGCTCGGTAAAAATCTCAAGCAACCGCCCCAGGTTCGTGTCATCCAGGGCTGCCTCCACCTCGTCCATGACGTAGAAGGGCGAGGGGCGCGCCTTGAAGATCGCCACCAGCAGGGCCACGGCGGCCAGCGAACGCTCCCCTCCTGAGAGCAGGGAGAGTCGCTTGACCTTCTTGCCGGCGGGGCGCGCCTCGATCTCGATGCCGGTGGTGAGCATGTCATCGGGATCGGTGAGCACCAGCCGCCCCTCTCCTCCGGGGAAGAGCCGGTCGAAGACGGAGGCGAACTGGCGGGCGGTGTCCTCGTACGCCTGGGCGAAGACCTCCTGGACCCGGGCGTCGATCTCCTCGACGATGCTCAGCAGGTCGTCTCGCGAGCGCTTGAGGTCGGCCAGCTGCTCGGCCAGGAACTGGTGACGCTGCTCCAAGGCGGCATGCTCCTCCAGGGCCAGCGGATTGACCTTGCCGAGCCGGGCGAGGTCGCGCGAGGCCTTGGCCAGGCGTTTCTCCTGCTCGGAACGCACGTAGGGACGGCCCGCATGCCCGACGCCGGGCAAAGCATGAGTACCACCCCGGTCCCCGACGGGGTCAGCATCAGAACCGGAGGCGGCGTCAGCGTCCTCGATGAGCTCGGGAACGAGCATGTGCGGCCCGTATTCCTCCACGAGGGGCTCCAGCTCCAGGCCGAGCTCACTCATGGCACGCTCCGCCAAGGCCTCCAGACGCATGCGCTGCTCAGCCCTGGCCACCTCCTCCCGGTGGGCGGCATCGGTGAGACTGCCGAGCTCCTTGGTCAGCTGGTCGATCTCCTCGCGAACCTCATTGGTGGCGGCCAGGGCCTGGGCGCGCTCGGCCTCGATGGTCGCACGCTCATCGGCTGCCTGCTGAACGCTGATTCGCGCCGCCTCGGCGGCGGCACGCGCCTGGTCCCGTACGTGGGTGGCGACCGCCAGCTGGGCGCTGCGGAGTGCTGGGCGCGCTCGACTGCGGCACGCTGTTCCCGTTCACGACGCGCGGCCGCCCGCAGCGAGTCGGCGCGACCTCGGCTGGAGCGCTCGCGCTCCTCGGCCGTACGCAGGGCGAGCCTGGCGTCGGTCTCGACGGCACGGGCCTGCCGCGCAGCGTCCGCAGCGGCCTCACGCTCCTGGCGGGCGGCCTCCAGGGCGCGCTCGAGGCTGTCGGGGCGGCCTCCCTCCAAGGCGCCCGCCGCTTCCGACCCACCGGCACCGTCGGCGCCTTCGGACTCCCCCTCCACCTCGGCCAGTGCGGCAGTGGCGGCTGCGAGCTCGGCGGTGCGCTGAACCGACTCGGCCTCGGCACGCTCCAGCACCCGGCGGGCACGCCCGGTCTCCTCAGCGGCGGCATGGGCTGCGGAGGTCAAACGGGCCATCGCCTCGGCCGCCCGAGCGGCCTCGGCGTCGGCCTGGCGCAGGGCGGACAGCGCCTCGCTGAGCGCCTGGCGAGCAGCATCCTCCTGGCGACGAGCCTCCTCCAGGGCGGCGTCCGCCTCCGTCTCGGCCTGCGCGGCGGCGGCGGCCTCAGCGTTGGCCTCCTCGTGGGCAGCGGTGAGCTCGAGGACCGACGAGGCCCCTCGACCGGCCCCGGCGACCCAGCCGGGCGCCAGGACGTCGCCACTGCGGGTGGCCACGACGGCGTCGGGCAGCTCGGCACGCAGGGCCCTGGCGGCCTCGAGGTCCTCGACCACCCAGGAGCCCTTGAGCAGTCCGTCCAGGACCTGACCGAGACGTCCCGGCCCCGACTGCGCGGGACTGACGAGCCCGCGAGCAGCCAGTGCTCCGCCACCGGGGACCGACGCCCTCTCATCATCGGCATCGGCAGGAGCGCTCAGTGAGGGATCGTCGGCCAGCACCAGCCGCACTGCCCCGATGTCCTGGCTGCGGGCATGATCCAGCCCGACCAGGGCCACCTCGGCATCGGCGGCCAGGCCGGCCTCAGCGAGCACGCCCAGGAGGGCGGCGACGGCGTTCTCCCAGCCACGCTCGACGCTGAGGTGCTCCGCGAGCGGCCCGAGGAGACCATCGATACCGGCTTGCAGCAGCGCGGCCGTGCCGTCCTGGCCGCGCAGGGACATGGCCAGGGTGTCGCGTCTGGCGGCCCAGGTGGCCCGGTCGGAGGCGGCCTCCCTGCGGGCGTCGGTCGCGGCCGCGACAGCCTCACGGGCCTCGGCCAGGTGACGCGTGGCCTCGTCATGGGCGTCCGCGGCTCGGGCCGCCACATCGGCCGCCGCACTTACCTCGGCGGATGCCCGCGTTGGTGCTCCAGCGTCGTCCCGCCCACCACCGTTGGCCATCTCCGCCGGTGCGGTCATTCCCCCGGCCTCAGCCAGGGCGGTCCGGGCGCCGTCCTCACGAGCCTCAGCGGCCCGCAGCGCACTGCGCGCCTGCTCAAGAGCGGCCAGACTGGCCTCATGGCGGCTTCGGGCGGAGGCGACGCGCCCGCCAGCACGGGCGATGGTCTCACGTCGCTCTGAGACGCGACGCTGAGCGGCCGAGAGCTCCCTGGTCCGCCGCCTTCTCGGCAGTTTCCGCGTCCGCGCGCGCTCGAGTGGCGTCACTGAGTGCGGTACGGGCGGCCTCGACGGTATCAGCGAGCTCGGCCTCCTCCCGGCCCGCGGCCTCTGCCCGACGCTCGAGCTCCTCAGGATCGGTGCCGTGGCTCGGGGCGGGGGCGGAGGCGAGGAGCCGGATCCGTTCGCCGGCCACGTCCGCGAGCGCACCGAGGGACTGGGCAGTACCGGTGAGCTCCTCCCAGATACTGCCGGCGCGGGCGAGGCGCTGGGCGGAGGTGGTCTCGATGGCGGCCAGCTCGCTCAGACGCGCCCTGGCAACGCGCTCGGCCTCCTCGACGGCGCTGCGGCGCCGTGCCAAGGTCTCCTTGTCCTCGTCGCCGGCCTCCAGGAGGGACTGGGCCTGGACGACGTCGTCGGCCAGGAGCCGGGCGGTGGCGTCACGAACCTCGACCTGGATGGTTCGGGCGCGCCGGGCGATGGCGGCCTGCCGGGCAAGGGGGCCGAGCTGGCGGCGCAGCTCCTGGGCGAGGTCGGAGACTCGGGCGAGGTCTGCGGCCATGGACTCGAGCTTGCGAAGGGCGCGCTCCTTGCGCTTGCGGTGCTTGAGGACGCCGGCGGCCTCCTCGATGAAGCCGCGACGGTCCTCAGGTGTGGCGCTCAGGACCGCGTCGAGCTGTCCCTGCCCGACGATGACGTGCATCTGGCGCCCAAGACCGGTGTCGCTGAGGAGCTCCTGGACGTCGAGGAGGCGGCAGGGGCTGCCGTTGATCCGGTACTCCGACCCGCCGCCGCGGAACAGGGTGCGCGAGATGGTGACCTCGGTGTAGTCGATCGGCAGGGCGCCGTCGGTATTGTCAATGGTCAGGGAGACCTCGGCACGCCCGAGGGCCGGACGGGAGCCGGCGCCGGCGAAGATGACGTCGGCCATGGAGCCGCCGCGCAGATTCTTGGCGCCCTGCTCCCCCATGACCCAGGTCAGGGCGTCGACGACATTGGACTTGCCGGAGCCGTTGGGGCCGACCACGGCGGTGATGCCGGGCTCCAGGCGAAGGGTGGTTGACGAGGCGAAGGACTTGAATCCCTGATCGTCAACGTCTTGAGATGCACGGGTGCCACCCTAACAGCGCAGGCGGTTCTGACGGAGACAGAAACGACAAAGAGACTTGACACGATCGCGCTGGACAAGCAGACTTTCCATATCGCGACGGCCGGGTACGCAGCGCGTGCACCTGCTTCACCAGCCCCTCGTCCCCGAACCCCAAGGAGCCACGATGCTCGTACTGTCCGGCCTATCCAAACGCTTCGGGAGCCTGCAGGCCCTGGATGATCTCTCCCTGTCCCTGGACCGCGGTGAGATCGTCGGCTTCGTCGGCGCGAACGGAGCGGGCAAGTCCACCACGATGCGCATCGTCATGGGGGTGCTGGCCGCCGACTCCGGCGCCGTGACCTGGAAGGGCGCCCCCATGGACGCCTCCATCCGACGCACCATCGGTTACATGCCCGAGGAGCGCGGTCTCTACCCCCGGATGAAGGTGGCCGAGCAGCTCATCTATCTGGCCCGTCTCCACGGACTGTCCACCTCCGCCGCCAAGACGGCCGCGAACCAGTGGACCGAGCGCCTGGGCCTGGAGGAGCGCCGCGGCGACGAGGTGCAGAGCCTGTCGCTGGGCAACCAGCAGCGCGTCCAGCTGGCCGCCGCGCTGGTGAGCGACCCCGAGCTGCTCATTCTCGATGAGCCCTTCTCCGGCCTGGACCCGGTGGCCGTGGACGTCATGAGCCAGGTCATCCTGGAGCGGGCGGCTGCCGGGGTGCCCACTCTCTTCTCCTCCCACCAGCTCGACGTCGTCGAGCGCCTGTGTGACCGGGTGGTCATCATCCGCTCCGGCCGGCTCGTGGCCGACGGCACGGTTCCCGAGCTGCAGGCCACCGAGGCGCCCCGATGGCGGGTCGTCGTCGAGCAGGCCGCCGGGAGCGCACCGGTGGAGGCCGGCTCCTTGCAGAACCTGCCCGCCCCCACGATCGACCTCGATGACGCCGGCCGCCTGGTCATCACCGCGCAGGGAGCCGATGAGCAGGACCTGCTGAGTACCGCTCAGCGCCTGGGGACGGTGCGCGAGCTCGGCCCGGTGCGCCACCCGCTCACCGAGATCTTCCGGGACGTCCTCACCACTGCCGCCCGTGAGGGGACCGCAGACACGAACGAGAAGAAGGAGGCGCGCCGATGAGCGACCGGACCACCCCTATCACTCGCCGTCAGGAGATCGCCCTGGTCACCGGCCGCGAGCTGCGGGCGCACCTGCTGAAGAAGTCGACCATCATCCTGACCCTGGTGCTGCTCATCGCCGCCATTGGCGGCATCGTCGGTATCAAGCTCTATACCTCGGGCCAGGACCAGGCCTACCGGGTCGGACTCAAGGGCGTGACGGTTGCCCAGGCCACCGGGTTGGACAAGGTGGCCGCCTCCAACGGGGAGACGATTGAGCTCGTTGACGTCTCCGCGCACCAGGCGAAGGACGTCCTGGCCGACGACGCCCCCGAGGGCACGCCGCACGTGGACATGGTTCTCGACGTCTCCGGCTCCGCCCCCACCATCACTGTGGAGAAGTCGGCTGACGACGCGGTCGTCTCTGGGGTCACGGCCTTCCTTCAGCAGGCGGCTCTGGGACAGCAGATCGCATCCTTGGGAGGCGATCCCGCCCAGGTGGCCTCGCAGCTCAGTGCCGCCAAGCCTGAGGTCACGGCGCTCCATGCCCCTCAGCGCGATTCCGCCGACTTCGGCTCGCGCTACGCGATCCTCATGACGATCGACATCCTGCTGCTGTTCGCCATCATGGGCGGCGGTCAGTTCATCGCCCAGGGAGTGGTGGAGGAGAAGTCGAGCCGGATCGTGGAGATCCTCCTGGCCTGCGTACGGCCCAGCTCGCTGTTGGCCGGCAAGATCCTGGGGATCGGCATCGCCTCGGTGCTGACCACGGGGGTCGTCGCCGTCGCCGGGGTGATCACCGCGAAGGCAACGGGAGTCATGCCGGACATCAGTCTCAACCTGGACGGCGTGCTCGTCGCGATGATCGTGTGGATGATCGTGGGCTACGCGATCTTCGCGGTCGCCTTCGGGGCCGCGGCCTCACTCGTGAGCCGGCAGGAGGACGTCAGCTCGGTGAGCATGCCCCTGGTCATGCTCTCGATGATCCCCTATGTCCTGAGCTTCATGATGGCCACTGGGGACACCAACAGCGTGACCTTCCGAGCGCTGTCCTACCTGCCACCCTTCGCCCCCTTCATGATGCCGGCGCGCCTGGTGCTGGGGATCTCCTCCTGGACCGAGCAGCTGATCGCCCTGGGTATCGCACTCGTCTTCCTTCCGCTGCTGGTGCGTGTGGCGGCGGCGATCTACACCCGGGCCGTCACCCGCACCGGCGCCCGGGTCCCGCTCAAGGAGGTCCTCAGGAGGGCGGAGCGGGCCTGAGCACGGTCCTCATCCGCCTTCACCGACCACATACCGACGACGATGGTGCGCCTCCCCATGAAGGGAGGCGCACCATCGTCGTCTGATGGCAGCCGTCAAGCGCTCTGTGGGACGGGTTGCGAGTCAGTCGGCCAGCTCGGGGAACCAGATGGCGATCTCGCGGGCGGCGGACTCGTCGCTGTCCGAACCGTGGACGAGGTTGAGGATGGCGGGGGTTCCCCAGTCGCGTCCCAGGTCTCCGCGGATGGTGCCGGGGGCGGCCGTGGTGGGGTCGGTGGGCCCCATGAGGCTGCGCACGCCCTCGACGACACGCTGGCCCTCGACGACTGCGGCCACCACGTTGCCGGAGGTCATGTACTCCACGACACCGGGGTAGAAGGGCTTGTCCACGTGTTCGGCGTAGTGCTCGGCGAGGATCTCGTCGGTGGGGGCGAGGACCTTCAGGGCCGTCAGGGCGTACCCCTTGGCCTCGATACGACGCAGAATCTCGCCGGTGAGGCGGCGCTCGACGGCGTCGGGCTTGATGAGAACGAGGATACGACCGGTCTGGGACGTGCTGGCCATCGGGGCTCCTTGCTGGGTTGGCGGGTGAGGGACCGAGTGGACCATAACGGGTCCGGGCCCCCGCCTGCCACGGCAGAGCCGAGATCAGGCCTGCTCGACCACCTGGAGCCTGTCGGAGGAGCGGTCACGGGCGGCTTCGAGAGCGGCCTGAAGAATGAGCGCAGAGGACTGGGCTCCGGGGTCTCGGTGGCCGCAGGAGCGCTCCCCCCAGGAAGGAGGCCCGACCGCGACGGGCCTGGAGGGGCTCGGTGTCCTGGGCGCCCTTGACAGCGGCTTGAGCGGCTGCGACGAGGACGCCGACCTCGTCCTCCCCGATCTCGGCCGCCTCCTTGGCGGCCACCGCCGCAGGGCGCCAGGCGTCGGCCATGGTCTTGTCCCCGCTGTTGGCGTGTCCCCGGACCTCCAGCCCTGAGGTGGCCTCCTCCAGGGCGCGGGCCAGATCCCCTGGCCCCCAGGCAGCGGCCTCGCTGGAGCGGGCGGCCTTAAGGAAGGCCGTTCCCAGCAGCGGCCCGCCGGCACCGCCGACGGTGGCCATGAGGGTGGTGGCGACGAGCTTGAGAACTCCTCCGGGATTCGCCGGCATGCCTCCGGCCTGCTGAGCAGCATTGAGCTTGGAGACCACTGCCTTCATGCCACGGTCCAGGTTGTCCCCGTGGTCGGCGTCTCCGATGGCTCGGTCCAGTTCGGTCAGCTCCGTGCGGTTCTCAGCGATCAGCTCGGCGGCGCGACGGGCCCAGTCAAGGGCCCAGGCAGTGTCCAAAGACATGGTGTTTCCTTCTCGGGTCTTGGCAGGTGTTGGTTCCGGGCCTGACCGCCATGCACCCGAGGGTGAAGGACGACCATGTGGCTGTGATCGGGCCCTGCACGGACCCGATGGGTCCCGGTGCATCCCGGGAACGCCCGTGGGAGGCACCGGAGCAGGCCGACGAGGTGCTCATCGCCCGCTCGCTTTTCCATCCTCTCACGCACCCGATGACCTCGCTCGGTGGGACAGGGAAGTAGCGTTTGACCAGCACGAACGAACACGTTTCCGAGGGTGGCGCGGTGGAGGCCGACGACGTGATACTTGTATGCACAGGTTCAGGTGCAACACCAGTCGCCCACCGACCGTCGCCAAGCCTCCGGAAGAGGAGCCGCCCCGTGGCCCAGGCCAAGTACAACCAGATCTTCCAGACCCTGCGCGGACGCATCGAGTCAGGTGCCTACGGCTTCCTCGAGCTGCTCCCCTCGGAGAACACGCTGGCAGAGGAGTTCAAGTGCACCCGCAACACGGTGCGCAAGGCACTCGCCCTGCTTGTGGCCCAGGGCTACGTCCAGACGATGCAGGGGCGGGGCATCCAGGTGATCTCCCGACCACGCGCGACCTCCACCTTCCTGGTCGGGGGGATCGAGTCGCTCCAGGAGGCCGCCGCGCGCAACCGGATCCCTCTGAGCACCCACATGATCTCCCTGGAGGAGGGTGTGGTCGACGCAGAGATGGCTATGGCCTCCGGCATGACCGAGGGGGCTGAGATCATCTCAGTCAAGCGGCTGCGCCTGCTGGACGACGTCCCCCTCATCGTGGACACCAGCTACTTCCTGACCTCGATGGTTCCTCAGCTGACCCAGCAGATCGTCGAGTCCTCGATCTACGCCTACCTGGAGGAGGTCCTCGGGGTGCGGGTGGCCAGCGCGACCCGGCGGATCACGGTGGAGCGGGCCACGGATGAGGACCGCCGGCTCATCCACCTGGAAGGAATGGACTGCGTCGTCGTCGTCTCCTCGGCGACCTTCGACTCAGCCGGGGTGCTCTTCGAGTACACGCGCTCGCGCCACTCCCCCGTGGACTTCGCCTTCCAGGACACCGCGCACCGGCTGCCGGCCGAGCGCTGAGCCGAAAGCACAGCCCCCGACAGAGCCTCGAGCTCCGAGCGCTCCGCGAGAACCTGCGCACAGGCCGGTGGCCCGACTGCATCTCAGGATGTTGCCGGGCCACCACTCCACTGACAGCGGCGGGACAGGCTCGTTGAGCACGTCGGCGTCAGTACGCCACCGTCCTACTTGGCGACAGGCTCGCGGTTGCCGAGGCGGACCTTCTTGACCGTGCGCTCCTTGTCGAAGTCGGCCTGCTTGAAACCGAAGAAGTAGGTACACAGGAAGGAGACCAGGAGGGCCGCGACCCCGGCGATCCAGAAGCCGGTGAAGGAGGCGTCCATCCCCTTGGGGTTGACGAAGGACGGGAAGCCGACGAAGCCTCCGGTGAAGCCCCACATATTGACGTTGAGCAGTCCAGTGAGCAGCCCGCCGACGGCACCGCCGATCGAGGCGGTGATGAAGATGCGACCGTACTTGAGGTTGAGGCCGTACATGGCCGGCTCGGTCACCCCGCAGAAGGCTGAGATCGTGGCAGGGGCAGCCATGCGCTTGATGCGAGCATCACGCACCTTGACCCAGACGGCCAGGGCTCCACCGCCCTGGGCGATCATCGTGGCCGAGACGATGGCGTTGAGGTGGGAGTAACCGGGGTTGGCGAGCTCGGAGGAGATGATCGGGATGACCGCCCAGTGCAGGCCGAAGATGACCAGGCACTGGTAGAAGCCGCCGATGAGCAGACCCGCGAGCGTGTAGTTGAAGCCCAGCACCGCGTTGATGACGGTGGCGATCCCACCTGAGACGAGCATGACGACGGGACCGAAGACCAGCAGAATGAGGGCGGATACCACGAAGATCTCGATGAGCGGCCCGAAGATCGGTCGGATGACGGCCGGCAGCACCTTCTTGAGCCAGGGCTCGATCTTGGAGGCGAGCCAGGCCCCCACGATGATGGGGAAGATCGAGTAGGCGTAGGCGTTGCCGGCGGGCAGAGAGACCGGGATGCCGAAGAAGTCGGCATTGAAGACAGTGCGCCCCACGGTGATGAGGTCGTCGGTGTTCTTGGACATGTCCACCACGGAGGGGTAGCAAAGCACTCCACCGATGATGGCCACGACGATGGGGTCGGCCCCCAGACGCTTGGCCGCGGTGAAGCCGACGATGATCGGCAGGAAGAAGAACATCGACGAGCTCATGGCGTCGATGAAGTGGAAGGTGTTGGAGACCTCGGTGACGACCTTGAACTGAACGAGCAGCGCCAGGAGACCCTTGAGGATTCCGGAGGCCGCCAGCATACCCACCACGGGGATCATCGATCCGGTGATGACACCGATGAGGGAGGAGAAGCCGAGCTTGACCCAGCCCCACAGGGTTGTGGGCCGCTCGACGACCTCGACGTCGGCGACCTGATCGCCGGCCCCCGCGTTCGGCAGCTGCGCGACGACGGCGTCGTAGACGTCGACGACGTCGGGGCCGATGACCACCTGGTACTGACCGCCCGACTTGACCACGTCAATGACGCCGTCGAGGTCCGCCACAGCCTCGTCGTCAGCCAGGGACTCGTCCTTGAGGTAGAAGCGCACGCGAGTGATGCAGTGCAGGACGGAACGGACGTTGTCAGAACCACCGATACCGGCGACGATGTCGGCCGCGGTGGCGTCGAATCCGGCGAGGCCGTCAGTGCGTGCCCCATCGGCAGCATCGGCATCAACCTCGGTGCTCGCGGTATCTGCCGAAGCCGCAGCATCACCCTCAACCTTGAGCGAGGCGGTGGCGACGACGGCACCCGCGTCCGTCCTCCCCGTGGTGACGTTCAGGTCGGCCAGGTGAGTGATCGTGTTGGTCAGGACCACGATGGCGGTGGTTGCCTTGCCCGCGGCGCGGACGGCCTCAAGATCCATAGTGCCCAGGGACTGTCCGGCCTTGACGGTGTCGCCGACCTTGACGCTCAGGTCGAAGGGGGCGCCCTCGAGCTCGACGGTGTCGACGCCGAGGTGCAGCAGGACCTCCAGGCCCGACTCGCCCTGGAAGCCGATGGCGTGACCGGTGCCGGCGACCATGGTGACGGTGGCGTCGACCGGCGAGACGATCGCGCCGTCGTCGGCGGGCTCGATCCCGAGCCCGTCCCCCACGGCCTTGGAGGAGAAGACGGGGTCGGGGACATCGGAGAGGTCGATGACCATCCCCGCCATCGGAGCGGAGACGGGAACCACGTGGTCCTGGTCTGGTTCGGACATGGAGGGTTCCTTTCGGAGCGCGATGGGTACGGCGGTATCGGGGAGGGCGGCTCGGCAGCTCTCCGGGGCGGGCAGAAGGCAGAAGGAAGAAAGGGGTCGAGGGCGGCCGACTCAGGCGAGCAGGGCGATGGCCTCGTAGGGACGCAGGTGAAGCGTCCCTGCCTCAAGACGGTCGGCGACGACGGGCAGCCCACCGGGGCTGCGCGAGAGGTCGTTGCCGTCGTAGTTGCCGATGAGGATGCGGGCGGTGGTGAAGACCTCGGGGACAGGGACCTCGGCGCCATGGTCACTGAAGCTGCACAGGACCAGCAGACGGCTGCCCTCGTGCTCGCGAATGTAGGCCAGGACGTCCTCGTGCTCCATGAGGTAGGGAGCGTAGGTACCACGGGAGATAACGGGCAGCTCCTTACGCAGGGAGATGAGGCGCCGGTAGTAGGGCAGGATCCGCCCCTGCGCCTCCTCGCACTCGACATTGACGGCTCCCTGGTTGGTGGGCCGCAGCCAAGGCCTGCCGGTGGTGAATCCGGCGCCGGTGGGATCGGCGTTCCACTGCATGGGGGTGCGTGCGTTGTCGCGGGCCTTGGAGTGGACGACGGCGAAGGCCTCATGGGGCTCCATGCCGCCGGCCGTCAGCTCCTTGTAGGCATTGCGGGCCTCGACGTCGACGTAGTCCTCAATGGACAGGTAGGCAGGGTCGGTCATGCCGATCTCCTCACCCATGTAGACATAGGGAGTTCCGCGCAGCAGGTGGATGACAGTGGCCAACATGGTCGCGGACTCGACGTGGTAGTTCACGGGATCGGCGAAGCGGTCGATGGCGCGGGGCTGGTCATGGTTATTCCAGAACAGGGCATTCCAGCCGCCACCGGCCTGCATACCCAGGGCCCACTCGTTGAGGATGCGCTTGAGAGCGGCGAAGTCGTAGGGGATGCGGGTCCACTTGGCGCCGTCGGCGTAGTCGACCTTGAGGTGATGGAAGCTGAAGACCATGCTCAGCTCACCATTGGCCGGGTTGGAGTAGCCGACACAGGCCTCGACGGTGGTTGAGGACATCTCGCCGACGGTCATCGCGTCGGGATCCTGACCGAAGCTGGCGGCCGAGAGCTCACGCAGGTAGTCATGGACAAGAGGGCCGTCGGTGTACATGTAGCGGTCATCGGTGTCGGCGGGCGCGTCCTCAAGCGGCAGGGTCTTGCCGATGACGTTGATGACGTCGAAGCGGAAGTCCTTGACGCCCTTGGAGCGCCAGAAGTTGACGACTCCAGCGGCCTGGGCACGCACGGCCGGGTTGTGCCAGTTGAGGTCCGCCTGGGTGCGGTCGTAGAGGCACAGGTAGTACAGGCCGGTGTCACCGAAAGGCGCCCAGGCGGGGCCGCCGAACTTGGAGACCCAGTTGGTGGGAAGCGAGCCGTCCTCCTTGGGCGGCAGCAGGTAGAAGTAGTCCTGATAGGCGGGGTCTCCAGCCAGGGCCCGTTGGAACCACTCATGATCGGTGGAGACGTGGTTGAGAACCATGTCCAGCATGACGCCGATGCCGCGCTCCCCCAGGGCGGCGACAAGGTCCTCGAAGTCCTCCATGGTTCCCATGGCCGGGTCGATGGCGCAGTAGTCGGAGATGTCGTAACCATTGTCCCGGCCCGGCGAGGGGAAGAAGGGGTTGAACCAGACATGATCCACCCCCAGCGAGGCGATGTAGTCGACCTTCTCAATGATGCCGCGCAGGTCACCTACGCCGTCACCGGTGGAGTCACGGAAGGACTTGGGATAGATCTGGTAGACGACGCTGTCCGTCAATGACATGCGGGGCTCCTGTGGGAGGCGGGATGGAATCGGAGGACTCACCCCCGAGCGACTTGTGCACACAAGTATGTACTTGTGTGCACAAGTCGTCGACACGTCCTTTTGTGTGATATGTCATGTGACTGGTTTCCGGGAGCGACGCCCCAAGTCTCTGGGCATAGCACCCTCATCCCCGTTCTCTCCACAAGAAAGATGGTCTCCCGTGAGCAGCAGTGAGCCCGTTCGCCCGCACCGCCCTCAACACCTCCCCGCCCGAGTCCGACGAGCCTTGCCCGCACTCCCACTCCTGTGCACCCTGACACTCAGCGCCTGCGGCATGAGTGGCACAACATCCTCCGAAGCCGCATCCGCCCCATCCGCTCAGGAGACACCCTCGGCCTCACACTCAGCAGCCGCCTCTCCATCCGGGGGCGGGCAGAAGCCGTCCGCAGCACAGACGCAGACCGCATCGGGATCCTCATCTCCGTCGACGCAGGCCACTGACGGCCCCAGTCCCACACCGGCGAGCACCGCCCCCGACCGCAGCACGCTCCTCAATGCCTCGCTGCCCCTGCCCTCAACCTGCACAGCCGGCGGCCCCGTTTCCTTCTCCGGCGGACAGGCCTCTCTGAGCTTCGGAGGATTCGCCAGGATCGAGGACCCCTCGGCCACCTACATCCTCGACGGCACTCCCACCACCGCCGTGGCACTGACCTGCAACGGCGGCGGATCGGCAGCCTTCCCCTCCCTGGCGTTCTACGACGACGAACTGAGCCTTGTCGCCTCCTACGACCTGTCGAGGATCGGTGGCGCAGAATCCCACGAGCCGGTTATCACGTCACTGGAACCCCGGGGCGACATCCTGCACGTGGAGTGGAGCAACGAGAAGCTCCCCACCGACACCACCGGAACGCACACCGGCTCAGGCACGGGCAGCGCCGACCTGAGCTGGAACGGGACGTCGTTCGACAAATCGAACACCACGGTCCACGACGCCCAGGGAAACCAGGTGGGCTAGAAAACCAGGACGGATCAGGGCCTGCCGAACAGGGAGCGGGCCTCTGCGGCCAGGACCACGGAGCCGACGATCAGGACTCCCGAGGCGGTCAACGGGGTGTCGTGCCCCTCGGACAGGGCGACGGCCTGAGCCACGCCCTCGCCGAGCTGCCGGCTCACGACGACACGGTCGGCGCCGTAGACCTCCCGGGCGATCTCGCCCAGGTCGTCGACGTCCATGGCCCGGGGCGAGTCGATGGGGACGCATACGACGGCATCGGTCACGGGCTCCAGGCCCGCCAGGATGCCCTCGGCATCCTTGTCCGCCATGACGCCCAGGACTGCAACGAGGTGCTGGAAGCCGAAGGCCTCCTCGATGGCCCCGGTGAGGGCCTCGATGCCGTGGGGGTTGTGTCCGGCGTCGACCAGGACCGTGGGCGAGGAGCGCAGGACCTCCAGGCGGCCGGGACTGGTGACCGAGGCGAAACCATCCTCAACGATGCGGGCGGGCACCTGGCGGCCGCCGTGGATCGCCTCGGCGGCCGCCAGGGCCAGCAGGGCGTTGCGGGCCTGGTACTCCCCGTGCAGGGGAACGAAGACGTCCTCGTAGACGGCTGCGGCGGTGGCCAGCGTGACGAGTGACCACCGACGGCGAGCTGGCGGTCGAGGACCCGCAGGACACCGGCCTCCGGCGAGGTGGGATCCTCCTCCGGATCGCACTCGCGGCGCACAACGGCCCGGTGCAAGGCTGCGGCCTGCTCGATCTCGGCAGCGGCGTCGGGGACCTGATGGGCGACGATGACGGTGGAGCCGTCCTTGATGATGCCGGCCTTCTCGTGAGCGATCTCGGTGATCGAGGAGCCCAGCCAACGCTCATGGTCGCGCCCGATGGGGGTAATGACGGCGACGTCGGAGCCGATGACGTTCGTGGCGTCCCAGCGCCCGCCCAGGCCCACCTCGATGACGGCCACGTCGACGGGATAGTCGGCGAAGGCGGCCAGAGCCATGACGGCCAGGACCTCGAAGAAGGACAGGCGAGGCCCACCGGCGGCCTGGGAGCGCTCGTCGACCATGGCGATGTAAGGGGCCACGTCCTCCCAGGCGGCGATGAACCCTTCCTCACTGATCGGTTCACCGTCGAGGCTGATGCGCTCACGGATGGTGGCCAGATGCGGGGGGAGGTGAAGCGACCGGTGCGCATGCCGCCGGCGGCCAGAAGGCGCTCGGTCATACGGGCGGTGGAGGTCTTGCCGTTGGTGCCGGTGATGTGAACGGTACGGTAGGCGCGCTCAGGGTTGCCCAGGAGATCAAGGACGGCCTCGACCCGTTCCAGGGAGGGCTGGACCTGGTGCTCGGGAGCGCGCGCGAGAATCTCGGCCTCGACCTCGCGCATACGGGCAGAGACCTCGACGCCGCGGGCAGCGGCCTCCAGGTCTCGCAAGTGCTCGTCCTCGGAGTCGTCGGGAAGCTGGGGCTCCCAAGAGTCCCAGTCATCGGAGTCGTCGGCGTCGACCTCGGCAAGGAGCTCCTCGAGGCGGTCGGCGTCACCGCCGGGGATCATGTTGGCGGCGACGAGTCGCGCAGAGCCTCAAGGTCCTCACGGTCCTGAGCCTCGGCGTCGGCCTCCTGCTGAGCACCGACCTCCTGAAGATCGGAGACGGAGACGCTCAACCCCTCGGCCGGATCTGGGGCGCCCGCGGCCTCCAGGTAGGGCAGGAGATCGGGGTCGACACCGGTCTCACCGAAGACGGCGTCGACGACCTCCTCCCCCGTGGCACCCTCGGGGATGCCGAAGGCGGCGCCGGGACTGGTCTGCTTGGAGTCGTCGTCTGCGCGCACTGTGCCATCCTTTACTCGACGTGGCGGACTGGACAGAGGCTCTCTCACGTGCTCCCGCCCCGCCCTAATCTAGCCGAGGCTCCAGGGCGGACCGCACCACTCCCCTGGACTCCCACCGGCCGACGTCCGACGGGATGACCGCTTGTCCAGCGCGCGTTGCGGCAGCGTAGGCCCCACACCTCTGGACACCCCTGGACTCTCGCGATCCGAACGACCACGGAGTCGCCTGCCTCATTGACGCGTGAAGCCACAAACACAGACGCGCGCCTCCGTCACGATGAATGACAGGAAAATCATCTGAGCACAATCTCTCCGCAGCAGGACCCGGACATGCTCACAACAATTTCTCCTTAAATCTCTCTGAGCAGCCAACACGACTTGTCACCCCCAACAATGCGAGTACCATGATCGTTGGATAAAAACTCGATGAATACATCCTAATTCTCGGTGAAATGTTTGAGGAATTCACCAGGGAACCTTATGGATATAGGGGTAGACATACCCCCCACATGCCCGTCTAGGCTTTCTCCATGCGTTTGTCAGTGATTGGTTGCGGATATCTCGGCGCTGTTCACGCTGCGTCAATGGCGGAGCTTGGACATGATGTAGTGGGCGTGGACGTCGACGCTCGCAAGGTAAATCTTCTGAGCGACGGCAGGGCTCCGTTCTTCGAGCCCGAGCTGGAAGGTCTTCTGGCTCGTAACGTGGAGGCCGGGCGCCTGACCTTCACACAGGACTTCTCCGCCATTGAGGGCGCTCAGGTTCATTTCATCGGCGTGGGTACCCCACAGTCCGAGTCGGGGGCGGCGGACATGACCTACGTCGACGCAGCCGTGACCTCCATGCTCCCCCACCTGGGGCACTGCACCAGTGGCCCCGAGGTTGTCGCCGGCAAGTCCACGGTGCCCGTTGGCACCGCATCACGTCTGGCCCGGCTGATCGAGCCGACCGGGGCGCTGCTGCTGTGGAATCCGGAGTTCCTGCGGGAGGGCTTCGCCGTTCAGGACACGCTGCGCCCGGATCGTATGGTCTACGGCCTGCCGGAGAATCCCGGTGCCGCTGCCAGCGCCCAGGAGACGATGGACGCGGTCTACGCACAGATCCTGGCCGCCGGCACTCCGCGCCTGGTCATGGACTACGCCACTGCCGAGCTGGTCAAGATCAGTGCGAACGCCTTCCTGGCCACGAAGATCTCCTTCATCAACGCCATGTCCCAGGTCTGCGACGCCGCGGGTGCCAATGTGACGGCTCTCGCCGAGGCGATCGGTATGGACGACCGTATCGGCCGCCGTTTCCTGCGGGCCGGTATCGGCTTCGGTGGGGCTGCCTGCCCAAGGACATCCGCGCCTTCCAGGCCCGTGCCGGCGAGCTCGGCGTCGGCGACGCCCTGGCCTTCCTCGCAGAGGTTGATCGGGTCAACGACACCATGCGCGCAGGCGTCATCCGCACAGTTAAGGAGATCCTCGGTGAGCGCACGTCCGCAGCCACGGTGACGGTACTCGGGGCCGCCTTTAAACCGGACAGCGACGACATGCGCAACTCCCCCGCCCTGGATCTCGCCGTGGAGCTGTCGGGCATGGTCGAGCGAGTCGTCGTGCATGACCCGGCCGCCGGCCCGATCCTCGCCGAGAGGACGAACCGTCCTTACGAGGTCGCCGCCTCCGCCCAGTCCGCCCTGGGGGGAACCGACCTTGTCATCATCGGCACGGAGTGGCGCGAGTACCAGGATCTCGACCCCGCCCAGGCGGCCGGCCTGGTGCGTACCCGCTACGTCATTGATGGACGCAACTGCCTGGACGCGCAGGCCTGGAAGGCGGCCGGATGGAGCTACCGGGGTATCGGACGGCGGTGAGCAGGGTGGGGCGGCGCGAAGTCAGCGCCGCCCCAGCCTGCGGGTTAGAGGTCCGGCCACCGCTCGAGCGCTGCTGGTGAGAACCGTCATGTCGCTGGTCGCCAGGAGCGCCAGGCAGGCCCAGACTGCGGCGCTCAGCCATGAGCCGCCGTCGTAGGACGTGCCCACGGCCATGATGCTGAGCAGTGCGAGCTGGTAGGTGAGGCGAGGGCGGTCCATGGGCAGGTCGATGCGGCGCCTGAGATCTCGGGCCCGCACCACCAGGACGAGGGCGTAGGCCACCGCTCCGGCCAGGCCGGCGCCCCACGGGCCCATGAAGGGCACAAGAGCCACACCGAGGATCACGTTGACCACTGCTCCCAGTGCGGTGGAGACCATGAGCATGCGACTGTTCATGAGAGCCTGGTAGAAGGTGCCGAAGAAGATGGTCATCACCCCGAAGGTCGCTGCCAGCATGAGCAGGGGGACGTAGCGCCACCCCTCGGCGAACTCGGCCTGGAGCATCACCCTGGAGATCGGCCGGTTCAAGGCGATGACCAGGCCCGCGGCCGTCAGAGTGGCCAGGGGAGTAGCCCCGTAGAACGGAGCCGAAGAAGGCGCCGCGGTCGGGTGAGTTGATCTCTCGGGCGGTGGAGTACTGCCATGCCTGCTGGAACACGGAGGCCACGATGTTGATGAGTGAAGGCATTTTGCTCGCTGCGGTGAAGAGCCCAGCGGCTGCCAGGCCGCTGCCCCACAGGACCACGTACCGGCCTGAGACGCTCACCAGCCACCACGACAGCAGGTTGGGAACGAGCGGCAGGCTGTAGACGAGCATCCGGCGCAGCAGTTCACGATCGACCCGGAATGGAGCCAGGAGCCGGTACTCGGCCGACCCCAGGAAGGCGGCAATGCCACCCACCAGGTAGCCGATGGAGTAGGACCACAGGTAGCCCTCGATGCCCGCGTGTGCGTGGACGAGGAGCACGTAGGTGGCCACGACCATGGCGAGCGCATTGATGAGCCCGTAGACCACGAAACGGCGCACATGGCCCAGCCCACGGGCGAGCTGGGTGGTGGCCTTGAAGACGCACACTGAGCAGAACAGGGCGAAGAAAGCTGCCGCGTGCTTCATGCCCCACAAGGCACTGCCCAGGGCACAGAGCGCCCCGGTGCACACGATGCCGCCGCCCAGGACCACCAGGGAGCCGGCGAAGAGCTCGTCCTTGGGAACGTCGTCGTCAATGGAGAAACGGTAGAGGGCCTCGACCACACCCAAGGAGAGCAGCGGCAGCACGATCTCGATCGCACTGTTGAGCAGCTCAGCCGTTCCGTACTCACCAGCCGTCAAGGCGGTCGTGTACAGGGGCATGAGCACCAGGGAGACCGCCTTGATCGCCAGACCCCCCAGAGCGAAGACCAGGGTGTTGCCCAGCAGGAGCCTCATGCGCCCCTTATGGCTTGCCGACACCGAACTGGGCCTTCCACTTCTCGATGAGGTCGAAGTCCAGGCCGTGGATCCTGGTGGGCCAGGAGGACTCGACCAGGTCGGCCAGATCGGTCTCGATGGAGTCGCGCTCCACCAGCGGCAGGGAGTAGTCCTTCGCCATCTCCCTCGCGCGGTAGTCGATGGCCACGATGATGGCGCGTCGTTTGCGCTGCAGGGCGAAGATGCCCCCGTGCAGGCGGTTCCCCACGTAGTCGACGCCTCGGTCGAGCACCTCCCGGAATCCCGCCAGGCTCGGCGTGACGATTTCGACGTCGTCGGCCGCTCCCAGCGACTGCAGGTAGCTCAGGTCGTCGATGGACTGGGGCCAGAAGTGCAATCGCGAGTAGCTCCTGCGCAGCACGTCGATCATCGCCCGGTCCTTGCGCGGGTTCGGGTGGTAGGAGGTGAGAGTGAAGACCACCTCGTCGCCCTTGGCGTGGGGAATGGTCTCGCAGTGCTCGGGGGTCAGTCCCCACAGGGTGGGGCAGCCGGTGTTCCAGGCCCGTAGCCCCACCCGCTCCAGGAGATGCTTGGTGCGCTCGTCCCGCACCGAGTGCACGACCTTGTGGGACAGCACCTTGCGGTAGAGGGCCCGTGTGTAGAGGTTGACCGATGAGGAGTTGGCCCCCGCACCCACGCCCAGGCACACCGTTCCTGCGGCCATCCCGCAGTTGAGGTAGTTGATGTTCCACGTCGGCAGGGGCCGCAGCATATTCGTGTACAGGGCGTTGGTGCCGCACAGGAGCTTGATGTCAGCTCCTTTGAAGATGCTGAGCCGACGCTTGGACAGAAGATACTGTGCAGGCGTGTACATCGGAGTATGGGTGGCCAGGCGCATGACATAGTTCGAGGAGAACAGTTCGCGCCAGTTCATCTCAATGGATCGCCCAATGATCTCATCCCCCATATTGAGAGAACCAACGGATGTATCCAAAAGAAGAATACGCTTCATAATCTTCCCTTCTTGCATTGGCAAGATACTTCAATTCAACCAGCCAGATCGGCTCGACAAGGATACGTCGTATCCAAAGATTGGCTCTCTCACAGACATCACGGAAAGACAACATGGATCACCGCACTGTACAGTTAAGACAAAACACACCGGTGGACACAAAAGCAATTTCACAAGCGGGGCACTACATCGTTTCTTATCCCACAGAGTCGTTCCACCGTTCACATTCTGCGCGGGGATTCCCTGTCAGAGCCGGCGCAGCAGTCGCCCATTCCGACGTCCCAGGGACTCCGTCACAGCTCGAGCGCTGCTGGTGAGAACCGTCATGTCACTGGTTGCCAGCAGCCCCAGGCAGGTCCAGACCATGGCAGTCAGCCATAAGCCGCCGTCGAAAGACATGCACGCAGTGATACCGATGAGCAGCGCGAGCTGGTAGGTGAGGCGAGGGCGGTCTATGGGCAGGTCGATGCGGCGCCCAAGATCACATGCTCGCACCACCAGGACGAGGGCGTAGGCCACCGCTCGGCCAGACCTGCGCCCCACGGGCCCATAAAGGGCACAAGAGCCACACCGAGGATCACGTTGACCACCGCCCCCAGCGCGGTGGAGGCCATGAGAACGCCGCTGTTCTTCAAGGCCTGGTAGAAGCTCTCGAAGAAGATGCTGATGACCCCGAAGGAGGCGACCAGCATGAGCAGGGGGACGTAGCGCCACCCCTCGGCGAACTCGGCCTGGAGCATCACCCTGGAGATCGGCCGGTTCAAGGCGATGACCAGCCCGGCGACCGACAGGGTCGCCAGCGAGTATCCCCTCATCACGATGCCGAAGAAGGCTCCACGGTCAGGAGAGCTGATCTCTCTCGGGCAGTCGAGTACTGCCATGCCTGCTGGAACACGGAAGCCACGATGTTGACCAGCGCAGGCATCTTGCTCGCCGCCGTGAAGAGCCCAGCAGCCGCGACTCCGCTGCCCCACAGGACCACGTACCGGCCTGAGACGCTCACCAGCCACCACGACAGCAGATTAGGCACGAGCGGCAGACTGTAGACGAGCATCCGGCGCAGCAGTTCACGATCGACCCGGAAGGGCACCAGCAGCCGGTACTCGGCCGACCCCAGGAAGGCGGCAATGCCACCCACCAGGTAGCCAATGGTGAAGGACCACAGGTAGCCCTTCACACCCAAGTGTGCGTGGACCAGGAGCACGTAGGTGGCCACGACCATAGCGAGCGCATTGATGAGCCCGTAGACCACGAAACGGCGCACATGGCCCAGCCCACGGGCCAGTTGAGTCGTGGCCTTGAAGACGCACACCGAGCAGAACAGGACGAAGAAGGACACAGCGTGCTTGACGTCCCACACAGCGCCGGCCAGGAGCACAGCACCCAGCGCACACGACACCCCGCCCAGGACCACCAGGGAGCCGGCGAAGAGACTCGTCCTTGGGAACGTCGTCGTCAATGGAGAAACGGTAGAGGGCCTCGACCACGCCCGCCGACAGCAACGGCAGCACGATCTCGATCGCACTGTTGAGCAGCCCTCAGCCGTTCCGTACTCACCAGCCGTCAAGGCGGTCGTGCACAGGGGCATGAGCACCAGAGAGACCGCCTTGATCGCCAGACCCCCAGGGCAAAGACCAGGGTGTTACCCAGCAAGAATGCGATGCGGTCCTTATAGTTCGCCGACACCGAACTGCACCTTCCACGTCGGGCTGGAGTCGCACCTCTCCCGCTGGCAGCCACCGCTCAGATCGCTGACATCGGTTCTACACGAACTCGCAGAATGGACAGATTCCATCACGGGATCCCCTTTCTCAAAGACGGTTCGGTAGGGAAAGAGGTGGTACCACTCAGGGCGGTACAGGAAGAAGATCGTGGAGGCCGCGAAGGCGATGATCACCAGCAGGGGCGCCGATGTAGGAGCGCTCAGGTCTCCGCCCCCGCACCGTGATGTTCACCAGGCCGACGACGAAGGGCATCGTCAGGTACATCTCGAGACGATCAACGAGGTTGAAGCCCAGCGACACCGTCACCATGGCGATGTCGGCAACGGCGAGTGCCAGGAGACTGCGGGTACGCCCGGAGGGGTCTTCCTCCACGGCGGCCGCCCAGCCGCAGGTGGCCGCCAGAAGCATGAGAAGGATGCGCACCACGATCAGCAGAACGGTGGCCGAGCGCACCCCGCCGTCGGCGTAGTCGGTGTTGAGATAGTGACCGTAGTAGGCGGAGGACGCCGCAAGGGAGTTCATCACCCAGCTCAGCGACAGCATGCTGGCCCCGATGAGGGTGCCCCATTTGAACCAGTCACCGAAGGTGCTCAGCCGCATGGCGGAGACGAGGTAGACGATGAGTAGGAGCAGGGCGCTGACATGGAACTGGGAGGCGAGCACGATGAGCAGGACGTAGCGCAACAGCTTGCGTTCCATGAGCGCGGGAACGGCCAACAGGAAGATCGCCACCGCAACACTCTGTCGAGCGAAGAGCATGAAGTCGTAGAAGGCGGACATGCCGAAGGCGAGGAGGACCGCCAGGGAGTAGCTGGCGGCGTATCGCTTGATGAACAGGACCGCTGAGCCGTAGACGAACACCGAGATGATGAGCAGCAGGACGTTGAAGTCGTCCGTGATGCGGCTGACCAGGTAGTTGAGCAGGACGTAGCCGTACTCGAAGCGGCTGACGGTGAAGGCCTCCTGGAGGGAGGTCGTCGCCTTGATCGCCTCGAAGACGCGGTGGTACTCGATCGTGTCATTGCCGACGCTGACGGCTCGCAAGGAGGAGAAGGCCACGAAGGCCACGAAGGCCACGACCAGGATGGCCGGGGAGCCTCGCCGATCAGCACGGCCTCTCAGCCCCAGGAGGGCCGCTGGCAGAAGAAAGGTGGCGAATAGCGCGTAGTGGATCCACATGCTCCGGCATCACCATTCCGCCAGCGCACGATAACGGTGCGCCAGCCGGTCGGCTTCATGAGTGATGTCGAAGCCCGCGGTGCGCGCGGCCGCCTCACCCTCCGCCCTGCGCCGCGGGTCTCGCCCGTGGTCGAGGGCCTCGTTGACACGCTGTGCCCACTGAGCCGCCGGCGTATCCAGTGGCAGGAAGGAGACCTCCCGATCGCGACCTCCTCGGTCACCTCGTCGGAGCACACCAGTGGGAGCCCCGCGCACTGCGCCTCGACCCCACCATCGGCAGCCCCTCGTAGAGAGGGAAGGAGGAACATGTCCATGGCCTGGTAAAGATCAGGAACGTCCTTGCGGTCCCCCAGGAACAGGACGCGGTCGCTCAGATCGCGCTCGGCCACCACTGCCTCGATGCCCGGTCGCAGCGGGCCGTCGCCAATGAGCATGAGGCGGGCCTCGGGTCGCACACGGAGCAGGCTCGGTGCACACGTCGATGAGGAACCGGTGGTTCTTCTGCTCATTGAACCGCCCCACATGGCCGACGACGGGCGCGTCCCCCAGCCCCAGCCCGGCGCGCACCTGGGCACGGACCGCCTCACGGAAGCGGTAGGTGGTCACGTCGATCGCGTTGGGGACCACCTCGAAGCGACCCGAGCCGAAGAGGAAGTCACCGGCCGCCCGTGAGCAGGCCAGGCGGGCATCGGAGTAGGCCCCGATATTGCGGCAGACGAGCCAGTTGCGCAGGCTGCGCAACTGAAGTCGGAGTACGCCGTCGCGTGTGAGTGGACGGCGAAGGCACGCACCCCGCGGCGATGGGCCACCGGGTAGAGGAAGCGCGACAGGATGGGGTCGTGCAGGTGCGCCACGGGGTACTGCCCCGCGTGCTGCTCCAGCAGCTGCCCCAGGGATGATCGGATGCGACCGATGCGGTTCCCGGCATCGATGACGTAGCAGCGCCCACCCAGTGACTCGATCTCCTCACGGTGGGTCTCGTCGGCGTGGCATAGCAGAAGAAGTCGAACACCACCTGCGAGCGGTCCATGTGCCTGAGGTAGTTCATGAGCACGCTCATGACTCCGGAACGCCGCGAGATCGATGAGTTGATCTGCAGGACTCTCAGGGGCCCGCCCCCGAGTCCTGCGGGGTCCTAGACTGTTCCTGACTCATTGCCGGCCTCCCTCCGTCGGCCCCGGGCCGGTCCGGGGAACTGGTCGTCCTGTTAACGCTCGTCCTCATTTCACCTTGAGGGTCTTGATGAGGACCCACACGCCGATGTGGAAGACGGAGCGGGGGACGCTGAGATGCTCGATGTCGCGGTAGAGCGTCCAGTGGTACTTGACCAGGCTCCGCTTGTTGGCCGACACCGATCCCGAGCGGAGCCGGTACCCTCGCGAGCACGACCGGCATTCCCCAGATGTAGGGCTCGGTGCGGAGCATGCGCAGCCACAGCGCGTCGTCGTTGCGCTTCCTGATGTTGGGCACCTCGAACTTCCCCAGGCGCGCCACGTCGTACATGACGGTGGAGTTGCCCACCGGGCAGTCCAGGAGCAGGCGGTTGTAGCTGGTCCTGGCCGGGCTGCGCACGATCTTTCCGGTGGGCGTGCCCTGCTCGTCGATCTGGGCGTAGGCGGTGCAGGACATGGCGACGCTGCGCGGAGGTCATGAAGTCGATCTGGCGCCTGAGGCTTTGTCGGGGTGCCACAGATCGTCGGAGTCCAGGAAGGCCATGTAGCGCCCCTGCGCCAGCTCCATCGCCCGGTTGCGGGCCATGGCGGCACCGCTGTTGGTCTCCAGCCGCACGTACCGGATCCGGGGTCGGCCTCGGCCAGCGCCCCTGACCACATCGGCGGTGTCGTCGGTGGAGCAGTCGTCGACGACGAGCAGCTCCCCATCGGGGGGTGGGTCTGGCCCTGGACGGTGGCGATGGTCTCGGCGATGAAGGCGCCACAGTTGTATGTCGGCATGATGACGGAGACCAGATCGGCATCCGGTTCGCGATCGTGCTTGGCACCGCTGTCATGCTTGCTCCTTAGGTGTCGTCGTTGCGCGTCTCATGTGGCGACCGCCAACACGGTCCGGAGCGCGATCGACAGATCTCGCCCAATGCTGAAGTTCTGGACGTCGCGCAGGTTGAGGCGCATCTTGGCCGGCAGGACCTGGGTGAGGTAGGCGTCCTGGTCCGGCGGGCGGCCGCCAGGATCTCGGCCTCATCCTTGAACTCGATGGAGGCCGTGGAGGTGACCCCGGCCGGCAGCAGCAAGCGTGGCCCGCATCTGCGGGGTGTACTGGTTGACGTACTCGGGCACCTCCGGCCTGGTCTCCCACGAAGGCTCATCGTGCCGCGCAGGATGTCGATGAGCCTGGCTGATCTCGTCGAGCCGGTACCGGCGCAGCACCGCACCGACCTTCGTGACCCGGGGGTCGCTCCCCGGGTGATCTGGTCCCCCGGGTCAGCCGGCCGGTGTGTCATGGTGCGGAACTTGACGATCCGGAACTCGCGCCCGAACTGGGTGACCCGCCGTTGGCGGAAGAACACCGGTCCGGGCGAGTCCAGCTTGATGAGGGCCGCCAGGATGATGAAGAGCCACCCGAGCAGCACCATCAGGACCGTCGCTCCGACGACGTCGAGCAGGCGCTTGAGCCGCAGGCTGAGTCCGCGCCGGGACAGTGCCTCGTAGTAGGGGCGAACCTCATCGGTCCGCAGGGCGGCCGGCAGGTCCTCCCAGGGCGGCATCCTCGATCGCCCCATCGCCGCGAGCGCCTCGAGCGCGCAGGCCTGATGACGTAGTCGACCTGCTCGTCGGTCAATGAGGTGTGCAGAGGCAGGCTCACCTCATTGGCGTAGGGGTGTGGGCCCGCGGGAAGTCCTCGATGCTGAAGCCGAGGTTCCGGTAGGCACTCAGCAGGGGCAGCGGCTTCAGTGGACGTTGCAGGCCACGTCTGCGCGCGCCATGCGCTCTGATGAACTCGTTGCGCTCGGCCTCCCCAGGCCCGGCAGGTTCGCCAGGTAGAGGTGCCCGGAGGAGACGCTCCCGTCCTGGTAGTGCCGCAGCTGACGTCACGCCCGCCGGCGCCAGGGCCTGGTCGTAGCGGGTGATGATCTGGCGCCGACGCTCGAGCATCGAGTCGTAGCGGGTCATCTGGGCCAGGCCGATCGCGGCGCACACGTCGGTCATGTTGCACTTGTAGGCGGGACTGACGACGTCGTACTCCCAGGCCCCCAGGCGGGTCTTGGACAGGGCGTCCTTGCTCTGCCCGTGCAGGGACAGCAGCATGTACTGGCGGTAGAGCTCCTCGTCCAGGCCCAGCTCCGGCCTCCACGTGACGGCGCCGCCCTCCGCGGTGGTCAGGTTCTTCACGGCGTGGAAGCTGAAGGTGGTGAAGTCGGCGGCGCTGCCCGAGGGCGTGCCGTCGCGCCGGGCTCCGAAGCTGTGGGCGCCATCGGCGACGAGGGCGACGCGTCCCAGCGCCTCCTGGACGGCCCCGGCCGGGGTGAAGAGGTGGCTGCGGCTGTCGACGACCGCGCGCAGGGCCGGGTAGTCGCACATGCGTCCGCCGATGTCGACCGGGATGACGGCCTTGGTCCGCGGGGTGATGGCGGACTCCAGGACACTGGGGTCCAGCCCGTAACCGCCGTCGGCCTCACCGGCGTCGACGAGAACCGGGGTGGCGCCCACGTGCACGACCGGGGAGGCCGAGGCCGTGTAGGTGTAGGCGGGGACGATGACCTCGTCGCCTGGACCGATGCCAAGGACTCGAAGGGTCAGCTCCAAGGAGGCGGTCGCGGAGTTCAGGCAGGCGGCCCGGGTGGTTCCACAGCGCTGCGCCACCTGCTTCTCCAGGGTCTTGGTGCGCGGCCCCGTGGTGATCCAGCCCGATCGCAGGGCATCCACCACTTCCTGGCACTCGGCATCGGTGATGTCCGGGGGTGAGAAATCGACACGCATCAGCCAGCTTTCCTCATTGTCGACGACGTACTCGTACTGTTTTTCAAGACGTGGGTGGGTGGGCACGCACGAGCCAGCTCCCGTTTGATCTGCTCGCTTCCCTCGGACAGGCAGGCCATGAGCCGAGCGATCTTGTCCTCCACCTCCAGCCTGGTGGGCGGCGGTGCCGTGGAGACGAGGATCGATGTGTTCTCCGTGGGACGCAGTTCCTCGTCATGCATCTGCAGCTCCTCATAGAGACTTTCTCGCCCGGGCGCAGCCCGGTGAAAAGCCACCTCGATGTCACGCCCCACTCGCAGGCCCGAGAGCTTTGATGAGATTGACGGCCAGGTCGTGAGATCCGCACGGGCTGCCCCATCTCCAGGATGAAGATCTCTCCGGCCTGAGCCATGGACCCGGCGGTGATGACCAGCTGGGCCGCCTCGGGGATCGTCATGAAGTAGCGGGTGATGTCCGGGTGGGTGACGGTCAGCGGCCCACCTGATCTGGTGGCGCCTGAACAGCGGGATGACCGAGCCGTGGCTGCCGAGCACGTTGCCGAAGCGCACGGCGGCGAAGACAGTGGTGCGACTCGTCTGCGCCAGGGCCTGGATCTCCGGCTCGCACAGTCGCTTGGTCGCCCCCATCACGTTGGTGGGGTTGACCGCCTTGTCGGTGGAGACCAGGATGCAGTGGCTGCAGCCGAGCTCCTCCGCCAGACGGCAGACGATCCAGGTGCCCAGCACGTTGTTCTCCACGGCCTCGCGGGCGTTGTCCTCCGCGAGCGGCACGTGCTTGTGCGCCGCTGCGTGGAACACGACCTTGGGCCGGTACCGCTCGAAGCAGTCGCGGACGATGCGCTCATTGGTCACCGAGCCGATGACGACCGAGAGCGTCACCCCCAGGCTCGGTGGCCTTGGGCTGCATCTCGTGGAGCAGCTCGTAGGCCGTGTTCTCGTAGACGTCGAAGATGACGATCTGCCGCGGTCTGGCCTCGATGAGCTGGCGTACCAGACTCAGAGCCGATGGAGCCGCCACCGCCAGTGACCAGGACGACGTGGCCGCGCACGTGCCCCATCCCCGTGGAGTCGAAGGCGACCTCGTCGCGGGTGAGCAGGCTCGAGATCTCGACCTCCCGCAGTGCGATCCGTCCGTCATCCTGCTGGGCCAGGTCCCGTACGTTCGGGAGGGTGAGGATTCTCAGGCCCGTCGTCAGGCAGATGGACAGGATGCGCTGACGCTCGGAGGCCAGGGCTGAGGGGCAGGCCAGGACGATCTGCTCGGCCCTGGCATTCCTGGGCGATGCGGGGGATGTCGTCACACGAGCCGAGGACCTTGACGCCGTGGACGTGGCGACCGTGCTTGGTGACGTCGTCGTCGACAAGGGCCACCGGTTCTCCGCACATGTCCTCGTCCCCAGGTGCATGCGCTTAATGGTCAGCGAGCCTGTCTGCCCGGCTCCAACGATGAGGGTGCGGGGGCGGGTGCCTCGCTCACCTGCTCGAGCGCTGCGCTGGGCGCGGCTGTGCCACAGCGCCCGGACGGCGAGGCGAGTTCCCGCGGTCATGATGACGAGCAGCGCCCAGGCCATGACGTAGGAACGCACCGACAGCCCACCATCGAAGGCCAGGGAGAAGAGCAGATCACCGCAGACCGAGCCGACGACGGTCGCGTAGAGAATCCTCAGCGCCTCCGCCATCGATGCGTAGCGCCACAGACTGTTGTACATCTTGAAGGTGGCGAAGACTCCCACGTTGACGATCCCGAGCACGCCGATCGCCAGGAGGCCGCCGGTCGCGCCTGTGGCGGTCGCCCACTTCGTGGTCCCCCACGCCGCGCAGAACAGAGCCACATAGGTGGCCAGGAAGTCGACGACCATCAGAGCGAGGGGCTCGAGCCGGCACAGGGAGGAGCCCGGCCTCAGCACGCTGCAGTCCGACGGCTTCATGGGGGCGGAGCCCGGTGCCCGGGAACCGCCGGTAGTGGCTCCCCCTGTTCTTCGAGGATCGTGCGGGTAGCGGCACGCCAGGTTGGCGCCCCGGCCCTGCGCTCATCACGGCTTGCGACGCCGTGGGAGTTCTGACGTGCTTCAGCCATGAGTCGTCACACTCCGCTGACTCAGCTGACAAGCAAGGGACACACCGCCTGAGAGTGAGGGACTCTGATCAAGCGTGTGACGCCGGTGGGAGCGACAGATTTCAAAATGTCATCAGGGTTTCAATCTGCGGATGGGCGAACAGGTTTCACTGATTCGCGGGACGGACTTGGGATGCAGCTCCTCCTGTTGAACAGGAGGAAATGGTGCTGAAAACGGCAGACGGAACCTCATGGAACCACCACGATCAACTTCCGTTTTTAATGCTCAGCGTCAATCTAACACCGAGCACCACCGATTGGAATATTTCCGAGGAGATTTCTCCTCGATCATCGTTTATCAACAGATCCGGGTTGGCACGGTCAGACAAAATCACAGGCAACTCTTGCATGAATGCTTGAAGTGACAAGCTCAGTTTCGACCGGAACCAGAGGTGTGCAGCACTGACAGATATCAGATCTCCCGCAAGGTAACATTGAAATAAACTCCTTGACGGTGCGACCCTATTTCTTCTGCACACGAATTCCGCACTCGCGGAAGGAGAAGGCTAGACGGTTACGCTCTCTGAATGGGTGGCACCTGGCCTGAATGCTCTGCCCCGCGCCCGACATCGGACACATTGGTGAGTACCACTCCGAGCATGCGCCCTCCGCCCTGCTCCACAGCCAGGGCCGCCTCGCGGAGCCCTTCCGCAGTGGTGCGCCCGGCTCGCGCTACAAGAAGGACGCCGCCGGCATATGCAGCCAGCACGACGGCATCGGTGAAGCGGCAGACCGGAGGAGCATCGATGACTACGATGCGGTCCGAGGCCAGATGTTGCAGGAGGTCGCTCATGTTGCGGCCGCCGAGCGCCTCGGAGGATTCTCGGGCATCTCACCAGCAGGCAGGGCTCCAGGCCCGCCACCTCCCCTTCAACCAGGACCTGTCTGAGGCGCGCCGAACCCGCCAGCACCTCTGCGAGTCCTGGACCGCCCTGAGCTCCGACAGTGCTTGGCGAACGCAGGTCCCCTCCGACCAGAACGACCCGATGGCCGGACAGGGCCGGGACTCGCGCCAGGCCGGCAGCCGTCTCCGAGGCCCCTCCTGCGGGCCGGCTGAGGTGACGACCACAACCTGCCGAGCCCCGTGAGACAAGGCGTGAAGCAGATTGGTGCGGGTGGCGCGCAGCCGCTCCTCGACCTCCGCCTGACATCTCGGACCCAGCCGCAGGGACGAGGGATCCTTCGGCAGAACGCCGAGCACCGGCGCTGTCAAGGCCTCACGCACGTCCTCAGGCCCCTTGAGGCTCTTTGTCGAGCAGGCTCCTGGACAAGAATCCACACATAGCCCAGGACCAGCCTGGCCAGCAGCCCCACCGCTACACAGGTGACCATGGCGGGGACCGAGTGGCGCTCGTCAGGCTCGGCGGAGGACAGCAGAGAGGATCCGCACTGGGGAGTCGGCGCCCTCCAGCTCCCTCCACCCTCTGCTGCGGCCTGCCGGATGACCTCATCGGCCGGGATCTGAGCCTGACGGGCGGAGGACGCCTTGACGGAGACCTGCACCGACACGGTCTCGGGTGTCCTCGCCGCGTACACCGAGGAGGCCAGTTCCTCGGGGGTGACGTCGAGCTTGAGAGAGTCCACTACTCGCTGGGCGACAGCCTCCGAGGTGAAGACCGGGACAACGGCGTCAGCCTTCATGCCGGCGAGTGCGCTGCGTTGTAGTGGGACTGCGTGTTCTCCGCCGGATCTCCTCCCCACCTCTACATGCAGGTACGCCTGAGCCTTCGCCGTGTAGGGACTCGGCGACACGAGAGCGAACACTGTGAGAAAAAGTACGCAGATCATGACCGCCAGAGCGAGAGATCCAAGGCGTCGACGAGTCAGTTGAAGAAGGTCCTCGAGCGTCATCCGCATATCACCTGCCATTATTCAGGACTGATAGGGCACGGCACTCACTAACATGAAGTAACAGCCATGAAACCCCATGAAGGATGCCGGAATTAATGAGACAGACAGTAACACGCGAGAGCCCCGAAAGGCAAGCGACCAGAAGTTTTTAATGAGAAAGCCCTCATGTACATCGAGGAAATTGAAGGGTCCCACCCACCGGGTTCGACAATCTTCGTAGAAGACCCACAGAAACCATTCCTCGCGTTTTAAAACCATCACAGTATGACACCTTTGAACGACTTCTTCTCAGGGCAGGATGATGCGATCTCCGAGAAAATACGATCGTAGCGAGGGGAGCAAAGTCGGACAGTCCATCGGCGTCGGTGAAGGTGATCTCGCCGAAGTAGACGCGCCCCTCACCTCGTAGAAGTCGACGCGCGCGCAGGCGAAATCCCTTCCCGAGCCCTGCTGGCCAGCAGGAGCATGGTCTCCAGGCCGCTCGGTGGGGGACGTCTGGGGAACGGACGGCTTCACGGGTGTACTCGAAGGCGCTCGGGTCCAGTCCGGGAGGTAGGTTCCGCGCATCGCGCGACCCGCACGCCCTGTCCACGGTGAAGATGAACTGGACGACGCCGTCGAACACCATGAACTTGTAGTCCCGCAGCCCTCCCGTGCCGTCACGCAGGAAGGGCTCGCACACGATGCGCGGCTCGCAGTACTCGTAGTGCGGACTCGAATCCGCCCTTCATCGCCTGACGCAGGCCGAGCCACTTCTTGAGCCGCCGACGAGCCCAGACTCGATCAAGAGCGCTCTTGTCCGGCACGAGGATGTTCCATCCCGAGCCGTGCGTGGCCTTGAGGACGAAGGCTGTTGGGGAGGAGGCGAAGTCGATCTCGTCGGGCGAGTCCCACACACCCAGCAGGGGGACGAGGTACTCCTCCCCACCGTGTCGGCAACCCACTCGCGCACCAGGTACTTGTCCGCCAGACGCCCTTTGAGCGGGTGGAGTCATAGAGCTTTGAGCCAGTGGATCTTCTCGGTCATGGTGCGCGGCGCCTCCAGGTGGCAGGGCGGCACTGAACAGCCAGTACCAGTGCTTGAGGGCGGAGCGGTACTGGGGAGGCGAGAGACGACAGTTACGGCGGTAGATCGCCCGCTTCAGCCAGCCTCTGAGCCGGCAGGGGGAGAATGGCCTCGCAGTGCCCCTGATGCTCATCGTCCGTACCTCTCAAAAACCAAGGCGGCCAGCGAGCCTCGCCCCCAGGAGGAAGCCGCGCACAACGCTTTCCCCTGCCGTCACCGTGGCGGCAGGGGCGTACTGCCGGGAGATGGGAGGCGACCCGCGGGAGGGGAGGCGCCGCTGCTCAGCCAAGCCCTGGTGACCGAGCGACGGATTTATTCTGCCTTATCCCTCAGGTAATCGGAAAGTTAACTGACCGGCGTGTCGGATCAGTGATCCTTCGTCTCGGAGACCTTCTCGACCGTGGCGGTGGGCTCCTTCGCGGCCGAGGTCCGCCACGACGGAGGCGTCCACGCAGCCGACCTCCCGCTTGATGAGGTCCAGATGGGCACCGGTCCAGGCGCCCTTGTCCTCAGGAACCCTCGAAACCAGACGGATCCGGTCCCCACGTGTAGTCCGGCGGCCTTGCGCTCGTCCTGAACCAGACGCACCAGGTCGCGGGCCCAGCCCTCGGCCTCCAGGGCATCGTCGAGGGCGGTGTCTAGGACCACGAAGGCCCCGAGGGCAGCATGGTGGCGGCCAGGGGTCGTCGTCGACCTCGATGCGGGTGGTCAGGGTGAAGGCGGAGTCCTCCGCCTCCAGGACCACGGGGTGCCGTCGAGCAGGACGTCGTCAGAAACGCACGTCCCGTCCTCGGTGAGCACCCATCCCCTGCCTTGACGGCGGCGAAGAGGCTGGAGGTGAGTTGCGGACCTCGGGGCTGAAGGCGCGCGGATTGAGGGCCAGGTCCATTCAGGCCTCGTAGCCGGCGGACTCGCGTCCAGGACCCGCACCTCCTTGACGTTGACCTCCTCGGCCACGAGACTCGCGGAAGAGGGTCAGCCCGGCCGGGTCGGCCGTGGCGATGGTCAGGCTGCGAAGCGGCTGGCGCACGCAGCTTCTCGGCCTTGCGCAGGCTCAGGGCGGCTGAGACCGCCGCGCGGGCCTCGTCCATGGCCGTGACGAGCTCGGGGTTGGCGACGTGGCCGGGAAGCACGGGCCAGTCGGTCAGGTGCACGGAGCGCCCACCGGTCAGACCTCGCCAGATCTCCTCGCTCACCAGCGGCGCCAGCGGCGCCATGACCTCGGTGAGCACGCGCAGCACGGGTGGCCAGGGTGTCGAAGGCGGCCGTCTCGCCGTCGGTGAAGCGCTGGCGCGAGGTACGCAGGTACCAGTTGGTGAGCACGTCGAGGAAGTCGCGGATCGTGGCGCAGGCCCCGGTGATGTCGTAGCCGTCCATCTGGGCGGCCACCGTCTCCGCCAGGTCCTTGGTGCGGGCCAGGACGTAGCGGTCCATGACATGCAGGCCGCCGTGCTTGGCGAACAGGCTCGCGTCGTCGAGGTCGACGCCGTCGGTGACGTAGCCGGACTCCCCCACCTGACCCGCGTAGAGGGCGAAGAAGTACCAGGTGTTCCACAGCGGCAGCACCACCTGGCGCACGGTGTCGCGGATGGCCTTGTCGGTCACCACGAGGTTGCCTCCGCGCATGACCGGCGCCGAGAGCAGGAACCAGCGCATGGCGTCGGCACCGTCGCGATCGAAGACCATGGAGACGTCCGGGTAGTTGCGCAGCGACTTGCTCATCTTCGCCCCGTCGTTGCCCAGGAGGATGCCGTGGGGAGACGCAGGAGGTGAAGGCGGGCCGGTCGAACAGGGCGGTGGCCAGGACGTGGAGGGTGTAGAACCAGCCGCGGGTCTGGCCGATGTACTCCACGATGAAGTCGCCGGGTAGTGGGACTCGAACCACTCGACGTTCTCGAAGGGGTAGTGCACCTGGGCGAAGGGCATCGAGCCGGACTCGAACCAGCAGTCCAGGACGTCGGGATGCGGCGCATCATGGACTTACCCGTGGGGTCATCAGGGGTTGGGCCGCACGAGGGTGTCGATGAAAGGGGCGGTGCAGGTCGGTGACCTTCACGCCGAAGTCGCGCTCGAGCTCGGCGCTAGGAGCCGTGAGACGTCGGTGCGCGGATAGTCGGGGTTGTCGCTGACCCACACCGGGATGGGGGCGCCCCGAGCGGTTGCGGGAGATCGACCAGTCGCGCGCGTTCGCCAGCCACTTGCCGAAGATGCCGTCCTGATGTGACCGGGGTACCAGTCGATGTCCTGGTTGAGCGCTCGACCATGCGGTCGCGGATCGCCGAGACGCGCACGAACCAGGAGGAGACGGCCTTGTAGATGAGCGGCTTGCGGCAGCGCCAGCAGTGCGGGTAGGAGTGCACGGGAGGCCTGGCGCACCAGGACGGCGCGCTGGTTCTCGTCGCGGCGGGCCAGCGGGCCGGTGCCGTCGCGCAGGTCAGCGACGATGGGCTTGATGGCCTCGAAGACCCTGCAGCCCGGCATAGTCGCTCACCTCCTCGGTCAGGCGGCCGCCGTCGTCGACGGGCACGACCGTCTCGATGCCGGCCTCGGTGCAGGCGATCATGTCGTCCTCACCGAAGGCCGAGGCCATGTGCACCAGGCCGGTTCCGTCGGAGGTGGTGACGAAGTCGGCGGCGATGATCGTCCAGGCCTTCGGCCCGGGGCGGCGCCCTCGGCCCGGTGGGCGGCGTCGTCGAAGTAGTCGAAGATCGGGTGGTAGCGCCGCCCCACCAGGTCGGCCCCGGTGCAGGTGGACACGACCTGCGGCTCCTCGCCGAGCTCGCGGGCGTAGGCGCCCAGCAGGTCCTTCGCGATGACGACGTCCTGGCCGGCGACCGGCGAGTCGAGGGCCTTATCGACGTGGACGGTCACGTACTCGACGTCGGGGGCCCACGGCGATGGCCAGGTTGGAGGGCAGGGTCCAGGGCGTGGTGGTCCAGATGAGGACCAACTCGGGGCGCTCGGCACCCTGGCGCAGGGGGCTCTCCAGGCGCAGGCCCACCGTGACCGTGTTGTCCTGTCGGTCCTGGTAGACGTCGTCGTCCATCTTGGACTCGTGGTTGCTCAAGGGGTGCGGTCGTGCCAGCAGTAGGGAAGGACGCGGTAGCCCTGGTGAGGCCAGCCCCTTGTCCCACAGACTGCTTGAAGGCCCACAGCACCGACTCCATGTAGTCGGGGTCGAGGGTCTTGTAGTCGTTGTCGAAGTCGACCCAGCGGGCCTGGCGGGTGACGTAGTCCTCCCACTCCTTGGTGTAGCGCAGGACGGAGCTGCGGCACTCCTCGTTGAACTTCTCGATGCCGATGCCGCCTGGGCGGGTGATCTCGGTGACGTCGTCGATGCCGAGCAGGCGCTGGGCCTCGGTCTCGGCGGGCAGACCGTGGGTGTCCCAGCCGAAGCGACGCTCGACGCGCTTGCCGCGCTGGGTCTGAGTAGCGCCCGACGGCGTCCTTGACGTAGCCGGTCAGCAGGTGGCCGTAGTGGGGCAGACCGTTGGCAAAGGGCGGGCCGTCGTAGAAGACGAACTCGTCGCAGGGCTCGCCGCGGTTGTCGATGGAGGCCTGGAAGGTGCCATCGGCCTTCCAGTAGGCCAGGACGTCCTCCTCAATGGCGGGGAAGGAGGGCGAGGGGTCGATCTGCTCCCCCGGGCGGTGCAGGGGGTAGAAGGCGGCGCCGGTCGGCTCGCTGCCGCCGGCGGTGGTGCTGTCAGCCATCTTCTCAGCCATCGCGGTGTGCTCTCGTCTCACTCGTTCCTGCCGCCTCGGGCGGGTGCCCGGGGCCTGACGAGGACGACGTCGGCTCCCGGCCGGGCCTGGTGCCCGGCTGGTGCCGCACCGCGGTACCACCTCGCTTGCCGTGCTGCGCGCCCCGACCGGGACGGTCTGCACGACCGCTTCGTTTCCAGCTGTGACGGGCTGTCCCGTCCGGTTCTACTGAGGGCCGACGGCGCTGGTGCGCCGAGGTCCGGTTCTTCCGGAGGCTCGCCGGTGATGGCCGGGTCGGTGCCTTTGCTCCGGGGAGTGTAGTGGGCGGCGTGCATCCGGGGCCAGTTCGCACCCCGCCTCGGCGACGTCGTCCTCCCCACACCCGGCGGTGGAATAGCGACCGGGTGTCCACCTGTCTCAGAGCCGGCGACCGTGACCGAATCTGCACACACCGACAAGAACTTCAAAGACGACACGAATACGCGTCGCCTTTGAAGAAAAGGTCGATCTGTGGGCGGCGCAGTGCCGGCGCCGGCTCGGATCCGCTCGGTCTAGCCGGCTGCGTTGAGCTCTTCGACGGTCTCCTCAGGCAGGCTGAAACGGGTGGCCTCGACCGCGTCAGTGAGCTGAGCGACGCTGCTGACGCCCACGATCGGGGGTGATGGTCGGCCGCTGGGCGTTGAGGAGGGCCAGGACGACCTGGCTCGGCTTCATGGCCAGGCTGTCCGACCACCTGCGCAGCGCCGTCAGCCGGTTGTCAGTCCCCGGATGCCTGTAGGCCTCGGGCAGCGGGCGCTCCGGGTGCTCGTAGGCACCGGTGAGCAGCGGCGTGTAGGCCCACAGGTCCAGACCACAGCGCTCGGCGAGGTCCTTGCTCTCGATCGTCATCATCCCGTGGGGATGGTCCTCACCCTCAACCGGGGTATCCGGCCTCGGGTGGAGAAAGCGACTCCCGCAGGCGCAGGGCGCTGAATCCGGACGCACCCCGCTGCTGGGCGTGCACGTTGGCTGCGGCGGCGTACCAGGCCGGGTGGTTGGACAGCCCGATCCGTGCGGTCAGCCTTGGTCAACCAGGTCACCGAAGGTCTCGGCGACATCGGCGACCGGCTGCTCCCGATCCTCCATATGAGCCCAGTACATGTCGATGCGCTCCGTCTCGCAGGCGCTGCAGGCTGTCCCGGATGGCTCGGTTGACAGTGTCTCAAGGCCCTCCACGGCGTCTGGGAAACCGTGGGGGCGGGTCGGCTCCGCACCGGCCTTGGTGCTGATCCTCACCTGGTCGCGCACGCCTCGATCAGCGAGCCACTGGCCGATGACGGTCTCGCTCTGGCCACCGAGGCCGGTCTCGGATCCCCAGAAGGCGTAGCAGTTCGCGGTGTCGATCCACCGGCCGCCCAGATCCAGATAGAGCGTCGAGGATCTCTCGGGACCGGGTGGCGGACAGGCGGGTTCGAAGTGCATGGTGCCCAGCGCCATGCGGGGTGTGCGTCAGTCATTGGGGTCCTCTCCTCCGTGTCATCAGGGTGAGCGGTGCGAAATGTGCCAAAGATCGTAACCGATTCTGCACACACCGACAAGAACTTCAGGGACGACACGGATACGCGTCGTCCCTGAAGAAAATGTTGATCCGTGGGCGGTGGCGCCGGTGCTCTCAGCCCTGGGCGCTTGGAGAGGCGTCCTGCTGCTGAAGGACACCTGAGGAGCCTGAGCCGCCCTTCTGGTTGCCATCACCCTGAGCCGGAGCCACCGGAGGCGTCCCCGTTGGGGTGGTCCGCTGGCTCCACCGGAGCCTCCTCCCAGACCGCCCTGGCCGTTCTGTCCGCCGGGGCCGCCCTGTCCGCCCTGACCACTGCGGCCGCCACCGGGCATCTGACCTGCCGGGGCCACCCTGACCACCAGGGCCTCCGCCACCAGGACCTCCCTGACCCCTCCGGGCATGCCCTGACCGTTGCCGCCTCCCTGCTGCTGGGCTTGACCGTGCTGGGAGCCAGGCTGGGGAGGCTCGTTGGTCCCCCACCCGGCCCCGAAGGAGCCCGCCAGCAGCGCCACCCCGGCAGCGCCCACGACGGCGCGACGGCGGTACCAGGGCCCACGAGCCTTGCGGGCCTTCTTGGTCGCCGCGGACGTGGAGGGCACGACGCCGATGGTCGCGGCGTTCTGAGCATCCGAGAGGCCCACGCCCCGCCCAGCCTGGTGTCGGCGGTGCTGTTGCCGGCAGCCGCCGAGCGAGCCGTCCCGGAGCCCTTTGGCGGAGTCCTGCGTGACGTCCTTGGCGGGGCCTCGGCCCTCAGCGTGCCTGCGTCAACGGCGTCCACGGTGTTCTTGACATCCTCAGCATCTTCGACGCCGTCACTGCCTGTGGCGCCCTGCGAGAGGCGCTGCGCAGCGGCGTCGACGGCGTCGCTGGTGGGAAGACTCTCCGTGGCCGCGTCGCGCTGGGAGGAAGTGGCGTCGCCACCGGAGGAGACGTGCATGCTCATGGGTGTCCTTTTCAGTCTGTTTCCCGGCCCGGCCGGGGCTGGAACAGACGTTAGGAACCTGCGCTGTGCTCGGGGCAGGTCGAGCCTGTGGACCACCTATGTCCGACGGTCCTGCTCCCCTACTGCTCCCGGGCCACCAGCGTGTTGGATGCCTGGGCCCGCGGCCGCACCACCATGGAGTCGATGTTGACGTGGGCGGGCGGGCTCCAGCGTCCAGGCGATGCAGGCTGCGACGTCCTCGGCGCTCAGGGGCTCGGCGACACCGGCGTAGACCTTCGCGGCCGCCTCCGCGTCCCCGTAAAGGCGATTGAGGGAGAACCTCGGTGGCCACCATGCCGGGGGCGATCTCAATGACGCGCACCGGCTCACCCACCGACTCCAGGCGCAGCGTGCTGGCGATGATCCGCTCGGCGTGCTTGGCCGCCACGTAACCACCCCCACCGGGGTAAGTGTCGTGGGCCGCCGTGGAGGTGAGGAAGACCAGGTCCCCGCCCCGCTCCCGCAGCCCCGGCAGGAAGGCCTGGCTCACGCGCAGGGCCGCGAGCACATTGCGCTCATACATGGTGGCCCACTCCTGGGCGCTGCCCTCAGCGACCGGGTCGACTCCCAGCGCGCCCCCGGCATTGTTCACGACGGCGTCAACAGGCCCCTCGGCAAGCACCTCACTGGCCAGGTGCTCGACGTCGCCGGCCTCCTGGAGGTCGGCGGCCACCCACGTGCAGCCGGTCTCGGCGGCCAGCGCCTCAAGACGCTCCACCCGACGCGCGGTGGCGACAACCTCCCACCCGTGGGAACGCAGGAGCCGAACAGTGGCGGCACCAATGCCGGTGGAGGCCCCGGTGACGAGGGCTCGGCGGGCCGGTACGGAGTCGACAGTGACGTTCTTGCGGTTCTCGCTCATGAGCCCACGATACGTCCCCGTCACGCTCACCTGGCACAATCGGCCTCGATTCGCACCGGTTCACCCAGGCCCGCTCGCGAAGCCAGTGCAGTCGGCCCCCACCGGAAGGCCCCCTATGAACGCCGTCATCCTCGCCGTCCTTGTCATGCTCATCCTGGCGATGCTGCGCGTCCATGTGGTCCTGTCCCTGTTCGTCGGCGCACTCGCAGGCGGGCTGAGCGCCGGCCTGGGCATCAGCCACACCATGGTCGCCTTCCAGAACGGGCTGGCCGCCGGGGCCAAGATCGCCCTGTCCTACGCGCTGCTGGGGGCCTTCGCCATGGCGGTGGCGCACTCGGGCCTGCCCCAGCTGCTGGCGAACTGGCTCATCGGCAGAATCGAGAACAAGGACGAGTCCGCCTCCCGTAAGGCTGTACGCACCACCACCATGTTGGTGCTGGGCGGGCTCACGGCCATGGCAGTCATGAGTCAGAACCTCATCCCGGTTCACATCGCCTTCATTCCTCTCGTGGTTCCGCCACTGCTCATCGTCATGAGCCGCCTGCGCCTGGACCGCCGCGCCGTGACCTGCGCCATCACCTTCGGGCTGGTCACCACCACATGTTCCCTGCCCCTGGGATTCGGACGGGTCTTCCTCCACGACATCCTCTACGCCAACATCAAGGAGGCGGGCCTGACGTCTCCCCAGATCTCAGCCACCCACGCCATGGGGATCCCGGCGCTCGGCATGGTCTCGGGGCTGCTCATCGCCGTGTTCGTCACCCTATCGCAAGCCCCCGCGCCTACCGGATCGACACCGGCAACGGCACCCGGCTCGGGCGAAGATGTCTCCGGCCCGGTCGAGATCGACCGCCACAAGGTGGCGATCGCGCTGGTCGCCGTCGTCGCCTGCTTCATGGTCCAGACCTTCCTGACCTGGACGGAGTCCGAGGCCGACCCGCTCCTGGTCGGGGCGCTCACGGGTCTGCTGCTGTTCATGGCCACCCGGGTCGTCACCATCGCCGAGGCCGACGACGTCTTCACCGGCGGCATGCGGATGATGGCCCTCATCGGGCTCATCATGATCACGGCGCAGGGCTTCGCCGCCGTCCTGAAGGAGACCAAGCAGATCGAGCCGCTGGTGAAGTCGGCGACCTCCCTGTTCGCGGGCTCCAAGCCCGCCGCCGCCTTCGTCATGCTGCTCGTGGGCCTCATCGTGACGATGGGCATCGGCTCGTCCTTCTCCACCCTGCCGATCATCTCGGCGATCTATGTGCCGCTGTGCGTCTCCCTGGGCTTCTCCCCGGTCGCCACGGTCTCCCTCATCGGGACCGCCGGCGCCCTGGGGGATGCCGGCTCACCGGCGTCGGACTCCACGCTGGGGCCGACGGCCGGACTCAACGCCGACGGGCAGCACGACCACATGCGCGACTCGGTCATCCCGACCTTCCTGCACTTCAACATCCCCCTGCTCATCGCCGGCTGGATCGCCGCCATGGTGCTCTGAAGGCCACCGGCACCCCGGAAGTCGCACCGCCCGGCGCGGCGTCGCGGTACGGTGATGGCCTCACGTCGCAGACGAGCAGGAGGCCTTCATGCGTATCGGGTTCATCGGCGCCGGCAACATGGTCAGCGCCATTGTACGAGGGGCCGTGGCCGCGGGAACACCGGCCGGACACCTGCTCCTGACCAGCAAGCACGGCTCCGCCGAGCGCCTGGCCGGGCAGGTCGGGGCCGTGCACGTGGCCGACGCCGCCGAGCCTGGTCTCACGCAGCGACATCCTCATCCTGGGGCTCAAGCCCCACGTCATCCCCGACGTCCTGCCCCGGCTGTCGGAGGCCATCGCCAGCAGCAGGCCCCTGGTGGTCTCCATCGCGGCCGGCCTGACCCTGGAGCGTCTGGAGTCGATGCTGCCCGACGGGACCCGGGTGGTGCGCACCATGCCGAACATGGCCGCCGCCGTGGGCGAGTCGATGACGGCACTGGCGCCGGGGAGCAGTGCGAGCACTCAGGACCTGGAGACAGTGCGCACGCTCATGGAGACCATCGGTGGCACCGTGATCCTGGAGGAGAGGGACTTCTCCTCCTTCATCGGCCTGGCGGGCTCCTCCCCCGCCCTGGTGTGCGCCTTCATCGATGCCCTGGCGCGCGCCGGCGTCATGGGCGGCATCCCCAAGGCCCTGGCCGTCCAGATCGTGGCTCAGGCGGTGCTGGGGACCGCCCGCACCGTGCAGACCGAGGCTCAGCGCACCGCCGAGGGAGGCAACGGCCGCACCCCGGCCGATCTCATCGACGCGGTCTGCTCCCCCCGGCGGCACGTCGGTGGCGGGCATGGTGGCCCTGGAGCGGGCCGGTTTCTCCGACGCCGTCGTGCGCGCCTTCGAGGCCATCGCCGAGCGGGACCGCGAGCTGGGCGCCTGAGCGCAGGCGCAGGCCCAAGGACCCACACCACTGCCGCACGCCACCACGGGGGCAGTGTGCGGCAGTGCGACCTTTTCCCCGTCCTGACTCGATAAAGCGCCCCTCAACGGCTCTACCGTGACTCGAAGCACAGATCATTCTTGCTTGTCGCCAGGTAAATGCATGGTTAATGTTCTGGCCATGACCTTCCCTCACGCAGTTCTTCTCAGCGGTGCTTATCCCGCTGACGTTCTGCGTGCCCATGCGGTCATGTGTTGTCGGGCCTGACCAGCGCCTGACACCACGGGGATTTCACCCCCGCAACGAGGTATCCGGCGCAATGAAGCGTCCGGAAGGCCCCGTTGAGACGGCTGACGCCAACCGAACGGCCCTGCAGGCTCTGCACGCAGCAGCACACCAGGCCGACCCCGGACGCTCCTCACGCGCCAATGACACACCACCGTCATGGAGGAGCAATGACCACCACCGTCACGCCACCCGCCCGCACCGTGCGCCCTCCGCGCAAGGCCCGGTCGAACGGCCAGTGGGCCCTCGACGGGCGCAAGCCGCTCAATGACAACGAGGCCTTCAAGCAGGACGGGGCACCGCTGGCGGTGCGCGACCGGATCATGCGCATCTACGGCCCCGGCGGCTACGAGACCATCGCGCCCGATGACCTCAACGGCCGTTTCCGCTGGTGGGGTCTGTACACCCAGCGCAAGCAGGGAATCGACGGCGGCCGCACCGCCCAGCTGGAGGCCTCCGAGCTCTCGGACCGCTACTTCCTGCAGCGGGTGCGTCTGGACGGCGGAAGCCTGAGCCGCGAATCCAGTGGGGTACTGGGCTCAGTCTCCAACGACTTCGCCCGCGGCACCGCCGACATCACCGACCGCCAGAACATCCAGCCCACTGGGTGGAGATCGAGAGCGTGCCCGAGATGTGGCAGCGCCTGGAGTCGGTGGGGCTGACCACGATCGAGGGCTGCGGGGACACGCCCGGGCTTCTGGTCTCGCCGGTGGCCGGCGTCGCCAGGACGAGATCATCGATCCGACCCCGCTGGCCCGTGCCATCAAGGACACCTACCTGGGCGACCCCTGAGCCTGGCCAATCTGCCCCGCAAGTTCAAGACGGCCATCACCGGCTCCCCCAGCCTCGACATCCTCCACGAGATCAACGACATCTCCTTCGTCGGCGTCAACCACCCCGAGCCTCGGTCCCGGCTATGACCTGTGGGTGGCCGGTGCCCCGTCCACCGCGCCACGTCTGGGCCAGCGGCTGGGGGCCTTCGTCACCCCGGAGGACGCCCTCGACGTCTGGTACGGCGTCATCCGCATCTTCCGCGACTACGGCTACCGGCGCCTGCGCAACAAGGCCCGGTTGAAGTTCCTCATGGCCGAGTGGGGGCCGGAGAGGTTCCGCCAGGTCCTCCAGGACGACTACCTGGGGCGTGCCCTACCCGATGGCCCGGCACCTGAGGAGCCGAGTGGGACTCCGACCACATCGGCGTCCACGAGCAGAAGGACGGCCGCTTCTGGTGAGGCTAAAGCCGCCCGTCGGTCGGTTGAGTGGTGACGTCCTGCTGGGCCTGGCCGACCTGGCTGAGCGGGTCGGCTCGGACCGGGTGCGCACGACCCCGCTGCAGAACCTGCTGCTCCTGGACGTGCCGGCTGACAGAGTCGATGACGCCGTCGCAGGCCTGCGGGGGCTGGGGCTCGACCCCGACCCGGGCGCCTTCACCCGCTCGACCCTGGCCTGCACCGGGCTGGAGTTCTGCAAGTTCGCGATCGTGGAGACCAAAGAAGCTGGCGGCACGAGTTTCGGCCGAGCTCGACGCGCGCCTGGCGGACACCGACCTCGAGCGACGCATCACCCTGACCGTCAACGGCTGCCCGAACTCCTGCGCCCGCATCCAGATCGCGGACATCGGTCTCAAGGGCCAGATCATCACGGTCGACGGCGAGCAGATGCCCGGCTTCCAGGTTCACCTGGGCGGCGGCCTGGCCGCCGACGGACGCGCAGAGGCCGGCCTGGGTCGCACGGTCCGGGGCCTCAAGGTTCCCGCCTCCGGCCTGACTGACTACGTCGAGCGCCTGGTGCGCCGCTACCTGGACCAGCGCCTCCCCGAGGAGACCTTCGCCCAGTGGGCGCACCGAGCCGATGAGGAGGCCCTGCAGTGAACGCCGTAACCGCTGAGAGTGCCCGGGGGCCCCTGGGCCTGCCGCAACGTGCTCCGGCCGCCTCGAGGTCACGGGGCGCCGGCCGGGCCCCGCTGCGGTCCGCCGAGGAGCTGCGCGCACTGGCCGAGGCCGGCGCGCGCGAGCTCGGTGACGACGCCCCGGCCCTCGACGTCGCCCAGTGGGCGGCCCAGAACTTCCCCGACACGCTGGCCGTGGCCTGCTCCATGGCCGACGCCGTCCTGCCGCACGTGGTCTCCCGGGTCCTGCCCGGCGTCGACGTCCTCTTCCTGGACACCGGGTACCACTTCACGGAGACCGTGGGCACCCGCGACGCGGTGGCCGCCACCATGGACGTCACCGTCGTCGACGTGACTCCCGAGCTGAGCGTGGCCGAGCAGGATGAGCGTTACGGGCCGGACCTGTGGTCACGGGACCCGGCCACCTGCTGCCGTCTGCGCAAGGTCGAGCCGCTGGCCCGGGCCCTGAGCGGCTACGAGGCCTGGGCCACCGGCGTGCGACGCGAGGACGCCCCCACCCGCACCCGCACTCCGCTGATCGGATGGGACGCCACCCACGAGATCGTCAAGATCAACCCCCTGGCCGCCTGGAGCATGGAGGACCTGACCGGCTACGCCGACCAGCACGGCGTACTCATCAACCCCCTCCTCTACGACGGATACCCCTCGATCGGCTGCGCCCCGTGCACGGCGCGAGTCAGACCCGGAGACGACCCCCGTTCCGGCCGCTGGGCCGGATTCACCAAGACAGAATGCGGAATCCACCTATGAGCATCACCTTGACCCACTCCCGTCCGGCCCCAGCCGCCTCCCTCGCCCAGGCGCCGGAGCTCGAACCGGCCGGTCTGACCGCCCCTTCCCAGGCGCCCGCCACCACTGAGACCCTGGACATTCTTGACGTCCTGGAGGCCGAGGCCATCCTCGTCATCCGGGAGATCGCCGCCGAGTGCCGCCGCCCCGTCCTGCTGTTCTCCGGAGGCAAGGACTCCGTGGTCATGCTGCACCTGGCGCGCAAGGCCTTCTGGCCCGCTCCGATCCCCTTCCCCGTCCTGCACGTGGACACCGGCACAACTTCCCCGAGGTGCTGGCCTCACCGTGACAAGACGGTCGAGGACCCTCGGTCTGCGGCTCGTGGTGGCCCGCGTCCAGGACTACATCGACGACGGCCGTCTGCGCGAGCGCACCGACGGCACCCGCAACCCGCTCCAGACGATCCCCCTGCTCGACGCCATCGAGGAGGGCGGCTTCGACGGCGTCTTCGGCGGCGGACGCCGCGACGAGGAGAAGGCCCGGGCCAAGGAGCGCATCGTCTCCCTGCGCGACGAGTTCGGACAGTGGGACCCGCGCAACCAGCGCCCCGAGCCTGTGGAACCTGCTCAATCCCCGTCACCGTCCCCGGGGAGCACGTGCGGGTCTTCCCCTGAGTAACTGGACCGAGACTCGACGTGTGGCGCTACATCGAGCGCGAGGACATCGCCCCTGCCCGACCTCTACTACGCCCATGAGCGCGAGGTCTTCCTGCGTGACGGGATGTGGCTGGCGGCCGGCGGCGTCAACCGGCTGCGCGACGGCGAGCAGGTGGTCACCCGCACCGTGCGCTACCGCACCGTGGGCGACATGTCCTGCACCGGCGCCGTCGAGTCCGACGCCGCCACCAACCGCGACATCGTCCTGGAGGTCGCCGCCTCCACCCCTGACCGAGCGGGGAGCCACCCGCGCCGATGACCGCCTGAGCGAGGCGGCCATGGAGGACCGCAAGAAGGAGGGCTACTTCTGATGAGCACCCCCACCCTCACCGATATCCCCGCCGAGGCCGAGGCACGCGCCGCCACCACCGGCTCGCTGCTGCGACTGGCCACGGCCGGCAGCGTCGACGACGGCAAGTCCACGCTCGTGGGCCGCCTGCTGTTCGACTCCAAGTCCGTCCTGCGGGACCAGCCGGCCGCCGTCGAGCAGGTCAGCCTGGACAGGGGCCTGACCAGTGCCGACCTCGCGCTGCTGACCGACGGTCTGCGGGCCGAGCGGGAGCAGGGCATCACGATCGACGTCGCCTACCGCTACTTCGCCACCCCGCAGCGCTCCTTCATCCTGGCCGACTGCCCCGGGCACGTGCAGTACACCCGCAACACGGTCACCGGCTGCTCCACGGCCGACGTCGTCGCTGCTGGTGGACGCCCGCAACGGAGTCCTGGAGCAGACGCGCCGCCACCCGGCGGTCGCCGCCCTCCTGCGGGTCCCGCACGTCATCGTCGCGGTCAACAAGATCGACCTGGTGGACTTCTCCGCCGAGGTCTACGCGACCATCGAGGCCGATATCCGCGCCGTGGCCGCGGAGCCTGGGCGTGGCCGAGATCCATGTCCTGCCGACCTCCGCGCTCCTGGGCGACAACATCGTCGAGGCCTCGTCCAGCACTCCCTTCTACGAGGGGCCGACCCTGCTGGGGCTCCTGGAGTCCCTGCCCACCGCCCGCGATGAGGGCGCCTTCCGCCTCCCGGTCCAGCTGGTCATCCGCCCTCAGGGGGCGGCGCCGGCGCCCGAGCTGCGCGACTACCGCGGCTACGCCGGGCAGATCACCTCGGGCACGGTGCGCGTCGGCGACCCCGTGGTGGTCCTGCCCTCGGGCAGGCGCTCGCGCGTGGCCGGCATTGACCTGGGCGAGCGCAGCTTGGAGGAGGCCGTCGAGGGCCAGTCGGTGACGGTGCGTCTGACCGATGACGTCGACGTCGCCCGCGGAGACACCCTGGCCGCGGCGGGCGACGCGCCCCAGGTGCTCACCGAGGTCGCCGCCCGCGTGTCCTGGCTGAGCGAGGCAGCCTCTGCGTCCCCCGGGCGCGAGTGCTGCTCAAGCACGGCGCTCAGACGGTCCAGACGATCGTGGGCACCATTGAGGGCCGCCTCGACCTGGACGACCTGACCACGGTGCCGGCGGACGCCCTTGAGCTCAACGACATTGGCCTGGTGCGTCTGCGCCTGGCCTCACCGGTGCCGTTGGCCGACTACTCGGTCTCCCGGTCCGACGGAGCCTTCCTCCTCATCGACGCCCACGAGGGCGGCACGCTCGGCGCGGGCATGGTGCAGCTGGCGGGCTCAGGCAGCTCCGACCCCGCTGCGACCGCCTCCTCAGGCAGGGGCTGAGGCATGGCTCGCGAGCTTTCTCCCCATGCACCCGCTGGCTCCACCGGCTCAGCGGGCGGCTGGGTGGCGCTGGTGGGCGGTGGCCCGGGCAGCAGCGGCCTCATCACCGCTCGCGGCCTGGGCTGTTGGGCCAGGCGGACGTGGTCGTCGTTGACGCGCTGGCGCCCCGGGACCTCCTGGAGGACCTCGACCCCAGAACCGAGGTCATCGACGCCTCCAAGCGGCGCGGCCGGCACGTCTTGAGCCAGGAGGAGATCGATGCGCTCCTGGTCGACCTGGCCCACCGCGGCAAGGGGTGGTCCGTCTCGAGGGCGGCGACCCCTACGTGCTCGGGCGCGGCGGGAGGAGGCGGCCGCCTGTCGCGCGGCCGAGTGTCGCCGTCGAGGTCGTCCCGGGGATCACCAGCGCCATCGCCGTGCCCGCGGCGGCCGGGATCCCCGTGACCCACCGGGGCCTGTCGCGCGGCTTCTCGGTCATCACGGCTCATGCGGATCTCGGGGTGCTCCCCCAGCGCCGCGATCACACCCTCATCCTGCTCATGGGGGTCTCCCGACTGCGGGACTCGGTCGTCTCCCTGCTGGAGGCCGGTAGCGATGCGGCCACTCCGGCAGCGATCATCGAACGCGGTTACCTCCTGACCAGCGCGTGACCACCACCGAGCTGCGATGTCTGGCCGACGTCGCCGCCCGGTACGGCGTGACCGCCCCCGCGGTCATCGTCATCGGCGACGTCGTCACTCTGAGCCCGTACTGGGCTGACCGAGTCGTTGAGGAGGCCCGGCCGGCGAGCCCCGCCGCCTGAGCCCGCCTCGGCGCATGTAGACCGAATGTCCCGGAGTCACTGATGCGCAAGCTTGTTCTTCTCGCCCTCGTCGGCCTGGCCGCTCAGCTGGTCGACGGCTCTCTCGGGATGGGGTACGGCATGACCTCGTCCTCCCTGCTGCTTCTGGCCGGTCTGAGCCCGGCACTGGCCTCGGCCTCGGTGCACCTGGCTGAGATCGGCACGACCCTGGCCTCGGGGGCCTCCCCACTGGCGGCTGGGCAGCACAGACCCCTCGCCTGGTAGTCCGGCTGGGGACTGCCCGGCGCGGTGGGGACCTTCGGCGGAGCCACGGTCCTGTCTCACCTGTCGACCCGCGCGGCGACCCCGGTGACGGCGAGCCTGCTGATCCTGCTGGGGCCCATGTCCTGGGTCGTTTCTCCCTGCGCCCGCCCCGAGGCTCCGGCAGCAGGCGCTCCCCGCACGGCAGACGGCTCCTGGTTCCCCTTGGGATGGTGGGCGGTTTCGTTGACGCCACCGGCGGTGGCGGCTGGGGACCGGTGGTGACGACGACGCTGCTCACGGGCGGTCGCACGGCGCCGCGCACCGTGGTCGGCTCAGTGGGGGCCTCGGAGTTCCTGGTGACGGTGGCGGCCTCGGCCGGTTTCCTCACCGGACTGGGCACCGCCGGCATCAGCCTTAGGATCGTCCTGACCCTGCTGGCCGGTGGACTGGTGGCTGCACCGATCTCCGCCTGGCTGGTCTCCCGTCTGCCCGGAGCGGTGCTGGGTACCGCCGTCGGCGGACTGATCCTGGCCACGAACCTGCGGGTCCTGCTGTCCTGGGCCGAGGCCTCGGCCCGAACCGGGTTCCTGTTGTACGGCGCGCTCGGGGTGGTGTGGGCGGCCTTCCTGACCCTGGCGATCCGCAAGGCGCAGGCCAGCGCCAAGGATGTTCGCGAGGAGACCGATCAGGCGCTTGAGGAGGTCCGATCCACTCATCAGCGCGGCCACGCACCTGAGGTTGCTGTACCGGACGAGCCTCTCACCTCCGGTGAGCCCATCGGGCCGAGGCCGGTCTACCCGGCTCGTTCTCGCACGAGTGCAGATCTGGTGGTGGAGCCGGTATGAGTACTCGTCCTCTGGTGCTGCTGGCCCACGGCTCGCGCCGGCCCGGGCCGTCCTCAGTCCTGTCCCGCACCGCCGAGCGCGTCCGCACGATCCTGCCGGAGGTGGAGGTGCGCACCGGCTACATCGAGCTCCAGCCCCCGGACCCGACCACGGCGCTGGAGGGGCTGGTGGATCCGGTGGTGCTGCCCTTCTTCCTGGCCCGCGGCTATCACGTCCTCAATGACGTACCGGCTGTGGTGGACCGGCACGGATCGGGGACGGTCACCGGGCACCTGGGCGTCGAGGAGCACCTGGTGGAGGCGTCGCGCAGCGCTCCAGGAGGCCTCCGCGCCCCTGGGCGGGCTCCCAGGGCTCGACCATGTTGTCCTGGGGGCGGCCGGGTCGCGTCAGGCGGCGGCGCTGGAGGAGGTCGAGGCCATCACCCACTTGCTCGAGGCACGTCTGGGGCGCAAGGTAACGCCCGCCTACCTCTCGGCTGCACGCCCCAGCGTCCGTGACGCGGTGAGCTCGGCCCGGGGCCCGGGGTGCCAGGCGGGTGGGTGTGGCCACCTACCTGCTGGCGGAAGGGCGTTTCCACCGGACCCTGCACTCCACGGGCGCCGATGTCGTGGCCGCTCCCATCGGCGACCACCCGGCGGTCGCTGAGCTGGTGGTCCACCGCTACCGGGAGCAGGTCGCCTGACCGCGAGACCCTTCCTCCATCGAGAAGGACACTGTTCGCGGAAGACAACCGTTGTCCGTGTCTTTACGCGAAACATGCCGCTCTCGGCGGAGAGGCATATCAGTCACGGCCATCCTCAAGGAGCCGCTCGGACAGGCGCTGGATGATGGGTTCGACCTCCTGCGAGGTGGTGGCTGCGGCGCTCACGCGGCCGAAGATGCCCACCGCCAGAAGTCCGAAGGCCGTCTCCTCATCCTGCTGGCTCGGCTCGCGGCGTCCATGGGAACGGGCCACCAGGAGGGAGGTCTCTCTCAGCCAGCGGCGCCAGCTCCGGCCAGCCGGTCCAGGGAGTCCTCATGACGAATCGCGTAGAGCCAGGTCTCCAGGTGCAGGACAACATCCTCCATGGGAAGGCTCTGGAGCCTGCTCGCCCCACTGCTCGGGGCTCGCCATCTCCCGAGCGGCCTCATCCGGACTCTCCTCACCACAGGTGACGACCTCCAGGAACAGGGCCTCCCTGGAGGGGAAGGAGGAGTAGAAGGCGCCCTTGGTGAATCCGGCTGCCGAGGCGATGTCACTGACCGACGCCCCCTCGTAGCCCTTTGGCAGCGAAGACCTCCCTGGCAGCAAGAGATCCGCGCCCTGGTCTCCTCGCTCCGACGGCGCCCGCCGCTCCGGACCCAGGGGCGGGCCCGCTGACTGCAGTGGATGCGGAGGCCCGCCCGGGAGGCGAGGTCCAGGGAGGCCGCTACCGCACTCTCACTGCTCCGGCGCGCACCCTGACCGGCCGCTCCCACCGCACGGGAGAAGGCGGTGATCGCCTCATTGAGGGCGCGCGTCGCCTCCCTGATGTCATCAGAGGCGGAGGCCCCGGAGTCATCACTGTCACTGTTCGGCCCACGGGCGGAGCCCCTCCTGGCGGTCATGCCCCACTGTGAGGAGGCCCTCAGAAAGGGGTTCACGGCACTTCCCCTCCACGTTCGTCACTTCCCCCACCGGGCTCCAACCATTCGGGCATCCCTGGCCGACTCAGGGCCGCCTTCCCAGGGCCCATGACGCTCCGGCGACGGCCACCAGGCACCATCCGCCTAGGAGGCCCCAGGAACGGGCGGGCATGGCGGCGTCGTGGGAGAACAGACCGGCACGCACCACCTGAGCCATGGGCTCGAAGGGCAACCAGCGGTGGATCTCCTGGGCCCAGTCGGGGAGCCTGTCGGCGGGGAAGCCGACGGGCGAGAACAGCATGATGCCGAAAGCAAGTACCTGGGAGAGGATCTGAGCCAGGGCCGGAGCCAGGAGCGTGGCGATGGCGTATCCGATGCAGGCCGCTGTCAGAGCGACCAGTACGGCGCCGGGCACCAGCCACCACTGCGGGGCGAGGTCGACGTCGAAGCGGGCGTTGGCCACGAGGACGCCCACAACCAGGCCGGGCAGTGCAAGAGCGGTCCAGATGGCGAGGTCTGCCAGGAGGAAGGCGACCCTGGGGACGGGCAGGGTGCGCATCCAGTCCAGGCTGCCCTCAGTGCGGGACTGGGAGACCCACTGAGGTGTCATGATGAGGCCCAGCGAGATGAGCGCAATCGCCGGGCCGCCGCCGGCCAGGTAGAGGCTCGCCTCACGGCCTGGGTGGCCCGCGATGAGCCCGTATCCCAGGACCATGGAGACGGACAGCAGCGTCTGGACGATGATGAAGAGAGGAAGCACGGGCAGGCTGCGACGGGACTGCCACTGGATGAGCAGGGCGAGCTGACGCCAGAGCGAGGTCTTCTGGGACGCGACCTCGAGAACAGTCTCACTGGCCGGGGCCGCTTCAGCAGTGGCACTGGTTGGAACAGGCATCGGATTCTCCTTACGTTTCATGTTTCTCTGGGGACTGGAGTCGCACCGCGCCTACGTAGCAGCGCGGGGATGACGCGAATCATCGGGACGGGCCGGGACTCCCACGGATTCACACGGTTCAGGCGGCATGACGGCGCACCTCCTCTCCCGTACTCCCGGTGAGATCGACGTAGACGTCCTCCAGTGAGATCGGTGCCAGCTCGTAGCGCTCGATCACTCCGTCCTTGAGGGCTTGAGCGGCCCACTCCACGGCCTGGGTCGTACGCTGAGAGTCCACCGCCACGGATGCGCGCACGGCGTCGTGCTGCGTCAGACTCATTCCCGCGGGAGGCTCGATCCGCCGGCCGGGAGTCCGGCTGACCTCCAGGACGAAGGGGAGATCCGTGGCCGGCCACGAGTGCCGCGGGGGTTCCCTCGGCGATGACGTGGCCGTGGTCCAGGATGGTGAGCCGGTCGACTGCCCGCTCGGCCTCCCGCACGTTGTGGGTCACCAGGAGGACCGCCGCCCCGGCCTCGGCCAGAAGACGGATCTGGTCCCACAGCAGGCGCCGGCGTACCGGGTCGACATCATTGGTGGGCTCATCGAGGATGACCAGGCGCCCGGGGACGACGGCGCACATGGCGAAGGCAGTCAGACGGGCGACTCCGCCGGAGATCTTCTGCGCGGGAGTCCTGGCCCACTCCCCAGGTCGAGGGCGTCGATCAGCCTCTTCGGCGCGCCTGCGCGTCTGACGCGGACGCCCTCCTCGTATACGCCCCACGGGTCGATCGCCGTCAGGGGCGTGAGCCCGGTGATGGGCACATTGGCCTCGCGCCTGGACATTGGTGAGGCGACGGGCGAGAGCGGGGTTGGCGACGGCGTCAACCCCGTCGAGCCTGATGCTCCCGGAGGTCGGACACAGCAGCCCCACCACCTGGTTGACCAACGTGGTCTTGCCCGCGCCGTTGTGCCCGAGGAGCCCAACCACCCTCGCCGGCACCCACCCGCATAGTGACGCCGGCGTTGGGCTCTCACCACGTGCGACCCACTTCCGGGAGTGCTTGTGAAGGTCCTCAATGGCTGGTACGTCGGCCATGAAGCCCCTCCTTTCGTTCAACTACCTGGAACCGAGCACCTGATCGACCACCAGACCGATCCGTACCGGTTGGTATCTAACATACCACTCAGCATTACCAGAAGGTTTCACAGAGCCTTGAGGGTTCTCATAACAACAGAAACGTTGTCCCATACCAACCGGTATGAGACAACGTCTGCCCACCATGTCGTCTGACCTGAAGCGGCCCCGCGTCACCCCTGACGGATGTGCCAGCGCGAGGAGGTCGTGGATGCCTCGATGAACTCGCGGAAGGGACCGGGAACGGCCGCCAGCTCCTGGGGCGTACCACGCTGGGCCACGCGGGCACCGGCCTCGGTCGGTTCGAGGAACACGACCTCGTCGGCCTGGCGGACGGTGGACAGGCGGTGGGCCACCACGATGACGGTGCGACCCTCGGAGAGCTCGCGCACCACCTCGGTGATGGCGGACTCGTTCTCCCCGTCCAGGGCCGAGGTGATCTCGTCGAGCAGCAGGATGGGGGCGTCCTTGACGAAGGCCCGGGCGATGGCGACGCGCTGGCGCTCCCCACCGGACAGGCTCAGCCCGCCGGGACCGACCTGCGTGTCCCACCCGTGCGGCAGCGCCTCGATGACGCGGTCCAGGCGGGCGCGCCGGGCGGCGTCGGCCAGCTCGGCGTCGGTGGCCTCGGGTCGGGCGATGCGCAGGTTCTCGCGGATCGTGGTGTCGAACAGGTAGACGTCCTGGAAGACCATGGAGGTCATGCCCATGATCGTCGAGGCGCGCATGGAGCGAACCGGTGCGCCGCCGATGCTGACGGTCCCGTCGTCGGCGTCCCAGAACCGGGCCACCAGGCGCAGGATCGTGGATCTTGCCCGCCCTGACGGGCCCACCAGGACGGTCACTCTTCCTGCGGTGCGCTCAGGGAGACGCCCGCCAGGACGGGGCGGCCGGCGTCGTAGGAGAAGGAGACGTCGTTCAGGGTGATCGTGGTTCCCCGGGGCTCGATCTCCTGACCGGGCTCGGGTCGGGCAGGGGACGCGCGTCGAGGATGTCCCCCACGGCCCGCAGGGCGACCTTCGCGTTGTTCGCCTCGGAGCCGCACATGGCGGCCTTGGTCAGTGGCAGGAGCGTGCGCGCGGTAACGGCCATGATCGCGAGGTATCCGACGACGTCGAGCCTGTGCCCGCTCACACGTGACGAGTCCAGCCGCCATGACCAGGGCGAAGGCGATGTTGACGATGAGGTTGAAGTACTGCCCGGGCCTGCCTTGACCCGTAAGCCGTCCAGGGTGGAGGCGGAGTCGCTCCAGGGCGGCTCCGCACCGGCGCCCAGCCCGTCTTGGTGACACCGGTGGCGCGCAGCACGGGCTGGAGCCGGGCGAACTCCACGAGGCGTCCGGCCGCGGCGCCCGAGGTGCGGTCCTCCATCTCGTTGGCGCGAGTGGTGGCATCTCCCATGAGCCGCCACACGAGAACCAGCGGGACGATGGTGGCGGCCATGATGATCGCCAGGGGCCACTCGACGACGGCGGCGGCCGCCAGCATGACCAGCGGGACGATGAAGGCGTTGCACAGGTTGGGGATCACCATGGAGGCCAGGTGGGAGAGGGTGTTGACCTCCTTGGAGGTGGCGTTGACGACCGCGGCCTCCCGCTCGGCGCTGAACCAGCCCAGGGGCAGGGTCAGGGACGTGTTCCGCGATGCGGTCGATCATCGTGTCGCAGACCTCGAAGACACTGACCCGGTAGGGAGCGGTGCATGGCGGTGGTGTCGACGACGGCGGTCACCACCCCAGGACCACGACTGCGATCAGCCAGGCGGTCAGGGACTCCGAGCGGGAGTAGAGGGCGCGCAGGAAGGGGATCATGAAGGCCAGGGTGAGGCCCTGAAGGACGGCGGAGGCGACGAACCAGGCGGTGATGACCCGCATCTCGGCGGCGTTGACGACTCGCGTCAGCAGCTTCCACATGGCTACTTCTCCTCCTGCCCTGCGGTCTCGGCCCCGAGCTGGTCGACCTGCTCGGTCAGCGCCGCAGCATCGGTCTCCTCGTTCAGGTCCTGGCTGCTCCACATGGCGGCGTAGCGGCCACCTGCGGCCAGCAGCTGCTCGTGCGTGCCGTGCTCGGTGATGCGTCCGGCGTCGACGACGAGGATCTGGTCGGCGTCGCGGATCGTGGACAGGCGGTGGGCGATGATGATGACGGTTCGCCCGGCCGCCAGCCGGGACAGGGCCTGGTGGATGTCGCGCTCGGAGGCCGGGTCGGCCTGGGCGGTGGCCTCGTCCAGGACGAGGACGGGGGCGTCCTGGAGGTAGGCGCGCGCCAGGGTGACGCGCTGACGCTCTCCTCCGGAGAGGAACCCGCCTTCGTCGCCCAGGGTCGTGTCGTAGCCGTGGGGCAGACGCGTGATGCGCTCGTGGATGCAGGCCGCCCGGGCGGCCGCTTCAACCTGCTCCCGGGTGGCGTCGGGGCGTCCCAGGGCGATGTTGTCGTGGACGGACTCATGGGCCAGGGCCACATCCTGAAGCACGATCGCCACGCGCGAGAGCAGCCAGGGGAAAGTCGCATCTCGCACGTCGACGCCGCTGATGCGCACGGCGCCGTCGTCGACGTCGTAGAAGCGGGCGATGAGGCGGGCCAGGGTCGACTTGCCACCACCGGAGGGGCCGACGAGCGCTGTCACGGTTCCCGGCTCGGCGGTGAAGGACACACCGTGCAGGACCGGGGAACCGGCCTCGTAGGAGAAGGTGACGTCCTCGACGTCGACGCGCCCGGGGGCGGGCCCCTCACCGTCGTCACGGGTTCCCTCGGGCATCGGCGGCAGGGAGAGCAGGTCGGCGGTGGCCTGGGCGGCCATCCTGGACTCGTACATGTGCTGCATGAGACCGATGAGCGTCATGAGCCCCTCCGGCAGCCCGAGTGCCACCAGGAAGAACGGCAGGGTCGCCGACAACGGCGTCCACCCCTGGGAGGTGAACAGAACGGCCAGGACCGCGACCGTGGCGAAGACCGTGGAGGGCCGCAGGACCGCGGTCATGGCACTGATGGCCTTCCCGGACCTGCTCACCCACTCGTACGACAGGCCGGAGAACTCGGTGCGCGCCTGGCTGAAGCGGGTGCGGGAGGCGTCGGTGGCCTGGAAGCCCTTGATCTCCTTGATGCCCTCCAGCATCTCGACGGTCGCGGCAGCCAGCGCGGTCTGAGCGGCACCGAAGCGCTCGGTGATGCCCGACAGGCCGGACAGGGTCAGGAGCATCGCTCCCAGCGCGAGTACCCACAGCCCCACCAGTGCGCAGGCCAGGCGCCAGTCGGTCCACAGCAGATAGGCCGTCCCCGCCGCCGCCATGACGACGGCGTTGGTGGCGTCCCCGGGGACGTGGGCGACGAGGGGTATGGATGGAGGTGGTGTCGTCGCAGACCATCTTGCGGATGGTGCCGTGCGGAATCTGCGCCACCCGCCCCAGGGGCAGGCTGCTGATGGCGTCGACGACCCGCTCACGCAGGTGGTGCCGCAGCCGGGCCTCGGCCAGGTGCGTGATCCCGAGGCCGGCCAGGTAGAGGGCCTGGGAGGCGAAGAGCGCCCCTGACGGCGATGGCCGCCCAGATCCACAGACTGCCGCGCCAGCCCTCGGGGGAGGTCTCGCCCAGCCATATGGCCGCCATGTTGCGCAGGGCCTCGAAGGGGACGATGGACATCAGCGCTCCGACGGCGGTCAGCAGCCCGGTGACGATCATGGCCGGGCGCGCCGGCCGGATGAGCTCGCCGACGGTGACGCCGGAACGCCCGGCACCGCCGGCCCGTCCGGTCTGTCCGGGGTGGTCGGCCGGCTCCTCGGTGAAGCGTTTCGTTGCCTGGTGAGTCGTCTGGTGAGTCGATTGGTCGGGCATGGTGCTCTCCTCAGCGGAGGGTGTTCCAGGTGAAGGCGACCAGCGCCCAGGTGAGAACGACGACTCCCCAGTCTCGTGCTCTCCAGGGCTCGTCGGTCATCTCGGTGCGCCGTCGGTGGGCGCCGAAGGCGCGTGAGTCCATGGACAGGGCGACGCGCTCGGCGTGCTGGATGGCCAGGATCATCAGCGGCAGGATTGATCCGATCCAGCGGACCACGGGGGCGAGCGGCTCAGCGGTCGCCGACTCCGCGCAGCGCCCTGGCGGTGCGCAGGAGTACGAAGTCGTCTTGGAAGCGGGTGATGAAGGCGATGGACGCGATTCCCGCCGCCCCCAGTCGGTAGGGCATGTGGAAGGTGGTGGTCAGGGTCCGGATGAGGGCCTCGGGGTCGGTGGAGACGCCGGAGACGAGGACGAGTGCGACGAGCGCACCGATGCCGGTCCCTCCTGTCACCGCGTCACCCAGGTCGTAGAGGCGCGCAGCGGTCTCCTGGTGGTGGCTTCCGCTGCTGAGGATCCAGATCATGAGCGCAGTGACCGCCCAAGGGGCGATCACCGAGGCCGTTGAGCAGGCCGAAGGTCGTCGCCGAGATCAGGAAGGACCACCAGGTCCACTTCCGGTAGAGCATGAGGGCGAGGGGTGCCTCGACGAAGGCTCCGCCGATGAGGGTGCCGACGATGGCGGCGGGACCCGTCGAGTGGTGAAGACACTCATGATCCCCCATGAGAAGGGCCGCGATCATCACAGCGCCGGGGCGGCGCACGACGGTGGCGGGCAGCAGGAAGGAACGAGCCACAGTCCCATGATCGCGCAGCCCAGGAGAACTACGTCTCGGGAGGCTCCCGCCGCCGGGGCCAGGTAGTTCAGGGGCACCAGGAGGATCATCGAGACCACGGCCAGAGCCGCGATCGACATGAGGTGACGGGTTCCGAGCGCTGGAGTCGGCCAGGCCCGAGCGTGACGACGTGCGCACGGTGGGCCGCTCCTGCCCAGTCGATGTCGCTGTGCGGTTGGTGGGACTCATGTCTTCTCCTCGTGTGTTCTCGCAGGTCACGGTGAACAGTCCGACGCCGTGCCGGAGCACCGGGGACGCACCGCCTCAGGCGCGTCAGCGCGACGGCCCTCACGTCTACTCGGATATCGTCATGTTTGCAAAATCATTATCATTATCTAACTAGATGTCATTCGATCTCGATGACGTGGTCGGTGCACTCGTTGAGGAACTCGATATCGTGGCTGATGACGATGACGACGCGCCCCTCGCGCGCCAGGTCCCGCAGCTCAGCGGCGATGGCCACGAGATGTCGGTGGTCGACACCGGAGGTGGGCTCATCCAGGATGAGGACGCGGGCGTCCTGGTCGATCGCGGTGGCGATGACGAGGCGCTGCTTCTGCCCGCCGCTGAGCGAAAGCGGGTGACGGTCGGCCAGGTCGGCCAGGTCGAGGCGCTTGAGTCTGCGGAAGGCCGGCCTCCTGGGAGACCGACTCGGCGAAGAGCCTGGCGGTGGACGTCCTGCATGACGAGGAAGGCCTGCCCGGTGGCGAGCCCCTTGCCGTCCAGGGAGATGCGCACGCCCCTGCGGGCGCGCTGCAGACCGCAGACAGCCCGTGCCAGGGTTGTTTTGCCGATCCCGTTGGCACCCATGACGCCGGTGATCGCACCTGCGGGGAAGAAGAGCTCGGGGATGTCGAGAATGAGGCGGCCGCCGCGCTCGACCTTCAGGTTCTCGATGCGCAGACCTCCCTCCTGCGGACCTCCGGAAGTCTCGTTGGGCTCAGCCCATAGTGCGCCACCGGCCGCGCGAGAGGGGTGCTCGACGCCGCTGCTCACGACGTCGTCGGCCGTGCTGCCCGCGTGGCCGGTCCGGGCTGCGACGGGCTCGGGGCTCCTAGCCAGGCGGGGCCGCTCCAGGGTGCGCAGGCCCAGCCGCCTGCGCCGCTCGTCCTCGATCCGCCACAGCTCCTCGCCGCTCATCCGGTGCAGGACGCGTCCCCGCCCCATGATGACGGCCTCGTCGACGAGGCCGCGCAGGAAGTAGATGCGGTGCTCGGCCACCACGAGGGTCCGGCCGGCCTGTTTGAGCCGTTCGATGGCGGCGCGCACGTCGTCGATCGCCCGCGGGTCCAGGTTGGAGGTGGGCTCGTCCAGGAGGATGACGGGGGTCTGCTGGGCCAGGGCCTGGGCGCAGGCGACCTTCTGGGTCTGGCCGCCGGATAGGCCGCGCAGCTCCCTCTCGGCCAGGTCGGTGATGCCCAGCGTCTCCAGGGCCTCGTTGCGACGTCGCCGGATCTCCGGCGCGGGGACCTGGTAGTTCTGGGGCGCGAAGGCGAGTTCGTCGGCCACGGTGGTCGTGAAGAATTGGGAGGCGGGATTCTGGAAGACCGTGGCGGTGCGCAGGCCGGAGCGCTCGATCGGGGTGTCGCAGACCTCCTCGTCCCCGACGAGGACCCGGCCGGTGAGCTCGCCGTCGTGGAAGTGCGGGATGAGGCCGTTGAGCAGCCGCAGGATCGTGGACTTGCCCGACCCCGAGGCCCCGCACACGAGGGTGAGGCTTGCGGGGGCGACATCCAGATCGACGCCGTCGAGCACCTGCTGGCCGGTGGGATAGGCGTAGGAGACGCCTCTGATGCCGAGCCTCGTCTCATCAAGCGGGGTCACCGCCACACCCCCGGGACGGGAAGCAGCGCAGAGCCACCATGGCGGCGCTCAGTGCGAGGAGCACGGCGTCGGCACTCCCGAAGCGCAGACGATCGACGACGGTGGGGCGGCCGCCACCTCCTAGCCCCCTGATGAGAGCCGCGGCCGAGAGGTCGTCGGCGCTGCGGGCCGAGGCGGCCAGGACGGGCACCACGAGCTTCTCAATGCACTGAAGCGGGTGGCGCCACAGGTAGGGAGCCGCTGTAGCCGCGCAGCCGCATGGCCTCGATGACGCCCCTGGCCTCATCGAGGGCCACCGGCACGAACCGGAAGAGCACCGCCAGCGGAATGGTGAGGAACCGCGGCGCGCGCAGCTGGTTGAGGGCCGCCAACAGGGTGCTCACGCGGGTGGTGGTGACGAACCATGCCCCCAAAGACAGTGAGATGGCGAAGCGCAGCAGCCAGTAGGCAACGACCCGAGGAACACCGCGAGCCCGCTCGGCCACCACTGAGGCAAACTGGAGTCAGTCCCCAGAACATCGCGGTGATGGCGCAGTAGCTCATGAGGACGCGCACCGGCTCGTCCAGGGCGATGAGCATCCCCACCAGGACCGCGATGAGTCCGACGGCGCCGGTGGGGGCAACCCCCATCACCAGCACGTTGCACACCAGGAGCAGCAGGAACTTGCTGCGCGGATCGGCGCGAACACGGGCAATAGCGCCGACGCCGGGCGGGGCGCGCCCCGAACGGGACGTCGAGGAGCGAGCGGCTCTGCGGGCCCGGCGCCGCCAGGGCCGGCCGAGGGACATCGAGATCCGTGGGCGCCGCATGCTCAGGCGACGCCTGCGCGCTCGAGGTGCTTGCGCAGCATCTTCATTCCCAGCAGAGCGCTGGCACCGGCCACGAGTGCGATGACGAGTATCCACCCAAGAAGGAACTTCATACTGATCAGCGACTGGAGGTCTCTGGCGTACGTGTCCCCATGGACTCGCGGATGTCGGCGAAGTAGGCGTCCGAGGCCCATATCACCGGGAGGATCGGGCTGATGGCCCATATGGAGAAGACGGCGAATCCCAGGGCGTTGGTGGCGGTTCTGGCGTATCCACCGGCGCGGGTGATGGTGTCGGCGGCGAGTCCCAGGACGGTTGCGACCAGGGGTGTGACCCAGGCGTGTCCGGTGGCGACCATGAGGATGCCGATGATGAGCCCCAGGATGGCGTAGGCGCCGAAGGCCCGGGTCCGGGCCACGTAGAGCATGCAGATGATCGCCTCGACGATGATGCCAATGATCCCGCCGATGAAGATCATGATCGGGTGGATCGCCCGAGCATCCCGGAGGCGAACAGAGCGATGAAGTACAGGGCGGTGAAGACTCCCACGTTGATGAGGGTTGCGCGGCGAGGCGATGTTCGCCGCCCGGGCACCACCGTTGCCACTGGCGGGGTCGGTCGCTGCTGACCTGACTGAACTGGCTGTGCCGGCCATACCGGATCCTCTCGTCAGCACCTCACCGGCTTTGGTGAGGCATACCTAGTGTGTACTCCTTCTCGGGGGTTCCTGCAAAGGGCCGAACAGGCACGGAGCAGCTATAGGGACGATCAGGACTAACCGTTGAAAAAGACGGGAGAACCGGGTGGTGAACCGGCGCTGAGGATGCCGGGCGAGGTCCTCAGGAGCCTAGCCCGGAGCGCCCAGGCCTCCGCGTCCCACAAGGTCGATGCGGTGCATCTCCTCGGGACGCAGGCACCGCACCCGCTGAGTCAGGGACTCGGCGGCGTCGCTCACAGTCGCCAGAGGGTCGGGCAGGTCCACGGGAGCAGTGGGTGGTGAGTCCAGGCGCAGGCTCTCCCAGGTCACCGAGAAGTCGGCGCCCACCTCCAGACAGGCCGCCACGAAGGCTCCCCGCAGGGGCGGCGCGCGTTGCCGGGGCGTGTGGCGGGCGCGCTCGATCTCCTCCGGTTCGCACAGGCGCGCCATGGCCCCCTGGGTGACCAGGCGTGGCCCCAGCCCGGTCTCGGCGTTGAGGTCGTGGTAGGCCAGGTCCACCCGCGAGCGCAGGGCCTCCAGGGCATCACCGCACAGCTGGGGGTGGCGCTCGCGCTGGGCGCTGCATGAGGCGGCGCTTAATCGCCCAGTCGATCTCGGTGTCGATAGGACCGGTGTCATGGCGACGCAGCGCAGAGATGACGCGGGCGCCAGGTCCTCCAGCAGGTGCTCGGCGCCGCGGAGGAAGTCCGGTACTCCGGCGTCGCCCAGGTAGGAGGTCATCCGCTCAGGAAGGCCTCCTGGATGTCGACGGCGCTCAGGCGGCGGCCGTCGACGGTGATGGCGGGAACGTCTCCCCAGGGCTCTCCCCAGTGCGGACAGGGTGGCCAGCGGGTCGGCCAGGATGAGGTCGGTGAAGTCCCAGCCGGCCTCGAGGGCGTCCAGGAGCAGGAGGGTCACCGCACTGCGCAGTCCCGTCGTCGGCTCGGCCATGGTGGTGTCGGCGCAGGTGACGTGCAGGCGGCGCAGGCGGGTGGCGTCGGCGTGGGGCTCGTCGCGGGTGTTGACCAGGGCTCGCTGCCCGGTGGTGTCGGCCGATGTCAGAGCCTGAAGGTGGGGGGCGCGGAGACAGACCCCATGCGGACTCCTCGTCCCCCAGCCCCGCGGCCGTCCTTGTTCGGCTCCGATGGGCTGCCCCCAGCGGGCGCCCGGAGCCGACCAGCACGGGGCGCGTGGCCAGGAAGGAGGTGAGGACCGCCATGGTGGTCTCAGTGCCGGCGCCGGCTGGGTGGTCGGTGGCGTCGAGCAGGCTGCGGGGTACGGAGTAGCTCTCGTGGCAGCCGTAGGTGTGGCCGGCGGAGTCGGTGTTGTTGGCCAGGAGGTGGAAGCGGACAGGGGCCCCCGCGTGGGCGAGGCTCGGCGGCGCGCTCCGCCATGGCCGCCAGGATCGCCCGCCCGGCCTGGTCCTGGGCGACGAGGTCGCGCACGCTCACGCACTCGGCGGTGGCGTACTCGGGGTGGGCGCCGATGTCGAGGTAGAGGCGCCCGCCGTTGGGCAGGAAGAGGTTGGTGCTGCGGTAGCCGGCCGGCCGGTGACGGAAGATGAGCGCCGCCGCCCGCTCGACATCCGGCAGATCCGCCTTCACCGCTTCCCGGTGGCCCGGCGGGGGTGCACAGGACGCCGAACTCGGTCTCCAGGCCGGTGACGCGCGGCCCCGGGGCGCTGGCGCTCACTGGCCGCCCTTCTGGACGAAGCCGCGCACGAACTCCTGGGCATCAACGGCCAGGACGTCGTCGATCATGTCCAGCACCGAGTCCAGGCCCTGGCCCTCGGGCGGGGCCGGCGGGGCGGGCGTCGGGTCGTCGTCGGGGGCGGGGTCGTCCTGGCGGCTGCGGGATGGCTGGGCGAACTCACTCATGTCTGCTCTCCTGACAGGGGTGGCGGATGTGGTCACTGCTTCGGTGGCCCGCCCCGGGTCGCCAGGCGCTCGCCCGTGAGGCGCGTCGAGGACCTCGACGACGTCGGCGGCGTCCTTGAGGGCCGGTGCCGTGGCGGCGCGGGTGAAGGACAGAGTGTCGGTCAGGGGCAGGCGACGCTGGGCCTTCTCACCGGTCTCCAGGACCATGGAGTGCCAGCCGGCGGCGACCACCTGCCCGGGGAAGGCGCTCACGAGCCTCACCTCGCAGCCAGGCCCGGGTCGTGGTGGGCGGCTCGGCGAGGGCCGCCTCCACCGCCTCGTCGCTGAGCCCGCCACGTGCGTCGACGCCGGCGGGCACCCGCTCGGCCAGGCCCCTCCCGGCCGGGGAGAGCTCGGACCAGGCCAGGTCGACGGCGTGGAGGACGTCGTGTCCGCGGGTGCCGGGATGGCGACGGGCGGTGGCGTCCAGGAGCTGCTTCTTGGCGACCCACTCCAGGTGTCCGGCGGCTCCTTGGGGCTCCCCCGGCTCGTCGCCATCGGCGCACTGGGCCTCGAAGCTCGCGCAGTGAGGCCAGTGAGGCCTCCCAGAAGGCGAGAATCGCACCGGTCTCGGCACCCGTCGGTGTCGGCACCGTCGGCCAGCGCTGCCAGGTCCGGGCGCAGGGGGTCGCCCTGTCGGCGCCGGGAGCGAGGGCGGCCCGTGGTCCCTCAGGTGGCTGCGCACCGTCTCAGGTAGTGCTCCAGGATCTCCAGGGCGCTCAGGCGGCGGCCGTCGGCGAGCTCGAGCGCTCCCTGAAGGCGGGTGTCGCGGGAGACGTCCCGGGCCTGGGCCACGGGGTCGGCCAGGCGCAGGCGGCGCCAGGCGGCGGGACGCCGTCGGCCAGCACCTGGAGGACGAGGGCGGTCATGCCGAGCTTGAGCCAGGCGATGGTGTCGAAGCAGTTGGCGTCGCCGGGCACCAGGTGGAGACGGCGCCAGCGCTGTGGGTCGGCGTGGGGCTCGTCGCGGGTGTTGACCAGGGGCGGTCCACCGTGGTGCCCCAGGCCCGACGATCCTCTCCAGGTAGTCGGCCCGCTGGCTGATCTGGAAGTCGGCGCCCCTGGGCGACGGCGCCGGTGCCGACCCGGCCGGAACCCACCAGGAGCGGGCGGGCCACGAGGCAGGGCACGAGGGCCTCGACGAGGTCGTCGAAGTCGAGGGTGCGGGGCACGAGATAGTTCTCGTGGGTGCCGTAGGTGGCGCCCTTGCCGTCGACGTTGTTCTTGAACAGGCGGGCCTCCACGCCGCGACGGCGCAGCCGCTCGGCGCCCCTGGCCACCAGGAGGTCACCCGCCCGGTCGGCCAGGGGACGGCCTGCGCGGCACCCGGTGCACTCGGGAGTGGCGTACTCGGGGTGCCCGTGGTCGACGTAGAGGCGCCCACCAGTGCCCACGCAGGTGGCGGTACCGCGCTGCCAGGCCTCCTCCTGGGCGGTCAGACGCACGACGGCGGTGGTGCGCACCCGCCCGGGGACGGGGCCCTCGACGGACCCGGCTCCGGAGATGTCGGTGAGCATGGAGGGGATCGGCCGCTGGGCGGTCCATCTCGAAGCCACGGGCGTCACGCAGGGGGTACTCGCCGGAGTAGTCCCAGCGCACGCCCCGGCTGCGCCCCGCCTCGCCCTCGGCATCCAGGCAGGCGGCCACGACGTCCTCGGGCTCGGCTCCGAGGATGCCGTACTCGGTCTCCAGGCCCACTGACCGTGACCTCACGGCCGGGGGCCCGCTGGGTACTCGCCGGCGCCACTGCTCTCACTCCTCCCGCGAGCGCTGGAGCACGCTCATGGAGACCACGGGTGTGCCGCGCCGTCCGCTGACGCGAGCCCAGTCGTCGGGTGGACGGTGGCGGGCAGGCCCTCGTTCTCCACGATCTCCTCAATGACGGCGCGGCGCAGGTGCTCTCGCGTCAGGCCGCGCCTCCCGTTGGTGACCAGGTCCTTCACGGCCGCCTTCTTGGCCCGGTCGACGATGTTGGCGAGCATGGCGCCACTGACGAGGTCGGCGACGTGGAGGATCTCGACCTGCCCGTCGGAGCGGGTGAGCTCGACCATCTCGGTGGCGCGGCGGCGGGTGTAGAGGGCCTCGATCACCTGCTCGATGAGAGCGTCCACCGCCCCCTGCGCGCCGCCGTGAGCGGCCAGGAGCTCCTCGCTGATCGGGAGGTCGGGCGTCAGGTAGGTCGCCAGGATCTCGGCGGCGCCGCGCCGGTCCGGCCGCCCGATGCGGATCTTGACGTCGAGGCGGCCCGGCCGCAGGATCGCCGGGTCGATCATGTCCTCGCGGTTGGTGGCGCCGATGACCACGACGTTGTCGAGCTCGTCGACGCCGTCGATCTCGGCGAGCATCTGCGGGACGACGGTGGTCTCGACGTCTGAGGACCTCCCGGACCCGCGGGTGCGGAACAGGGAGTCCATCTCATCGAAGAAGACGACGACGGGCACCCCGGTGGCCGCCTTCTCCCGGGCACGGGCGAAGATGACGCGGATGCGCCGCTCGGTCTCCCCCACGTACTTGTCCAGCAGCTGGGGGCCCTTGATGTTGAGGAAGTAGGCCTCGCCCCGGCCGCCCGCCCCCAGGGAGGCGGCGACGGCCTTGGCGATGAGGGTCTTGCCGCATCCGGGCGGCCCGTAGAGCAGTACCCCGCGCGGTGGGGTGAGCCGGTGCTCGCGGTAGAGGTCGGGGTGGAGGAAGGGCAGCTCGACGGCGTCGCGGATGAGCTCGATCTGCTCGCCCAGTCCGCCGATGTCGCCGTATCCGACGTCGGGCACCTCCTCCAGGACGAGCTCCTCGACCTCGGAGCGCACCACGGGGCGCAGCGCCATGCGCACGGCCAGGTCGGCCACGAGCGCATCGCCGACCCGGGGGCGGTGGTCGCTCAGGGTCGCCGAGAGGCTGAGGACCTGCTCCTCGTCGTGACGGGCCAGGACCAGGACGGTGCCGTCGTCGTAGGTCTCCTTGACGGTGACGACCTCCCCGAAGCGCGGCGAGGGGCAGGTGGCGGTGATGACGAGGTGCTCGTTGAGGACGACGTCGTCGCCCGGGTGGAGGGAGGAGGACACGACGGCGGGCCCCACACCCACCCGGTGGCGCCGCCCGGCGATGGAGACGTCGGCGGTGCGCGCGGTGGCGTCCACGGCCAGGACGGTGGCGTGCGCCAGGGGCGGGAGCTGAAGGGCCTTGACGTCCTCGTGGAGGGCCGCCAGCTCCTGGCGCACGGCCCTCAGGGCGTTGGCCAGGTGTGCGTTCTTGCGGCTGAGCACGCCGGCGTTCTCGCTGAGCTCCCGCAGGCGGTCGGTGACGTCCCTCCGGACTCGCTGCCAGCCTCCGCTAAGGGGTTCCGGGAGACGCCCGACATCGTCTGCGCCACTGGGTCCTTGTTCTCCACCGGCTCCTCATCCATGTGCGTCCTCCTCGACTACGGCCCGGGACCGCTTCGGGTCCCCCTCGATCCGTGTTGGTACAAGCGTACCAATCAGCGCCCGTTTCGTAACCCGGCTCCTCATCCATAAGGCAGGTGGAGCAGCACCGACGCCCGCCGACCTCACACCGGACCGTGTCGAGTGCCCGGGCCGCGTCGTGACAGAATCGACCCTCATGTCTGAGACCCCCACGAGCCACGCCGCTCCCCCGTCATCGTCCAGCCGCCTGCTGCCCTCCGAGCCCCACAGCCCGCGAGTGCCGGCCAAGGTGTCGACCGACGGCCTGGAGACCACCTGGGGCGAGCGCTGGGAGTCCGAGGGGACCTACGCCTTCGACCGCAGCGCCGAGCGTGCCGAGGTCTTCTCGATCGACACCCCGCCGCCGACGGTCTCCGGCTCCCTGCACGTGGGGCACGTCTTCTCCCTACACCCACACCGACACCGTGGCCCGCTTCCAGCGCATGCGCGGCAAGGCGGTGTTCTACCCCATGGGCTGGGACGACAACGGCCTGCCCACCGAGCGCCGCGTCCAGAACTACTTCGGGGTGCGCTGCGACCCCTCCCTGCCCTACGACCCTCACTTCACTCCCCGCACACCGGCGGTGAGGGCAAGTCGATCAAGGCCCGCGACCAGGTGCCGGTCTCGCGTCGCAACTTCGTCGAGCTGTGCGAGCGCCTCACGGTGGAGGACGAGAAGCAGTTCGAGGCCCTGTGGCGCAGGCTCGGCCTGAGCGTGGACTGGTCGCACACCTACCAGACCATCGGCGAGCGGGCCCGCAAGGTCGCCCAGACCGCTTTCCTGCACAACCTCGAGCGCGGTGAGGCCTACCAGGCGGCGGCGCCCGGACTGTGGGACGTCACCTTCCAGACGGCGGTGGCCCAGGCCGAGGCTGGAGTCTCGCGAGTACCCCGGCTTCTACCACCGTCTGGCCTTCCACATCGTCGATGAGGCCGCCGCCGCCAGGCCGAGGCCGCCGGCGCCCCGGTGGAGAACGGCGTCGACGTGTGCATCGAGACCACCCGCCCCGAGCTGCTGCCCGCCTGCGTGGCCCTGGTGGCCCACCCCGACGACGAGCGCTACCAGCCCCTGTTCGGCACCACGGTGGCCTCCCCGTCTTCGGCGTCGAGGTGCCGGTCCCTGCCGCACCCGGCCGCGGAGAAGGACAAGGGCGCCGGGATCGCCATGTGCTGCACCTTCGGTGACACCACGGACATCGACTGGTGGCGCGACCTGCAGCTGCCGCTGCGCGCGATCCTGCGCAAGGACGGGCGCATCGAGACCGAGACTCCCGAGTGGATCACCTCTGAGGCCGGCCGTGAGATGTACGAGGCCATGGCCGGTAAGACCGCCTTCTCCGCCCGTGAGGCCCTCGTGGCTCGCCTGGCGCAGACCGGCGAGATGCGCGGTGAGCCCGTCAAGACGGTGCGTCAGACGAACTTCTTCGAGAAGGGCGACAAGCCCCTGGAGATCGTCACCTCCCGCCAGTGGTACATCCGCAACGGCGGCAAAGGAGTGGACGAACCCGGCCTCCGGCGCCGACCTGCGCGAGGAGCTGCTCGAGCGCGGCCGCCAGCTGGAGTTCCACCCCGACTTCATGCGCGTGCGCTACGAGAACTGGGTGCGCGGGCTCAACAACGACTGGCTGATCTCGCGTCAGCGCTTCTTCGGTGTTCCCTTCCCGCTGTGGTACAAGGTCGACGCCGACGGCGAGGTCGACTACGACGCGATCCTAACGCCGGCCGAGTCCGAGCTGCCCGTGGACCCTTCCTCCGACGTCCCGGCCGGCTACACCGAGGACCAGCGCGGCGAGCCCGGCGGATTCGTCGGCGAGCTCGACATCATGGACACCTGGGCCACCTCGTCCCTGTCGCCCCAGCTGGCCTCGGGTTGGCTGAGCGACGAGGACCTCTTCAGCCGGGTCTACCCGATGGACCTGCGCCCGCAGGGGCAGGACATCATCCGCACCTGGCTGTTCACCACGGTGGTGCGCGCGGACCTGGAGTTCGCGGCCCTGCCGTGGCGGAACGCCGGCCTGTCGGGCTGGATCCTGGACTCCGACCACAAGAAGATGTCCAAGTCGAAGGGCAATGTTGTCACCCCCATGGGCCTGCTGGAGCAGTACGGCTCCGACGCCGTGCGCTACTGGGCCAGCTCGGCCCGCCTGGGCCTGGACGCGGCCTTCGAGGAGACCCAGATCAAGATCGGCCGGCGCCTGGCCATCAAGGTCCTCAACGCCTCCAAGTTCGCCCTGTCCATGGGGATCCCTGGGACGCCGACGAGGCCACCGTGGCCGCGGCCCCCGCCCCCTGCCTGGATGCCTCGGTGGTCAGCGAGCCGATCGACCGCGCGGTCCTGGCGGCTCTGGCCGACGTCGTCGACACCGCCACGGCGGCCTTCGAGGAGTTCGGTCACGCCCGGGCCCTGGAGGTCACCGAGTCCTTCTTCTGGACCTTCTGCGATGACTACATCGAGCTGGTCAAGGACCGGGCCAATGACTTCGACGGCTCTCACGACGCCGCGGCCGTCCGCTCGGCGCGGGCGACGCTGGCGATCGCAGTGGACACCTTCGTGCGCCTGCTGGCCCCTTCCTGCCCTTTGCCACCGAGGAGGTGTGGAGCTGGTACCGCACCGGATCGGTGCACGGGCCGCCTGGCCGCAGTCCGAGGGTCTGCGGGAGGCCTGCCGGGGCCGACGCCGAGCTGGTGGCCCGTGCGGGAGTCGCCCTGGCGGCGCTGCGCAAGGTGAAGTCGGAGGCCAAGACGAGTCAGAAGACACCGATCCTCTCGGTGACGCTGTCCGTTGCCGCCGACCGGCCCGAGTACGCCGAGGCCATCGAGGCGGTTCGTGCGGACCTGACGGAGGCGGCCAAGGTCACCGGCCCCTTCACCGTGGAGCAGACCGCCCCGGCAGCCGACTCGGCTGAGGGCGCCTCCCCGGTGACCGTGACCGCCGCCGAGCTCGGAGAGGCCCCGACCAAGAAGAAGTGAGCCGCGAGCACCCGGTCCTCTGACGAACGGTGGCGCCGTCCCCTCGGGCGGCGCCACCGTCGTCGTTCTAGGACCTGCCAGGCAGGTTCACGCCTTCGGTTCTCTGCCGAAGACGCTGCTGCCCCGTACCACGCCCATCGCTCCGCCAGCGCGCCGTCGAGCCGCGGTCGGTGAGGACGGCGGGCATGAGTCTGCGGTGCTGAGCCGGGTCCGGTTCTCCCCTGAGGCGGCTCAGGAGAAGTGAGCCCGCCTCAGTCCCCATGGCCTCACGGTCCACACTGAGCTCGCTGAAGGCCTCCCCCTGGCGGCCGCTGTCCTGCGTGACCCCGAGGGTGAGCACGGACAGGTCCGCGGGAACGGACAGCCCGTGGGCCTGCGCCGCACAGGCCAGTCCCACCACGGCGGCGGGGTTGTTGGACAGGACGGCGCTGCACCCCTCAATGAGGCCGCCGGCCTCAACGATGTCGGCGCCGGCCAGCGCCGCCTCCGGCACCTGGCGCACCAGGACATCCACTCCCCGCTCCTGCGCGGCACGCAGGAGCTCGTGGGCCTGATCCTGACGGGCATGAGCGTCGTCGGAGGCGGTCTCCCGCAGGAGCGCGACGATGCGGCAGTGCCCGAGTCCGGCCAGGTGCTCCACGCCGGCGCGGGCCATCTGGGTGAAGTCGGCGTCAATGCCGGGCGCCCCGCCGGCGCGGTCGGAGGAGCCGATGAGAACGGTGGGGACCTTCTCCTCCAGCAGCATCACCTCGCGCTCATCGCCGTCGGCCACGTCCATGAGAACCACCCCGCCCAGGGCGCCGGAGCGCACGAGCGAGCGCAGCTCGATCAGCGGCATCGAGGAGGTCATGGCCGGGATGACGACCTGGATCCCGCTGGGCGCCAGTGCGCGGCGCACGCCATCGACGTAGTCCAGGTCGTTGGCGTCGATGGTGGAGCGTTGGCGTCGGAAGAGGACTCCTACGGTGCGCAGCACCGGCGAGAGCCAGTGAGCGGGCGGCGGTGTTGAGGGTGGTAGTCGAGCTCGCGCACGGCCCGCATGACTCGTTCCCGGGTGCTCGAGCTCGTCGAGCGCTGACCGCTCAGGACGTAGGTGACGGTCGAGGGCGACACGCCCGCCGCCCGGGCCACGTCAGCGCGGGTCGCCGCCATCGGTTCCTCCAGCGGACGCATCCAGCCAGCAGCCGCCGTTGGGTGGCACGACGACGGCGTTCGCGGCGTCCACGGTATCCGCTGAATCCGCCCCCGTCCGGGCTCAGTCCGGTGCCAGGAGGTGATGAGGGGCTTTGCCAGCCCCTCGATCGCCACCGGGTGCTCAGTGGTGTTGAGGACGATTCCGGTGGTGCCGTTGCGCAGGAGCAGGACCCCGGGCTCACTGTCCAGCCACTCCACTGCCCCGCGCCCGAGTCGGAGCTCGCGGCGCAGGGCGATGGCCCGCCGGTACAAGGAGAGGGTGGAGTCCTCGCGCCCCTCCTGGACCTGGGGCGAGTACTCGCCCCAGCCCTCGGGTTGGGGCAGCCAGGTGCGGCCGGTGGCGTTGTAGCCGTAGGAGGCTCCGTCCCGCGTCCAGGGCAGGGGGACCCGGCAGCCGTCGCGCCCGGGCACAAGGTGGTTGGTGCGCTCCCACAGGGGGTCCTGGCGGGCCTCGTCCTCCATGGTGGTGTGCTCGGGCAGCCCCAGCTCCTCGCCCTGGTAGAGGTAGGCACTGCCGGGCAGTCCCAGCATGAACAGGGTGGCGGCGCGTGCCCGGGCCAGGCCGAGCACGGCGTCGGGCTGAGGATCGTTGGGGCCGATCCCGGGGTCGGTGTCCATGTCGGCGGGGTATGCCAGGCGGGAGGCGTGACGCACGACGTCGTGATTGGACAGCACCCAGGTGGCGGACGCTCCGACGGCGCCGTACTCGCTCAGGGAGACATCAATGACGCGGCGCAGCCCATCGGCGTCCCAGCCTGTGGTCAGGAAGGGGAAGTTGAAGGCCTGGCTCATCTCGTCGGCGCGCACGTAGAGGGCGGCATCGGCCTCCGTGGGCACCCAGGCCTCGGCGACCAGAAGGATGTCCGTGCCGACCTCGTCCAGGACACGGCGCCACTCGCGGTAGATGTCGTGGACCCCGGGCTGGTTGAAGGCCGGCCCGACGTCGGGCAGCTTCTCGTGGCCCGTGTCCCCGTCCTGCGAGTCGGTGACGTTCCACCGGTCGGGGCCGAGCTCATCGTCGGGCAGTCCCTCGGCCTTGACCAGACCGTGGGCGACATCCACGCGGAATCCGTCGATACCACGCTCCACCCAGAAGCGCAGGAAGGTGCGGAAGTGCTCGTGGACGTCCTCGTTGGACCAGTTGAAGTCGGGTTGCTCGGCTGCGAACAGGTGGAGGTAGTACCAGCCCCGGTCCCTCGCTGCGGCCGGTGAGCAGCTCCACCGGCTGCCAGGCCGGTCCGCCGAAAGCGAGCCCCAGTTGTTCGGGGCGCCGTCGTCACTGTGACGGAAGATGTAGCGATCGCGCTCAGGGGAACCCGGGCCCCGCCTCCAGAGCGGCACGGAACCACTCGTGCTGGTCGGAGGAGTGGTTGGGGACCAGGTCGATGATGACGCGGATGCCGGCCTCGTGGAGGTCGGCGATGAGTGCGTCGAGGTCCTTCAGGGCCCCGTACTCGGGGGCCAGGTCGAAGTAGTCCGAGACGTCGTAGCCGGCGTCGACCTGGGGCGAGGGGTAGAAGGGCGAGAGCCACACGGCATCCACGCCCAGTGCCACCAGGTGGTCGACATGATCCCGGATCCCCTGGATATCGCCGATACCGTCACCGTTGGCGTCGGCGAAGGAGCGGGGATAGATCTGGTAGATGACGGCATCGCGCCACCAGGCGTCGGTGTCGGTGCGCGATACGAGTCCCTGCTGACGGGCGCTGGTCGAGGTCATGAACAGGTCCTATGTCGGGCCGCGGCGCTGCGGCCAGGTGAAAGAGAAGACGAGGGATGATGGAATGGGAGTGGGGGGTTGGAGGCAACCAGCGTCGTCCCGAACGATCTCTGTGGGGCGGCGGCGCGGTGCTGCCGCCCCACAGAGACGAACTGGTGGTGGGTTAGCTCTCCAGTGAGCCGGGCTCGGACTGCGGCTGTCCTACTGCTTGAGCCCGCCGGCGGCCAGCCCGGCCACGATGCGGCGCTGGAAGAAGAGCACCATGAGCACCAGCGGCAGCGTCATGATGACTCCGGCCGCCATCTGGGAACCGAAGGGTGTGTCGAACTGGGACTCCCCAGTGAACTTCGACAGCAGCACCGTGGCCGGCTGCATGGACGGGTTGACGATCATCGTGACGGCCACGAGGAACTCGTTCCAGGCGCCGATGAAGATGATGATGGCGGTGGTGAAGATTCCTGGCGCCGCCAGCGGCAGGATCACCTTGCGGAAGGCCTGGCCCGGGGTGCATCCGTCGACCATGGCGGACTGCTCGAGCTCCTGGGGCATCTGCCTGAAGAAACTCGTCAGGTTCCACACGGCCAGTGGCAGCGAGAAGGACAGATCCGGGACGATCATCGCCTGGTAGGTGTCGGTCCAGCCCCAGGCGGCGAAGTTCTTCAGCAGGGGCACGATGATGGCCACGAGCGGGAACATCGAGGTGGCGATAATGAGGAGCATCAGCAGACCCTTGCCCCGGAAGTCGAGGCGCGCCAAGGCGTAGGCGGTGAAAGTCGCCACCGCCAGCGCCACGATCGTCACGATGATCGAGACGACCAGGGAGTTGATGAGGCCGTTGGCGAAATCATTCTTCGAGGAGAAGACCGCCTTGTAGTTCTCGAAGGAGGGGTTGCGGGGCCACCAGCTGTTCTCGAAGATCTCGCTGTCGGGACGCAGAGAGGAGACCAGCATCCAGTAGAAGGGTGCCAGGCAGTAGATGACGATGAGGACGATTCCGACGGTGGAGAAGAGGCTCCCCAATCCCTCTTGGTCTTGTTGAGCGGTGCGGCAGTGGAGGTGCTCATGCCTGCTGGCTCCTTTCAGTAGCCGTCTGGGAGGCCGGGGAGGAGGAGCCGGAGCGCTTGAAGAAGGCGCTGACCGGCAGCTTGCGCTCATTGCGCTTGCGCCGAGCCTCATCGGTGCCGCTGAGATCGGTCCTGGTGATCTTCAAGAACGCGACGGCGAAGACGAAGACGTAGAGAAACAGAATGAGGGCGTAGGCCGCGGCACTGCCGTAGCGGGAGTTGGAGCTCTCGTCCTGGACCAGCATGGAGAGGGTCTCCACGCTGCCCTTCCTGGGACCGATGAGGATGTAGGGCAGGTCGAACATACGCAGGGCATCCAGGGCCCGGAAGACCACGGCCACGACGAGCGCGGGCTTGACCAGTGGAAGGGTGATGGAGGTGAAGCGCTTCCAGGCGCTCGCGCCGTCGATCTTGGCGGCCTCGTAGACCTCGTCAGGGATGAGCTGGAGCCCGGCCAGGGTGAGCAGCCCGATGTAGGGCGCTGTCTTCCACACGTCGGCGATGATGATGGCCGCCTTGGCGCTCAGGTCCCCCGAGGCCCACATGACGTGCCGGCCCAGGATGGCGTTGGCGACTCCGTTCTGGTTGAAGATCCAGCTCCACAGGATGGCGGAGACCGCGGTGGGAATCGCCCAGGGCACGAGGATGGAGGCGCGCACGATGCCGCGTCCCTTCATTGCCTTGTGCATGATGAGCGCCATGGCCACACCGAGGATGGTCTCCAGGACCACGGTGACCACGCCGAAGAGGGTCGTGTTGTAGAAGGCGACCCAGAACCTCTCCCCGGCGCTGGAGAAGATGTCGGTGTAGTTCTTCAAGCCCACGAAGGGCTCGGTGGTGGAGAAGAAGCCGTTGTCCTCCAGCCGGGGACGCCCGAAGAGCGACTGGTAGAGGGACTGCGCGATGGGGATGAGGATGACGATCGTCAGTACCAGTACCGTGGGCGAGATGAGCAGCCAGGCCAGACGGGCCTGGGCCTTGGAGCTCTTGGACTGGTGATTGACGACTTGTTCGGAGTGCGTCGTTGTACTCATGACTGTCCTTTGACCGTCCTTAGTGACTGTCCTTTGTTGACTGTCCTCGATGACATGACCGGGTTCACGAGGGGCTCCGCCGCAAGGCGGTGACCATATCGGGGCTCTAGCCCTCCAACTTCTTCAGGCTGCTGCTCAGACCGGCGATGACGCCCTTGGCCTCACTGCTTCCCGGCTGCTTGATCGCGGGGTAGATGCTGTCCTGGATGTTGGCGGTGACGTCGCCGTAGTAGACGGCCTGGGGACGACTCTTGGCGTTCTCAAGGCTCTTCTTGAGAATCGGCAGGTAGGGGAAGTCCTTGAGAAGCTCGGGGTCGTCGTAGAGGGACCCGTAGATCGGTGCGAGTGTCTGAGTTTCCAGTTGGTAGCGTTCGGAGTCCTCGCTGATCCACCACTTGACGAACTTCAAGGCGGTCGCCTTGTTCTTGGACCCCTTGGTAATGGCACAGTTGTGCCCACCCAGCGTGGAGACGAAGGGCTTGCCGTCGATGCTCGGCAGGGCGGCGACGTCGAACTTCTCCGTCCCCAGGGACTTCTTGTTGTTGGCGTACTGGTAGGGCCACTGACGGTAGAAGAGGAGATCGCCCGCCTCGAAGGCGTTGCGGCCGTCCTCCTCCTTCCACTCCAGGGACGCCTTGGGGATGTAGCCCTTGGAGAAGCCGTCGATGAGCCACTGCAGCCCGGCGACCGACTCGGCGGAGTCGACAATGACCTGGTTGTCCGCGTCGTAAAAGCCCCCACCGGCGGTGTGGATGAACTCCGAGGCGCAACAGGTCAGGCCCTCGTACTTGGCGAACTGACCGCCGAACCCTCCGATGTTCTCGTGGCCCGGCAGGGCCCGGACCTTGTCGATGGCGGCCTTGACCTCGTCCCAGGTCTTGGGGACCGCGACGCCGGCCTGCTTCAGGAAGTCCTTGCGGTAGAACATCACCGGAGCATCCGTGTGGAACGGAACGGCGAAGAGCCTGTCCTTATAGACGCCCGTCTTCCACACGGGTTCGAGGATGTCATCGTTTTTGAGTTCGTCCTGGGGCAGCTCGACCACCCACCGGTTGGCGGCGAACTCGGAGACCCAGACATTGTCCAGGAGACGACGTCGTAGGCGTTTGGAGTTGATCCTGACGGCGTTGATGAGCGAGGTGCGCTGCTGGTCGGCCTCGGCGGAGAGCTCGATGAAAGCTGACCTCCTCGCCGGGGTTGGGCCTTGTTCCACTCATCGATCCTGGCCTGCACCTTGCCGCCCGAGTTGTCCTTGCCCTGGACCCAGGTGATTGGTCCGGTGCCTTCAAAGGTGACGGGACCGTCGTCGTCTCCGCGTGAGGTGGAGCAGGCCCCGACTGAGGCCAGCGCCGCAGCCAGGGCCGAGCCCTGGATGAACTGACGACGGGGTAGGGGTGTCATGTGTGTTTCCTCCTTGAAACTGCTGCGGAGCCCACCGGCTCCGTTCCGGAAGGACCCACATCGTCGACGCGCGTCGACTTGGGCATGAGAGGCACGTTACACATCTGCAATCTCCCGGTCAAGCCATTTTTCACTCGCCATCTCGGATGCCTTGAGAGGAACCTCCGAACCACAGACTCCCCTGCCATCCCCCACACCCCACGATCTCCAGGAGACCGCTGCACACCTCCTGTGAAAACCTCCACAGCCACCCTCTCCTTCTCTCACCTCAACGGTGCGCCGCCCTTTCCGCCGCCTGACACAATGAGGCCGTGAGCTCTCACCACTCCTCGCCCCAGGCCACCAGCACCAGGCCGCCGCGCTATCCCGGCCACATGGCCGACGGGGTCTCCAGCACTGAGATCCCCTTCCAGCCCGAGGCGCACTGGTCGGTTCCGTGGCTGCTCGCCGATCGCATCGCCCGCAGCGGTGACCGCCCGCTCGTGGCCCGCAAGTCACCCCTGTCCGGGGACTGGCAGGAGGTCTCGGCCCGGGCCTTCGGCGAGGAGGTGGCCCACGTGGCCGCGGGTCTCATCGGCATGGGGCTCGAGGCGGGCACCGCCGTCGGCATCATGGCGCACACGTCCTACGACTGGTTCCTCCTGGACATGGCCATCGCCCGCGCGGGCCTCGTCTCGGTGCCCATCTACGAGACGAGCTCAGCCGAGCAGGTCGAGTGGATCGTCACCGACTCCGACGTCCGCCTGGTGATCACCGAGAGCGGCACGCTGGCCGAGCCTCGTACGCGGCGCCGTCGCCGGTATCGAGCAGCCGGTGAGGGTCCTGGCACTGGACTCCGACGCGATCACCACGATCGTCCAGGCCGGCTCGGGCGTCAGCCCCTCGCAGGTGGACCAGCGCTCCAACGCCCTCAGGGTCGACGACGTCTACTCCATCATCTACACCTCCGGCACCACCGGTCGCCCCAAGGGCGTGGAGCTCACCCACCGCAACGCCGTCGGCATCCCCTATCACGGGGTGCGCTACCTGCCCGGCGTCCTGTGGGGCGGCGATGTACGCCTGCTGCTGTTCCTGCCGCTGGCCCACGTCTACGCCCGCTGCCTCCAGGCTGCTGTCCCTGGCCGGCGAGGGCGTGCTAGGGCCACACCCCCAGACGCCAAGACCCTCCTGCCCGACCTGCAGTCCTTCGCCCCTCCTACATCCTGGCCGTCCCGCGCGTCCTGGAAAAGATCTACAACGCCGCCGACGCCAAGGCCGGCAGCGGCGCCAAGCTCAAGCTGTTCCGTTGGGCCGCCAAGGTCGCCATCGCCTACTCCCGCGCCCTGGACACCCCGGAGGGCCCCTCCCGCGGTCTCCGTCGGGCGCACGCCGTGGCCGATCGTCTCGTCTTCCGCAAGATCCGGGGACTCATGGGCCCCAACGCCCGCTTCATCATCTCCGGCGGAGGGCCGCTGGGACAGCGTCTGGGGCACTTCTACCGCGGACTGGGCCTGGTCATCCTGGAGGGCTACGGCCTGACCGAGACCATCGGCCCGGTCAGCGTCAACACCGACTGGCTCAACAAGATCGGCACCGTCGGTCCGCCCGTCTGCGGCAACGAGATCCGCATCGGTGAGGATGACGAGATCCAGGTCCGCGGCATGGGCGTCTTCTCCACCTACCACAACAACTCCGAGGCCACGGCCGAGGCCTTCACCGCCGACGGCTGGTTCCGCACCGGCGACATCGGCGCCCTCGATGATGACGGCTACCTGCGCATCACCGGACGCAAGAAGGAGCTCATCGTCACCGCCGGTGGCAAGAACGTCGCCCCCGCCCAGCTCGAGGACCGCCTGCGCGGTCACCCGCTCATCAGCCAGGTGCTCGTGATCGGGGACGGGGAGCCCTTCATCTCCGCACTCATCACACTGGACAAGGAGATGCTCCCCCAGTGGCTGCGCAACCACGGGCTGGCGGCCATGGACGTGGTCGAGGCATCCTCCCACCCGCAGGTGCTCGCCGCCCTGGACCGGGCCGTGGCGCGCACGAACCGCGCGGTCTCCCGGGCCGAGTCGATCCGCGCCTTCCGGGTGCTGGCCACCGACTTCACTGAGGCCAACGGCCTGCTCACCCCGTCGCTGAAGGTCAAGCGCGGCCCGGTCATGGAGGCCCACGCCGACGTCATCGCGGACATCTACAGCTCCACACGCAAAGGACCGCAGGAGTAAACGGGAGCAAACGTCACCACTCGCCTCAGGCGGGCATACTTACGACCATGACCGACGCCTCCGCCCGACCAGCCAACTCCAACCCCTCCGCCTCGTCCGGAGAGCGCACCACCGAGCTCCTGGTCCCGGTTCACAACGGCATGACAACATCCTGGGCGCTGGCCGAGCGCGTGCGCCGCAGTCCCCGACGGCGGGCTCATCGCCCGTAAGTCCCCTTGGGACGGCGCTGGCGGGAGATGAGCGCCAGCGCCTTCCGCACCCAGGTGCGTGAAGTGGCCGCGGGACTGGTGGCCCGAGGTCTTCAGCCCGGAGACGCCGTCGGCATCATGTCGCACACGTCGTATGAGTGGACGTTGCTGGACTTCGCCGCCTGGGAGGCGGGCCTGGTCGTGGTCCCCGTCTACGAGACCTCCTCGGCCGAGCAGGCCCAGTGGATCCTCACCGACGCCGGCGTGAAGCTCATCATTGTGGAGAACGAGGCCATGGCCTCCATGGTCGGCGCACTGGCCTCCACCGTGCCCGAGCTGGAGAGTCTGCAGGTGCTGTGCGTCGAGCGCGAGGACGTCCTGGGGCTCATCAAGTCCGGTCGAGGCGTGGACGCAGGCGAGCTCGACCGGCGCACCGCGACCCTGACCTCACAGTCCTTGGCCACGATCGTCTACACCTCCGGCACGACCGGCCGCCCTAAGGGCGTCGAGCTCAGCCACGGCAACCTCGTGCACCTATGCGTCAACGTCTGCCCGCACGTACCCGAGGTCCTGGGCGGGGCCGAGGTCCGTTTCCTGCTGTTCCTGCCCTTGGCCCATGTGCTCAGCCGGTTCGTGGAGATCGCGATCGTCTGCTCGCGCTCAGGGTGTGCTGGGGCACGTGCCCGACGTGCGTAATCTCGTCAACGACCTGGGCTCCTTCCGACCCACGGCGGTCCTGGCCGTGCCGCGGGTCTTCGAGAAGATCTACAACGCTGCGGACGCCAAGGCGACCGGCGCCAAGCAGAAGGTCTTCCGCCTGGCGGCCAAGACCGCGATCGCCTATTCGCGGGCCCTGGACACGCCCGAGGGACCATCTCGCCGGCTCAAGGCTCAGCGCGCCGCCTTCGACAGGCTCGTCTTCTCCACCCTGCGCTCCGTACTGGGAGGGCAGGGTCACGCATGTGGTCTCCGGGGGCGGGCCTCTGGGCGAGCGCCTGGGGCACTCTCTACCGCGGCGCCGGGGTCACCGTCCTGGAGGGCTACGGCCTGACCGAGACCATGGGACCGTGCAGCGTCAACCTGCCCGACGCCACCCGGATCGGGACGGTCGGCACCCCGCTTCCCGGCTGCGCGATCCGCCTGGATGACGACGGGGAGATCCTGGTTCGAGGCATCGGCACCTTCGCGGGTTACCACGACAACCCCGAGGCCACGGCCGAGGCCTTCACCTCCGATGGCTGGCTGCGCACCGGGGACATCGGCTCCTTCGAAGGCGCCGAGGGCTTCCTGAGGATCACCGGGCGTAAGAAGGAGCTCATCGTCACCGCCGGGGGGAAGAACGTCGCTCCGGCCCCGCTGGAGGACCGTTTGCGGGGTCACCCGCTGGTCAGTCAGGTGCTCGTCGTGGGCGAGAACCGGCCATGTGTCGGGGCACTCGTCACCCTGGATGCGGAGATGCTGCCGCTGTGGCTGTCCTCCCACGGGCTGGAGGAGATGACCGTCGTCGACGCCGCCCGGGACCCGCGGGTACGCGCCGCCCTGGAGAGGGCGGTGGCCCGGACCAATGAGGCGGTTTCACGGGCGGAGTCGATCCGCACCTTCGAGGTGCTGCCCACGGACTTCACAGTGGCCAACGGCCTGCTCACGCCGTCGCTCAAGGTGCGTCGCGCCGAGGCGGAGAAGCGCTTCTCGGCCGAGATCGAGGCTCTCTACACGCGTACGCCGCTCGTCCCCAGCACCACTGTCTCACCGTCGCAGAACTGAGAAGGATCAACGGCAGAGGCGGACGCCCCCGGCTGCTCGCGGGATCAACTCTTGACTCCTACGGCTCCGTCGGCTTGGCGCGCTCGGCCTCGTGGTCGTCGCGGATCTCCTCGTGGTGCTGGATGACCTCGGCGACGATGAAGGTGAAGAACTTCTCGGCGAAGATCGGGTCAAGACCGGACTCCTCGGCCAGGGCCCGCAGACGCGCCACCTGCTGCCTCGCGCCCGGGGTCGGCCGGCGGCAGGTCCAGCCGGGCTTTGAGCAGGCCGACCTGCTGGGTGCAGCGGAAGCGTTCGGCCAGGAGATGGACGAGGGCGGCGTCGAGGTTGTCGATGGTGTTCCGGTAGACGGCCAGCTGCGGAGGAACACCGCCCTGCCCCTCGCTCATGCGGTCCGACTCCGCTCCCCCACCTTGTTCGTCGAGGCGCAACGTGCCCGATCCGGACTGGTAGTTGGGCTTCCCGGTACCCCTGACGGCATCGGCGTCGACGACGACGCGCCCGACCTCAGGCAGAGGGGACCTCGAACATGGCCTGCCCCAGAACCTCCTCGACGATGGAGGTCAGCCCACGGGCACCGGTCTTGCGCTCCAGGGCGAGGGAGGCCACCGCCTCAATGGCCGCATCGGTCAGGCTCAGGCTCGACGCCGTCGAGACTGAAGAGGTACTGGTACTGCGAGACCAGAGCGTTCTTGGGCTCGGTCATGACGCGCACGAGCTCACGCACTCCCAGGTCCTGGACCGTGGCGATGACGGGCAGGCGGCCGATGAACTCGGGAATCAGGCCGAACTTGTGAAGGTCCTCGGGACGCACCGGCGAGGTGAAGACGTCCTGCGAGCCGGTGCTACTGGTCAGCTGCGCCCCGAAGCCCACCATCTGAGCACCGGACTCCTTGCGCTGACGCTGGCGCACGATCTCCTCGATACCGGCGAAGGCGCCGGCGGCGATGAAGAGAATATTGGTGGTGTCGATCTCCAGGAACTCCTGGTGCGGGTGCTTGCGCCCGCCGCCGGGCGGCACGGAGGCCGTCGTCCCTCGATGATCTTGAGCAGTGCCTGCTGAACGCCCTCACCCGAGACGTCGCGGGTGATCGAGGGGTTCTCCGCCTTGCGACCGATCTTGTCGATCTCGTCGATGTAGATGATGCCCTTCTCCGCGCGCTTGACGTCGCCGTCGGCGGCCTGAATGAGCTTGAGGAGGATGTTCTCCACGTCCTCGCCGACGTAACCCGGCCTCGGTCAGGGCGGTGGCATCCACGATGGCGAAGGGGACGTCGAGGAGCGAGCCAGCGTTCGGGCCAGATGTGTCTTACCGGTCCCGGTGGGGCCCAGCAGGAGGATGTTGGACTTGCCCAGGCTCCAGGCCGTCGCCCTCAGCCACGGAGCGCTCCCTTGACCTGGACACGCTTGTAGTGGTTGTACACCGCCACGCTCATGGCGCGCTTGGCGGCCTCCTGACCGATGACGTACTGGTTGAGAGTCGAAGATCTCCTGGGGCTTGGGCAGCTCGAGAGGCACACCGGCGCCGGAGTCGCTCAGCTCCTCATCGACGATCTCGTTGCACGGCTCGATGCACTCGTCACAGATGTAGACACCGGGCCCGGCGATGAGCTTCTTGACCTGCTTCTGGCTCTTGCCGCAGAAGGAGCACTTGAGCAGATCCACACTCTCAGCGTTACGTGCCACAGTTTCCTCCAGGTTCGTCATCGGCCCCCGCGCCGGGCGGCCCTGCGTCAGCCTACGGGCTGAGTCGGCAGGTGCGCCGAGGACATGGCGGCGTGTCCAGTCCGCAATATGCCACGTTGAGCAACACGCTGCCAGCGTTTGCGAGTTTTATTTCCACCGACTGTGCGTGCGGCGCTCCCGCCGATCGCGGAGGGAGCACCGCACGCAGTATCAGCACAGCGTCGATTGCCCGGTCAGCACCCCGACAACTCCTCAGGAGGAGTGCGGGGAGGCCGGGGCCTTGCGAGACGTGAGCACCTGGTCCACGATCCCGTACTCCTTGGCGGCTGTGGCCGTGAGAATCTTGTCGCGCTCGAGATCGGCGTGGATCTTCTCTCGGTCCCGACCGGTGTGCGCTGCCAGGGTGTCCTCCAGCCAGGAGCGCATGCGGTCGATCTCGTTCGCGACGATCTCGATGTCGCTGGCCTGCCCCTGCATCCCTCCATGGCTGGGCTGGTGGATGAGGACGCGCGCGTTGGGCAGCGCCAGGCGCTTGCCCTCGCTGCCGGCGGCCAGGAGCACGGCGGCGGCGGAGGCCGCCTGCCCCAGGCAGACGGTCTGCACCTGCGGCTTGATGTACTGCATGGTGTCGTAGATGGCAGTCAATGCCGTGAAGGATCCACCGGGGCTGTTGATGTACATGGTGATGAGGCCGTCGGGGTCCTGGGACTCCAGGACCAGGAGCCTGGGCCATGATGTCATCGGCGGAGGCGTCGTCGACCTGGACGCCCATGAAGACGATGCGGTCCTCGAAGAGCCTTGGCGTAGGGGTCCTGACGCTTGAAGCCGTAGGCGGTGCGCTCCTCGAACTGGGGCGGCACGTGGCGGGCCTGCGGCATGGCACCGGCCTGGCGGGCGATGGCCTCGAAGTAGGGACGGGTCGAGGACATGTCGTTGTCTCCGTTCTGCTTGCCGATCTCCCGGCTGGAGCGCACGATGTAGGGTCGACGAAGCCGTACTCCAGGGCCTCCTGGGCCGAGAACCAGTGGTCGCGGTCGGAATCGGCGATGATCTCCTCCACCGTGTGCCCGGTGTTGGCTGCGGTGATCTCCGCGGCTCCTGCTTCATCTTGATGATGAGGGTCGGCGTTGATGCGGATGTCGGTGGCGGAGCCCCCTGCACCGCCGGAGGCTGGTGCATGAGCACGCGGGCGTGCGGGGTGAGGTAGCGCTTGCCCTTGGCACCGGCCGACGGCAGGTGCTGCCCCATGGAGGCGGCCAGGCCCGTGGCCACGGTGGCGACGTCGGGCTGGACGTACTGCATGGTGTCGTAGATGGCCATACCGGCGGTCACCGAACCACCGGGGCTGTTGATGTAGAGGTAGATGTCCCGCTCGGGATCCTCGGCGGCCAGCAGAAGCATCTGAGCGCAGATGGCGTTGGCGTTGTCGTCACGCACCTCGGATCCGAGCCAGATGATGCGCTCCTTGAGGAGTCGGTTGTAGATGGAGTCGGTCAACCCCAGACCCGCGCCAGCGGCGTCGGCTGCCTGGGGAGGGGCGACCGCAGCGGGTGTGTAGAGCTCGCTCACGTCGTCCTCTCATGGTCGGTGTCGCCAGCGCTAACGCGACGGCCCCGGCCACCATGCCCGCCATCGCACCCTTTTCGCCCACGGCGCAGGTGCGCTCACTGGAAGGAGGAACGCCAGGGGCACGGAGCCTCCGCCGGCGCAGAGCGCAACCCTCGACACCCCGCACAACCATCTATGAGTCACAACAATCAGTTTTGTCACAATAAACAAATACGATAGGGTTTCATCACATATTTCAGAGATTTGAGCTCACCGCCTCAGCACCTCATGCCAGCGAAGGAACGGCAGGAGCAGAAGGGAACCTTTGAGTACACATCCCTCCCCGCATCAAGCAATGCCGCCCCCGGAAAACGCGGAACCCGTCAGGGCCCCTGAGGCCTCCCGTATGCAGGGCCACTGGCTGCTGGGCCAGGCTCGGCAAGAGAGTCCCTACGCCCGGGCGGCATCGGCCTGACCCGGCGCCTGCTGGAGGCCGCCGGACCGACGTCGACCGACCGCGTCATCGAGACTGGGCCCCGGAGTCGGACGGACCGCTGAGATCCTCCTGGCCGCCCGGCCCGCCTCCTACAAGGGCGCGTGGACCCCAGTCCCGAGGGACGCGAGCAGGTCGCGGACATCCCTGCCGCCCACTCCCGGCAGACCGACACCGAGTACGTCGTGGCCGACGCGGCCAGCACCGGCCTGCCCGACGTCAGTGCGGACCTCGTCGTGGGCGAGGCGATGCTGACGATCCAGTCCGATGACCACAAAGCGGGAGATCATCGCGAGGCGGCCCGGATCCTGGCTCCCGGCGGCCGCTACGCGATCCACGAGCCCGGGCCCTGCGCGCAGACCGCTCCCCCGAAGAGCTCGAGGAGATCCGCAGAGCATCTCCCGCACGATCAAGGTCGGCGCGCGTCCGCTGACAGCGCCGGCATGGGGAGGCGCTACTGCGGGAAGCCGGGCTCGAGGTGACCTGGACCGGCACCGCGTCCATGAGCCTGCTCGAGCCCTCCCGCATCATCGAGGACGAGGGCATCCTGGGCGCCCTGCGCTTCTGGCGCAACATGCGCCGTACCCCAGGAGCCCGGGACCCGGGTCAACGCCATGCGGCAGAGCTTCCGCCTTCAGGGCGAGGCCCTCAGCGCGATCGGCATGGTGGCGCGCAAACCCGAGTCCCCGCTCCCGAAGGGGCGACGGAGCAGGCGGCCAACGCCACAGAAGGGCCGAGGGAACACCATAGTCACCGAGGACGCAAGAGACGTCTCTGACCACTCTGACCACGTGGCCCCGGCATCATGACGGACGTCGCGAGAAGCACCTCGGCCCGTGCGGGTGGGGCCGCGCACGCTAACAGGGACCGCGGCGAGCTCCGGCTGGAGCACGTGACGATGATCCGCCGGGGCCTGACCCTGGTGGAGGACCTGTCCGTGACAGTCGCTCCCGGACAGACCTCGCGGTCACCGGAGCCTCCGGCGCCGGAAAGACGACGCTGCTGCGGGCGATCTCGGGCTGTCGGACACCGACGCCGGCACCATCCTGCGCCCCGAGGGGGGCCTGTCCCAGGTGTTTCAGGAACCGCGGCTCATGCCCTGGTACTCGGCCCACCGCAACATCTCCCTGGTGGTGGGCGGTCCGACGCCGGACCTGACGGCCGTCCAGTGGCTGGAGCGCATGGGGCTCGCCTCGGCCGGTCACCTCCCACCGGCCCGTCTCTCGGGCGGCATGCGGCAACGAGTCTCCATCGCCCGGGCACTGTCAACCGACCCGAGCCTGCTTCTGGTGGACGAGCCCTTCTCCGCCCTGGATCGCCCCCTGGCCAAGGCGCTGAGGGCCGATCTCATCGAACTGCTCGCCGACCAGGACGTCATCACCGTCTGGGTCACGCACGACCCCGACGAGGCCGAGGAGGTCTCACACCTTCACCTCCACCTTGACGGCCCGCCGGGCACCTGGCGGCTACTCGCCTGAAGTCCACACTGACGGCTACCCCACCTCCTGAGCCTCCTACTCCCGCACACTCCAGCGACGAAGGACAACGAGCACCACAATGAGCATCCACACGCACTCGCCCGCAGACACCCCACGCACGCAGGCGGCCCCGATCAGGCGCCGATCCCTCATGACCCTGGCAGGCCTTGGCCTGCTGTCACCGACGATCCTGTCGGCCTGCTCGTCGCGCTCGGGCAAGGCCTCGTCCAGCGGGCACCGGGCGGGCACATCGACACCCTGCGCGTCCACGTCCCCACGACTCTGGCCTACATGGCGCCGATGACCCCTGTTCGGTCAACAGGGCAAGCTGGCCCCGACGATCGGCAAGGCCACAGTGGAGAACTGGTCGAGCATCGATGCCATGCGGACGCTGCTCATGCAGAAGCAGACGGACCTGGCCGCCACACCCTCATACGCGGCCGCGAACCTGTTCAACAAGGGTGTCCCGTTGCGCCTGGTGGCGATGCAGGTGTGGGGCATGCTCTACGTCGTCGGCCCTAAGGGCTCATCGGCGCAGGGCCTCCAGGCCATGCGCGGCAAAACGGTCGCCGTCCCCATGCCGAACAACATGCCCGACCTCGTCTTCCGCTACCTGCTCGGCCAGAAGGGCTGGGACACGGGCACAGACCTGACTATCCAGAACTACGCCGACGGCCAGGAGGCCCTGTCCAACCTGCTGGCGGGCAACGCCGAGTTCGCGGTCCTGCCCGAGCACGCGGCCAGCGCCGGACTGACCAAGGCCAAGCAGCAGGGCAAGACCCTGGAGCGGACGGCCGACCTCCAGCAGGTGTGGGCAGAGGTGACCAGCAGCGAGGCGAAGTTCCCCATGGCCGGACTGGTCATGCCCCAGGAGATCACGGACTCCAACCCCCAAGCGGTCGGAGCGGTGCTCAATGAGGTGGAGGCCTGCATCGCGGCCACCAACGCGATGTCTGAAAAGAGACCGTCAACGCCATCTCCCAGAAGACCGAGGTCCCCGCACCGGTCGTCACCGAGGTGATCCCCCGCCTCCAGCTGAACCTGGTTCCGGCGGCCCAGGCCAGGACCAGCTCGTCGACTTCTACACCCGTCTGTCCACTCTCACGCCCAGACATCGTCGGCGGCAAAATGCCGGCCGACGACTTCTGAAAGACCCGCGGTGAGTCCGCACCGGTCGTCAGCCTTCCAGACGGTGGCGCGCCCGCCTCCTGTGGTGGGCCGGAATCGGCCTGGCGATCCTCATCTGGTACTGGGCCGCCCTGGACCAGCCCGAGTACGCACTGCCCGGCCCGGGGACGACCTGGCACGCCTTCCTGGGGGCTGATCGACGACGGCGGCCTGGGCTGGACGCGTGGCTCACCCTCTCCAGAGCGGTCATCGGACTGGGGCTGTCCTGCCTTATTGGCATCCCGACAGGCTGGGTCCTGGGAGAACCTGGACCTGGCTGCGCGGACTGCTGGACTCCTGGGTACATGAGTCCTCATGGCGGTACCGCCGATCGTGCTGGTCGTGGTCGGGATGATCTGGCTCGGACCGACGGCGGGGTCGTCATCCTGGTGGTCACCCTGGTCACGCTGCCCCTGCTGGTGGCCTCCATGCGCGACGCGGTCCTCAATGTCGATGGCGACCTGCTGGAGATGGCGACCGTCTTCTCCAAGTCCCGCCCGTGGACGATCCGTCGGCTCATCCTGCCCGCGGTCGCACCACCGGTACTGTCTGCCCTGACGGTTGCCGTCGGGCGGTCCGGTGGTCACGGTCATGGCAGAGACTCTGAGCACCCCGACGGGACTTGGCGCAGAGGGTCCAGCAGGCGCGCACCAATCTGGAGACGGCCGATGTCTTCGCCCTGTCCGCCATGATGGCGGCGCTGACGCTGGTGCTCGAGCTGTGCCTTCTGCGGCCGCTGCGCCGGCGCCTCATGGCATGGTCATCTCAGCCCTCGTAGCATCAGCACCCTCTACGCTCTTACTACCGAATATCATCACCAACACCGAAAGGAGCACATGCCCCCTCATCCAGCACCCCATCCACCGAGTCCCTGTTCCGGCTCGGTCTCAATGCTGACTCTCCCCCATCTCCGAGGAGGCCACCACCTCGCGGGTCGTCGTCAACAACGACATCCTGCGCACCGTCGTCTTCACCTTCGACGCCGGTCAGGTCCTCACCGAGCACTCCTCGGGCAGTGATCGTCACACGCTCCTGGAGGGCGGATGGACTTCTCCATCGGCGAGCGCACCGGAGGATGGGGCCGGGGACGTCATCTGATCTGGCACCCGGCGACCGTCACGCCCCTGACGGCCGTGACGCCGTGCCGCATGCAGCTGGGTGATGGTCGACGTCGACAAGGTCGGTGCGGCGACCGAGAAAGTAGCGCAGGAGCTGGGCAGCCGCCACCGATCAGCAGCCGGCCGGTCGACATTGGCCAGCCACCGCGTGGGAGTGCGCGAAGCACGGGTGTTCGCCCCCACCCCACATCCTTGTGAGATCCACTAAATCAAACACCTCGTCCAGGCGCGTCGCAGCACCCGGGCAACGGATTTCATCTGGAGCATGAGCGCAGTGTTGCGGCTCACTCGAGCACCCGAGGCGAAGCGGTGGTAGCAAACTGCGTACCCTCTTGGGAAAACTAAACCGTCCGTAGGTTAGATTGTAGGCGCCCGAGATCTTAACGTGACCCGCTTCCACTCGTGGCATCGGCGAGACGGGCGTGGCACCATCGATTTTATCCACCCGAGAACGCTGGAGATCCGCTCACCTGACGGCCACAAAGGCTCCCGCTTCTCGCCGCCGTCAGCCTACCACACTCTTTTAACGTTCAATAACCCCGTCCCTACTCGAACAGCACGTCTTTTTCCGCCTGCCGCACCACCCAGTAAGGGTTAACCGTGTTCAGCACGCTCGCACAACTCCATGCACCAGAGAGGACCACCGCATGATCGTCATTACCCTGCTGGTGGGAATTCTTTTCTGGATCGGAATTGATATCTGGGCCGGCATCACCTCAAAGTGGTACAAGGCGGTGGGAGTCGAACTCGAACATCACCTCAGATGACTTCCAGCGTCCTCGTACCGATCTACGGCAATGTCGAGTACCTGCAGAACGCGGATTACCTACGCCCCTACGGCAATCGAGTAGTCCTGTGCACCACCTCCGGTGAGTCTGAGGAGTTCTCACCGCGATCTTGAGGACATCGCCATTCGCTATGGATTCAGAATCTTCCGCAGCGACTACGTCCCACGCAAGGTGGGACGCAAACGGAGCACCTCGGGGATCACTCGGGACACAGTCGTACGTGACGCACTGCTGGCCGCCCCACTCAACTCCTACATCGTCTGCCTTGATGCCGACACCACGGCGCAGGAGCCGCTGACCCACATCATTGGCGCCCTGGTGGCCAGCAAGGCCGACTTTCGCCTCGGTGACCATCGTGCCCCAGAAAAAGGGCCCTTCATCGTCCAGATGCAGCGCCACGAATACGTCGTCTCAATGCGCGCCCGCAGAATCATGCCGTGGCTGCTCAGCGGCGCCCTTCATATTGGCAAGACCGACGTCATGCGTCGAATCATGGCCCGCCACTCGCTGTTCTTCCAGGAAATGACATCGAGTCGGAATCATCGGAGACGACTGCCGGGTTACAAGGCCGTCCATATTCTTGCCCACGTCAACACCAATGCACCCGACACGCTGTACGCCTGGTGGCGCCAGCGGATCGCATGGAGCGGTGGTTCCTTCAGACTATTCATCGTCAATTTCAGATTCGTCTTCCAGCACCCCTTCCTGTGGCTGTACAGCGGCATCGTGGTGATCAGCATGTTCGTCCTCAGGTGGATAGCCGTTGTGAATCCCGGATGGACGCTTCTGCTCGCACTGTTCATCTACTACGCCGCTATCGTGTGGCTTCACTGGGACCACGGCAACAAGTGGCTGATCTTCCAGCCGTTCTACTGTCTCTTCGTCAGTCTCATCGTGGTTCCATCGGGTTGCCTACTATTTCAAAATGGCGATTCCTGAGCGCAACTTCGGAGTCATCCGTCCCAAGCGCAAGGAACTTGTCACGGCGAGCTGATTCTCATCCGGGACACGTCCAGCCGACGCAGGCAGCCCCGTCCCAACAACGCCTCTCCATACGGCAGTGGGCCCACCTTCTTCCAGAAGGTGGGCCCATCTCTTTGCGGAGCGTCCCGCGAGCGGCGGGAACGCACGTCAACTCATGCGTCCGAGCGCCGTGGACTCACTCGCGTCGTCGTCCCTCAGCGGCGTCAGCGTCCTGCGCCGCAGCAACGGCAGCGGCCTCTGCTGCCGCGGCGGCGTCATCCTCATCAGAACCGATGAAGGCGGACAGGTCCACGGTCTCACCCTTGGAATCAACCACTGCAGCCTGGCGCAGCGCCGCGGCCAGCGACTTGTTGCGAGGCGACCTCCGGAGACGAAGGCGGGAATCTGACCGGCCTGCTGAGCACCCTGGAGGAACTGGGCGGGCTCCATGCCGTACTGCTGAGCGGTCTGGAAGAGGAACTCCAGGAGGCTCGTCCTGAGCCACACCGACCTTGAGTTCCTCAGCCAGGACATCAAGGATGATCTGGTCGCGCACGCCGGTGACGATGTCCTCGCGAATCTCCTTGGCGTGCTCCTCGTCGCCCTCCTTGCCCTCGGCCCGAAGGTGCTGGGCGACCTCGGCCTCAACGACGGCCCTCAGGCACATCGAAGGTGACCTTGCTGCGCAGGTGCTCCAGGAGAGCATCACGGGCGGCGACTGCCTGCTCGCCGGTCTTGCGCTCGGTGACCTGCTTGACGAGGTCTCGCGCAGCTCCTCGACGGTGTCGAACTCGGAGGCGAGGCTGGGCGAACTCGTCGTCGACCGGGCAGCTCACGCTGCTTGATGGCGGTGGCGGTCACCGTGACCTCGGCCTGCTCACCAGCGTGCTCGCCGCCAGCCAGGCTCGAGTGGTGAAGGTGGCGGACTCGTCGGTCTTCAGACCGCGCAGAAAGCGGTGTCCAGGCCCTGAGCATGTTGCCCTTGCCGATCCTCGTAGGAGACGCCGGAGATGGAGTCGACCTCCTCGCCGTCGATGACGGCCTTGAGGTCGATGGTGACGAAGTCACCGGTCTTGGGACCTGCGACCCACGGACTTCAGCGAGGCCGAATCGGGCACGCAGGTTGTCCAGCTCGGTGTCGACGTCTCGTCAGTGACCTCGACGGCGTCCACGGTCAGCTTGGCTCTTGCTCAGGTCCGGCAGGCTCGATGACGGGCCGAACGGTGACCTCAGCGGTGAAGGCGAGGCGGCCGCCGTTCTCACCGGTGGCGTTGGGCAGGCTCGAGCGACGTCGACCTCGGGCTGGAGCATGGGGACCCGCTCGGCCTCGGTGATGGCGTCCCGGTAGAAGTCGGAGACTTGTTGTTGACGGCCTCTGGATGACGGCCCACGACCGACACGCTGGTCGATGACCCGGTTGGGGACGTGACCGCGACGGAAGCCGGGGACCTGGATCTGGGAGCCGATCTCCTTGTAGGCGGCATCCAGGCTGGGCTTGAGACCCTCATAGGGGACCCTCGACGGTCAGGCTTGATGCGGCTGGGGTCAAGATTCTCGACTGTGGTCTTCACGGGGTTGCTCCCATGGGTCTGAGTTCTGCGGTAACACCGACACGCTCGGAGGTGTTCGGCCGACGCGCGTCTGTGGCGTCAATCCGTGCCATCTTAGGGCAAACGGGCAGTGGGATCGATGCTGCGCCCGCACCTGGCGCATGAGTCTGGACACAGGCGGAGACGCCGGGCGCACGGTGCGTCGCGGCCGTCGGCCGCATCGACATATTCACGAGCACACATCCGGCATCGACGCACCCCCTGAGACGACCTGGACATCATGCTGTCGCCCACAGGACGAGAGTCGGGCTGGCGGGATTTCAACCCGCGGCCCCGCTCCCCAAAAGCAGGTGACATCCCAAGGGTGACCCCTGAAAACACTCACCGAACCACTGACCAGCCATCCCAAAACCAGCGATCAACGCGCCATGTTTCCGAGACGCCACGCAGACCCCGGAATCAAGCCAAAAACGCACCCTCAGAGACGACAGCGCCCCCACTACCCGGGTAGGTAGCGGAGGCGCCTAGCATGTTCAGAAGCCATCTCAGCCGTCAGACAGTACGGCGTAGAACGACGTCGTGAACCGTCAACGACGGATTGGAGCTCCAACCAGACGCCCCACACGTCACCCACGCTCGGGTCAACCTCACGCGGCCGGATATCCAGTTCTGAGCACCTGATGGTCGCCCTTCCGGACGGTCAGGTCTGTGATCTTGGCGCCCTCGTCAACCTGCGCCGGGTGCCCGGCCTCCTGGAAGCGGCGCGAGCCTGTGCACAGGGTCACGCCTGCTCCTCCTCACCGAAGTTCCCACCCGGGTAGGGAGTAGCGCACAGCAGTGCCGCGCGCGTCCTCCGGGCTTCATACGCTGGTCCAGGCCAGGGCGAGCACCGGGTACTGGGAGTCCAGGCGCACACCGTCGCCGGTCTCCGCTGCGCTCACCTTCGGCCACTCCGCTGATCGGCGGGAACAGGGTCCGAGCTCGCGGATACGGGATCCGCCGAGCGGACGATGACCGCCCCAGCGGAGTGCCGGCCGGAGACCGGCTGACCCGCATCGAGGGCGGACCACCGGCGCAGGCCGGACCATGTTCGGGCAAAATTTGCTGCGTCAGCGCCTCAGCCTGCCCTGGCACTCGGCGGCCTTCGCCGCGTCGGTCTCTTCGTCTGCTCCGCGAGTGCCCGCGTAGCACGGATGCTGTCACCCATGCCGTTGACCTGAATCTCGCGTTGCGTAGGCGGCGTCCGCCGCCTCACGGGTGACGATGCGCCGGACGGGTCTCCGGCCGGGGCCTGCGGCTTCCCCTCATCGTTGATCTTCACCCCGATGCCCCGATGTTGATGTGGTTACCTGTGACGGCCCGCAGTACTCGGTCTTCTCGTCTGCCGCGGCTCTTGTATGCCTGGATCTGGATGCTGCGGGGTCTCCTTCTCCCCGTCCCACACAGTCACGGTCGCCGCGACCACGGCCCCCATCCCACACAGTCACGGACGGTTGCCGGGCGGGGCGCAGGACCGGAGCGTCTCGTCACCTTCAGCGATGAGACCAGGACGTCGCTCGCTGCCGCTGCTGGGGACGCTAACGGACGGAAGCCGCAGGGGACTCGGGTTAGCGGGCGGTTCAACCTCCGCGACGACCGTCGCCCCCGCCCCACAGCCAGCGGCACATCGTCAAGTCAGACGGGCCAGAGACCTTCTTTTCGCCTCACTGAGACCAGTTCACTTGCTGGTCCGCCTGGGAGCGCATCGGCCGAGTAGTAGGCGATCTTCAGGCTGCGAACCGGCGGGAGCCTCACCGACAACGGCAGAGCCGTCGGCGGGAGTGGTTGAAGCCCCGGCGGGAAGGACGCGCCGGCGTCGCGCCGTTGCTGCGCTCGCTGCGCCACCACGCGAGAGCCGGGATGATGCTGTCAGCCATCACGCCTCCCTTCCTGATGATGATGATCGTGCCGGGGTTCTCCGGTCGGGCTACGCGGGATTTGAACCCGCGGC